>Ga0224495_10001155_pt1 | contig 19158 bp, 17 predicted proteins | sample SF_Jul11_sed_USG_FD_168128 | JGI IMG/M metagenome (GOLD analysis project Ga0224495, IMG submission 168128) | Sediment microbial communities from San Francisco Bay, California, United States - SF_Jul11_sed_USGS_4_1 | ecosystem: Environmental > Aquatic > Marine > Sediment | place: USA: California... | reverse complement strand
CGGACACTTTGTACGATGTTATGGCAAAAGAGCCCGCCACCTTGCCCTGCCTTTTCTCTATTTTGGCCGTTATGTTCGCCAGAGCTGTCTCTGAACTATCGCCACCCATGGTAAAGAATGGAATGACGGCCCGGCCTTCGAAATTTGTCTGGTATATGAATGAGTTAACAGCCGGCGTCGGCCTGTAGGCCCACATTGGAGAGCCGATGAATATCCTCTCATACTGCTTCAGGTCGACATCTATGGGATTTATCCTTCTTCCCCTGTTCAAGTAGGCTGCGAAGCTGCCGCTCAAATAGACGAACGGAAAGGATATGGGCCTTCTCTCCTCAATCTGCACCAGCGTTGCATTCAGTGCTTCGGCAATTACCTGAGCTACCAGCTTCGTTTTGCCTGTCAGAGAATAATAGACTACCAGCGATTTCATTGACGCCTCCAAAGTTTTGTTTCCTAATTATACCTCACCGGTGCGCTGAAATCGCGGTTAAAGCCAAACTCGAACATGTGAACTAGCGACGCTGATCTACCGTGCTATACTTGCCAGGAATCTGCAATTGTGGAGGTGCGTATGTCGCCACGTAAACTTAAGACTGACCCGTTAATCCTTGAGATGCCGTCGCAGAAGATGGCCGTTGTCCAGGGGAAAGGCTCCCCAGACAAGGTCTTCGCCAAGATATTTCCTGCTCTATTCGGCTCGGTTTATACCTTGAAGTTCGACCTGAAAAAGAGGGGATTGGAGTCCTTCAAGGTGAGCTGCCCTCGTGCCCGCTTTCCCGATGCCCATCTCTATCCCAAAGGAGAATGGCTCATAATTGCCGGTATTCCGATACCCGACAACACTACCTCTTTGCCCCAGAAAGAACCGGGCACTGAGGTAAAGATTGAGACCTGGGAATATGGCACGGTAGCTCAGATTCTGCACCTCGGCCCCTACGACCAGGAAATGAAGACCATCGAACGCCTGCACCAATTCATCAATGACAGTGGCTATGAAATGGCTGGCCCGCACGAAGAAGAATACCAGTCAAGGCCAGATGCTAAGACAATCAAGACTCTAATCCGGTATCAGGTGAAAAAGAAGAGCCGATAGCATGATAAAGCTGCGCGCGGGACGGCAAGCATCCCGATGTCCGCGCAGCTGTGATATTCAGTTCATAGCAGAAGCAGCCAGCATGAAATGTTTATACGCATAGCCGGTGGACACCCGTATCTTCGTTCAGCAGCCACTAGTTAACTCCACAATTCAATAGAAGAGATAAGTCCCAAATCACAAGTCGAGCCAACATCAAAACGGAATTTTGTCGGCGAATCTTGATCGAATTCCGGTTTCAAACAGTTGTCTAGTATTGTTTCTTCTACCCGAACAGTCGATTCGTAAGACGTGTTGACACTTTATCTCCTACTGATAAAATAATTCCACAAGGCATAAACAGGAGGTGCAAAAATGGCAAAAGAACCGTCTGAAGAGCAAATGTATGAAGAGGCCGCCAAGAGGGTAAAAGAGAAGAAACGTTTCTATAGTGGGCTCGCAACCTACGCTGTAGTTAATGCGGTGCTTGTTGTTATTTGGGCGCTATCAGGGCGGGGTTATCCTTGGTTCCTGTGGCCGCTGGGTATCTGGGGCGTCTTTGTACTTGGAGACTTCTTGCGCATCTTTGTTTTTGACAAAGCGTCGGATGATGAAGCCATCAAGAAGGAAGTTGAGAGGATGAAGAAGAAACAGCCGTAGCCGAGTTTTCTTATAATGCCGGGAGGAGAAGATACCCCAAGAGATCAAAACCATTAATCTATTATTGCCCTACAGATTGGGCAGCGTAAATTGCTACCTGATAAAGACCGGTACGGGCTACATCCTGATAGATACGGGATGTAGAGGCAGGCGAACTGAGCTTGAGAAAGAACTTGAAAGCGCAGGCTGTAAGCCCGGGAACCTCCAAGCTATCGTCCTAACACACGGAGATTTTGACCACAGCGGCAATGCTGCCTACCTCCGTAGGAGATTCGGCGCCAGAATAGTCATGCACCATGACGATTCAGGAATGACCGAACGTGGCAACATGTTTTGGAACAGGAGCAAATCCAACGTTCTCATCAAGATAATAGCCCCTATCCTTTTCAGGTTTGGCAAATCGGAGAGATTCGAACCAGATTACTATGTCGAGGATGGAGAGGATCTCTCTGAAAATGGTCTCGATGCCAGAGTTCTTCATATTCCAGGACACTCGAAGGGTTCCATAGGGGTCCTGACAGGCAGCGCCGACCTGTTTTGCGGTGATCTGCTTGAAAACATAGACAAACCAAAGCTCAATTCTATTATGGATGACGTAACGACAGCCAATACCAGTGTCGAGAAACTCAGTAAGCTAGGCATTAGAACAGTTTATCCCGGACATGGCAGGCCGTTTCCGATGGATGTGTTCATAAAAAACAACCGGCAACCTCGTATCTGAAAACAATTAATCGACCGGATCATTAGTTATGGCTGACTCACGCCTCTAGTCTTTGTGGTATCATAGCTGAATAAATAACCCGGGCAAGAAATTTTCGTTGTCAGGAGACGTTGATAATGAGCATGTATGAATATACGCTGGATGAACACGTGGCTTTACTTACCATGAATGAGAGCAAATTCAATATGACTTCCCTAACCGAATTTCTATCAGTGCTGAACGAAGTAGAAAAGGACACAGATGCCAAGGCATTGATAGTCAGGTCAAGCGACGAGAAGATATGGTCCACCGGCCTGGACCTTGAGTGGCTACTGCCTCTTGCTAAGAAAGGGGAAAAAAGTGTCACGGATGTTTTCATCGCCAGACTGATTGAACTCTTTAGGATGATACTTTTGTATCCCATGATTACTGTTGCTGCGATCACAGGCCACGCCTTTGCAGGCGGGGCCGTGCTGGCATGCTGTTTCGATTTCCGCTTCATGAGGAAAGGTCGTGGATATCTTTGCTTTCCCGAGGTTGACATTGGCATACCATTTCTGCCTAGCTTTACCGCCTTGATGAAGAAAGCTATACCAATGGATTTGGTGGAAGATATGCAGCTCACTGCAAGGAGGCTTACTGCTGAGGAGTGCGAAGCACGCCACATTATAGTGAAAGCCTGCAGTGTAGACGAACTAGTGAGTGAAGCGATATCCTTTGCCAAGCGACTGAACAAGGAAAGACCGATAGTTGGCAAATTGAAGAGTGTGATGCATAAGGATATATTGAGAATCATGGAAGTTGATGACGCAGCTGCCTTGAAATCACTGGACTTTGGGTTGTGAGCCTTCCAAGATCTTGGCTTCACATCCTTTTGAAAAGATTGAACGTTCAATATACGCATGGAATGACAGGAATCCCCATGTTCGTATAGTGGTGACTCCTTAATTCCATACTATGTCCGGAACACCGCACAAAAATTTATAATTTCCTTAACGAGATTTTAACAATGTTATCGTACAATGGGGGTATAAGCACTATGAGGTGAATACAGGGTATGAAGATAGAGCCTAATTCCAGGATACGCCATTACGTGGCAAGAGTTGGCATCTTTTTGATTACGTCGGCCTTCATTTGCGGGATGTTAGGTTGTGGTGCTGATGGTGGTAATAACCCTCCCCCTGCTTCCCAAAACCTAGAGATATCTACCTGGTATGATTTGAATGAGGTCAGGAACAATCTGGCCGGAAACCATACCCTGATGAACGACCTGGATTCTTCTAGTCCCGGTTATGACGAATTGGCGAGCCCGGCGGCCAATAGCGGGAAGGGTTGGCAGCCGCTCTTGACCGAGGACAAGTCGTTTGTGGGCACTTTCGACGGCCAGGGATACGAAATACGCGACCTCTTTATCAACCGGCCTGACGAAAACGAAGTGGGACTTTTCGGGGTTGTCGATGAGTACTGGGGATCTACAAAATGCTACGGGGTAATAAAGAATGTCGGCGTGGTGAACGCGACTGTAACTGGATTTGACAACGTTGGTGGTCTGGTGGGAGCTAGCGTTGGCACAGTCAGCAACTGCTATTCCACAGGCAATGTCACTGGACGTCATATGGTTGGTGGTTTGGCGGGAACGACTGGTACCTCTGTGAGCAATTGCTATTCCGCTGGCAACGTGACTGGCACTGACAAAGTTGGCGGTCTGGTGGGAGAGAATATTTATGGGGGCATCGTGGATAGGTCTTACTCTACCTGCAGCGTGACCGGTAATGTGACGGCCTACACATATGTTGGCGGTTTGGTGGGATACAATTGGGAAGCCTCTGTGACTAATTCTTTCTGGGATATCGAAAGCAGTGGACAACCTCATTCCGGTGGCGGGACGGGCAAGAACACCACGGAAATGCAGGACATCACAACTTTCTCAGGAGCAGGCTGGAATATAATCGCAGTCGCCCTGAACGAGACTAATCCCGCGTACATCTGGAATATCGTAAACAACGTCACCTATCCCTTCCTGAGCTGGCAGTCCTAATTCTTTATACAACCATTTTCGGGCTAATAACCGTAAAGAAAAACGGAATCGAATGTTTATACGCATCACTAGATAAACATCCCGATATCCTTTCAATGCTAATAGACCTTAGCTTCGGTTATCGCCACTACACCAGAGAACAAACCGGTAGCCAGAGGAGCATATTGTTATCCCCGGCGTCCCCGTTATGCACTGCCGATCATGATATACTTTGGTGTCAGCATAGCTTCATCTTGCTGTATTTCCCTGTTGGTTACAATTATGTGGGCAGTCTTCCTCGGCATTCCTGTAGAACACGAGGAACGCCAGCGTCTTCTGAAGTACGATGAGGCCTAACGTGATTATATGAATAGGATTCCAATACGGATAGTACCGCCGAAATCAGGAACGGACCAGATTAGCAAGAAATGAGGGATATAGATATGAGTAGAGAAAAACGTGGAGCTGGCAATGAATGCCGGCAAAAAGATCAAAAGAAGTTGAAGTGGTCAGACTGGTTATTCTTGAGAAGACCACCAGCCTTTCTGGACCCGATCAGAAGGTTGTTTGAACCACCTAAGAAACTTGTTGGGCCCTACGTTAAAGATGGTCAGGTGGTTGCTGACCTTGGTTGTGGCTCGGGTTATTACACATTGGCTTTGGCCGAACTCGTCGGGCCAAAAGGAAAAGTTTATGCCGTTGATTTGGGCAAAAGCTGTATCCGAGCTTTAGAGAAAAAGGCGAGGAAAGGTGGGTATCGTAACATTGAAGCTCACGCTTCGTCTGCTTCCGATGTAAGTTTCATAAAAGATAAATCGGTCGATTTCGTTCTTGCCAACGGCCTATTGTGTTCGATGGCCGAACATAGAAAGGAAGTCGTGAACGAAATCAAACGCATTCTCAAGAGAAAAGGGCAGGCGTATCTTAGCTTGGGTGCCAGCCCTCCTTTCGGTTACGTAGATCAAGCAGAGTGGGACAACATACTAGAAGAATTCAAAATAGAACAAGGGGGTAGTTACAAGGACAAGTGGGCACTGGTGTCTGTAAAACGGGAGTAGTTTGATATCTTTGTGTCCACTATCGGGATATCCGATATATTCAGGGTATTCTCACACTTGACCAGCCTCGGGAGGTGAACTTATGGCAAATGAGAAGTCTAAAGAAGAAATCTATGAGATAGAAAGCAAGAGGCTTACGCGATATCATAATATGCTCGAATGGCCGGCATTGGCCCTATTGGTTGTCGGCATCGTGACTGCAGCCTTAGATGTGACCCTTGGCGGCTTCACACCCATAATCTGGCTTGTTTTATCTTTCGGGTTGATCCTTGTCATAATATGTATGGAAGTATCGATGATACGAGCCTTCCTGGAGAGCAGGAAACAGAAATAGATTGCGGGGGGCATCCCGCATAACTACATCGTCCGTCATAGAAAAATCGCAGGCATCGCCGCCTTCCCAGGCAGTGACTCTTGCCGATAGGCTTCTGTGTGAATCTTCTCTTATTACAAACTAGCACACATCCCGGCGGTGATTCATAGGCATTGACGGGGCCCCGACATGGGCATATAGTTGCCACGTAGTCCCGTATGGGTTTTGACTGGAGCACAAATGGACACGGAAACAAATCGTTCGACCGCTATACCGGTGCCCGAAATCCTGCACCAACTAGAGGCACGCATATGTGAAGTTGCCATCTTTCGGGCGGCTCTGGAATTGGAGGTTTGGGCCAAAGTGGCGGCAGGCCTGGATTCCGTCGCTCGACTATCTGCAGCAGAGCATTGGGACCCTCTTGGCACGCGTATGTTGCTGGATGACCTTTGCTCATTGAAACTGCTGGCCAGGGAAGGCGATGAGTATCGGCTGGTTCCCGAGGCCGAGCACTACCTGTTGCCGCACAAGCCCACCTACAAGGGGAGGTACCTGCTGGCGCATTTCTGTTGGGAAGGCAATGGTAATCTGGCACAGGCAATTCAGACGGGAAAGCGCCCTATCAGCTACGATACGACCACGAGTGAGGCAATCGATATTTGGATCGGCGCCTATTCTCGCAGCTGGGCTGCCCCCGAAACATATCTGAAGAATTGTGACGCCATGTGGGGGGCGCTGGGCATTCATGGCCGCGACGGGCTGCGGGTCCTGGACCTGGCCTGTGGCCCTGCACCTAAGTCGCTGGCTCTTGCCCTAGCTAATCCCGGCGTACAGGTTACTTTGGTCGATTGGGAAGGTATTCTGCAGATTGCACGCAAGGTCGCCCGTGGCCTGGGAGTTGATAGCCGAGTGACATCTATTTCGGGCGACTTGGCGGGCGTAGGCTTTGGCCGCAATCAGTATGATGTCGCATTCCTAGGAGACGTCACACATTTCTTCAGCCCGGAACAGAACATCCGCATCTTCCGCAAGGCGTACGATGCTCTGGTTGACAGCGGAACGCTGGTCGTCAATGCGGTTCGAGGCGAATACCTTGATCCAACAGAGCACGGGCTGTGGTTCTATGCTGTCTCCGCAGGAGGAGCTTACAACTTGCAAGAGTACAAAGATATGCTCGGGCGTGCCCGTTTCACAGATATTGTCGATACGAACATTCCGGACTTGAAAGTACAGCCTATCAAAGCAACTAAACGCTCGCAGAATACACGTGGGCAACGGTGATGAATGGCGCTTTCAAGCAAGCGACAAAGGTGACAGAATAGCGAAGGACTGCCTGTCGGAAATCCGATCGTAGTGCGGCCAAATCAAGCATTCCGATGTTGGTGCAGTGGTCAGTGCGGCTGGATTTGAACTGTCGACCAAGGTTTCGTGAATCTCATGCGCCTTCGCAGTAAGTCTCATGTTATGATTGGACAATGTTCTTACTCATTAACGTTTACTAGTAACCATATTGTTGGTTGACCGAGAAGACAATTCAAGATGTTGAAGAAAATGGCGTTCACTTGCCTGCTGGCAATAATGTTGATCTTTATTGTCACAGACCTGGCAACAGCATGCACGATCTTCACGGTATCAAGCAACAGCTCGGTCCTATTCGGGAACAATGAAGACTATTCGAACCCAAATACGTATTACTGGGTTGAGAATTCCCAAGAAGGAAGGTACGGTGGAGTGTATTTTGGGTTCGATAACTTCTGGCCCCAGGGAGGGATTAACGAGAAGGGGCTTGCATTTGATATCAACTCCCTAGATGAGATTCCTTTGAATCCCCATCCTGAATTGCCATCATTCAATGATTATGAGGGATACAGCATCCTCAGGAACTGTGCGTCGGTAGAGGAAGCGATCGACTACGTTCAAGAATTCAATTGGGGTTCTGCGATGTGGGGACAGATACATGTGGCGGATGCAACCGGTGAAGCCGTTGTCATAGGCCCTGGCATCGATGGAGAACTGTCTTTTACGCGGAAACCTGCGGGCGATGGATTCCTCGTATCAACAAATTTCAATCTGGCTGACGCCGCCGAGCAAGAATATGGCTGTTGGCGCTACGATATAGCCACGGAAATGCTGAAGAGAGTAGGCAATGAAGAGCAACTATCCGTGAACTACGTAACGGAGGTTCTGAACGCTGCGCATATCGAGGGAGCATATAGTAATACGCTCTATTCCACAGTGTACGATCTAAAGAACGGCAAAATCTTCATCTACTATTTTCACCAGTTTGACGAAGTCGTTGAGTTGAACGTTACGGATGAAATACTGTCAAACAAAGGCCCTGTCTTATTATCAAGTCTCTTCTCCCCAGCGACTGTGGAACGAGCATCTTTGGAACAGTCAAGATATCTGTTTCGACATAGGCTTGGATGGGCATTAGGAATACTAGGGATCATTTCGGCTTTGGTTGTAGTGGTTTTCTTATTTCGTCTCAGGCGCAAACGCAGGGCGAGAAAGGCGGTCTGATGTCGCCAACACCTCAGCGAACCACATCGTCTGTTATAGAAAAATCACAGGCAGCACTGCCTTCTTGCGCAGTGACTTTTACCGATAGGCTTCTGTGTGAGTCTCATCTTACTATTAATTAAGACACATCCCGCTGTTTGTGCAGTCGTAGGTAGATCTAGTTCCACTGGAATTACGCCTCTAATGTCTCTCACATCATGGCTGTCATTGCTGTGATACAATGTGCGCCGCAAGAAGCAGCGCTCTGCGTCCAAAGGAGGTGTTACACATGTCACAGATTCCGGAAAACATAAGGTTCCTGCTCTTTGGTTTTGGTCCTGAGATGGCAGCGCGAATGGCACTCGTGGCAAATTCTCTGGGGCTTGCCGCTATGATACTGGGGATTATCGCCGGCGCTACTGGTAAGAACCTTGGCCTGGGTGCAACTAATTGGTTTTTGCTGACTATCGCACTCTTTATCTGGGGCTTGGGACAATGGCTGGTATCGTATCTTGGAGCAAAGTAGGCAGCATTGATTGAATACTCTGGTATGGATTATAATCCATACCAGCTCAATGACAATACTTCCCCGATCGTCGTGTTGATCAGTAAAAACAAAACTGACGTGTGCCTGTGCCGACCAGGGTATTAGGATAAGGAGGTCCTGATATGAGATACATTGACCCGCATCTTCATACTGTTCTGCTGGATGACGGCGTAATGATGAAAATTGCCTTAACCGGCATGGAGGCTTGTGTCATACCCATGTTCCATTGCCTGAACGGGATTTTCGAAGCCGATGCTGTCCTTACCCTCTGGGATAGGTCTTTAGACTTTGAGCTGAAGCGTGGCGGCTCCGTAGGGTACGAAGCCTTTGTCTCCCTTGGCGTGCCTTTTTGTGGCCTAACGGAAAAAGGCGCTGAGGAATGTCTGAAACGGCTTCCTGATTATCTCAAAAATGACAGAGTGGTAGCCATGGGAGAAATCGGCTTGGATGTGGGTACAGCGTTTGAAAAAAGGTTATTCCGCGCCCAGCTTCAAATCGCCAAGTCGCATAACCTGCCTGTAATTTGTCACACGCCTATCCGGTTGGCGCCCCAGGCACCTGAAATCATCAAACAGGTCATCAACGTCATCAAGGAAGAAAAGTTTCCTATGGACAGAGTGATACTGGACCACGTGGGTGAGCGCACCTTTGATGCCGTGATGGCTTCGGGAGCGAGGGTAGGGCTGAGCTGTTGCTTCGACAAAATGCCACCGGAATCTGTGGCCAACCTGATTCTGAACAACCGGGACAAGCTGGACAAGTTCATCGTCAATAGTGAATTAGCTTCGGGCGACGGATACTTCACTGTCCCGATGGTAGCCCTGGCTTTAAGAAGAGCCAAACTACCCTATAAGGATATATATAGGCTCGTCTATGAAAACCCCAAGGCCTTTTTCAACTTGCCCCTAGATTAAAGAAAAGTGGGGTTCAGCGCCGACTCCAAGACACAGCTAGCTTTACCCGCCACTGCATGAACATAGGGATGTCGACGTGCGCTCATATGTGGGAGGGTCATTATCCCGGCTGGCGTTCTACTGGCAAAACAGGGTTTTGGGGGTGCTCACCTGATTTTGCCGCAAAACAAAGCTAAAATATGCCCGCCTATTATGACCCTGCCAATAGATCTCAGACACTACAACCCATTGAAAATTACTTCGCCAGTGATACAATAGCATTTTGGCAGGTGACATAGATGATAAGAGTCTGCAGCTTCTTGATTTCGGCAGCCTTAGTTGCTGGCATGGCAGGTTGTAGTGATGGATCTCATACCCTCACTATCGATAGCACGGCCGGAGGCTCGGTAAGTACACCTGGTGAGGGAGCATTTACCTACGAGGCTGGCACGGTAGTTACCTTGGTGGCCACCCCGGATGTCGGCTACCAGTTTGTCAGGTGGACTGGTAATGTAAGCCGAGTTGCCGATATCTATACCGCCACCACCAATATCACTATGAACGGTGACTACTCAATAACCGCCCACTTTGAGTACATCCTCATGATCGCCGTGGGTTGCCTTGACACGGTAGGGCTCAGAAGCGATGGCACCATGGTAGCCCACCGCCGTAAGCCACTCAGTCATTCCTCCCGAAGCTGAATTTCAGGTTCCTACCGGAGAACATGTCTGCGCTTGACCTTAAATCGGGGCCATTTTCCGCGGCGTTCACTATGGGAGACAAATCCTCACCGGGTAACTTAACTCCATGGCCTTTGATTATACCCAGCCAATTGTACGGGTGTAAGCGTCTGTTTTGAAGGCAATACCGAAGCCATCGGGGCTTCAGTATCATAACAATCACGCTGCGAGGTGCCTCCTAATCGGCGTTTGGCACTGATATAAGCCGATATCTGGTTCAAGGAAGTGTCTTTGCAGGCGGCAATCGAAGGGGGGATGGCGAAACCGGAACAGAATCTGCATATCAGGCAGGCTATGCGAATAAGCAGAAGAAGAGAGACAACAGGAGCTCAGAATGACAACAACAACATACTAGACTCGAGTCAATTAGCGGTCAAGGATACTAACAATGCCCCAATGGGCATCCGATCCTGGCCTCCGGTGTCGAATCTCAATACGCAGCAGGTGGAGCATCAGAACCTGATGGCAGCGCCTGTTTTATTTGATTCCCGCCGCCATTACCATTCCATAGGGGTCTGTTGTCTCGTCTTGCTGGATCAGATCCGTGCCTTGCCAAAGCTCGATGCTGAACTCTGTCCAATCTGCGGTTCGCTTCTGAAAGGATCCCGCGACCGCTATGGCGTCATGGGCTGCGTACACCATATAACCTGCGGGGGGTATTTGCCCTTCGACCGAATACACGTCATAGTTGAAAGCGAGGTTCTGCGTCTGCGGATCGTAAACCGGGGTCACCACCGTGTACCTGCCAGAGAAATCCAACCCAGGGTCGCCCACAAGTGTGATTTTGTAGTCTACGATATGTGCTCCGAGCATCTGGTCCATGTAGTTTCTAATCGTGTCCTGCACGCAGCCAATCGGCACCAGGACTAAAGCGAGAATTAAGATTAATAAAGCCTTCTTCATACTATCCTCCTTCTCAAATGGCTCCAGAGCATTACTCTAGGTTGACGAGAAGTTTCATGTTCAGTTGTATTCATGACCCCTCCCTGGCCGCCTCCTTGCCCACACCACCAGCGTCACCGAAACCACTGCCGCCAAGCCTATTATGCCTGCCTTCTGGCCTAAAGTGGTATTGACGGCTACGGTGCTCATGGCAATAGCAGGTGCTAGCCCGGCCCTCACTATTGGCTTCAGCACAGGATGTTCGGCTACGAATTGGGCTATTGGTGGGCTAACCTTGTAATACCAGTTCACCAGAGCTTGTCCCACCTGGTTGGTGAGTAGATATTTATCCCTGAACTCACGGAGTATCTGTATTTCTTCCGCCATGGGCGTCCCATAGGCCGCGGTGGCGATGAAGCACCCCCCTGCCTTGGTGGTAAACATCCAAGTGTAGTCATCCAACGGCGAGCCCTCGGAAATTCCATTGCCGTTGCCATCAAAGTCATTCCCTATTGAGTCCATGGCACTGCCATGAACGGTTACCGTGTATAGCGTATCATCAGCCAGACTACCGGTCGCGTCAAAGGTCATGCTATTGCCAGCCCAGCCAAATGTGCCGGGAACAGTCGGCGAGATGGAGAACGCGCTTTCTGTTGAAGAGGTGTCCATAGGCTCGTCGAAAGTAATCACGATGCTGGAGTCAGGAGGCACAGCGAAGCCGCGCGGCTCCTTGTCAATTATCGTCGGCGGAGCCGTGTCCAGGAGAAAGGCGTTGCTGTCTGCACTACCATGACCACCGTCGTCGTCGATGGCTATAATCCTGACCATGCAACCTGGTATATGTACACCACGAAGCTGATTTTTTGCGCTCCAGGTCACGGTCTTACCCGTGCCCGTACTTACGAGGCCGACGTCGCCATCAGTGTCGGTGCAGGAATGCCAGCTGCCAAAGGGGTCCCAGTACTGGACTGAGACATCCACTATTCCTGTCATGTTGCTTGAGACGTCGTAGCTTATATCCACCGTACCTGTGCCGTCAGTCCTCGGCGCAGCGGAGACATTGGAAATATCGGGCGGGATAACGATTACCCTCGTGAAGCTATCGGTCCACGGGCCACCATTGCTGGCGGTGGTATTCAAAGTGAATATTACCACGTGTCCACCCGGACATGCCGGATCGATGTCGAAATCATAGGCGTCTAGGCTCGGGGCCATGTTGCCGGGAAGGATGTCGCCATACTGCTCGCTATCATCGCTTATGCTGATATAGGGGTCGGCATCATAATGACCACCTGTGAGAACCACGTCATCTATGTACGCTCCCTCATACGTGATGCTGCCGTCACTATAAAACCGGAAGCCAACCTGTGTTGCGGTGGCCGGTACCTCTGTCATACCCGATACCCAGCCGCTACTGTTGCCGGTGTGGTACTGACCCCAGTGCCACGAGCCGTCAAAGTAACCAGGATAGAGGCGATCATAACCGCTTTCGCACTCAAGCCAGTATTCATAGCTGAGGACAGCTGCGTCGTACCCGCTGAGGTTGATGGCCATGACCATGAAGGCGTCCATATCGTCGTCATAGTATTGGCCAGAGACGTCGCTTACGTTGGCACAGTAGGCGCTAGAGTTTCCGCTGTACGCTCTGTAGTCACTCTGCCCCCAGTAATCCTCCCCGCTGTCCGGGTCCCAGTCGCCAACTGTCCAGTTCCCGGGCCAGCTTCCCTCAAAATCCTCGGAGAATAATATGGCAGTGGGAACAAAAGTGCCCCAAGTCGAGAGAGTACTGGTGACATTCGAATACGTCGTATTGCCCGAGCGATTCCACAGGGTGACCGGCATCGTGATAGACTCACCTGGCTCTGCGCTTCCGTCACCGTCACCGCCAGCGCTGTCATCTATTTGGTCGCTCTTGTATACCACCTCCTCCGCGTGGTTCAAGACCGCATAATCGACGTTGCTCTCAATTGCGCATTCGCTGCAGCCAACCTTGAAGTATCCGTCATCTCCCCAAGCGGTACCCCAGCTGTTCTTTACGATCCAACAGTCTTCCGCCTCATCGTAGCCAACTATCACTACGACGTGATTGATACCTGAGTCAATACTGCACCTGTAAGTACCATTGCTGTCGAAGTACCCTCCAAACTCTGGCCCCACTCCCATGCGTGCGACCAGAGGCCCTTTATCGATGAGATATTCTTTTATCGCTGTTATGTTATCAGCCACGGATCCTGTATCGTCTATGGTGTAAAGCCTATGACTCCAATCAAAGCACTTGCCCGCGCAGGTGGAATCAGTTGCCGTGTATGGAAAGCAAGCTTCATCAGGTATTCCATCATCCTGCACAACTCCCAGTGCGCAGCCCTCATATCCCCCTCCACAGTCTCCACAGCCAGAACAGGACACAAGGTACTGTTCCGAGAGGTCCAAATCTAGGGTTGGATCATTGGCGAAAATATTGTACTGGGGCTCTACTGTACCCACCGTCGCAAATGCCCAGCAACTGCCGCAAACACCCTGGTCCTTAACGGGTGTCATCCAGTTCTGTCCGTCCTTGTTTCTCCAGTCGAAGCTCGCGGGCAGCTCGCCTTCCGTTGCTATCACAGGTGCCTCATCGAAGGCCTTGTCCATCAGAGTGTTAACCGCCACTGTGACATCAGGTTTCAGATCAAGTAGCTCGGAGACCGTTTTCCGGGACCCGTCCGGAAGACTACAGGTGCAGCACTTGTCAGAGTAACCATCGCCCTGTGCTTCTGCTGCTACCGGCCATCCCATCTTGGCACAGTACGAATACTGTGGGGCGACCTCGCCTCTATAGAAAGCCCACGCGTCCACCTCATCGCCATTTGGCAGCACACAGATGCCTTTTTCGCCAGCTTCAGTCTTCACTATCTTGTATTCATAGCCCATTTCCGTGCAATATGCTGCCGCTGGATTCTCGAAGCCGATACTTTCAGCGGCGTTGCAGCCGCAATTACCCGGCGCCTGTGTTGTGATTTCAACCGTATCCGCCATATCGGGGCCACCAACAGAACCAATAACACTCGGCGAAGCTGAAACCATGACGCCTACCACCACAAATACAACCACAATCCCCAAGATGTTGCGCACTATGCCTCGTTTCCTCATTGACCTACCTCCTTTGTTCACTTTTTTGTCTTCATCATTATTGTTCGACAAACGACGGACAGGTTCTCATTTAGCGTTTGGTAGAAAAGCCACTGCTGACTTATCACGGCACCCTACGCTCTTTCGTTTTCACCAGTCACATCACGTTGTTTCTGCTAACGAATGGCCTTTGGTTTCCGGGGCCGCGCTTGGCCAAAGTGACAGACGCCGTTAGTATTGGTGAAGCTCGATGATGACAGAGAATCGTGACTGTTTAGATTCAACGGCTGCCTGTCTCCTATACTAAATCACCGTGCGCGAGGGCCGCGCTCACCTAGCTGATCACATCCGTGATCGAATCTTACATTTTGTATGTATACAGTAGTGATATCTACTGGAGTTATTTGAATTAGAGTAACACTACCTTTAAGGGAAGTCAATACCCTGTGCCAACTGATCGCACAGGTGACACTGGACTGCGGGTTTTGACGAGTGCCTTCTTGACATACCATAACGGGAGTAAGATAGGCAAGAGACTAATGGGAGCAAACGACATTGTGTCCCATAGACTACAGGATCGGCTAGAAAGAGAGAGGTGTAGCATACTACCAGTTCTTGATTGGACACGGAATTGCCACAGAGAGGAATAGGGCACCACGTAGTTGGTTGGGTGACTACAGAGCGTGCACGTCATTATGGCAATTCTTGCAGGTTCCTTATCTGAGTACATGGACGCTTTCTCTCAGACTTACCGCTGGTCGCCCGGCCTATCGAGAATTAGGCTGCGTAGCTGACTGCAACCATGCCGGATTAAACGCGGACACTGAACGGCAGAACTTTTATGCTATTGCGCGAGCGCAATCCCGGCTGGCGTTCTACTGGCAAAACAGGGTTTTGGGGGTGCTCACCTGATTTTGCCGCAAAACAAAGCTAAAATATGCCCGCCTATTATGACCCTGCCAATAGATCTCAGACACTACAACCCATTGAAAATTACTTCGCCAGTGATACAATAGCATTTTGGCAGGTGACATAGATGATAAGAGTCTGCAGCTTCTTGATTTCGGTAGCCTTAATTGCTGGCATGGCAGGCTGTGATGGCAATGGCGGTGGCGGTAATGGTGAATCGTATACTCTCACTGTGAACAGCACGGTTGGAGGTGTGATCGCCGTTGACAACGTAATCATCCCTGGAGAAACCATGTTTACCTATGACCCTGGCACGGTGGTCGGCTTGAACGCCACTGCGGACTTTGGCTACCACTTTTTAGAGTGGACTGGCAATGTGAGCACTGTCGGCGATGTCACCGCCGCCGTCACCAACATCACCATGAACGGCAACTACACCATAACGGCAGACTTCTATGAACCGGAAATATGGGATTGGTATGATCTGGATGGGGTCAGAAACAACCTGGGCGGCAGCTACCTTCTCATGAACAACCTCGACTCCACCAGTGTCGGTTACGAGGAACTGGCTGGCCCCACAGCCGATGGCGACAGTGGCTGGGAGCCGATCGGAACTACGGAGCCCTTTAGCCCAATAGTAGGCAGCGTCGACGGCCAAGGGTATGAGATACGGGATCTATTTATCGATCGCCCTGATCAGGATAGTGTAGGACTCTTTGGCATCATTGATGAGGGAGGGGTGATCAAGAATATCGGAGTCGTGAGCTTGAATGTGACTGGTCGTATTGGTGTTGGCAGTCTCCTAGGAAATAACTGGGGCGGCACCGTTATGGACTGCTACAGCAGTGGCAGTGTAGCCGGTGCTGAATTCGTCGGCGGTCTGATAGGGATGAATGACGACGGCACTGTGATCAATTGCCGCTCCGCCAGCGGCGTGGCTGGCGACTTATACACAGGTGGTCTTATAGGAGGTCACTGGAGTGGGCTTGTGAGCAATTCCTACTCCAATGGTACCGTGATCGGTCAAGATGGAGTGGGCGGTCTCGTCGGGGAGAATCATGAAGGTGCCATAGACGGCTCATATGCTACCGGAAACGTTACTGGCTCGTGGTCTGTCGGTGGTTTGCTGGGAGAGAATCATGGAGGCCGTGTAGAAGACTCATATGCTGTGGGCGGCGTGACCGGCGCGGTGTTTGCCGGTGGGCTTGTGGGATACAACGATGGCACAGTGCTTAGCTCTTATGCTGCCGCTGCTGTAAGTGGCGACGAGTATGTCGGAGGTCTGGCAGGATGGACCGGCTGGCAGGGCACCGTGACCAACTCATTTTGGGATACCCAAGCTTCCGGGATTGAGGAGAGCGCCGGAGGAACCGGTAAGACCACTGAGGAAATGCAGGCCTTCGCCACCTTCACAGACATAGAAACCGAAGGGCTGGACGAGCCATGGGATATGGTGGCAGTGGCTGTTGGGGAAATCGATGGGGCCTATGTCTGGAACATAGTTGACGGCCTGACCTACCCCTTCTTGGGTTGGCAATCGCTCTCCTAATTGAACTTGGTCCGGGCGCCCAGCCGATACAATTGCACTCCTGCAAGTCCTCACCGTTTCTCCAGAACAGGCGGGTGTCGCCGCCGGACGCAGTGCATGCCAAGCTACCCGTCTACGATGTCACCCAAAGCCCGAACACGCTTGAATGCTGGCAATGCCGTAGTGACACCTGCGAGCCTTGATGGGCAAACATACCCGGAAAGCAAGAACACAGAGATGCGATGGCGGAAAACGCGAATGGCAGGTGGCCGAGAAGCAATTATGGAGGACAGCCTATCTTGCCAGACCCGGCAGGCATGGCTCTAAGAAAGATTCCGGGTTGGTCACGAGTACTTCAAGAATAACATCGGGAACTACATGAACCAGAGGAACGAACTGCCGATGGGAATCTCACGGAAGGCACCTCTTGAAGGAGACCAACGCATCCCTGAACGTAATAGTGTTCTCACTCCACTCCTATCGTTTACTCCTAATTGATTGCAGGCAGTACGTGGTAAAGGCAAGGGCAGGGCGCAAGATGAGCTCTGCCCTTGCCTTTGTCGCTATGGTGGCCAGAATTCCCTTACCACTTACCGAATCCCGGTCCGGATGGGCTCACATATGTAGCTCCCGTGCCGCTCTCCACTTCCTGAATGGTGGCAAATTCGCCCCAGATATCGGGACCAATCTCAGTGCCGTCGGCGGCATACCATATGAGGGAAACCTTATTTGCATCTGCGGGAACAGCCACTATCTTCGTGAAGTAAACCCAATCCTCTCCTTTCATGTGGTTGGTCTCCCAGGCTCCCGAACCGATATAGCTAGCAAAGCCATAGTGCCTATCCAGCAGACCATCGCCATCGCAGTCCTTATTGCTTAACCATGCGTCGTTCCACTTCATGTTCAGCCAGATGTCCCGGTAAGGCCAGTACCATTTCCCATAGGGGTTCGATGCGCACCCTTCATCTATGAGCCTCTGTGCGTAGGCCTCGTCGTCACCGCAATAAGGAGGAAATCCATCTCCTCCGAGATACACGTTAGCATACGAGCCAACGAAGAGGTGAGCCTGGTAGCTATATCCGAATATGTCATAGCCGGTCTTCAACGGCTCTCCCTCCAGGTAATGACCAACGCGGTACGCCAATGTCCCATCTTGTATTCTTGTGCAGTCGGAAGACTTACCGGCTATAACCGGAGTTGCTATGAGTGCCGCGACCAGCACGAGCACTAGCGATATCATGACAGTTCTTCTCATTGTGTCCTCCTCTTTCCATCAATAACGTTGCTACGTTTTTGCTCGGAAACAGCCCGGCGTGTTCAGCACCGGACTTACACTTCCATACACATCACCTCCTTCAGAACCGGAGCCCCGCCCTCAACAGCTCCACTTCGCCATCTGCCCCCCGCCAGTCAAGTAACCGACTGCGGGCGACCGTTCCTCACCTCCTAGCTGGCTGTCCGCTGCGCCCCAGTGCCAATCTATTCTCGTCGTGCCACGAACCGTCAATAGAAACACCTCCTCACGACTAGTCTGCACACCTGTCTATCTCTGATGAAACATCACTGTAACACGTACTCACCAGTGCCGTCAACATGACTTATCTTATCCTATCCTAACTTCACCTCATTGGCTCGAATGTTCGTTATATGTGGCGACCCAAAGCATTTCTAGCTGTAACGGAGGAAAGTGATAGGAGTGAAGTAGACACTCTACCAAAACCTTCCCTAGAGGAGACATTCCACGAGATTAGCAGAGATACTAAAGTGCTAGCTGGCGAAGCTATTGATGATCTACACAAGCCATTTACCGAATATCAAGACGCAATCATGCATTTTGTGAAGTGATAATCCTGCCTACACGCACTACACTGAACCTCAATTTCAGTCATGTAATTGAATTCTGCGTGGACAACAATTACCGCCTACAGCTTTCTGGAATCTCTAACCTCACCACCCACCTAGCAGCGACTTCTTGTCTATTGCGTATCAGCCTCCAACGGGATGGTGCTCTGTAGAATGTTGACTTGGATCCGAAAAGCTAACATCGATTCGACATTAAAACATTCGGGACGGGCTGGAATGTAAGAGGGGTGTAGGGGCCGGCGTTTTGGGCGTGTTTACCTAATTCTGCCGCAAAACAAAGCTAAAATATGCCCGCCTATTGTGAGCACGCCACCTCAAACACGCACGCTGAACGGCAAAAATTTTATGTTATTGTGTGAGCGCAATCCC
>Ga0224495_10001154_pt1 | contig 19184 bp, 18 predicted proteins | sample SF_Jul11_sed_USG_FD_168128 | JGI IMG/M metagenome (GOLD analysis project Ga0224495, IMG submission 168128) | Sediment microbial communities from San Francisco Bay, California, United States - SF_Jul11_sed_USGS_4_1 | ecosystem: Environmental > Aquatic > Marine > Sediment | place: USA: California... | reverse complement strand
GATGTCGCCAACGGATCAAGCAAATTATCTGCGGGGGTGACGCAGCCCCAGCGCTTGCAAGCAGGCGCTGGGCGAAGTCAGGGGGCGCCGCAATTTACGTGGGCGCCAAAATGCAAAAGCCCCCTTAACATAAAACAGCTATTTATATTCCGGTTTAAAATTTTTTACTGTCTCCAGCATGGCCATTACGTTTTCCATGGGAGTTTCGGGATAAATGCCATGACCAAGATTAAATATATATCCGGGATGGCGCCCCCTTGCATTCAAAAGTTCTTTTGTCATTCTTGCCACAGTCTCTGGATCGGAAAGCAAAGCCGCCGGGTCGAGATTTCCCTGCACCGGACTCTCGCCATAAAAATCAATGGGCATTCGCCAATCCAGGGAAAGCGCCGAAACGCCTTGATTGTACAGACCGCCAAGCGCTTCGCGATGAATGCTGGCTCCCCGGCAAAAATAAATTACCGGAACCTCTCTGGAAACGGCTTGGGAAATTTTTTCAATGTAAGGCCGCAAACTTTTACCATAAACATCCGTGGCCATTGCATCTCCCCAGGAATCAAAAAGCTGAATAACGTTTGCCCCGGCCCGGATTTGAATTTGCAAATAATCAATGGTAGATTTTACGATAAAATCCATCAGCTTTGCAAATGACCGGGGGTTTCCGTACATCCATGCGCGTGTTTTGGCGTGCGTCTTGGAAGTCTTGCCTTCGATCATATAACTGGCCAGCGTAAAGGGGGCGGCGGCAAAACCAATAAGGGTTTTTTCCGGGGACAAATCGGCTCGAACCAGTTTCAGCGCTTTTGAATAAAATTGCAGTCGCTCTGCCAGATCGTCGGCATTATATTTTGAGATTAAACGATCCACGTCTTTTTCATTGTTGACTACATTGGATAACTCGGGCAATCCATTGGCAAAAGAAACTCCCATATCCAGGGCATGCAAAATAACAAGAATATCCGAAAATATAATTGCCGCATCTACATCGAGACGTTTTACGGGCTGCAATGTAATTTCAGCCGCCGCATCGGAGTCCATGACCAGTTCCATAAAATCGCGTTCTTTTTTTAATTCGCGATACTCGGGAAGATACCTGCCCGCCTGACGCATGAACCAGATGGGTACCTTGTTTGTTTTTTCGCTTCGTAGTGTTTTTTCCAGTATGGTCATTTTTTTTCCTTACATTTTTGATTTTTTTAATACCAGTTCATTGGCCACCGACAGAATTGGATGAACACGGATTTTTTCGAAAATTGTTCTTTTATCCGTGCCCATTTTTTTACAAGTTTTCGGTATTGTATGCATAACCTTTTTTGGGGTACGTGATAAAAATTTTGGGATTGCCTGGATCTTTTTCAAACCATTTTCTAAATTTCACCAGAAAATTATCCACGTTGCGACTGGTAACATATACATCCTTGCCCCAAACAATTTCAATGAGTTTCTTTCTCTCTATAATTTGATTCGGATTTTCCAAAAAATAAATTAAAACCCTGGCTTCTTTGGGAGTTAATATATTTTCTTCGTTTCCCCGCGTTACCTTCATTAAATCCCAGTCAATATGCGCATCACAGATTTTTGATGGCAAAGGAGCCGAATGTCTTTTTATAAAATAAAACAACAGATTTTGTATCTTGAGCAATACCTGATCGATTTCAAAGGGCTTTACCACATAATCAATGGCGCCGGCCAGATATGCCTGCCTGATTTTTTCTTCCTGGGAAATGGCTGAAATAAAAAGGATAGGAATATTTTGTTCTTTTTTTTGAAGATTTTGCGCAAACTTGAGTCCGCTTTCTCCGGGAAGCATGATATCGAGAATAATCAAATCGTAATCGAGATTTTCCGATTTCCTGTGCATTTGCTCGGTGGAAAAAAAAGAATCCACTTTAAAACCAATGGATTGCAGGTTGATGGTGAGCAACTCCCGAATATTGTCATCATCTTCCACAAGCGCAATAAAAGCCCTGTTTCTCTGCGATGGTTTTGTTTCATTTTTCATTTTACGTACACCCTGAAAACCGATCCCTTGTTTTCCCCGCCGCTGTCCAGAATCATGTGCAGGGAATTTTTTTCAAGAAGTTTTTTAATAATATAATGTCCAAGTCCGCTACCCTGAATATTTTGAATGTCGTGGCGGGATGATCTAAAAAACATTTTCTGGTATTTTTTTTGATCTTCCTTGCTGAAACCCAAACCTGAATCTTTTACTTCGATATAGCTGCCCCGCTGGTCTTTTGCGCAGGAAACCAGTATTTCTCCCGATGAATACAGTAAAGCGTTTTCGACAAGATTGTTTACTATGACCTGCAAAACGTTTTGCGGTGTATGGCTGGAGATTTTTGTCAGTTTATATTCCTGAAATTTTATCCTCTGGCTCCGGTTCAGTTCATGCATTTCCCAGTTCTGCATCAGGTCTCTTAAAAATCCATTCAAGTCAAAAGCCTCCGCAGTTTTCATGCGCGTAAAAGAAATCTCCTGCAGCTTTAAAATATTTTCCAGACTTTTTTTAAGCGTTTTAATTTCCAATAACCCCTTCGCGATAAATTCCTTCACCCGGTTTTGCGGCAGAGAATCGCGATCCAGGCTTTCCATAACCAGACTTAAAACGCTCACAGGATGCTTTAATTCATGGGTCGTCATTACAAGAAATTCCTGTCTCTCGTTTTGAATTCTTTTTTCGCGCAATATAATCCAGATCATATAACCAATCGTGAGCAATACAATGAGCATGAGAAAATATGTTTCCCAGTAAAACATATGCAGCTTTCTTTTTTTTTCATGGTAAATTGAATTTTCATATTCAGGCGTAATTTCATAAAACTGGCTTGCGTTTATTTTTTGAATGCAAATATCTGCAGTACATACATTTGATATTCTTATTTTTTTATCCTGTAAGAGACGGGCGATTACCGCGCTATCCCGATACATTCCGGCGTAAATGTCCCTTTCGAGAATTGTCTTTTCACTGCTGACATAATAGCCCAGCGTTTTATCAAAGAGTCTCTGCCACCATATGGCCATGATAATAATTGATATAAATATTACGGCAATGGTAAAAGCCAGTCTTTGAAAAAGATTGTTATCGTACAACTTCATGAATTTTTTATTGCGCTGGCAAGCGACAATATAAAATGATCGATATCGCCTTCCTCCATCGGATTGGAAATAAAACCGACTTCGTACGCCGACGGGGCGATATGAACTCCGTTTTCCAGCAATTGCCAGAATATTCCGGAATAAACTTCAGGCGCTTTTTCCCAGATATTTGTGACTTTACGAATGGCTGGCCCGGCAACAGAAGTAATATTTAGCCAAAAAACAGAATTCTCCGATACGAGCTCCATATAATATTTTTTTCCAGCCAGAACAGGGGCAACTTCATCATGAAACTTTTTCACAAGATATCCAGACAAACGGTCTAATTTTTCGTAGACGCCTCCATGCAAGAGTTTGCCCAAAGCAGCTTTTCCGGCAACCATGGCGAGAGGATTTCCCGATAAAGTACCTGCCTGGTATATTTTCCCCTGCGGAGAAAGATTTTTCATAATTTCCCTTTTTCCTGCAAAGGCTCCAACCGGCAGACCTCCTCCGATAATTTTTCCGTAAGTTACCAGATCTGGTTCAATGGAATATTTTCCGCAAAATCCCGAAAACCCCAGTCTGAATCCTGAAATGACTTCATCCATTATCAATAAGGACTTGTATTTTTTCGTAATGTCTCTTAAAAATTGTATAAATTCCGGTCTTTGCTTTAACAGTCCGCTGTTGGCAGGCAGAGGCTCGATAATGACTGCTGCAATACCATCTCCAAACTTTTCAAAACAATTTTTGACAGCGGCTTCATCGTCCAGGGGCAGCACCAGCGTTTCCCGGCTCAGGGCATCCGGTACTCCCGGCGAAGACGATTCGCTGATATCCCCCGAAAAAGTCAGCAATCCAGAACCGGCTTTAACGAGCAATGAATCGCTATGACCGTGGTAACAGCCTTCAAATTTTATTATTTTATTTCTTCCGGTATATCCTCTTGCCAGTCTCAGAGCGCTCATAACGGCCTCGGTGCCGGAACTCACAAAGCGGATTTGTTCAATGTGCTTGATATTCTGTGTAATCAGTTCTGCCAGTTCACATTCGTATCTTGTAACTGCGCCAAAAGAAACCCCGCGGGATGCCTGATCAACAATGGCCGCAGTTACATCTTTATCGCAATGACCAAGAATTAAAGGCCCCCAGCTATTTACAAAATCCAGGAATGAGTTATTGTCTTCGTCTGTGATATAGGCGCCTCTGCCTTCCCTGACCGATATCGGCCCTCCCCCAACGGAGTTATACGCCCTTACCGGAGAGTTTACGCCTCCGGGAAAAACATTTAAAGACCGGTTCCAGATTTCTTTTGATTTATCATTTTTCATATTATATACTCCATTCCGTAGTTTTCCATGCGGTTAAATTATCAACTCCCATTATTCCCTGAGCCAGTACTTCAAGATCGCTTTTGGCTGAAATATGATACGGAACAATGCCATTTTCAAAAAACACTTCGGCGGTAGAATTTCCGATCGCCGATACGAGGTGAACAGACCGGTGCAATTTTTGCTCCAGATATGATTTTGCCGAGGATGGCGAAGTAAAAACCCACCAGGAAATTTTATCCAGAAAATTCTTTGCGTTTGTGTCAGTCTCCGGAACGGAAAACTTCAATTGTGTTGTTTCATAACCGTTATAAACAGACACATTCATTCCCTGTTTTATTAAATAATCAATTCCATCTTTTTTGCCGTTCAAAGCGCCAAACCATAATATATCATTTTGATTCTGTAATTGACTTATGGCAAGTTTTGCCGCCGATACACCGTCGCCAAGTTCAGGTACTAAAATATTTTTTATTTTTGTATGAGACCTTATATATTCAGCGGTCTTGTCTCCTACCGCAATCCATCTGTCAATTTCCGGTACACGATCTGGGAAAAAATCCACGCAGTTTTTAGATGTCACAATTGCCACAGAATATTTTTTATTGAGTTTTGTCTCTTGCTTTACAGGGGAACTTTCAATCAGGGGGATATGACGCGCAGAAAATCCGGCGGTTTCCAGAGAATTTATGAAAGCCTTGTTTTCCAGTCCACATAAAACAACCGGGAAGCGCTCTCCTTTTAATTCTCTGACAAGAATTGCTGTGTGGAAGTCTGCATAATTGTGCGGCAACTGCCGGACGATGTTTGTACAGCTTACGGGCTTATTTTCTTCAGGGTTAAAACTGCGGGCAAAAAAAGAAAAAATTTTAAAATACGAACTCTCTGCATATTTTTGAATTTCCACAAAATTACCATACGGAATATGGCAGCCGGCTTCCAGGTTTGAAAGCAAATTTCTTTCCAGCCGGATTCTCCCGGCAAGATCGCCCGCCTCATTTTTTACGCCAAATAAATCTGCAATGCTCTGAATGTCCCTGTCCCGGGATTCCAGCCCAAGAACCCCCTGGCTTACTGCGGGTAAAAACATCTTTGCGTCCAGCTCATAAAAGTACATTTTTGTCTGAAAGATTTTTTTCAGTCTTTGATGATCGGTGTCCATTTTTTCGATAATGGAATGATCGAGTTTCCTTTCCCAGATTTTCCTGTTCTCGCCCCAATATATATAAAACGAATGCAGACGCTTTAAACCAGCGGTGGCGAGAATCAAGGACTGGATATTTTTTCCGCTTTGCAGTTTTTCCAGCCTCGTAACCAGATTGCCCCGCACAGAAACAGAACATGCTTGTGGAAGCCATTTTTTCACAAGCGCAATTCGTCGAAGCGAAGACGACCCGATATTCATGGAATTTAACTTTCTTTTTTGTTCCCCGGCATCTGTCGGGAGCTGTTCCATGGCAACCAGCGTATCCGTTGTCTCCACCGGCATTATGGCTCCTGCAAAAGAAAGCCCCTGAGGCAACTGTGTTGGTAAATCTTTCAGAGAATGTACCGCAAGGTCGCCTTCTCCCGACAACAAGCCGTCTTCCAGCTCTTTCGTAAAATATGCCTTGCCTTCTTTGGCTGCACTTGACGGGTTTTCAGCAGAAATCTGATATAGCGGCACATCCAGTTTAACATCCCCGGCAGTTTTAAGGGCTTTTACCTGAACATCAAATCCTTTGTTGATTAAAAATTCAGACACCTGAATGGTTTGAGCCATGGCAAGAAACGAATCTCTCGTCAGGATTCGCAATGATTTATTTATCATAAATCCATCGCCATTACTGTAAATTGGCGGAAGCCTTTTCGATTTCGCCGGTGGTCAGCATATCGACAAATAATTCCTTATGGGTTCGAAGCGCCCTTCTTTCCTGTTTTTTCATGTAATCCATTAATATTCGTTTTTGCTTTTCTGTAATATTTTTGAGAGGTCCTGAAACCAGATCGCTCCATTCATTACGGCTTTCCTGGTCTACGCGCGTAAGAACAGTATTCACAAGTTCCGGATTTTTTGTATAAAGATAGTCCATCCAGAAAACATGGATGGCTTTTTCTATAATCGGCAGCGCTTCGTTGAGGTGCATGCCCCGCAGATTTTTGTTAATTTTGCTTTGTTTGAGCAAACGATCCAGATTTACCAGTCGGCATGTTTCGACATCCATACCTTCGGTATTTACGTTATGCGGAATTCCAAGGTCGGCAATAATGGCATTCTGACTCAAAAAATGACTTTCTTTCAGCAAAGATATTTTCTCCTCATCCAGAATCGGTTTTTCCGCATGAGTGGCCGTTACCAGCACTTCAAAGTTATAACCAGTCTGGTTATGCCACAACTCATCCCAACTGGTAAAAATTATTTCAAGATGATTGCGTTTTGCTTTTTCGATTTCAACCATATTTTGAAAAGATTCCGGCAGGTTGCGACTGGAATCATGACGAATAATAACAAAGCGACTTATATTTTTATTAAGAAAATAACGAAAAACTTTTTCAGACATATCTCCCGTACCGCCAATCGCTGCAGCCTTTAAATTTAAAGGTTGATCATTATTCATGGCGACCATTTCTTTTTCAAGCAGCGAAACAAGGGAAACCGGATTTCGGCCAATATCTGTCTGCGTACGAATTTTTTTCTGGCATTCAAAAATCTTTTGAACCAGAGAGTTAAAAAATGGCGAAATTAGCCCCTTCTCAAAGGCATGGTTAAAATCTCTTTTAATTTGACCGGTTATCTGGGTTTCTCCAAGAGCCATACTTTTCAGTCCGGCAGACACCTGAAAAAAATGCCTGACCGATTCCAGCCCGCGTTTGTAAACGGGAACATGCGAAAAAATCCCTTTATGCGCCGGGGTATCTTTAAACATTTCTTTTAATTCCGCCAATTCAAGGGAATTCTTACGCTGGGCTGTTTCAATATAGATTTCGATGCGGTTGCAGGTCGACAGGTATAAAACAGACGCAATATTGCCCGGTTTATGGATCGTGGCGCTATAAAACGTTCTGGAGTCGGGAAAGTCGGCAAGACACGCGAGGTCGTGATCGGCATAATTCCATGTAAACAAATGAACTTCCTGAAACGCCCTTTCCATATGCGCATACTAAACTTTTTGATTTCCTATGAGAATACTTTTTTTTTTCGGGTGTCACGAAGTTGTCAGAAGCGAGCCTGGGCAGGAACTCGATATTCAGCCAGATTGATTAAACTTAAGTGTTTTGGGTTGTCAAAATAATGCGGCCCTGGCTATCGATGGCTGAATGTGTTTATGGTTGACCGTCCCTCTCGTCTTGCGCAAGAGTCAACATTGTGAGAAGAGACCTGGATGCCTTAAAAAACAATACATTTGATTTAATTATCATAGGAGGCGGCGTCAGCGGATCGGCTATCGCATGGGATGCTTCCCTAAGAAAAATGAAAGTAGCCCTGATTGAAAAAAAAGACTTCGGTCATGCCACTTCGGCGGCTACTTCCAAATTGATACACGGAGGATTACGCTATCTCGAAAATTTTGAATTTGGCGTGGTACGGGAATCCTTACGCGAAAGAAGGCTGCTGGAAAGGAATATTCCCCACCTTGCCTTTCCTCTGCCATTTATTTTGCCGGTCTATGATTATCTCCCGATTTCTGCCTTCATATTAAGGATCGGTCTTCTGTTGTATGACATGCTCTCCTTCGATAAAAATGAGCTACCTTACTCGGAAAAGTTTCTGCCCAACCATCAGTGGATTTCCCGGGACAAGATCCTCTCTCTGGAACCCCGAATGAACGCCCGCGGACTTAAAGGCGGCTTTTTATATTATGATGTAATAAACAAGTTTCCGGAAAGAGCCAATATGGAATACGTTCTCTCGGCAGTTCAGGAAGGAGCTGTCGCGGCCAACTATGTAGAATTTATAGATCTGGTAACGAATGCATCTAAAGGGACAGCGCAGGTAACAGGTGTACGTGTAAAAGACAAACCAGGCGGCGAAGAGTTTGAAATTAAAGGAAAAGCAGTAATAAACGCGGCAGGACCATGGGTAGATCAAATATTATCGCACCTTTTTAATAACGTTCGCAAACAAATCATACGCAGCAAGGGCATTCACATTATTGTTCCCAAAGTTAATCAGAATTGCGCCATTACATTTTCAACAAGGGATAAAAAACATTTTTTTATCATCCCCTGGCTGGACTATACTTTATTGGGTACTACCGATGAAAAATACACAGGTGATCTGGATCATGTGGGGGTAACAAAATCAGAAGCAGAAACTTTTCTGAATCTCGTTAAGGAATATTATCCCGTTAGTTTTGGCGTCTCCAGCATCAAACATGTGTATGCCGGCATTCGTCCGCTGGCGGTTCACGCGGATCAAAAGAATACTTATGCAGTGTCCCGCAAACATGAGATAATCAACCATCGGAAAACCGGTCAGGTTCGGGGACTTTTTTCCGTCATAGGCGGGAAATGGACGACATCCCGGTCTTTGGCAGAATCCGTAGTGGACAAGATAATATCAGAAATGAAATTTGATTTTGGTAAATCCTCTACTGCCGAAACACCATTAATTGGGGGTCGTTTCACCGGAAGCTTTGAAAAAGCTCTTTATGAAAATACCCGGAAAACAAATGGCATGATTGACAGCTCGATTGCAGAACATTTATTTTCTTATTATGGCAATGAAACCATCAAGATTATGTCACGCATAAAAAATAACCCCAAAAGCGGCAAAATTATTAATAAACTTTTCTGCCACACGCTGGCCGAAATTGAACATGCCGTTGAGGAAGAATCAGCTCAAACGCTGGAAGACTTTGTATTAAGAAGAAGTTCCATCGGCAATGCCGGGATTCCGGAAATGGAAACCCTGACAGAAATTGCTGACGTAATGGGATCTTTGCTTGGCTGGAAAAAAAGCGAAAAAGAAAATCAAATCCGGCAATATATTGAAAAATCTAAAATGCAAAATGAATGAAGATCAATCTGGTTTATTGGCTGAACTTTGCCGGGAAAACAATATAAGATACTTTACCGGTTACTCTCTCTCCAGATTTACCACGTTCCGTACCGGGGGGGCAGCCAGCGTCTTTATTTTGCCTGATCTGGTAGAAAAATCTTTACTGCTGCAAAAATTTATTACGCATCATCAAATAAATTCGCTTATTCTGGGAGGCGGTTCCAACATACTTGTCTCTGACAAAGGATTTGACGGAGCTATCATCAAACTGGAATATCCTGAAAAAATAGACATCCTCGACAAACACGGGAATACGTTAATTTTTAGAGTTTCTGCCAACGCCCGAAGCGCCCATATTGCCAAAAAGATATGCGATCTGGGATACGCCGGTCTGGAGTTTTTAACGACCATTCCGGGAACCATTGGAGGAGCCATTGTTCAAAATGCAGGATGTTATGGATCCGAAATAAAAGATTTTATTCGTAGCGTTGAAATATCCAGGCAAGGTAAAATGCAGAAAATATCCTCCGGAGATTTAAATTTTTCATATCGCCACAGTATTTTCAAGGAAGATACTGGATGCTTCATCCATTCTGGAATTTTTATGGTTCAGAAAGGAGAAAAACCAGAAATTCAAAATAAAGTAAATACTTATAAAAACAACAGAATACTGTCCCAGCCAAAAAACAAAAAAAATGCCGGATCCATTTTTCGAAATCCTCCCAACCAAAAAGCCTGGCAACTTGTCCGGGATTCTGGTCTGAGCGGTAAACAAACCGGAATGGCACAAATATCCAGCGATCATTGCAATTTTATAATAAATTTGGGAGGAGCATCATCTTCTGACATTTATCAATTAATTAAAACCGCCCAAAAGACAGTATATGAACAATTTCAAATCCTTCTTGAGCCCGAAATTGTTTTTGTCGGAACATTTTAAAAAATACTTGCCAAACTGACTCTATGTTGTGTATCCAACAATTGGCATATTATGTCCCATCCCCTTAATAACTCTGGATATTCATGGATACTCGCCGGAATACTTTTCATTTCGATGCCGTTTGGCGCTTATCCGCAAGAAAAAAAAACTGCTGAAAATCCGGTTGTTCAACAGGCCATAGTTCCAGAGGAAAAAGCCGAATCAAACCCCGAACCCGCCTCTGAGTTTGAAAAAATTCTGGACAAGGAACTCGAAGGCGGCCAGAAACCAGAAATTAAAAACGATGCTCCGGTAAACTGGTTTTACCAGATACTGAAAACGATCATAGGTCTTGGATTGATTGTTGGAACCATATACCTTCTCAGGCAATATATGGTGTTTAAAAATAAATTCACGGTAACGGATTCCAAAATCATAAAAGTTTTGCATGAATATCCGGTTGCATCAGGTAAAAAGCTTCAAATTATCGAAATTGGAAACAAGCTGCTATTGCTTGGAATTTCCGATGCCGGCATTCAATTGATTTCTGAATTTAAAGAAAAAGTATCCATCGATCAGATAAAACTGGATATGGATACCGAGGGGAAAACGGAAAATCAGGATTACTGGGTAGAGATCAGTAAAATAATCAGCGATAAAATTAAAAATTTATTTCATAAAACACCTGAAAACAAAATTTTTGAGGAAGACGACAGAAACTGGCAAGACATGCAATCCAGTCACCGGCGAAAACTTGATCAACTGAAAGAGAAAAAAAAGTTTTTTGACAAATCAGACGGAGCGGTAGAAAATAAACATGAGCTATAAACCCGGAAAAAAAGTCTTTTTTTTAATATTGTTTTTTTCCGGCGCCCTGATTTCAGCGCAGGCTGTTTACGCACAGGCAATTCCCATTCCCAAAATTGATTTTAATGTACGAGAGGCAAAGTCTCCCAAAGAAGTGGCGCTATCGGTACAAATCCTGCTTTTAATCACGCTCTTGAGTATGGCTCCTGCGATCATGCTGATGCTGACCTCGTTTACAAAAATTATTATTATTTTTGATTTTGTCAAGCGAGCCCTTTCCTTGCAAAATATGCCGCCAAACCAGGTTATGGTTTCCCTCGCTTTATTTTTGACTTTTATAATCATGGGTCCGACAATAAATGATATCAATGATAACGCAATAAAACCCTATATGAGCGGTAAAATCCAATCGGACAGGTTTTTCACAGAAGCCTCAAAACCGCTTCACAAATTTATGGTGCGCCAGGTGGGAAAAGAAGGAATCAAGGAAATTGCGCTTTTTGTAAAATTAAGCAAAGCTCCGAAACCCAAAAACTTCAATGAAGTGCCCATGCAAATTCTCATTCCCGCTTTTATGTTAAGCGAACTGAAAAAAGCTTTTTTTATCGGATTTATTTTGTACATACCATTTCTGGTCATTGATATGGTGGTCGCCTCTACATTGATGTCTATGGGTATGATTATGCTACCGCCAGTAATGATTTCGCTTCCGTTTAAAATTATCCTCTTTGTAATGATTGACGGATGGTCCCTTTTGACCCATCAAATTGTGAGAAGCTACGGAGTCTGAATTGACAGAAGCGGATATTATCACACTGGGACGAGACGCCATCTGGATAACCCTTAAGCTCTCAGCGCCCATGCTTGTCCTTGGTCTTGTGGTTGGCCTGGTCATTTCTATTGTACAAACCACAACCAGCATCCAGGAACAAACTCTTACTTTTGTTCCCAAGTTAATTGTCATTTTATTGTCGCTCATTGTTTTTGCATCATGGTTAATACAAACCATGATGGACTACACATTGAACCTGTTTAACTGGATCAGTAAAATATAAACATATGGAAATTTTTGTCGCAAAATTTCAACTTTTCTCGCTGCTTTTTGCAAGAATCATTGCCCTTACCAGCACCATGCCAGCTCTTGGCGGCGATGGATCGTCATTTTTTTTCCGCGTGGCTCTCGGGTTTATGACCTCATTGATTGTAACGCCGGTAGTCACCTTTCCGCCTGAGCTAAACCGTCTGCTGGAAGATTCCTACTTTGTCGTTGTATTTGAGCAGGTTTTTATTGGCATGTTTATTGGATTAAGTATGCAATTCATAATGGCGGCTTTTCAAATGGCAGGGGAATTTTTTTCTGTTCAAATGGGATTTGGAGTAAGCGAAGTATTTGACCCGCTTGCCCAGGTATCCCTGCCTCTGATGGGTACATTTAAGAATATTCTTGGTTTGTATGTTTTTTTTGTAAGCAATGCCCACCTGTATGCCATTCAGGCGGTTGTGTATTCTTTTCAAAGACAGCCCTGTTTCCCGGAAGGTTTTTTTATTGGCAAAATAGTAGAAAACGGAATTTATTCTTTCTTGATAGAATTAGGTTCGGGTATGTTTGTGATTGCGCTGCAAATTGCTCTACCGGTAATGGGAACGCTGCTTCTGGTTTCACTTACGCTGGGAGTTCTTTCGAAAGTAGCTCCGCAAATGAATATTTTAATGCTGGGTTTTCCCTTGAAAATACTGGTCGCCTATCTGGTGTTGACCATTACCACGCCCATTATTGTGCAAACCATGTTTGCGCAATTTGACGCTTATTTTAGCCATCTGGACGTGCTTTTGAAAAAAATGTCGGGAATTCAATAATTCATCAACTGAAAAAGCGCTTCTTTGAGATCAAAATCAATAATATCTGCCATTGTAACAAAATCGCGTTTCTTTAAGGAATCATCAAATTCCTGTAAAATTTTTTCAATATTTTCAAGAACCGATTTATCAATACCGGCCTTCTCAAACACGATAAAACCCAAAGACAGCCATTCAAGCACGCCTTCCAGTGTATTTAGAGCTTCCTTGTCCTTGCCTATCGTTAGATTGGCTGCCGATGCTTCCAGCATTGGCAAAATGATTTTTAATTCGTCTTTGTATTTTACCAGCAATTCATTCGCATCGCTGCTATCTATTAAATTATAAAACAATTGCTTTTTCCATATGTTAATCTGGTTTTCCAGAATTGAAAATCTGGCCATGAATACATCGTACATCCCGGATTCTAAAATTTCATTTAAACCAGAAATCGTAAAATCTGTGACATCTGATTCATTATTAAAAAAAGCAAGAAGAGAATCGCAGGAATTGGACATCCAGGAAATACCTGTTTTTATTTCCTGTTGATCTTGCGGGGTCAGGGAAGCTCCCCCCTGGATCCGGGTAATAATATAGGACACAATTTTATGAGTATAAGCCTGCAATTCGATGATATTTTCCCAGACCAGAGTTTCCCGTGAACCTACGCTTACATCCAGGCGTTCAATATTGCCGGAATTGTAATCATTTATTTCATTGATATTTTTCTGTCCATTCACGCTATAGTCAAGAATAAACATGTTATCCTTGCTTGCCCAGTTTTGAATATTGTCCAGCAATTCAGGCAAAGTTAAAGTTTCATTGAGCTGAAAATCAAGAGATTTGTCGTTTACAAGAATATCCATATTCTATAATCGGTTTCTTCCAGAGATAAAAAAGCAAATTATTTGAAGAACAAATCCGCTAATAAAACTGTACAGGAATTCAAAATTCATACACAGTTTTATTCCAGACGCCCATTACAGACTCAAAATAGTTTAGTTTACCGGTTTACCCCTGACAATCCAGTCCATGGTACCCCCATCAACCGACCGAACATTTTTATAGCCATTGTTTTCAAGATAATGGGCTGCCTTTAATGAGCGGCTCCCTGACCGACAAATAATATAGATTTCAGAATTCTTGTCAAAGGGTATGGATTCCCCGGCTAACACCTGATCCAATGGTAATAAGACTGCGCCCGGAACATGTCCTGTTGCATACTCATCCGGAGTGCGCACATCCAGCAATTGAATTTTTTTATTTTGCTCATATGCTAAAATAAATTTTTCCATACTGACAGCAGGGCGCTCTCCTTGCCCGGTAGTTTTCCCTTTACAGGCATATAACCCGATCGCAGCGCCTGTCAGGCAAATGGCTATAAATCTTTTTCTATACATACTTATACTCATATTTTTTCCTCGTTTACCGCAAGTTTTACATAATATGATAAATATTCTGCAAAGCGGCAAATTATATTAGAGTTTTCTAATATAAAAAAATCTTCTGCTGGAAATCTCTACAACAACAAGAAAAAACAACCGACAATCAGTTGATGTATGTTCGTTTTCTTTTCTGGCAAATATCTGTATTGTTTTTAACAACAATTGTTTCCTGTGCATCGCCTCAAATAAAAGATGATAAAAGCCTTGCAAAAAACCATGAGGCCGCTTTAAAGGGAGACCACGAAAGTTTAAAAAACTACGACAAGGCTCTTGGTACCCCGGAAGATGAAAAAAATCCGGATCTTCACGAAAAAATAATAAATGATCTTGCCGCTATTCCCGATCCGCAAGCTGAAGATATTTTAAAAAAATATGCGCAAGATGCATCTCCGGAAATACGCGGAAAATCCATCAGCGCTTTTTATGAGCGCCGTAAATTAACCGACAAACCGGAGATTCCTGAAAAACTGGATAAAGAAACTCTGGAAATCATTGCAAATAACCGGGAAAATTACGGTTCCTTGACCCCCCAGGAAATTCAAATTCTTGCTTCTATGAAAAGCGATGAGGCGTCGAATATACTAATCGATGAATTAAGCAAATCTGACCAACAATATCCCGATGAAATTATTAATGCTCTTGGAAATCAATTGTCCCGTAAAAGAAAAGAAGTCAGAGAATTCCAATCCTCCAATAACGCCGACTCTGGAAAAAATAGCGCGGCAGAAAATCAGGCAAACAAAATTGAAGCCTCTTTAATGAATTTTTTTCAGGGAGATCACCCTGTCGAATTTAAAAAGCATGCCCTGAGAGAAATCTATTTCAGCGCGGGAGCAGAATCTGATTTAAAACTTGTGGAACTTTACAACCTCCCCGAAATCAGCAAGGAAAATAAAATCCTGATCTTAACTCTTCTCTCGGCAAGTTCCGGACCGGAAAAAGCCAGGCTATTGGATATTTTCAAGAAAAGTTATTTATCCGCTTCATCCAGAGACGATAAATCAATCATTTATAGCTTCATGGAAGTTCTTGTACCGGACAAAGCGGCTCAAATTCGGGATACCCTTGAGAAAAGCATCACAAGTCAGGAGACACGTCATGAGCTGAAACTTATAGCGAGGAAAAATCAAATTGGCTTGCTGAAAACGCTTCTTAAAAAATATAATATTTCCCCATCTGTCATAGACAGTATGCAGAACAAAACACGCGATGCGGCTGCCGATAAAACCATTCCAATGAAGGCAGAGTCTGTCATTATAATTACATGCGTTCAGGAAATATTCCCGACAAAAAATTATTTTGAAATAAAAAAATTGGCCGTTCAGGGACTTTCCATCCCCGGCCTGTTTTACCTGATTTTAAAAACTATTGACGCCAATTATGAGTCGGCAGACATGAAACTTCTCTGGATTCAATCTGTCTGGAAACTCACTCACATAGATGCATCCAGAATTTTCAACGCTTATACAAATGAAAAGGAATTTCTAAAATATACTCTATGATGAATTTTCCCAGGGTTCGATCAGTCTTTTTTTTATTCCAATTTGCATAAAAATACGATCTACCATAAAGTCAAACAAATCTTCGATAGTTTTGGGACGCTGATAAAATCCTGGAGATGCCGGCATGATTACGGCTCCGGCCATAGTTAAAAGTCTCATATTTTCAATATGAATTAAATTGTATGGAGTTTCCCTCGGAACAAGAATCAGCTTGCGTTTTTCTTTTAAAGAAACATCCGCCGAACGCTCGATCAGGTTGGAGCTGACCCCTGAGGCAATGGCTCCGAGAGTTTTCATGCTGCAGGGCAAAATTACCATGGCGTCATAATAATTGGATCCGCTTGCAGGAGGCGCGCCAATATCGCGATAATTAAACAGGGTAAATTTATGCTGAATTTTTATTTTGTCCGTAGGATAAACTTCTGAAATTCGCGAAGGCAGGTTATCCGGGATCGCCTCAGACCAGTCAAATCCATATTCCGATCTCATTACAGTAAAAAAATTTTCACTCGACATCCAGTGGGTTTCTCCCTCAACCGGTAAGAGTTGGTGAAACAACCTAATCAGATAACCACAGCCGGAACCTCCCGTGGATGCGACAAGCAACTTCATATGATAACATCCAGAAGGCTAAATGTAATGAAGGAAATACTCACCGCACTGTTATAATTAAAAAATGCCGCTGGAATTTTTTCCTTGTTGAGTTTATTGCCCCAGCCAACGGCCATATGTTCGCCCAGAATCATAATAAAAATAATCCAGACTCCGAAAAAATATACATAGCTAAACGGGACAAGATAACCCAGATAAAAAAATCCGGCCACGCTGATAAAATGCAACACCGAAGAAATCCACAGCGACGCCGGAATACCAATCCTCGATGGCATGGAATATAAATTCATTTTTTTGTCAAAATCCATATCCTGAATGGAATATAAAATATCAAATCCTGAGATGTAGCAAGTCAAAGTAATAAATAAAATAAATGACTCTGTTTGTAGCGTCTGGGTAAGCGCAATATAAACGGCCAGAGGAGCCATGCCAATTACGGCTCCCAGCCAGATATGACAAAGCCATGTAAATCGCTTGCTGTAACTGTAACCAGTCAGCAAAACCAGAGCCGGAAAAGAAAAATAAAAAGCAACCGGAGACAAAAGCCATGAAAATAGCCAGACAAGCAATACGGACATTGCGGCAAATATTTTCACCTGAAGCACGCTTAAAGTCCCGCGCGGGATTTCGCGCATGGATGTTCGCGGGTTTTTTGCGTCAATGGCGGCATCGACAAGCCGGTTAATGGCCATGGAAAAACTTCTTACAGCGGTAAATGCCATTATAATATATAAGGTCTTTAAAAGGGAAACATGAGCCAGTTTTTGTCGCCAGATAACAATTACAGCTACGAGCGCAAACGGCAACGCAAATACTGTGTGGGAAAATTTTATCATCCGCAGAAAATTTTCCATCGATTTAAATAATCGGGATATCATTATGGTATGCGGCCAGCCTGCGCAGCCATGTGTAAAGTAAAATTAACTTAAAAAATAATATTTACAATACCGTTATGCCCCTTAAAACTGGTTCGGGATAGCGATTAGATATGGATTTACTTCATTTTACGCATATTTTTTTTGTCGGATCCTGGCTTGGAACCGTAGCCGTAGAAGCTGTAATAGAATGGCGTGCGGCCAAAGACCAGAAAATTCAAGTTTTAGGTAGATGGCATTATTACATAGATTTGTTTGTTGAAATACCTACTTTTACCATAGTTTTGTTTACCGGTATTTTATTAACGCTCAAAATACCCTTTTTTGATACAATTATTGTCAGCAAAATAATACTGGGTCTTATTCCGGTTTTTGTAAATATCTGATGCGTTTGCCCTGTAATCATGCGAAAGCGAAGCATCGAAAAAGGGAATCAGGCAGATGTAACCCGGTACTCCAGGAAAATATATATAGCTTTTGTTTCCGGTCTTCCTTTTGGAATAGCCGCTCTTACTCTTGGGATTATGAAATAATTTTTTTATTCCTGACTTTTGCCTGATAGTCCCTCCTCAAGCTTTCTGAAATAAATGTTGTTTGCATAATTGAGACCCCAGTAAGCTTTTGGGCTTAAAAAACCGGTTTTTACCCATCTTTTAAAAATGGATCCAAATTTAAAAAAATTTGCGCCAACATACTGATAACCGTTTTTAATGTCCATATCCGATAAGTTTTCATGGCGAAACACTACATCATCCGAAGTATACTTTGACCAGTCTGTTGTATAAAGCCTCTTTTCATCTGATAATCTTTGAAAAAGTTCTGTTCCAGGATATGGAACAACAATACTGCACGAAACTGCGGTTAATCCAATATCAATACATTGCCTGAGAGTATTGTCAAAAGTGCCTGAATCATCTGTATCAAAACCAAACATTAAACCGGCCATTACGCCTATACCGTGGCGATTTAAGCGACTCACCAGATTTTTATATTCAACCGTTTTATTAAATCCTTTATTGGCTCCCTTGAGGCTGTTTGCATTAAAACTTTCCAGACCAACAAACAATCCCTTGCAGCCGCTTTCTGAAGCCAGTTTCACCAGATCCAGGTCTTTTGCCATATTTATGGTTGATTGCCCAAACCAGCGCTTTTTCAAGGGTTTTAATTTTAAAAATAATTCTTTTGCCCATGCTCTGTTGCCGCAAATATTGTCGTCCCAAAAAACAAATTTTTTATGGGGAATCATGGATACCTCGCGAACCACATCGTCGACAGGGCGACAGCGATAACCGGGATAAACAAGATTAAGAGCGCAAAAATCGCAACGGTGCGGACAACCCCGGCTTGCCTGTACCACCTGCGGAATATAGTAACGCTTTTCATCCATTAAATCCCATCTCGGGATTGGCAAATTTTCGAGTGGAATCTCTTTACTGTTACGATAAATCTTTTTTAATTTTCCTTTTTCAAAATCGTTTAAAACGTCTTTCCAGAGAAAATCTCCTTCTCCGACCACAACAACGTCCACATGTTGAGCCGCCTCTTCCGGTACTGATGACGCATGCGGGCCGCCCAGAACAACCGTTTGTCCTTTTTTTCTTAATTCTTTGGCAAGAGAATACGCCCGGTGTACAAACGGAGTAACAGCGGTTATGCCAACCACTTCGCCGTTAATTTTACTGACATCCAGAGGTTTGACAATTTCGTCATGAATTTCAATATCGTACTTATCCGGAGTACACGCTGCAATGTAGGGCATTGTAAGTTGAGCCGGTTTAAAAATTTTCTGTCTGGA
>Ga0224495_10001153_pt1 | contig 19200 bp, 21 predicted proteins | sample SF_Jul11_sed_USG_FD_168128 | JGI IMG/M metagenome (GOLD analysis project Ga0224495, IMG submission 168128) | Sediment microbial communities from San Francisco Bay, California, United States - SF_Jul11_sed_USGS_4_1 | ecosystem: Environmental > Aquatic > Marine > Sediment | place: USA: California... | reverse complement strand
CAATATCTGAAATAGTATTAAAGGAAGAAGTTAAAAATATTTATGAAAAAAAGATACAGCTTAAGGTAAATGGAGAGTTACGTCAGGATGAATATCTTAATAACATGGTTTTTAAAATACCTTACCTAATAAGTTTTTTATCACATCATTTGCCATTAAAGCGGGGAGACATTATTTTTACAGGTACACCAAAGGGTGTTGGTAAGGTTAATTCAGGTGATAAAATAATTTGCTCTGTTAATGACTTGGTAGAACTAAGATCTCACGTTTTATAGAGGGCTTTTTCTATTGCTACCCATATGCAATAAGTCCAAAGAATAGATTCACTAAGAAATTAACTCTACCCTTATGCCTCGAATGCTCTATCTAACAGATATTTTTAAGTTGATCAATAATAGTTTCTATTTCCAAAACACTTTTATCCTTGTTTGAGTTGTCGTTAGCGTCCCATTTTGTATTTTTTTTAAAAAAAAGTTTGCAAAAATCATCAATTACTAATTTATTTTGAATTAATAAATTACAGCAAAATCGTGCCTCCAGCCATAAAACAGAATTCCTCCAGCCTTAGCTTAAATTTAAAAAAATTAGTATTATATATATTAAGTTTACTTAGCATAAATTAAGATCGGGCAGTCATGATGTTGAAAGCAGTCTGCCCGATCTTCTTGAGCAATCTGTTAGATTGCTCCTTAAATATAACATTTTTCATTTAAGGAGAAAAAAAATGAAACAAAATTATCTTGAAAGGTTTAATGGAAAAAGCAAAACTCTATTTCTATTAATTACTTTAATTTTCTGCGTATCTTTTTTTGTAGCTGCAAAATGTGAACAAACCGTTACGGGTACAGGCACAGGAAGTCCAGGTACAATTTCAGGCACTGTAACCGCACCATATGGTGTTTCAAATGAATCCCTAATTTGTGAGAGAGATGCAGACAATAATATACTTAATGGTGGGTCAGGTGCTAAACGTCCTACTAGATATTGGAATGATGGTAACATTTATTTAGCCTACACTGAACCAGATATAGCACCAGGAACATGGTATCTAACCTGTTATTTAGATAAAAATTTCAATCAAATCCTTGATGCAGGAGAATATTACTCATCTGTTGGTTACGGACCGTTTACTATAGCTGGAAACACTGTAACAGGAGTAAATGTCACTATAGACACAATGAAATGATAACTAGATAATTTTTATTGCTGGCCTTAAAGCAATAAATAATTTAGCTCCTTGTAGGAAATTATTTTCTACAGGGAGATATAACGAAATCAATTATTATTTATTGGTATTTAAAGAACGATTCGGGATATATTCAAAATCTTTTGTCCAACAAGTATTATTCAAGGTTAATAAAGTTTAAAACTGTATTAGAGAACTTTTTTGAAATTGATATTTGGAAAATGAAGAAAGAGTCAAAATTACTCTAGATCTACCTTGAGAATGTCTTTCATGGAGGTAATATCATAAAAAAGTGAGCTCACATTGATTTGTGTAGGAAGTTTAATATTAAAATTAATTTCAAGCAGATTTTTTGTCATATCTTCAGTTAAACCAAAACTGTTTATAGTAATTTTATAAGTTTTTAGCAATGCAAAAATTGTGGATACCAAATCTATATTTCTATTTGCATAGATTGTTATTTTCTTAATGGAAGTAGTTTTAAGTACTCGTTTTTCCCAATGGCTAAGGACAATAAGACTAAAAATAACAATGCCAGTAGCTATTAAGCTTGCTGAATATAATCCTCCACCTATAGTTAATCCAATTCCAGCTGTAGTCCAAATTGTTGCAACCGTAGTGACACCTTTAATCGCATACTTAAAGCGAATAATGGCTGCACCACCCAAAAATCCTATTCCACTAACAACTTGAGCAGCAATTCTAGATGGATCACTGTCATAGGTGTTACCGATATATATGCTAAGAATCATAATAAGACAAGCACCCACAGAAATTATAATGTGAGTACGTAATCCAGCAGGTTGGTTATGCCTACCTCTTTCAAAACCTATTACTCCACCACACAATAATGCAAAAAATAATTTAAAACTTACTGTTAGGATATGAATTTCATTGTTAAGAAAGTCAAATATTTCAATCATATTTTGTTAATTTGTTCTAACACTAAAAATAATTCGTTGTAATTTAAAATATAAAAAAAATAATAATCAAAAATCAGTAATAATTATATTAAAAATTTAATTTACTTTGACTACTCCAATTTAGATGAAATAAAATACTAATTTAGCGATTTTTTTAAATTACATTAAATCCATTTGCAAGTTAACCGATAACCAGAAAGTAATAAACAATTACTCTTTCCTTTAGGACGCTGCTATTTATATCAATACTTGAGATTGAAAATAATAAATATTATATACTTAGAATGATTTATTTAATAATGAGGTTAAAATGGATATTAATCCCCTTGAGAATCATGTAAAACAGCTAATAAATATTTTACAACAAGAAAATTCAATATTAGAACGTATAAAATTACTAGAGATGGAGAAAAACAATCTTCTAACATACAAAAAGGAAGTAGTAGATTTAACATTTTTAAATGACTCTCTTGAAAAGCTTTTAAAAAGTGAAAATGTTTTAGAACAAAGAAGAGAAGCAATATTACAAGAGCTAAGCAGATATTTTCAGATTAGCTCACTTACTTTGGATATTTTGGTTGAAAAAATATCTCCTGAATTAAAAAAAGAGTTAATTAAGGTTAAAAACAGCTTGCTGAAGATAACTTCAGAAATTAAAGAATATAATGAAATTAATAAAATTATTTTAAACGATTTATTAAAATTAGTGGGATATGCCCTTGATTTCTACTCTCAGGAAAGGATTTTAGAGACAAATTATGGTAGAAAAAAGGGACAGTCAAAGGAATATAGATCAATGGTAATAAATACCACGATATAATCATTATTCAGCTATCGGTTATCATCTGTAAGCTAATAACACACAAAGGAGTAATGTTATGAATTCAAGTTTTCATGGAATTGAAGTAGGAAAAAGGGGTTTAGTTTCGCATCAAACTGCGCTAAACACAACAGGACATAATTTATCTAACGTAAGTAACCCAGAATACTCGAGGCAAAAGGTTCAATTGGGGACTACTGACCCACTTTCACCTCCAGGACTTGGTCGAGAAAATAGTAGTGGGCAAATTGGTAGTGGGGTTAGTGTGCAGAAAATCCTTCGTGTTAGAGATAGCTTTGTGGATAATAGAATTATAGATGAAAAGGGCTATTTGGGTTATTGGAAACAGAGATCGTTCTTTCTCGGCCAGGTTGAAGCTTTACACAACGAACCAAATATGCCAAGTATTAAAAGTAGGTTTGAGCAGTTTATAAATGATTGGAACAATCTTGGTAATAATTCTACAGAAGGTGGAGCAAGAGAAGTACTTCGTGACACCTCTATAGGTCTAACACAACATATACAAAATGTGTTTGATCACCTTTGGACTCTACGTGAAAATGTAGACAGTATGTTAAGAAGTAAGGTAGATGAAGTAAATCTTATTTCAAAACAAATTGCAGGGTTGAATAATGAGATTCAAAAAGTCCAAGCACAAGGTGATGAGCCTAATGATCTTTTGGACAAAAGAGATGCTCTTGTTGAAAAGCTATCTTCTCTTTTGGATATCCGTGTGAGTAGATCAGATAAGGATGAATTTATAGTTTATGTAGGTTCCCAACACCTTATTCAAGGCGATAAATATGAAAAACTTAGAATAGAAGAGAATCCAAATAACGAAGGATTCTTAAAAATTGTATGGGATAGAGATAACAAAGATCTTATAATAAAAAATGGTGAAATTGGTGGTTTGATAGAGACTAGAGATGTTGACATTAAAACTCAGCTCGAACAACTTGATAATTTTGCAATTAATTTAATTGAAACAGTGAATGAAATTCACAAAGATGGTTTCGGTCTCAATTTCAATACTCAGACTAAGTTTTTTAAGCAAAATTATTTAAGTAGTAATGTTAATGGCGATTTTGATAGAAATGGTGATGGAAATCCTGATAGTACAGCTCTTTATAAAGTTAATGGCACACAATCTCTTAAGAGAGATGATATTGTAGGGTCAAATGGCACTATCAATCTTGGTTCCAAAACTTACAATGGCCAAGATATACAGATAAACTACTATAAAACAGATACTGTTAAAGATATCGTTGATAAAATCAATAAATCAGGTGCTGATGTTGTTGCATACCTAAATCACAACGGACAACTCACTTTGAAAGCTACCAGAGCTTCTGATCCACGCTTAAAAAACTTCATTATACGTCATATTGAAGATAGCGGTAACTTTCTAACTGGGTTTTCTGGACTACTAAAACAAAGTGGAGCAAGCGGATCTTTTGATTGGAACAGAACAGGTGAAATTACTAAATTAAAAGGACTGGAAGATTCATATTCTAGAGCTCCTTTATCACACCCAGCTAGATGGATTTCCTTGGATGAGTCCATTCTAAGGGAAGCTAATAACATTGCAGCTGCAAAAGGAATTGACAGTGATGGCGATAGACTTGCTGATAAAATTACCGGAGAAAACGATGGTAGCAATGCCTTACGTATAGTGGCATCACTGGTAAGCGAAAACGAATATAATGCTCTAGACGTTGTTAGCAAGATTGATCACGAGCCTATTATGATGGATAAATACTCTAAAAGCTTTCGTTCATTCCTTGACAAAGTTATAGAAGATCTTGGAACTTATGCAAGAACTGCTAATCTTGAACTAAAAAAGGAAGAATCCATTGTTCATCATCTGCTGAACACAAAAGAATCAATTTCTGGTGTGAACATTGATGAAGAAATGGCTGCTATGATTACATATCAACACGGATACAATGCATCAGCCAGGTTTGTAACATATCTTGATAAAATGTTAGATACTATAATTAATAGAATGGGCGCATAAATTAAAGAAAAAGGAGTTTAATAATGATACGTATAACAAGTAATTACATGTCAAACAACATGATGAGAACGCTTAGAAGCCAAAATAAAGAACTTGATAATCTTCAAAATCAGATTAGCTCGCAGAATAACATACAAGCGCCTCACGAAGATCCTACGGGAACAGCTATGTTAATGTTATATAGAGGTAAAATTGATGAATTTACTCGATACGAAAAGAATATTGAAGACAGCACAGCTCGCTTAAACTTTGTGGATGTGAAACTTCAGGAAATAAACACTTATCTTCAGAATATCAGAGAGGAAGCAATTAAAGGAGCTAATGGAACATTGACAAAGAGCGACAGAGAGAAAATTGCTGTACAAATTGAGCAGTATTTAAGACAAGTTGTTCAAGTGGCAAATAGTAAATTCAAGGGTGAGTCTATTTTTTCTGGACATCAAACAAATAAAGAACCCTACAAGTTAGAATATGGACGAATTGTAGATACTGGAGACCCTATTATTTCCAAGGTAAATTATAATGGAGACATAGGAACTCATTATAGAGAAATAGATCGTGGCGAATATTTAGGAATAAACCTATCTGGAAACAGAGCTTTTTGGTCATCAGATCAAAGAATAACATCTCAAACCGTAGCCACAGGCTATATGGCTGTTAGTAAAAATCCAGAAAGACCTTATCAGATAATCAAAATTGATGGTGTTGAAGTTAGAATTGATGATGGAGACAACCTTCAAACTATTGTTAGTAAAATTAATAAAGCAGATATCCCAGTAAAAGCTGAAATAGACAATACTTCAGGAAAAGACTTTTTAGTTATTCAAACAACCAGACCTCACCAACTATGGTTGGAAGATGATCAGGGAGGTAGTGTATTGCAGGATCTTGGTATCATAGCACAGGGTGGTGCGTACCCTCCAAATAATTATGCCCCTAGTGCAATTGTGCAAGGTGATAGCCTATTCGATTCCGTTATACAACTAAGAAACGCTTTACTTAATAATGATACAAATGGGATCAATCGTAATATTGGATCAATTGATCAATCTATGGACAATCTGAGAAATAATATTGCAATAGTTGGAACTAAACAAAAGAGATTGGAAATCGCAAATGAAAGAACATCGAAAAATATTGTTTATGCACAGGACATCTATTCAAAAATTCAAGGAGTTGATGTTGCAAAAGCCATTACAGATCTCAAAAATGTTGAATTATCCCATAGAGCAGCATTACAGGTTGGGGCAAGAATATTACAACCTACTCTATTAGATTTTTTGAGATAATATGTTAAAAATTATATGAAAAATATTATAATTTCAAAAAGTTTTGTTAAAAAGTAATTAATGATTATATTATAGATGGAAGGAGGAAAATTGTGGTAGAGATGTTAGAAATCAATTCTAAACCCTATGGAAAAGTAAAAGTCTCTCAAGAACAGCTAATTCATTTTTCTGAAGGTATACTAGGGTTTGAAAACTCCAAAGATTATTATCTTCTTGACCGAAATGAAGGACCTTTTTATTGGCTTCAATCTACTGATCTAACCGATTTGGCTTTTGTAATAATAAATCCACAGTTTTTTAAGACTGATTATCGCTTGGAACTTACTCCACAAGATTTTTATGATATCGGACTACTTACTGAGAAAGATTTTGAAGAAAATCTTCTTCACTATGTAATTGTCACTATTCCACCAGATGATCCTAACAATATGACAGCCAATTTATTAGGCCCTATAATCATAAACAAGTCTAATAGACTAGGAAAGCAAGCTTTGTCCCTAAATTCTGAATATTCTGTTAGACACAAAATCCTTGAAGAGCTCGAACGCAGTGGGGGAGGAAAATAATTATATGCTTGTTCTTGCTCGTAAACCCAATCAGAGTATTATGATTGGCGATGACATAGAAATACGTGTGGTAGATATTAAAGGGGACCAAGTTAAAATTGGTATTACTGCACCCAAAAATATAACTGTTCATCGGAAAGAAATTTACGAAGAAATACAAGCTGCTAATATTGATGCTAGTAAAACAAAAGGTGAAACAGATCTAGACAAACTCAGTAAAATTATTGTTAAAAAAAAGAAAAAATAAACTCTATCCTTCATACTTCGTTTTCTTCTCGTTTTTCTGCCTTTTTTCTCATCATTCTTGCAAGAAATATACTTACTTCATAGAGTAGATAAACTGGTCCACCCACAATAATCTGAGAAGCTATATCAGGCGGTGTAATCACAGCTGCAATAACTAATATTAGTACCAGAGCATAAGGCCTAAACTTTGATAATGATTTATCGTTTACTATTCCCATTTTCGCCAAAATTGTTATAACTAATGGTAGTTGAAAAACAACTCCTACAATTAATATGAAAAATACTATCCAATCGAGATAATCTAATATACTTAAAAAAGTCTCAATTTTATGATTTCCCTTTTTTTGATCTGTATTTGTAACATTTTTACTGTTTAATATATTTTCGTTAAGAGAAAAAAAATCTTTATAATTTAAAATTAATTTTTGGGTAATTTTGTTAATATCTATAAATTGCTGGGTTATTTCTTTTACCTGATCAGTTTTAATTTTATTTTCTATAATTAGATTTAATTTATTATTAACATCTTCTAATTTTTTATTTACTTCATCAAGACGCTTTTCCAAAACGGGAATAGATATTTTTTCTTTATTTGTAGGCTTTTTTTCAACTTTTTCTTCTTCCCTATCAAAATCAAGAAGGAACTTAACGCTTGTAGGAGCTAAAACTTTGTATGATAGAAAAGATCCAGCAAAAAACAAAACAATAACCACTGTTAAACTAGTATAATACCATTTCTTCTCAGACGGATATAAGGCTGGCAGAACAAATCGACTTATTTGAATCACTAAAATTGGAAATGAAAATACTATACCAGTATATAAAGATATTTTAAGATAAGCCATAAACTTATCATATACTTTAAGATGGATTATTTTAATTTCATCAGAATGTGGAATAGGAGCTATAAGGATATTATAAATTTCATCCTTAAAAATATATGCTACTATTGTACAGATAGTAAATGAAATGAGAATTTTAAAAATACGGCTTCTCAATTCATCAAGATGATCAATAAAAGAGAGCTCTTTACTAAGTCTTGTTTTGCTGTGAGGCTTGTTTTCCAATCACTTTCTCTTCTTTTTCTTTTTCACCAGTACTAGTTGATGTTGAGTCTTTAGAATTATCTTGAGCTACCTTCTTAATTTCGCGGACACCTTTTCCAAGAGACCGTGCTAATTCGGGAATCCTTTTCGCACCAAAAATTAATGCTATCACACCAATAATTAATAAAATCTGCCAAAATCCAGGCATAAATTATTTCCTTACTTAAATTTATATATTTACTTTAACTTAGATTACACAACTGATTTATTTATTTTCTCATCCTGATTTTCTTTCTGAACAATTGTTTTGTCATCTTTCTTTATTATTGTATTTTCTGCTGGTTTTACAAATTGATTATTTTCTGCTGGTTTTGCAGTTTGACTAATGATTTGAGGTTCATTAACTTTAAACATTTCATCTTTAATAGGTTCTGTAATTTCAGCACTAGCTTTTTTAAACTCTTTTAATCCATTACCAATAGATTTCGCAATTTCAGGAAGTTTTTTTGCACCAAAAATTAATAGTAATACTATAACAATTACAACAATTTGACCCCATCCAACATTTCCCATTTTTTGCCTCCAAAAAAAGTAAAATAATTCTTAGAGTAAATTTAAATTAAAGTTTTATCAATGTCAAGTTAAAGATTTCTTTAAACAACAATACTGAAAATAATATCTTATGAATTTGAAATTCATTTATCTTTTAACTTATGGATTTTTAATTAATTCTACAATTAAAAATAAAATCAAAAAAAATTGTTTTTTCTATTTTAAGAATTATTTATTTATAAAAAGATTATTAAACTTAGGAGTCATTTTATGAAACAAAAGTTGTTACTATTTAGTGCATTTTTATTTATATTGATAAATCTAATATTTTTATCCTGTGGTACAGAGAAGTCAGGTTATTATCCTTCTAAACAGCCACTCATTGGTGACAATAAAAATCAGCAACCAGTTAGTGAAAAAGAAAAAAGTGATGAAGATGAAGATAGAGCTGATTTTATGATTAGCAAAAAAACTAAATATAAAAAAATGCATGAAGCAAATGATTTTAAACTTGAAGATAGACAAATCCCTTTTGAGTTGAAGGACAGGGAAAAATATCAGTATTATGGTGAAAACCCCAGGGTCAGTCCTATTGTTAACCCTGTTAGCACATTTAGTGTTGATGTAGATACTGGTAGTTACACAAATACAAGACGTTATATACAGAAAATGGGTAAGTTACCACCAAAAGATTCTATTCGGGTGGAAGAGTTTATCAATTATTTTGAATATAAATATCCCTTACCAGACGGTGAAATACCATTTTCTATTAATCATGAATTGGCGAAATCTCCCTTTGATCCTGATAGATTACTACTTCATATTGGGTTACAAGGCATTAAAATCCCTTTTGAACAGCGACCAAACTCTAATTTGGTTTTTTTAATTGATGTATCCGGCTCTATGTCAAGCCCTAATAAATTGGATCTATTAAAATCAGCTCTCATAATGCTTACCAATCAAATGACAAAAAGAGATAATGTTAGTATTGTGGTTTATGCAGGTGCTGCGGGTGTTGTTTTATATCCTACTAGTGGTAGCAATAAGAAAAAGATAAAAAATGCTCTAAGAAAATTAAATGCAGGGGGATCTACAGCAGGGGGTGAGGGGATTATTTTGGCATATAAAATGGCTGAAAAGGCGTTCATTAAAGGTGGTATTAATAGAGTAATTCTTGCATCTGACGGTGACTTTAATGTTGGCATTACCAATCACAGTGAACTTATTAAACTTATTGAAGAGAAGAGAAAATCTGGTATTGCATTAACTGTTTTGGGCTTTGGAATGTACAATTTGAATGATAAAACAATGGAACAACTTGCTAATAAAGGTAATGGTAATTATTTTTATATTGATAACCTTAATGAGGCAAGGAAAGTTTTGGTTACAGAATTGGGATCTACCCTTCAGATAATTGCTAAGGATGTTAAAATACAAATTGAGTTTAATCCTAAATATGTATCATCCTACAGACTAATAGGTTATGAGAATCGTAAGTTAAAAAGAAAAGATTTTGATAATGATAAAATTGATGCTGGAGAAATTGGTGCAGGTCATACTGTAACAGCTATTTATGAATTAACAATGACTGACTCAGCAAAAGCTAAATCTGATTTAAGGTATTCCAAGGAACAGAAAGAAATTGAAGGTAATATTAAAAAGACTGATACCAAATTTAGTGATGAAATTGCATTTTTCAGACTTAGGTATAAAAAACCCAATGCTGATAATAGTATTTTATACGAAACTCCTTTGCGTAGATCAGTTATTTCGACAGATAATACAAGTGACAACTTTAGGTTTTCAGCCGCTGTAGCTCATTTTGCTCAGAAATTACGTAAGAGTGAGTATAACACTGATATTAGCTATGATAAAATCCTTAGAGTGATGAGATCAAGTAGAGGTGAGGATAATTGGGGATATAGAAAGGAGTGTGAGAACCTTGTTGAGTTAGCTAAAAGTCTATCTGATTAAATAGTAATCTTTGTTTGGGTGGTTATTAGCATCTCATTTTGTATTTTTTCAAAAGAAGTTTGTAAAAAACATTAATTTTACAATATATTTTAGTTATATACATTTGAGCATCCCTCACGATTTAAAATTATAGTATATAATATAATTAGAGGGATGTTTTATTTAAATTAAAAATTAATAAATAATTATAACCATTAAACTCATATTATTTAATTTGGCGGATATCTATTATATAAATGTTCTTTAAATGCTTTATAGGTCTCAAAACCACTTGACCATCCTTTTTTAATCATTTTAAATATTTGAAGAGCATGATTTTTTTCAAGTTTTAATCTTTTTTTCAAACACTCAGTTGCTAATATTTGCCAGGTACTATCGTCATTAATTGTTGCATCATATTCAGTTACAGCTAAATCATATTTTAATTTAATTTCTTTTAGAAATAAATAAAATCTATTACTTCTATTGGCTCCTTTTCGTCCTATACCTATACTGTGGAATTTTACATAGGGAATTTCTTTTGGATAAAGAGTTTGCCTCTTTTTCTTTTTGTAATTTGGAGATAAATAATCTGAATTTGTCCATTCTATCTTAATTTCATAGTAGAGAGCTCTCTGATTTTTTATTATTACCCATAAAACTGGTTCATTATTCCTATAATACACTTTGTAATAAAGGGAATTATCTTTGATAGTATCTAGATTAGTTATTTCATCAGTATTTTTGAAACTTATACCATCATAATCTTTGAAATACTTTAGCTTTCCAACCAAATATGAATAAATAAATCCCATTGGATATTCTTTAATCTCTCCCAAGTGATCCTGAAGTTTTATTATATTGCAATATTACTTATTTCGCCCTTAAATCCAAGGGTAATAGCGATTTTTTCAATATCACCAACATTGTTTAATACTCCATTATTAATATTACTTAATTTTCCTTCTTGATCATACTGATAAATCTCAAAAGATGGTTTTAAGTCGATTTTTATATCGTCTGAACTAAGGGGAAAATGAATCCTAGCACCCAGCATCTTTTCTTTCTTACCCTTCATTTCATAGAATGGTGAAAATGCTTCCTCAGCCAATTTTGATCTGTAATTTTGTTTTCCATAAGAATCAAATTGTATTACCCATCTATCGAGATCCATATCTCTCGTTGTAACTTTAAACCATGGAATGTAGGCATCTTTAATCATAATTTGCTCTTCAGCACTAATTGAATTGGGATCGTTATATATTTTTTTTCTAAAACTATAACCTACAGATTTTAATAATTCTACTACCTTTTCTTTTGAATTATTGTCCAGCCCATCTCTTAAATAGTAGTTCCCACTTTTATCATATTTACTGTAATAAGTTAAGATATCATTGATTTGGGGATTGTCAGATTGTTTTTTTAATATCTCATTTTCGAATTGAAATATATTTATTTTTTGAGGAATCGATTTTAAATCAAAAATTTCTTCGTTAAATTTATCATCAACATTTTTATAAGTATTATTTTCTCTAATTTTTTTTTCGAAGATACTAAAGTCAATTAATGTTTTGTAATCACCAGAATACACTGTGTGACATAGCAAGTTAAACATTAAAAACAGAGTAAAAAATAAAATATTACGTTTCATAAATACTTTTAGTTGAGTTTTTTAAATTATTCGGTTATTTTAATTATAAAAATAATTTATTTTATAAATATATTGTTAAAAAGAAATTAAAATTATTTTTGACGATTATAAAAATATTTCATTATATTTAAAAATTAATATGAGATTTTCTTATTTTATATTTATAATATTAATATTTTTAAGTTTAACAAATTGTTTTAAAAGCAATCCAAGTGGAAATTGGCATCTGAAAGGACATGGCGTTAAATTTCATTTTAATGATAACAATTTAACGTTAACAGAACACAGTAATTTAATTTTTAATGCTACAAAAATACCCTCTAAACCCGATGAGACAAATAATTTAATTTATAAAATTATAAAAATATCCAATCAAAATGAGTTTTATAAAAATAAATATAAAGTTGGAGATCTAATTAAATTAAGCAATGTAGTAATTAAAGATGATAAAATTACTCTCTGGCTAAAGACATCACAATTTAGAAAAAAATATATTCTTTATAAATCAGATAATGAACAGCAACTTTCGTATTTTTCTCTTTTGTATCCAATAGAAAAAAACGAATTCCTTAGCAATGGAAGTTTTGAGACAGTAAATAAGGACTATACAATTAAAACATTTTCTTCAGTTAAAAGTGATGAAAATCTTAACTATTTAATAGACAATAATATAAATACCATTTGGACTAACAGAGGAGTTAATTATCTTATAAATAATAATTTTTTAGAGTTTTTTTTTACACTTTAGATGGTAAAAATCTTAATAAACAAGTTGAGATTAGAGCAATAGGTTTTGCTAATCAAAATAATTTTAAAGATCTATCTATCTCTCACCGAGTTAAGAAAGTGAAAATATATTTTACTAATGATTATATTGGAGGTCTTGGAAAAACAATTTCCAACTATCCAAATAGTTATTATGAAATAATTTTACACGATAAACCTGGTTTACAAATAGTTTATTTTTTTAAATCTATATTTTGTAAGGGTGTTAAAATGGAAATTAAAGAAATATTTACAGGTTTAAACAATAAGATTCAATTAAATGATGTAATTTTTTATCAAAAAAAGTAATGGAAATGAATCATGAAAAAGATAATAATTTTAATTATTCTAGTTTTTTTTGCTGTTCCAAACTATCACAATGGTGATAATCTACTAAAACAGAAGGCTATTATTGGTTTTAAAAATATTAACCTAAGAGATTCTCTTTCTACAACAATAAAAAAAATTAATAATTATGGATTTAACTATTCCACAAAGCATGCAAAGGAATTTAAAACAAGTATAAATCCTTATTTAATGTTTAGTAAGGTTTTTCCAATTGGTTATACATCAGATTCTCTTTCTGTTAAAATTAATCATGAAACGTATTATATTACCCTAGAAGATTTTAACATAGAACATCAAAATTATAAACTCCAGCCAAGAAATAAACTTTTTACCCTAAATTTCTTAAAACTAAAGCGATTGGAGATTATAAATCATAATCATCTTAACCAAATTAATCCATATCTTAATAATCTTAATTTAAATTTCTTTTCAGATCAACTCTATCAAATTAATTATAATCTCATATTAAACATGGATCTAATGAAAAGACTTTTTACTAATTTTAATCAAAAGTTTGGTATGCATAAATTAGAAGTGGTTAAAGTTGAAAATATAGGAAATTTAGCCATTGTGAAATGGAATTTTAAAGATGTGGAAATTATAGCAAAACTTAACAAAGTTAGTTATAACAATTTAAATCGTTTAGACTCAATTCGTAATGAATCATTATTATTTGAGAATCAATCAATTACAGTAACTTTAACACAAAAGAATATCAAAAATGAAGTTCTTAAATATGAATATAATATCAATAAGGATATAATCGATACAATCAAACAAGAAATTGAAAATCGTTTAAGTAAAATTAAAAAACATATTATTATTAAATTTGATATTTTTGGTAAAAAAGAACTTCCAAGACTAAAAACAAATTTATTAAAAAACTATAAAGATATTGACAACTTATAAAATGATATATAAACTTTTCATAATCATGATAATATTAACTAGTTTATTATCATGTGGGCAATCAGATAAAGAAAAACTTTTCATTGTTAAAGGTTCAGAGAATATTATTAAAATATTAAAAAAATCTCAATATTTTATTAAAGATGACAATTATAAGAATTTCCATGCTTTAATCCATAAACCAAATTATAAATTCCATTTTGTTGGAGGTGGCAGTAGGCGGGCAATAGCTGCTATTATAGATCAAAATACCACTAATTTGACATTAATTAATAATACTTTTTCCTTTGATCAAAAGCTATTACTTAAACAATTTGATATAAATCCATTAATGTATCCTTTTGCAAAATCAGAAATTATATTTGTTGTAAATAAAAATAATCCTGTTATTTCCCTAAATCTTTCACAATTACAAGGAATTCTAATTGGACAAATCGATAACTGGAAGTTTGAAGAAAAAAAGGAAAAAATTATCATTGAAAAAGAAGAACCCAAATTAAAAAACCAAGTAACACATCGCGAAAAGTTTATTGAAACTGAAAAAATTATGCCTGTAGGAAGGAAAAAGAGTTCTGGAAACTACTTCTGGGTATACAAAAAAGTACTTCAAGCTAAATCATTTACTAGTATTTTAAAGGATTTTGTAAATGATTCTGAAATAGTTAATTTTATTAAAAATGATCAAACTGGCAAATATAGCATTGGTTATATTACCAAAAATAATTTTAATACTTCAGTCACTTTTGACGAATTAAAAAAACTTGAAGAAAAACTTGATAAATCTGAATTAGAAGTTGATGAATTGGAAAAATTGTTAATAGGCCAGGATCTTAAAAGACTAATAATTTACGATGATATTAATAGTACAGAAGGAAAAGCTTTTAAAACTTTCCATATATATATAACTTATTATCTTGTAATACCAAACGTGACAAATAATCTCAAATTATATATTCAAAATAAAGATTTAGAACCCCTCATAGATTTCTTTTATTCAAATGAAATGAAAAATTTACTCTTAAGTAAAGGTCTAATTCCTTTACCACGACCGACAAAAAACATATATATTTTTAACAAATAATTTATTTCAAAATATAAACAGTAAAATCTAAATTGTTTTATTGACAAATTTAATATTTTATGTTACACTTAAATTTTAAATCAAATAAATTAATAATTTTACATTTTAATCAATAACTATGGATAACGAAAATAAACCCAAAAAAATTGGTAATTATAGGCGATATCATAAAAAGAAATCGGTATATAACAAGAATTCTTCAGAATCATCAAACATTAAAAATGATATCTCTAATACAGAAAAAACTTCAAATGTAAGCAAATCAAATAATTATCAATCAAAACTCAAAAATAAAAAGTATAGATTTAGAAAAAAGACTGTTCAAAAAAAAGAACCAATCACTTATGATATTTGTTCAATTTGTTCAGAAGTAATTAGAGAGCCTCTAACTGCAATACCTGATAAAATTTCTTCAAAAAATGCTCATTTTGAATGTATAGTATTAGAAATAAAAAAAGCAAATATTATTAGTACAGGAGAGAAAATTTATTATTTAGGTGGAGGACGTTTTGGGATAGTACAAGAGAGAAGGGTTAGAAATCGGCTAACATACTCTATACGTGAGAAAATACAATACATAGATAAGCCGCTAAAAAGATCATATAATGAAAAAAAATTAATTAAGTAAATGAAAATCCAATTTTAAAGATACCAAAATCATTATCTATACAGACTCTATAATTTTGTTCATAAAATAAATCGACTACCATCCCAGTTCCAGAGAACAATGAAGGAGTAGATAAAAAAGTATCACCAAAATTTCTTCCTAAATTAGTGGCAATTCTACTAGCTAAAATATTACCAAATTCACCAATATATCCTTTAACTAAATGATGAAAATCGATTTCTTGTTTTAAACTAATATGGACTTGCGTTAAAAATGTTTTTGCTGTGGAATTATCAACTTCAAGAAGAAAACCTCCTTCAATACCACCAAAAAGAGAAATAAAAATTACATTGTCAAAATGTCCTGTGTCATCCTTGGGTTTAAAAAGGTTGTATTTTTTAAATTCATACCCAAAAAAAGTATGCATAAACTTTTTAAACATTTCACCCACAATGTTTTCAAAGTATTCTTGATTCATATTTCATCCTCTCATTTTTTATTAATATTTTCTAAATCGGTAATTTGCATATCACCATTGCTTAGATCAAAAGATACTTTACAACCATTATCTCTACCAACATCACAGCCTAGAAGTGGAATTTTAGCTTCTTTAATGGCATCTTGAGTATTTTTTACATTTAACTCTGCAACAGTTGGAAAATTACTTTTTTTTAGAGGTTTAAAAATATTACCACCACCCACCATAAATGCCAATATATTTGGTTTTTTTGCTCCTAATTTTATTACTTCATCCAAGAGGGCTGGAACAGCAGTGTTTGCAAATTTAGAATCTGGTTCATTAGAATTATTGGCTTTTTTTTCGGGAAGGAATATATGTGCCATACCACCAATTCTGTTTGCCTTATCATATAAAATCAGCGCAACACAAGATCCTAAGATTGTCTTTAAAATCTTTGGGTTTTTTGCTACTTCCATTTCGCCAATTCTAACATCTATTTCATTTTCTCTCATGAAGTTAAATGATCCTTTAGAATGATAAAAAGTTAACTTTTTTAAATTGTGTATCGGAAATAATTTATAGTTTTTATAATGTTTTGAGATTTAATTTAGCATTTGAAAGAAAAATTATTTTTTCCAAATAACACCATCCACCGTATCTTCCAAGATAATTCCTTGCTGTTTTAATTGGTCTCTAATAGAATCAGCCCTTTTAAAGTCTTTTTGTTTTCTTGCAATATTTCGATTATCAATTAGTTTAAGGATATCCTCCTCTAACAAAGTTTTTTCGAATTTTAAAACACCCAAAATGGTATTTATGCTCTTTAAAAAATCTAAGATTTTATTAACATCAGATGTGCCTAATTCATCAAATCTCTTATTTAATTTATGTATACATTCGAAAATAGCTGCTAAAGCGGAAGGCATATTAAGATCATCGTCTAATGCTTCTTCAAACTTATTATTTCCTTCATTGATTAGCGATTTAACCCACTCACTATCAGTTTTATCTTTATTTATTTGCTGACATCTATTAATAAAATGATTTAAATTATCCAAAGTAGACTTAGATTGATATAAAATCTCATCACTAAAATTCATTTTAGAACGATAATGTGATTGAATAAGGCTAAAGCGAATTACATCAGGACTAAATCCTTTATCTAAAAGGGTTTTTAAATATATAACATTCCCTTTACTTTTAGAACTCTTTTCACCACTGATATTTAGGAATTCAGAATGGAGCCAATATTTTACAAACTGTTTATCAGTAGCACATTCACTTTGAGCAATCTCGTTTTCGTGGTGTGGAAAAATATTATCGACACCGCCAGTATGAATATCAAAACTCTCACCAAGTAATTTCATGCTCATTGCACTACATTCAATATGCCAACCAGGTCTACCTTTTCCTAAAGGTGTTTCCCAATATATGTCTCCATCATCTTCTGTATGAGACTTCCATAATACAAAATCACTTATGTTTTCCTTCTCGTACTCATCATTTGATACTCGACCACTTGCACCTGCCAAAAGATTTTCTTTATCTATATGAGCTAATTTGCCATAATCTTTAAATTTATTTATGCTAAAATAGATTGATCCGTCGGCTTTATATGCAAATCCTTTATTTTCAAGCTTTTGGATTAAATTGACCATTTCATCAATATAATCTGTTGCACAGGGGTAATCATTAGCAGGACTTATATTTAAACAATTAATATCGTTAAAAAAAGCTTTTTTATATTTATCTGTATATTCATTTAAAGAAATTCCCTCTTTAATAGAGTTACGAATGGTTTTATCATCAATATCTGTTAGATTCATTACTTGGTGAACTGTATATCCTTTAAATCTCAAATATCTAACTAAAATATCTTCAAAAAGAAAAGTTCTTAAATTACCAATATGAACATAATTATAAACCGTGGGGCCACATGTATAAAGTGAAACTTCATTTTTTTTAAGAGGTGTAAATTCTTCTTTTTTACGAGTTAAGGTATTATAAAAATATATTGGCATAATCTAATCCATGATGTTTTAATGGATAACAAAAGTTTTAAAATCTCGCAAACTCAAACAAATTTATAAAACTTGCAGTAATATTAGCCTGAATTGCCTTGTGAAGCGAATAAATTCACATGCTTTTAAAATACTTTCAATGTATTAATTTAAGAATATTAATTTATTTAGTCAATACTTTATACATTAATTTTATGCTAATTTTTTTTATAAAAGTATTTTAAAATATACTTTGGTTTATGAGATTTTTCATTTTAACTTGACTATATTCTGTATAATTTATAGTATTTAGCACATTAATGATAGTGCAGAAACTTTATATATACAATCAATTATATATAAAATTGAATAAATAGTAAAGAGATTACTAAATGAAAACTAAAAGTAAATTTGTTGCTCTCATAGGCTTAGGTTATTGGGGAAAAAATATTTTAAGGAATTTATATGAATTAAGAGTCCTTCATAGTGCATGTGATGTTAACTCTGAACTACTGAAAGAAAAAAAAGAAATCTACCCTGATATAAATTTCACTCTTTCCTTAGAAGAAATTCTAAAATCCCCCGAAATTAAAGCTGTTGCAGTGGCAACACCTTCTGAAACTCATTATGACATTGCAAAAAGTATCCTTTTAGCAGGTAAAGATGTGTTTGTCGAGAAGCCTTTAGCCCTTAATTCGTCGCAGGGACGAGAATTAGTAATGTTGGCAAAAGAGCAAAATTGTATTTTAATGGTAGGGCATATTTTACATTATCACTCAGC
>Ga0224495_10001151_pt1 | contig 19223 bp, 16 predicted proteins | sample SF_Jul11_sed_USG_FD_168128 | JGI IMG/M metagenome (GOLD analysis project Ga0224495, IMG submission 168128) | Sediment microbial communities from San Francisco Bay, California, United States - SF_Jul11_sed_USGS_4_1 | ecosystem: Environmental > Aquatic > Marine > Sediment | place: USA: California... | reverse complement strand
ATTGAGTGCTGCCCTGAGCATATAGATTTTCATTTCTTGATCATCTTTAAGATAGCGCTCATCCTTGCCTTGCTTGATCTTGTAAAGAGGTGGCTGTGCGATATAGATATTGCCTCTTTCCACCAACTCAGGCATTTGCCGGTAAAAGAAAGTCAGTAATAGTGTGCGGATGTGTGAGCCGTCCACGTCCGCATCAGTCATTATAATTATGCGGTGATAGCGCAATTTGTCTGCACTGTATTCTTCTTTGCCAATGCCTGTACCCAGTACTGTAATCAGAGTCGCAATTTCCTGCGATGCAATCAGCTTTTCAAAACGGGCTTTTTCCACGTTCAGTATTTTGCCTTTAAGCGGAAGGATTGCCTGAAATTTTCGGTCGCGGCCTTGCTTGGCAGAACCGCCGGCAGAGTCTCCTTCGACCAGGTATAGCTCAGACAATGCAGGATCTTTTTCCTGGCAGTCCGCCAATTTTCCGGGCAAGCCCATTCCATCCAGCACCCCCTTGCGTCTGGTCAACTCACGCGCCTTACGTGCTGCTTCTCGGGCGCGGGCAGCATCAATTATCTTATTGACGATGATTTTTGCGTCATTGGGATTTTCCAACAAAAATGCGCTCATTTGTTGGCCGATCAAATCTTCGATCACAGGCCTGACTTCTGATGAAACCAATTTATCCTTAGTTTGTGACGAAAATTTCGGATCTGGCAATTTCACCGACAACACCGCCGTCAACCCCTCTCGCATATCGTCACCCGTGGTGTCTACTTTGGCTTTTTTTGCGAGTTGTTCGGTTTCTATATACTGATTTAAAGTGCGTGTCATTGCTGCACGCAATGCTGTCAAATGAGTGCCCCCATCACGTTGTGGAATATTATTGGTAAAGCATTGCACTGTCTCTTGATATGAGTCATTCCACTGCATGGCAATTTCGGCTGTAATACCATCCTTTTCACCTATTGCATAGAATACCGCTTGGTGAAGGGCTGACTTGTTGCGATTCATGTATTCTACAAAACCCTTTATTCCTCCAATGAAAGCAAAATTTTCTTCTTTGCCGCTACGTTGATCAATCAACGCAATCTTTACGCCGTTGTTAAGGAATGATAGTTCGCGCAATCTTTTTGCGAGAAGGTCAAAATGGTACTCGATCAGACCAAAAGTTTCTTTGGCTGCCAGAAAATGAACTGTCGTCCCTCTTTTGTTTGATGGTCCGATTACCTTGAGTGGAACCACTGGGTCGCCATGGTGAAATTCCATAAAGTGTTCCTTGCCATCTCGGTAAATGGTCAGCTTCAGCCATTCAGATAATGCGTTTACAACCGATACACCTACACCATGCAAACCGCCGGAAACTTTGTAGGAATTGCTGTCAAATTTTCCTCCTGCATGAAGTACCGTCATAATTACTTCCGCTGCTGAACGGTTTTCTTCTTTATGTATATCGGTCGGTATACCGCGGCCATTATCACAGACGCTGATCGAATTATCTGCGTGGATAATTACATTTATTTCGTTGCAGTGACCGGCCAAGGCCTCATCTACTGCATTATCTACAGCCTCAAATACCATGTGATGCAGCCCAGTCCCATCATTTGTATCACCAATGTACATTCCAGGACGCTTCCGTACTGCCTCGAGCCCCTTTAAAACTTTAATGCTGCTTGAATTGTATTCGGTCATTTTATTTATTCCTGGTGATAGTCCGTTATGCTTGGCACTAATCTAAAAAACTATATTCGCATTGGCATAACCACATAGCGGAACTCATGATTATCCGGCGTGGTTATCAAAATGCTGCTATTCGGATCACCAAACGAAAAAATTGCATTTTCACTGTTTATATTATTCAATCCGTCCATCAAGTAATTGACATTGAACCCAATATCAATGGCCTCGCCGTGATAATCAGTTTCAATTTCCTCCTGAGCTTCTTCCTGCTCGCTATTGCTGCTGATGATACTGAGATTTTTTTCTGTCAGTACAAACCTTACTCCGCGGAATTTTTCGTTTGATAGAATTGCTGCTCGTTGCAGAGCTTGTTGAATTATTATCCGGTTCATTGTCAAGTGATTTTCATATTTCGGAATAACTCTTTCGTAATCGGGAAATTTTCCTTCGATCACCTTTGTTATCAAACTAATCCCCGAAAAATTTGCTTTTACTTGTTGTTGTGTAAATTCTATTTCTATCAATTCATCCGAATCATTCAGTAATTTGCACAATTCCATTACCGCTTTGCGCGGCACAATTATTTCCTGCTTATCCAATTTTCCGTCAATGACTCCCACATTAAAAGCAAGCCGGTGTCCATCAGTAGCTACCAATTTCAATGTATTTCCTTCTACTATCAATAACACCCCATTTAAATAATATCTAACATCTTGCTGTGCCATTGCATATTGAACTGACAGCAACAATTTTTTTAATGCTTTTTGATGTAAAACGAATTTTTTGGCGCCCTCCAATTTGTTGTTGAGCTTGGGAAAATCCTGAGCGGGTAGAGTTTGTAAACTGAATCTACTCTTATTTGATTTGACTAGCGCTTTATTCTCTTTTGTATCTATTGAAATATTGCTCTGATCGGGAAGTATCCTCAGGATTTCCTGAATTTTTTTTCCACCTAGGGTTATTGCCAAGCTTCTATTTTCAGTTGATGTGGTTTGTATGCTTGTGGTTATTTGAATTTCAAGGTCTGTTGCCGTAAAGCGTATTACTCCTGGCTCCTTTTCTATTAGCACATTGGACAAAATTGGCAGTGTTTGTTTACGTTCAACTATGCCAATCACAATCTGGAGAGGTTTCAAAATAGTTTCTTTATCTGTTTTTTCTATAAACATAATATAAATTCCTAAGAAGACTAATAATGTCTTCGTTTAGCGTTAGTAAGTCGGATTAATTTACTAATAACAGATGGATACAATTTATTATTGCCGGCATCACATTGTTAATTGTGTACTGCGAAAATGTGTATAACTTTAAATTTTGTCCAAAATCCTAATTTATTAACATTTTGTACCATAGAATTTCACAGTTTTATCCTTTTAGGGTTTGAAGCAAAATTTTATAATCAGCATCAATAGTTGTATTTCCAAGCCTTAGACCCGCCATTGTTTTGCAGGCATGAATGACGGTTGAATGATCTTTTCCTCCAAATGCATTGCCAATTTCCGGCAGGCTCATTGTCGTTAACTCCCTGGCAAGTGCCATAGCCATTTGTCTGGGCCTGGTTAAGTTGCGTGTGCGTTTTTTGGAGAGCAGCTCTGCCATCTTTAGCCGGTAATAATCAGCTACTGTTTTTTGTATATTATCGATAGATATTTGCCTGCTTTGAGCCACTAAAATATCTTTTAGAGCTTCTTTTGCTGTTTCAACAGAGATAATGCGTTTGTGAAATTTTGCATACGCCTCAACTCGTTTTAAAGCTCCTTCAAGCTCTCGAATATTGGAGCTTACATGTTTTGCTACAAAAAATGCTACTGCGTCATCAAGTGAATAACCATCCAAGAAGGCTTTTTTCAACAGAATAGCTACACGCATTTCTAGTTCTGGGGGCTCGATTGCAACTGTCAGACCCCATCCGAAACGCGAAACCAGACGACTTTCCAGTCCAGTAATTTCCTTGGGGAATGTATCGCTGGTCAAAATAACTTGCTTATGTGAGTCGACCAACGAATTAAAGGCATAAAAAAATTCTTCCTGTGTTTTGGCTTTTCCGGCAAAAAATTGAATATCATCAATAAGCAAGACATCAAGAGAATGGTAAAACTGCTTAAATTCCTCAAATTTATTGGTTTGGTATGCGCGCACAACATCTGCAACGTATCTTTCGGCGTGCATGTAGCAAATCTTCATTTGTGTGTTGGTGTGTCGAATTTGATTGCCGATAGCCTGAAGCAAGTGGGTTTTACCTAACCCAACGCCCCCATAAATAAATAATGGATTATAAGAAACACCTGGTAATTCAGCCACTTGTGATGCTGCTGCAAACGCTAATTGGTTTGCTTTACCAATGACAAAGTTTTCAAAGGTAAGATTTGGGTTCAGTTTTCCATAACCTCGAAAAGAGGTTTCTACCCTGACTTTTTTTTCTGTTTCATGCGGCACTTGTGCTGGAGAATAAACTTCAGTCGGTCTGCTTGTTGAGGGCGTAGCTTCAAGCACTCGAAACTCAAACGTGGGCACATGGGAATATGCCAGGCCGGCTTGTCGACTGATCTCGGGGAAAAATCTTTCCTGAACCAGCTTCAAGGTAAAGCTGTTGGGGGCGGTAAGAATCAACGACCCATTCTCAACTCTGAGCAACAGTGGTTTTATCCAGGAGTTGAATTGTTGCGGAGGCAGGCTCTTTTCGAACGAGCGGAGGCATGAGTCCCAAAAAGAAATATCCTGCATGTTGACGTGGGAAGAAGTTTATTCAGAGACTGTAAAAGTTGCAGCATTCTACATTGCAAATACAAACTTATCCACAGGCAATATTGTAAAATTGACTTGACACTCTTGGCCGAACACTTTGTAATAGCACGTTTTACGATTTACCGAGGACAAAACATGAAACGCACCTACCAACCGTCAGTAACCAAAAGAAAACGCACCCACGGATTTTTAGTGCGCATGAAAACGCGCGGGGGTCGCGCCGTTATCAGGGCTCGTCGTGCAAGAGGCCGTGCGAGACTCGCGGTCTAAACATCACAACTACTGCTGAATTTACTACCGCGCATAGATTGTTGCGCAAAGATGGGTTCGACCACGTCGTTCGTGCCGAACATGTTGCGGATAAGTCCTTCAAGATTTATTTTGTGCGTAATAACAAGAATAATGCACGGATTGGAATAATAACGAGCAAAAAAATAATACCCGGCGCTACGCAGAGAAATCACGCAAAAAGGGCAATACGGGAGATTTTTCGCCAGCACATCATAAAATCGCAGCGGGTTGATATGGTTGTGATGGTGAAATGTGCTATTTCTCAAGCAGCACAATTCGATGAACTGAAAAAAATGTTCAGCCAGGTAAAAAACCGATGCGCAAGCTTGTGATCAAATTGATACATGGCTATCAATATCTGATTAGCCCGCTAAACCCGCCGACTTGTAGATTTACCCCCAGTTGTTCCGATTATGCCTGTCAAACAATTACGAAGTACGGCGTAGTAAAAGGTAGCTGGTTCGGCATCAGGAGATTGCTGCGCTGCAATCCTTGGAATCCCGGCGGTTATGATCCCGCGCCCTAAATTTTAGATCCTATACTCGATAATGGACCTCCAAAGACTGTTCCTGTTTCTAATTTTTTCTTTTTCCCTTGTGCTGGTTTGGGACGGTTGGCAACGTTATCAACATCCAGAAAGGTATGTACAGGAGAACGTGCGCGCAAACAAGGATTTGCCGATGCCACAAGCATCAAATCTTCCAAGTGCCAGTCAGCTTGCTAACCTTGGCCCAACGTCCGGAGTAATTGGGCAACAGTCTGTAAACAGACCTGCGGGAAAAACTATACTGGTCAGAACAGACATTCTGGAGGCTGAAATCAGTAGTGTTGGTGGAGATATTAGTCGCCTATCGTTGCTTAAGCATCCTGATGGGCAGGATAAGAGCAAACCCTTGGTGCTTTTTCATCGTGGTGAAGGCACACATAATTACGTAGCACAAAGCGGTTTGCTGGGGAATGGTTTGCCTAACCACAACAGCGAGTTTGTTTCCGAACAAGACCGATATGAGCTTTCTGAGGGGAGCAATCAACTGCAGGTACGGCTGAAAGCCACGGATGAGTCGACTTTAAGGACTACCAAGGTAATTACTTTTCATAAGGGCAGTTATTTGGTCGATATAACCTATGAACTGGAAAATACCAGCAAGCATGCAGTAACGGCGAGCAGCTATTTTCAGTTGGTTAGGGATAGCGTGCCACCTCAAGGCAGCTCAATGTTTTTGCCTACTTATACCGGTGCAGCGGTCTATACGGACAAAGAAAAATTCCAAAAAATTGATTTTCCCTCTATCGAAAAGGACAAGGCTGAATATGCCAAGCTTGCCGACGACGGCTGGATTGGGATATTGCAGCACTATTTTGTAGCTGCTTGGCTACCCAAGGATAAGAATAACCGCGAGTACTTTACTCGTAAACTCGAAGGTGACGCATATTCCGTTGGGGTTATTTTACCCTTGCAAACCATTGACACTGGGCAGAGAGCAGTAGTGAGTACATCACTTTATGCTGGTCCTGCGCAAGTCAATCTGGACCAGATTGCTCCTGGCCTGGGCTTGACGGTTGATTATGGCTGGCTGACTATCATATCGACCCCCTTGTTCTGGGTAATGGCACTATTCCACGATTGGACTCTCAATTGGGGTGTTGCAATCATATTGCTGACAGTTTTGATTAAGCTGCTGTTTTTTCCCCTTTCGGCGGCTAGTTACCGATCAATGGCAAAAATGCGCGTTGTTGCGCCCAAGCTGGAGAAAATAAAACAACAATATGCCGATGACCGCGAGCAGTTGAATCGTGCAATGATGGACTTGTACAAGAATGAAAAAATCAACCCGCTAGGAGGGTGTTTGCCAGTTCTTGTACAAATACCTGTTTTCATCGCGCTTTACTGGGCTATTCTGGCCAGCGTCGAATTGCGCTATGCGCCTTTTTTCGGCTGGATAACCGACTTGTCTGCAGCAGATCCCTATTACATCCTACCGTTGATCATGGGGGCAAGCATGATTGTTCAAATGCGCCTCAACCCGAAACCTCCCGATCCATTGCAAGCCAAAGTAATGCAAATCATGCCTATTGTATTTAGCGTGATGTTCTTCTTTTTCCCTTCAGGTTTGGTGTTGTATTCCATTGTGAACAATGTTCTGTCTATCGGACAGCAATGGTTTATTACCCGTGCTGCAGAAATTGAGAGCAAATCTGCCGCTTCCAAGCGCTGAGACCATTACTGCTATCGCTACAGCGCAAGGTCGGGGAGGCGTTGGAGTGATAAGGGTTTCAGGCAGTGATATCGCGGGAGTTGCCCGTGGTATTTTGGGAAAACTTCCCATCGCACGTCGTGCTACATACAGCAATTTTCTTGATTCCAACGGTGACACCCTGGATCAGGGTATCGCCCTGTATTTTCCAGCGCCACACTCCTACACGGGTGAACATGTTTTAGAACTACAGGGCCATGGGGGTTCTGCCGTGCTGCAGATGCTCTTACAGCGCTGTCTTGATCTGGGTGCGCGGATGGCGCAACCCGGAGAGTTTACCCGACGAGCCTTTTTGAATGGAAAACTTGATCTTGCTCAGGCGGAAAGTGTGGCTGACCTGATCGATGCAAACAGTGCCGAAGCCGCGCGTAGTGCAATCCGCTCTCTGCGCGGAGAGTTTTCCACCGCGATACACAAGTTGATCGATGATTTGATCCACCTCCGTATGTTAGTTGAGGCGATGCTGGATTTCCCCGAAGAAGCAGTTTCCGCAGACGATATCGAACAACGTAATATTCTGCTGAGCAACCTCCAAACAACCTTGCAGTTGACACTGGAAACCGCCAAACAAGGGAGCCTGCTGAGAGAGGGCGCTTATGTGGTCATTGCTGGCCAGCCAAATGCGGGGAAATCAAGTTTGCTGAACAGGCTGGCAGGTGAAGATATAGCTCTGGTTAGCTCCATTCCAGGCACTACTCGTGATGTGATTCGCCAAGCCATCCAGATTCGCGGCGTGCCATTACATATCATGGATACGGCAGGGTTGCGTGAATCCAATGACGAAGTTGAAAGCATGGGTATTGCGCTTACCCGCCAGACTTTGCGCAAAGCTGATTTGATCCTGATGTTATTGGATGCAAGCATGGGTATGACAGCACAGGACATGGCGATAATTGAGAGTTTACCCACGGACATCCCGAGGTTGCTGGTTCTAAACAAGATTGACCTGGTACATGGAAAAACTACCGATTTGCCCGGGAGTGGCGCATTTGTTAGTGTATCGGCAAAAACCGGCAAGGGGCTCGAAGAATTGCGCGGCAAGCTGCTTGAATCAATAGGCTGGCGCGATCTGGAAAGCGGCACATTTATGGCGCGGGAGCGCCATTTGCGTGCCTTGATGCAAGCGCAAACCAATTTGACCCAAGCCCATAGCGTATTAGTCAGTGCAGAATTATTTGCCGAAGAGTTGCGTCTGGCTCAACGCGCATTAAATGAAATCACCGGGGAATTCACTTCGGACGATTTGTTGGGCGAAATATTTAGCCGGTTCTGCATAGGAAAATAGTGACGATGTTTCACGTGAAACATGAAAGCAGGGGGTTTCGAACAGCCGCATGGGTTTCACGTGAAACATGATTTAGATTTTCCTTGCTTGCCCAGATAGAAAGTTATTGCATCAGCAGTTGTGCAGGGCTCTTTAAATTTTGGATTGTGGCCCGGCTGTTGTATGATGCGCGTCCTTTCAAGAGCAGCATCAAAATGAACTTTCCTGATTTATTCGATGTAATCGTAGTGGGTGGTGGGCATGCCGGTACCGAGGCCGCCTTGGCCAGCGCGCGTGCGGGTTGCAAAACCTTGTTGCTCACACACAACATCGAAACCCTGGGACAAATGTCTTGCAATCCGTCCATCGGCGGAATAGGAAAGGGGCATCTGGTCAAAGAGGTGGACGCACTGGGTGGTGCAATGGCGGCAGCTACCGATGAGGCCGGCATCCAGTTCCGCATCCTGAATTCCAGCAAAGGCCCGGCAGTACGCGCCACGCGTGCTCAAGCCGACCGAATCCTCTACAAGCAGGCAATCCGTTTCCGGCTGGAAAATCAGCCTAACCTCTGGTTGTTCCAGCAGGCGGTGGACGATCTGCTGGTAGAGCAAGACCGTGTAAGCGGAGTGGTCACCCAGCTAGGTTTGCGCTTCAGCTCAAAGACTGTAGTGTTGACTACCGGAACATTCCTGTCCGGTCTGATCCATGTCGGACAATCTAATTACCAGGCGGGCCGCGCTGGCGACCCGCCTTCCATTAGCCTTGCACAGCGTCTGCGTGAATTGAATCTGCCAGTGGGGCGGCTCAAGACCGGCACGCCGCCGCGCATCGATGGACGTACCATCGATTATTCAGTTTTGCAGGAACAGCCCGGCGATGATCCGGTGCCGGTGTTCTCGTTTATGGGCGATGCGGCGCTCCACCCCAAACAATTGCCTTGCTGGATTACCGAGACTAATCAGCGTACTCACGACATCATCCGCGGCGGACTGGATCGCTCTCCGTTGTTCACCGGCGTGATCGAGGGCGTGGGTCCGCGCTATTGTCCTTCCATCGAAGACAAGATAACGCGCTTTGCCGACAAAAGTTCGCACCAAATCTTTCTGGAGCCGGAAGGTCTGTCCACCCACGAGGTCTATCCAAACGGAATATCCACCAGCCTGCCATACGACGTGCAATTGGATTTGGTACGTTCCATGAAGGGACTGGAAAACGCACACATCCTGCGCCCTGGTTATGCCATCGAATATGACTATTTCGATCCCTGCGGCCTGAAAAGCTCTTTGGAAACCAAGGCGATACAAGGACTGTTCTTTGCCGGACAGATTAACGGCACGACTGGCTATGAAGAGGCTGCCGCGCAAGGATTACTCGCTGGACTCAACGCCGCACTGCAAGTGCGTGATCAGGAAGCATGGCGTCCTCGTCGAGATGAAGCCTATCTGGGAGTGATGGTGGACGATCTGATTACACAGGGTGTTTCCGAGCCCTACCGCATGTTTACCAGCCGTGCGGAATATCGTTTGCAATTGCGCGAAGACAACGCCGATCTGAGATTGACCGAGATCGGCCGTAAGTTGGGAATTGTGGATGATGCGCGCTGGCAAGTATTCGAGCAAAAACGGGAAGCGATCGCTCTTGAACAAGAGCGCTTGCGCAACACTTGGGTGAGCCCGCGCAACCTTCCGGAACAAGACGCGATCCGCGTGCTGGGCAAGCCTATTGAACGCGAATATGCACTGCTTGAATTATTGCGCCGCCCGGATGTGAGCTATGCCAGTCTACTGACCTTGCCTGGAGCGGGTGTCGGCGTGGATGATGCTAAAGTTGCCGAGCAGGTGGAAACCCAAGCGAAATATTATGGCTACATCGCACGGCAACATGACGAGATCGGCCGCAATGAGCAATTTGAAGCATTGGGATTGCCAGATGTTCTGGATTATCGCGAAGTCCGAGGGCTATCGATAGAGGTGCAGCAAAAACTAAATCAGTACAAGCCGGAAACGCTAGGTCAGGCTGCACGCATTTCTGGCATTACCCCGGCAGCGATCTCACTGTTGTTGGTGCACATCAAGCGGGGGTTTCGCGACGAGGCCCAAAGCCAGAAACGTGCATGAACCAAGCTGAGGAATTACAGCACGGCATTACGCTTTTAGGAATAACTCTGAGCGTGGCAGCACAGGGAAAACTGCTGGATTATCTGGAGCTGCTGCACAAATGGAACAAGGTCTACAACCTGACAGCCATCCGTGATCCGCAGCAAATGGTGAGCAATCACTTACTTGATAGTCTTGCTGTAATGCCACATTTGTGGCTTGGTAGGTGGTTGGATGTTGGGTGCGGCGCGGGCTTGCCCGGAATGGTATTGGCAATTGCTCAACCGGATTGGCAGTTCACTTTACTGGATAGCAACAGCAAAAAAACCAGTTTTGTACAGCAAGCGATCATCGAATTAGGGCTGCGCAACGTTGTTGTTCATTGCGTGCGTGCGGAAGAGTGGCAAACCAATGAGAGATTCGACGGAATCATCTCACGTGCTTTTGCCGGGTTGGGCGAATTCATAAATAAAACTCGCCACCTGATGGCTCCACAAGGACACTGGGCGGCAATGAAGGGTATACCGGAACAAGAATTAGCGAGCATACCGGTAGAGTGCAGTGTGGAGCGCGTAATACCAATTCAAGTACCAGGTCTGCTTGTTGCACGCAGTCTGGTTATTGCAACATGCAAGGAGAGCGGAACAATATGATAAGGATATTAGCCATAACCAACCAGAAAGGTGGTGTGGGGAAAACCACCACCAGTGTGAATCTGGCAGCCAGTCTCGCCGCAGCCAAACAGCGCGTGTTGTTGATCGACCTAGACCCACAGGGCAATGCCACCATGGGAAGCGGTATCGACAAGCGCGATTTGCAAGCTAGTGTCTATGAAGTTCTGCTTGGCAGCAAAACGATAGCTGAAGCGCGAATACACGCGGAAGCAGGCAAATATGATTTGTTGCCGGCCAATCGTGATCTGGCCGGAGCAGAGATCGAATTGGTTGATCTGGAAAACAGGGAAACCCGGTTGCGTGATGCTCTGCAGCTGGTTGCTTCTGAGTATGACTTCGTGCTTATCGATTGTCCGCCCGCCTTGAATTTGCTGACGCTGAATGGACTATGTGCGGCCAGGTCGGTGATGATCCCTATGCAATGCGAATATTATGCGCTGGAGGGGTTAAGCGACCTTGTGAACACCATCCGCAAAGTTCGCGCCAATTTGAATCCGGATTTGGAAATTGAAGGACTGTTGCGCACCATGTTCGATCCTCGCAACGCGCTGGCGCTACAGGTCTCAGAACAATTACTGGAACATTTTGGCAGCAAGGTCTATCGCACCATGATCCCGCGCAATGTGCGCCTGGCTGAAGCACCCAGCTATGGCGTTCCTGCGTTGTATCACGACAAGTTGTCTAAAGGAACGCAAGCATATCTGGCTTTGGCCGGTGAATTATTGAACAACGCGGCTCTACCAGCTGCAACGGCTTAAAGGAAATAGAAATGGCAAAGCTGCACAAGGGATTGGGGCGTGGTCTGGATGCGCTGTTGCCTGGAGGAAATAGTGAAAAAGACGAGGTGATGCGTGATTTGAAGATCACGCTGCTCAAGCCGGGCAAATATCAGCCGCGTACGCACATGGATGAAGCATCGTTGAATGAATTGGCCGCTTCAATCAAAGCTCAAGGGATCATGCAACCGGTCCTGGTACGGCAACTTGGCGATAGCAGTTATGAAATCATTGCCGGAGAAAGACGCTGGCGCGCCGCACAGCTGGCTGGACTGAGCCATGTTCCTGTGCTGGTACGCAGCGTGTCCGACAAAGAAGCGCTGGCGATGGCACTGATCGAGAATATTCAGCGTGAAAACCTGAACCCGTTGGAAGAAGCGATAGGCATCCAGCGCTTGATTGAGGAATTTAAAATGACGCATCAAGTTGCAGCAGATGCGGTAGGACGATCGCGTAGTGCGGCCAGTAATCTGTTGCGCCTATTAAAGCTTCAGAAACCCGTACAAAATATGTTGATGCAGAATAAGCTGGACATGGGGCATGCGCGCGCCTTACTGGCGGTTGAAGGCGCACAGCAGATATTGCTGGCCAACAAGATCGTAATGCAAGGGCTTTCTGTGCGTGAAGCGGAAAGCCTGGTTCAGAATCAAACTCAGACCCAGACACATTCGCTCCACGAGACAAAACCAAAACAAACAGCCAAGATTAACCGCGACACATTACGATTGCAGGAAGAATTGAGCGCAGTTTTGGGAACTCATGTACGGATCAAGCCAGCGGGCAAAGGCGGAGGGAAGTTGATCATCGAATACGTGAATCATGATCAACTCGATGAGTTCATGAACAGGCTCAAAAAGGTCAAGTAAGTTGAGCAAAAACATAGGTGATGAATCGCAACAAGGTTTGACACCGCCAGAAAATGCCGCTATCATCGCCGCGCTTTTCAATGTCGAAGCCAAAGAAAAAAAATTGGCGCGCCAAGTGCTCGGAATGCAAATGGTGGTCACGCTGGTGGCTGCAACCATGGCTTACGGCATGAAGGGTACATCGCAATTTGCACTGGCGGTGTTGAGTGGAGGTGGGGTTTCCGTTGTCAACGGAGCACTGCTGGCTTGGAGAATGTCTCGAGCGGCTTTGTCTTCTGTCCAGAACGCACATCATCAACTGCGACTCATGTATTTTTACGCTGCCGAAAGATTTATGGTGGTGGCATTACTGCTTTGGCTATGCATGGCAGCACTGAAGTTATCGCCACTGGCTTTGCTGGGTGGTTTTGTGATGGGTCAAGCGGTGCTGCTGTCAGCCCGGTTGTTTTTTATCAGATATAAAGATTGAGATAGTAACTAAAAATGTCTAGCGAAGCGCTCACATCAGCAGAATACATCAAGCATCACTTGCAAAACCTCACCTATGGCAAATTGCCTGACGGCACATGGGGTATCGCACATAGTGCAGATGATGCCAAGGCGATGGGTTTCTGGGCGCTCAATCTTGACACGTTATTCATGTCGCTGTTGTTGGGTGCCGTGTTCTTATTCATGTTTAGTCGTGCTGCCAAAAGCGCAACCGCAGGTACGCCAAGCGGCCTGCAAAATTTTTGTGAATGGGCGATAGAATTTGTTGATAGCAGCGTACGCGGCTCGTTTTCAGGCAAGAACAAAATGGTTGGGCCTTTGGCACTAACCATTTTCTTTTGGATTTTTGCAATGAACCTGATGGACTTGCTGCCGATAGACTATACATCCCTGTTGGTGCATCAATTCGGCGCACCCTTCTTCAAGGTTGTTCCTACTACTGATCCGAATGCCACGTTCGGTATGGCAATTGGCGTATTTATCCTGGTGCTGTACTACAGCATAAAAATGAAAGGCGTAGGAGGATTCTTGGGCGAGTTGACACTACAGCCGTTCGGCAAGTGGGGTATGCCGGTCAATCTGCTACTGGAAGGGGTCAACCTGATCGCCAAACCGATTTCATTGGCACTGCGGCTATTCGGTAACATGTATGCCGGCGAGATGATCTTCATCCTGATCGCATTGATGGGTGGAGCCTGGGCAGGCATGTCTATAGGTAGTGCAACATTGTATGGATCTCAGATTCTGCTGTCGCTGGGTTGGGCAATTTTCCACATTCTGATCGTGACCCTGCAGGCGTTCATCTTCATGACACTCACTGTGGTCTATCTGGATATGGCGCACCAAGAACACCATTAAGTCGATTAACTTTATACAACTTCAACTTTTTAACCAGGAGAAACAAAAAATGGAAATGGCAAATGCACTGCTGTATATCGCTGGAGCGCTGATGATGGGTCTGGGCGCATTGGGCGCGGCCGTCGGTATCGGTATTCTGGGTGGCCGCTTTCTGGAAGGCGCAGCACGTCAACCCGAACTGATTCCTATGCTACGAACTCAGTTCTTCGTGGTGATGGGTCTGGTCGACGCGGTTCCGATGATTGCTGTTGGTATCGCGATGTACGTCATGTTTGCGGTGGTAAGTTAATCCGCACTAAGCGTCAACGCATAATTCAAGAAAGGTAGCTTGCATGAATATCAATGCAACTCTTCTCGCTCAGACGATCATGTTCGCACTATTCGTGTGGTTCTGCATGAAATTCGTCTGGCCTCCCATCATGGCTGCGCTGGATCAGCGCCGCAAGCAGATTGCCGATGGTTTGGCGGATGCAGAGCGGGCGAAGCACGATCTGGAATTGGCCGCCAAGCGTTCCGCAGAAATTCTGCGTGAAGCCAAGGAAAAAGTCAGCGAAATCGTGGCTAATGGTGAAAAGCGAGCCAGCGAAATCGTCGAGGCAGCAAAGGTGCAAGCCAAGGTAGAAGGTGATCGCATCATTGCGGGCGCCAAGGCCGAGATTGATCAGGAAGTATTTCGTGCCAAGGAACAATTGCGCACTCAGGTATCGGCTATCGCGCTTGCCGGAGCAGGCAAGATTTTGGGTCGCGAAATCGATGCAAAGGCACACAGCGACCTGCTTGATAAACTTGTCGCAGAAATTTGATCGCTATGTCCGAAGCCATTACCACAGCACGTCCCTATGCCCAGGCGGCCTTTGAAGAAGCACAAAAGCTGGCGGATTTGAAAGGCTGGTCTGAAGTACTGCTGTCTGTTGCAGAAGCGGTTTGCCATCCAGAAGTTCGTTCGCTGGTCACCAATCCTCGCGTTGCTAAAAAGCAAATCGAAGGTCTGATGGAAGATTTGCTGGGTAGCAAGGCAAAACCTCAGCAACGCAATTTCGTCCGGGTATTGGCGGACAACCAACGTCTGCTGCTACTGCCGGAAATTGTCGCCATCTTTGAAACGTTGCGCGCGGAAGCTGAAAAGACTGTAAATGTTGTAGTGGACTCCGCTTTCGAATTGACTGCTGCGCAACAGCAAAAGATCATCAGTTCGCTGAAAGCGCGCATGGGACGCGAGATAAAACTGGTGTGCAAAGTCAATAAAGAATTGCTGGGTGGTGTGGTGATACGCGCCGGAGACAAGGTGATCGATGGATCTGCGCGCACCCGACTTGGCGAAATGGCCAACGCCTTGGCTTGACAGAAAAGCTGGCGATGATGGCATTGATGTGCGGGCGATTCATAACACACCCGTACGCCTGATAATAGATTTATCAATGAGGAAATACACATGAAGCTCAACCCTTCTGAAATTAGCAATCTGATACGCAGCCGCATCGAGAACTTCGAAGCGTTGACGCAAGCACGCACCGAAGGCACCGTAGTCAGCGTTACCGATGGTATCGTCCGCGTGCATGGGCTCTCTGATGTGATGCAAGGTGAAATGCTGGAATTTCCCGGCAACACCTTTGGACTGGCGCTGAACCTTGAGCGCGATTCCGTCGGCGCGGTGGTGCTCGGCGAATATGAGCACATCACCGAGGGCGATACGGTCAAATGTACCGGCCGCATCCTGGAGGTGCCGGTTGGTCCGGAGTTGTGCGGACGTGTGGTAAATGCCCTGGGTCAGCCGATTGACGGCAAGGGTCCGGTCAACGCGAAGATGACCGACAAGATCGAGAAGGTAGCACCTGGCGTGATCGCGCGTAAATCGGTAGATCAACCGGTGCAAACTGGCTTGAAATCGATCGATTCAATGGTTCCAATCGGCCGTGGACAGCGCGAATTGATCATTGGTGACCGCCAGACCGGGAAATCAGCAGTGGCTGTGGATACCATCATCAACCAGAAGGGTCAGAATATGACCTGTGTGTATGTTGCTATAGGACAAAAAGCCTCAACAATCACCAACGTCGTGCGCAAACTGGAAGAGCACGGAGCACTGGGTTACACAATCGTAGTTGCCGCAACCGCATCGGACTCTGCAGCGATGCAGTTCCTTGCACCATATGCTGGTTGCACCATGGGCGAATACTTCCGTGATCGCGGCCAGGACGCACTGATCGTTTACGATGACTTGACCAAGCAAGCTTGGGCATACCGTCAAATTTCCCTGTTGCTGCGTCGACCACCGGGCCGTGAAGCATATCCGGGCGACGTGTTTTATTTGCACTCTCGTCTGCTGGAGCGCGCAGCGCGCGTGAATGCCGAATACGTAGAGGCATTCACCAAGGGTGCAGTCAAAGGCAAGACCGGTTCGCTTACCGCATTGCCTATCATCGAAACACAGGCAGGCGACGTGTCCGCTTTCGTTCCGACCAACGTGATTTCAATCACTGACGGACAAATATTTCTGGAAACTGACCTATTCAACGCCGGTATCCGTCCAGCGATCAACGCAGGCGTCTCGGTGTCTCGAGTAGGCGGCGCAGCGCAAACCAAGGTGATTAAGAAACTTGGTGGCGGCGTACGTCTGGCACTGGCGCAGTACCGAGAATTGGCGGCCTTTGCACAGTTTGCCTCCGACCTGGACGAGGCAACGCGCAAACAGCTTGAGCGAGGACGCCTGGTGACTGAATTGATGAAGCAGTTACAGTATTCTCCACTTTCTGTGGCATTGATGGCGGTAACATTGTTTTCAGTCAACAAAGGCTATTTCGACGATGTTCCAGTGAATAAAGCACTTGCTTTCGAAACAGCTTTGCATACTCACTTGAAATCAAACAACAAGACCGTGTTGGATGCGATTGAGGCCAGCAAGGAATTGAATGCGGATAACGAAAAACTGTTGGCTGCGGCGATTGAGAAATTCAAGTCTACGGCTGTTTATTAGGGCGGGGTGACAAATGGCTGGCAGTAAAGAGATCCGCGCAAAGATCAAAAGCGTAGAAAATACGCGCAAGATCACGCGTGCCATGGAAATGGTCGCCGCAGCCAAGATGCGCAAGGCTCAGGAGCGTATGCGCGCGGCACGTCCCTACGCGGAAAAAATCCGCGCAGTAGCCGCACACTTGTCACGCGCCAATCCAGAGTACAAGCACCCCTTTCTGGTAAAACGCGATGAGAACCGCAATGTTGGCCTGATCGTAGTGACTTCAGACAAGGGTTTGTGTGGTGGTCTGAATACAAACGTGCTGCGCCTCGCGGTGAATCGCATGAAGTCCTGGGAAGGCGAGGGCAAAGGTATACTGGTTTGTCCGATCGGCAACAAGGGCTTTGGCTTCATGAATCGCGTGGGCGCCAAAGTCAAATCCCACCTGACTGGTTTAGGAGACTCGCCGCATATCGAGAAATTGATCGGTGCGGTAAAGCTGATGCTGGATGCTTATTCAGCTGGTGAAATCGACTCGATCTACATCAGCTATAACCATTTTGTTAACACAATGAAACAGGAACCGTGCATTGAGCAACTTCTGCCGCTGAGCGGCGAGCAGATGGGAACCGCCGAAGGAAGCTGGGATTACATCTACGAGCCGGATGCCAAGCAGGTGATTGATGAATTGCTGGTGCGTTACATAGAATCCTTGGTTTATCAGGCCGTAGTGGAAAACATGGCTTCTGAACAAAGTGCGCGTATGGTAGCGATGAAGGCTGCGTCGGACAATGCTAAGAGCGTAATAGGCGATCTTAAATTGGTATACAACAAGGCGCGCCAAGCAGCCATCACTCGCGAAATTTCGGAAATTGTCAGCGGTGCCGCAGCAGTTGGCTAATGCTTGAACTGCAAATACAAAATTAATCTAGACGGGGAACCATTAAAAATGAAACAAGGAAAAATCGTTCAGTGTATCGGTGCCGTGGTCGACATCGAATTTCCACGCGATCAGATGCCGAAAGTGTACGAAGCACTGTATCTGGCGGACGTAGGATCGTCGACAGCAGAAGCGGGATTGACCTTCGAAGTTGAACAGCAGCTCGGTGATGGTGTTGTGCGTACCATCGCGATGGGATCTTCCGACGGCTTGCGTCGCGGGATGCTGGTTAACTCAACAGGCAAAGGTATTTCTGTTCCAGTTGGAAGCGGAACGCTGGGCCGCATTATGGATGTATTGGGACGCCCGATTGATGATGCCGGCGAGATCAAGTGTGACGAAAAACGCGAGATACACCAGAAGGCACCGAAGTTCGACGAACTGTCACCTTCCGTAGATTTGCTGGAAACAGGCATCAAGGTGATCGACTTGGTTTGTCCGTTTGCCAAGGGAGGCAAAGTTGGCCTGTTCGGCGGCGCGGGTGTGGGCAAGACCGTGAACATGATGGAGCTCATCAACAACATCGCCAAGCAGCACAGCGGATTGTCGGTGTTTGCCGGTGTGGGTGAGCGTACCCGCGAAGGTAACGACTTCTATCACGAGATGAAAGACTCCAACGTGCTGGACAAGGTGTCGATGGTGTTCGGTCAGATGAACGAACCGCCCGGCAACCGCCTGCGCGTAGCGCTGACCGGCCTGACGATGGCGGAAAAATTCCGCGATGAAGGTCGTGACATCCTGTTCTTCGTCGACAATATCTATCGCTACACGCTGGCCGGGACCGAAGTGTCTGCGCTGCTGGGCCGTATGCCTTCAGCGGTAGGATATCAGCCGACACTGGCGGAAGAAATGGGTCGCCTGCAAGAACGAATCACCTCAACCAAGGTTGGTTCAATCACCTCGATCCAGGCGGTATATGTGCCAGCGGATGACTTGACTGATCCTTCGCCGGCAACGACCTTCTTGCACTTGGACTCCACAGTGGTGTTGTCGCGAGACATCGCCTCGCTGGGCATCTATCCTGCGGTCGACCCGCTGGATTCCACTTCGCGTCAGCTTGATCCGCTGGTGGTGGGTGAAGAACATTACAACGTGGCGCGTGGCGTTCAGGCAACCTTGCAGCGCTATAAGGAATTGCGTGACATCATTGCGATTCTGGGCATGGACGAACTTGCACCTGAAGACAAGCTGGCAGTTGCTCGCGCTCGCAAGATTCAGCGTTTCCTGTCGCAGCCGTTCCACGTGGCGGAAGTGTTCACCGGCAGCCCCGGAAAATACGTTACGCTGAAAGACACCATCAAGGGTTTCAAGGGCATCGTCGCAGGAGACTACGATCATTTGCCGGAAC
>Ga0224495_10001150_pt1 | contig 19228 bp, 20 predicted proteins | sample SF_Jul11_sed_USG_FD_168128 | JGI IMG/M metagenome (GOLD analysis project Ga0224495, IMG submission 168128) | Sediment microbial communities from San Francisco Bay, California, United States - SF_Jul11_sed_USGS_4_1 | ecosystem: Environmental > Aquatic > Marine > Sediment | place: USA: California... | reverse complement strand
GAACCAGCGGTCGAGGGTCGGTCGCACGATCGGCTCCATTCCCTGGCTGCGCGCGGCGCGGATGCGTCCGGCCCACATTTCGGCCGCCTCGGCGGGGTAGCGGCTGGTGGTGTCGGCGAGCGTCAGGCTTGCGAACATTCCGGGAAAGCGGAGCGCGAAAGTCTGGCCGATCATGCCGCCCATCGACAGTCCGACGAAATGCGTGCGCGCGATGCCCAGATGAGCGAACAGTCCGTGCAGGTCGTCGGCCAGTCCCTTCAGCGTATACGAACCGGCCGGCGCGGAGCTCTGGCCGTGGCCGCGCGTATCGAGCGCGAGCACCCGGTAGCGATCCTTGAACGCCGCGATCTGATCGTCCCACATGCGCACGTTGCACGCGAGCGAATGGCTGAGCGTGAGCCAGGGCGCGCCTTCCGGACCGTGCACTTCGTAGTAGGTTTCACCGTCGTTGATGGGGGCCTTCATCGGGTTCTCCTTGGTTTCGGTTCGAATTCGATCGGGAAGCGATCAGGTGCGCGCGACGATGAGCGGGATCCGCATCTCGTCCATGCTCGTGCCGCCGTGGTTGCCGATGTGCAGGTGACGCGATTCGCCGGGCAGCCAGTCCTTGATCGTGTGGCGTTCGCGCATCACGAGCGACACGTCGCCGATGCGCTCGGCGAAACGGGGATGCGGCGTGCCGCCGCCGAACCACCCCTCGTCGACCAGTTCGCGGCTCGCACGCACTTCGGCGCGATCGCCCAGCCAGTCGCGCGCGCGCGCGATGAATTCGGCGGTGCGGCCCGGTTGCACATGACAGTAGGCGATGCGTCGCTCGCCGCAGAGCGGAAAGCGCAGCATTGCCGAAAGACCCGGCGCATCCTCGAGTAGCAGCAGGTCCCCGGGCGGGCTGTCGATGAAACCGTGATCGGCGGTGACCACCACCATGGTGTCGCTGCCCGCCAGACGCGCGAGCAGGCGGCCGAAGGCCGCGTCGAATGAGGCGAACGCGGACGCGGTCTCCCGGCTCGCCACGCCGTGGCGGTGCGAGAGCCGGTCGTAGTCGGGCCAGTAGGTGTAGACGTACTTGCGCCCGGGACCCGACTTCACCGCCGCTTCGGTTTGCGTCACCAGTTCGGCCAGCGTGTCGTAAGCGAAGCGACGCGCGTTTCCGCAGTGGTACCGGTTGTACTCGGAATCGATGATCGAGCGGTGCGACACGACGAAGGAGGGCACCGCGAGGAGATCGACGAGCGGCGGCGCGGAATAGACCTGCGCGGGCCGCACGCCGCGCAGCGCAAGCGGGCGTTCGTCGCCGCGGCTGAGGAACGGAAGCGTCGCGGCAACGCAGCCCGCCGCGCCGAAGTAGCCGTACCAGCCGGTCAGACCATGTTCGAAAGGCGTGTAGCCGGTATACGAGGTGGTGATCGCGCTCGCGGTGGTCGATGGAAAGACTGAGCTGATCGCGCCGCGGCGGCGGCGCTCGAGTTCGCTTCCCGCGCCGTGCGCGCGCAGCCAGTTGTCCCCCAGACCATCGACGATGACGAACACCAGATTGCGCGCGGTGCGCAATTCATCGGGCGCGAGCAGGGCGAGCGTGGGGTGGCGCGCGGGCGCGCCACAGGCTTGCGCGATCGACGCAACGAGGTTGACAAACCCCGCTCCGGAATAGTCTGGTGTTACGGTCGGCAACGACATCGAGCGCGCATCCTACCCGCATCCCGGCGTGGGGTGGCGTGCTAGAATTATTGCTCAACACCCTCAGAGGATCCCACCATGCGGATCGAAGTCCACGTCCACGCCGATATTCCCATCCTGGAAGGTGTTTCGCGCAAGCAAATCGAGCATTCGCTGGCCCCCTGGCTGGAATATCTCGACGCCGAGGCGATCGCCGACGTCAAGAGCCTGGAACCGAGCGAGCCCGGACTGCGTTACGACGACAAGGAGCTGTTGCTCACCATTTGCTGGACCGGCGAGATCGGGCGCAGTTTTCACAAGGCGCTCGAACTGACGCTCGACAATCTGGGACCCTATTGCCACGAGGCGGTCGAGGTCGATGTCACGATGTATCACGAGAACGGCGAGCAGGAGGCGCAGCTGCTGTTCGTCGGGCCGACCGCGCAGGCGATCCACGAGGCGCAGCGGCGCTGCATGCTCGAGGACGTGACGATGCTGCTCGGGCGCCAGTTCGACAAGGACCGGGTGTCGGAAGTGACCACGCTGGTGAACGACCTGTTCGACCGCGACTGGAAGGACAAGCAGTCGCAGCCTCCCAAACCCGAACGCGCGTTCGAGACGTATAGCAGGCCAAGCAGAAAAAATCTGCACTGAAGGATGGGGGCAGGGCGCGCGGGCCCCTTCCTGGAGACCCGAGGAGCCTTCCCGCGCCCTCCAAACCGTTGTACTCGCTAAGGCAGCAAGGCACCGCTAGCGCGATACGAGACGATGTCAGCTCCCAAATACCCCGGCTTTGACACCCTCGCGCTGCACGCGGGCCAGTCGCCCGACGCGGCGACGGGCAGCCGCGCGGTGCCGATCTACGCCACCACTTCCTACGTGTTTCGCGACGGCGAACACGCCGCGTCGCTCTTCAACATGGAGCGCGCGGGGCATGTCTATTCGCGCATCTCGAACCCGACGGTCGCGGTGTTCGAGGAGCGCGTCGCGGCGCTCGAAGGCGGCGTCGGGGCGATTGCCACCGCCTCGGGGCAGGCGGCGCTGCATCTGGCGGTCGCGACGCTGCTCGACGCGGGCGGGCACCTCGTCGCCTCGAGGTCGCTGTACGGCGGTTCGCACAACCTGCTCGGCTATACGCTGAAGCGTTTCGGCATCGACACGACGTTCGTCGACGCGCGCGATCCGGCGAACGTGCGCCGCGCGATCAGGGAGAATACGCGGCTGGTCTTCGGCGAGACGCTCGGCAATCCCGGGCTCGACGTGCTCGATATCCCGGCGGTGTCGAAGATCGCCCACGACGCGGGATTGCCGCTGCTGGTCGACGCGACCTTCACCACGCCTTATCTGATGAAGCCGTTCGAATGGGGCGCCGACCTGCTGTACCACTCGGCGACCAAGTTCCTCGGCGGTCACGGCGTGGCGATCGGCGGCGTGCTGGTCGACTCGGGCCGTTTCGACTGGGAGAAAAGCGGCAAGTTTCCTCAGCTCACCGCGCCCTACCAGGGTTTCCACGGCATGGACTTCGCGGAGGAGTCGGGCACGCGGGCATTCCTTCTGCGCGCGCGGCGCGAGGGCCTGCGCGACTTCGGTGCGTGCATGGCGCCGATGACCGCGTTCCAGCTCCTGCAGGGGATCGAGACGCTGCACCTTCGCATGCCGCGCCATGTCGAGAGTGCGCGAAAGGTCGTGGCCTTCCTCGCCGCGCACGCGGCGGTCGAGTCGGTGGGTTATCCGGAGCTCGCTTCGCACCCGGACCACGAACTCGCGAAGCAGCTCCTGCCGCGCGGCTGCGGCGCGGTGTTCTCGTTCAGCGTGAAGGGCGGGCGCGCCGCGGGCAAGGCCTTCATCGAGGCGCTGCGCCTGTTCTCGCATCTGGCCAATGTCGGCGATGCGAAGTCGCTCGTCATTCATCCGGCGAGCACCACGCACTACCGCATGTCGGACGAGGATCTCGAGAAGGCGGGCATCGGCGCGGGCACGGTGCGCCTGTCGATCGGGCTGGAGGACGCGGCCGATCTCATCGACGACCTCGAACGCGCGCTGAAGGCGGCGCAGCGGGCCGGGAAATAGCCGTGGACTGGACGGTCGACGGCAAGCGGAGCTTCGCCTACACCGCGGCGCACGCCATCGATTTGGCCCGGCCCACGGTGGTGTTCGTGCATGGCGCGGGCCTGGAGCATTCGCTGTTCGGCCTGCAGAGCCGCTACTTCGGCTATCACGGCAGGAACGTGCTGGCGGTCGATCTGCCGGGACGCGGCCGCTCGGCGGGGGCGCCGCTCGCGTCGATCGAAGCGATCGCCGGCTGGCTGATGCGACTGCTCGATGCGGCGGGGATCGAACGCGCGGCCATCGTCGGCCACTCGATGGGCGCGCTCGCGGCGCTCGAATGCGCGGCGCGCCACGCGGCGCGTGTCGAGAGGATCGCGCTGCTCGGCACCGGCTTTCCGATGAAGGTGTCGGAGGATTTTCTGGCGGCGGCGAAAGCGAACCGGCAATCCGCCTACGACATGGAGACGATCTGGAGCCACGCGCCGCAGGCGGCGCTCGGCGCGAATCCCAATCCCGGCATGTGGATGCACGGCGACGCGCTGGCGATCCTGTCGAAGCTCGCGCCGGGCGTGCTGTACACCGACTTGAAGGCCTGCGACGACTACGCCGCGGGCTTCGAATGCGCGGCGAAGGTGAAATGCCCGGCGCTGTTCATCCTCGGACGGCGCGACCAGATGACCACGGTGAAGAGCGGGCGTTCGCTCGCCGCGGCGGTCGAGGGATCGAGGACCGTGGAACTGGGCGCGGCGGGCCATCTGGTGATGACCGAGGCGCCCGATGACGTTCTCGATGCGTTGATCGGATTTCTGGGCTAGAAGGCCGGCACGACGCCGGAACGCGGCCCCGCGAGGTCATTTGCCGCGCCGCGCATCGTGCAGACAGTCGGCGACGGTCTTCAGTACCTGGACGATATGCCAGAAATCGTCGTCGGCCAGCGCGACCGGATCGTCGTCGCTTTCCTCCATCAAGGCGTCGATCACGTACTGCATCACCGCGGGCTCCGATGCCGTTCCCGCGGGCAGGCTCAGCGGCATCCGCGTGCGGCCCGCGGCGCGCAGTTCGTTGACGAACGCGGAATTGTTCTTCCAGGCCAGGTCGATCTTGGCGGGCGTGATGCGGGCGAACTTGTAACCGCTGCGGCGGAACGCCTCGACGACCACGAAATGGACGTAGAGGGCGAGTCCCAGTGCCTCGGTCGGCAGGTCCGAGGCAAACCCGAGCACGAAGCCGGTCAGCTCCTCCTGCTCCTTGCCGCACAGAGCCTGCCGTTTGCGGATTTCGGAGTTCGAGAACGCACCCACCGCGCGCCAGGTGTCTTCCATCTGCTGGGAGGTGATGAGGGCGGTCATCGCGAGCGGGCGGGTGCGATGCCCGCAGCTGGCCGCGGCTCAGGAGAACGATCCGTCGAGCACACTTGCGAAGAGTTCCCTGTCAATGTTTCCGCCGGAAAGGGTCACCGCAATCTTGCGCCCGGCATGGCGGTGTTTCTCCTGCATTGCTGCCGCCAGTGCGGCGGCGCCGGCGCCTTCGCTGACGTTGTGAGTGCATTCGAAAATGCTGCGCATCGCCTGCGCGACCTCGCTGTCGGTGACTTCGACGATGCGGTCGACGCCTTGCCAGATGACCTCGAGCGCCTCGTGATGGGGCGAACGGCAGGCCAGGCCGTCGGCAAGGCGGGTCGATACGGGGGAGTCGACGGGTCGCCTTGTTGCGAAAGATTCTGCGTAGGCGCGCGCATGGGACGACACGACCCCGACCACTTCGGTCTTCGCGCCAAGCGCATTCCTCGCGGCAATCATCGCCGAGATGCCGGAGCCCAGGCCGATGGCGACGTAGACGGTCTGAAGGTCGGGAACCCCCCGAAGCAACTCGACGCAATAGGTCGCCACCCCCGCTACCAGAAGGCGATGGTAGGACGGAACCATGTGCAGGGATTTCTCCCGCGCGAGCATCTCCGCGTGCTCCTTCGATGCCTGGAAGTCGTCCCCATGCTCGATGAGCTCGACCCCCAGGGCGCGCATTGCCGCATTCTTTTCCTCGCTGTTGCGGCGGGGCACGACGATCAATGCCGGGATTGCGTAACGCCGCGCCGCGAGACCGACCGACTGCCCGTGATTGCCGCGCGTGGCGGAAATCACGCCGCGCAATAGCTTCTTCTCGGCCGCCAGCGCCGCGAAGTAGACCAGTCCCCCGCGCACCTTGAACGCGCCGACCGAGGTGTGGTTTTCATGCTTGACCCAGATTTCACACCCCAGCCTCTCGCATAGCAGCGGCCAGCAATATTGAGGGGTCGCTGGCATTGCCGCGTAGACAATGCCCGCGGCTTGTTCGATTTCGTCCAGTGTCGGAAGCATGGGAGCCATCGGTCCTGCCGTGTCGTCGGGCGGCGCGCCTCGGTGTAAGTATGCGCAAACAGCATGAGTATGCGCGAACGAATCGCGCCCCCGGATCGGCGCAGCGACGCGACGGCGAACCGGCCCCCCGATATTAAACGCTTGCGACGGCGCACAAGGCGGTTCGCCACCGGTATATTCGAACCTGGCGTCTGACGAGGAATCGAGGCTGACCCCATGCTCGGCGCACTGACCCTGCTTCTCGTCTACCAGTTGATCGGCGAAGTGATCGTACTCGCCGCGGGCCTGCCGGTTCCCGGGCCGGTGGTGGGAATGGCGCTGCTTTTCGCGACGCTCGCGGTGCGCGGCGAGGCGCCGGCCTGGCTGCGTGAGGCCTGCCAGCAGCTCCTCGCCCAGTTGTCGCTGCTCTTCGTTCCGGCGGGAGTCGGCGTGATGCTGCATTTCAAGCGCCTGGGCGCGGAGTGGTTTCCGATCGCTCTGGCGCTGGTCGCGAGCACGGTGATCGCGATCGGCGTGACGGCGCTGGTGATGCAATGGCTGCGCCGGCTGATCGGCAGGGACGGCCCATGAGCGGGCGCTTCGGCGAGATCTGGGTCTATCTCGCGACCTCGCCGCTGCTGGGGCTCACGGCGACCTTGCTCGCCTACCAGGCCGCCTTCTGGGTCTACCGGCGCGCGGGAATGAACCCGCTCGCCAATCCGGTGGCGCTCGCGGTGGCGATGCTCGTCGCGTTGCTCTGGTTTACCGACACGTCCTATCGCAGCTACTTCGACGGCGCGCAGTTCGTGCATTTTCTGCTGGGGCCCGCGACGGTGGCGCTCGCGGTGCCGCTCTATGCCAACCTCGAAACGCTGAAGAGGAATCTCGTGCCGCTCGCCGGCGCGCTTGTCGCGGGGTCGGTGACCGCGGTGGTATCCGCGCTCGTCATCGGCTGGGTCGCGGGCGCGAGCCGCGAGACGCTGCTTTCGCTCGCGCCCAAGTCGGTGACCACGCCGATCGCGATGGGTATCGCCGAGAAGCTCGGCGGCCTGCCTTCGCTCACGGCGGTGCTCGTGGTGAGCACCGGGATTCTCGGCGCGGTGCTCGCGCGCGGCACGCTCAACCTGCTGCGCATCGAGGATCACGCGGTGCGCGGCTTCGCCGTCGGGCTTGCGGCGCACGGCATCGGCACCGCGCGCGCGTTCCAGGTGTCGGAAACGATGGGCGCCTTCGCAGGACTCGCGATGGGATTGAACGGCCTGACGACCGCATTTCTGTTCCCGGTGGCCGTCAGGCTGTGGGGTTAGCACCTGCCCGGGGGGCGCGCACGACCGGGCGGCCGCGCGACCAAGCCGGCCATCTGCAGGCGTTCGGGCGATCCGGATCAAGATTTACCGATCGGTTTCCGCGCGAGAATCGCTTCGATTCTCGCGAAGAGTCGTCCTCCCTCGAACCGCGCGATGACCCAGCCGAGCGCCACGCCCGCCGCGTCGGCGAGCATGTCGAGTTCCTCGTAGCTGCGGTAACCGGTCGCGCGCTGCGCGAATTCGATCGCGATGCCCAGCGCGACGAAGCCGATCGCGTAGCCCGCGCGCGCGCGGCCCGAACGATAGATCTGGCAGAACCACCACATCGCCGCGCCGTAGGCGACGGCATGTCCCAGCTTGTCGCCTTGCGGCAGATCGATTTGCGGCGGACGCGGCGCGAGCGAGAGCCCGACGATCGCGAGCAGCAGCAGCCAGCCGAGCGCAAGCCAAGTCGCCCGCCAGCGGAGCGCCGGAGATCGATCCATGCGCTCGAGTCTACTCAAAACAAGGTCATCTGCCCGCCCGCGAGCGGCGGCTGGAAGCGCGTGCAGTCCAGTTCGCGCCGCGCGCCGCGGCCGCGATCCGCGCCGTTCAGGCCGAACCGTCGGCAGGCGATTTCGAAGCGTTTCGCGATCAGTTCGGCGTAGGTTCCGCTGCCGGTCATGCGCGTGCCGAAGTGGGAGTCGTTGTCGCGCCCGCCGCGAATCTGGCGCAGCACGCCCATCACGTGCTCGGCGCGCAGCGGATAGTGGATCGCCAGCCAGTCGCGAAACAGGGTCTTCAGTTCGTGCGGCAGGCGCAGCAGCTGGTACCCCGCGCCGGCCGCACCGGCCGCGGCAGCCGCTTCGAACACTTCCTCGATCGACTTGTCGTTGAGCGCCGGAATCACCGGCGCGAGCATCACGCCGACCGGCACGCCGGCCGAGGCGAGCGCGCGAATCGTGTCGAGCCGCCGCTGCGGGCTCGCTGCGCGCGGCTCGAGCCGTCTTGCGAGATCCACGTCGAGCGTGGTGACCGTGACGAACACCTTCGCAAGGTTCTTCGCCGCCATCGGTGCGAGCAGATCCAGGTCGCGCTCGACGAGCGCCGACTTGGTGATGAGGGTCAGCGGGTGCTCGCACTCGGCAAGTACTTCGATGACCGCGCGGGTGATACCGTAGCGGCGTTCGGCGGGCTGGTAGCAGTCGGTGTTCGCGCCGAGCGCGATCGGCGACGCCCGGTAGCCGGGCCTGGCCAGTTCCTCGCGCAGCAGTTCGGCGGCGTTGATCTTGGCGAAGATGCGCGACTCGAAGTCGAGCCCCGCCGAGAGTTCCAGGTAGCCGTAGCTCGGCCGGGCGTAGCAATAGATGCAGCCGTGTTCGCAGCCCTGGTAGGGGTTGATCGACAGATCGAAGGGGAGATCGGGGGAGTCGTTCTTCTGAACGATGGAACGCGCGCGCTGCTCGATCACCACGGTCTCCAGCTCCGCGACCGGCTCGGCGCTCCCGCCCCAGCCGTCGTCGGCCGCTTCGCGCAACTCGGACGCGAAGCGCCCCTGCGGCGCCGAGATCGCGCCGCGCGCCTTGTGCGGCAGAGCGGCCCGCGCCGCCGGCGTGGCGGCCGAACGCCGCACCGCGCGCACCGATTCGCTGCCGCGATCGCCGGTGCTGGTCGTGCCCGGTAGAATGGTCGTGCTGAGGGTCATGTTGTTTCCCCGTCTTGAATTGGAGATACTGTACAGATGAACAGTGATCGGCGCAACGTCGCGTTGCTGGCCGCCTGCCAGGCGATGCTTTTCACCAACAATTCGACGCTCATCGCGATCAATGGCCTGGCGGGACTGGCGCTCGCGCCGGCAAGCTCGCTGGCGACCCTGCCGGTGACCTGCTGGGTGCTGGGCGGGGCGCTCAGCACGATGCCGGCCTCCTTCTATATGAAGCGCGTCGGCCGCAAAAGCGGGTTTCTCTCCGGCGCGGCGGTCGGCATAGTCGGCGCGCTGATCTGCGCGCTCGCCATCTGGCTCCAGAATTTCTGGTTGCTGTGCGCAGGGACCCTGGTCATGGGAACCTACAACGCCTTCGGTCAGTATTACCGCTTCGCCGCGGCCGACAGCGCGGCGCTCGACTTCAAGGCGAAGGCGATATCGCTGGTGCTCGCCGGCGGCCTGGTCGGCGGCATCCTCGGACCGACCACCAGCCGGATCACCATCGATCTGCTCGCGCCCAAGTTCGTCGGTGCCTATCTCGCGCTGATCGTTTTCGTGCTCGTCACCATGGCGTTGCTCACCCGTATCCGAATTGCCGACCCGAGCGCGGCCGAGCAGGCGGCGAAGGGCCGGCCGATGGCGGAATTGGCCGCGCAGCCGAAGTTCATCGTCGCGGTGCTCAGCGGGGCGATCGGCTACGGGGTGATGAACTTCCTCATGACCTCGACGCCGATCGCGATGGGCGTGTGCGGACATCCGTACAGCGACGCCGCGTTCGTCATCTCCTCGCACGTGGTGGCGATGTTCGCGCCGTCGTTCGTCACCGGCAGCCTGATCAGGCGCCTGGGCGTGCTGCCGGTGATGTTTGTCGGTGCGCTGCTCAATTTCGGCGCAGTGGCGATCGCGCTCTCGGGCGTGTCGGTGCCGCAGTTCTGGCTGTCGCTCGTGCTGCTCGGTGTCGGCTGGAATTTTCTCTATATCGGCGGCACGACGTTGCTGACCGAAACCTATCGCCCGGAGGAGCGCGCCAAGGCGCAGGGAGTGAACGACTTCACGATCTTCGCGATGATGGCGCTGTCTTCGTTCACCTCCGGGCTGGTGGTGACAAGCGCCGGGTGGGAGCGGGTCAACCTGTTTGCGCTGCCGATGCTCGTGGTGGTGGCCGCGGCGATCGTCTGGTTGGGGATGCGCGGCAGGCGGGCAGAGAGCGCGCGGGGGTGAGAAGCTCGCCATTCCCGCATCCTGCGCACCGCATGAAGCCAGTCCCGCCCGCCAGTCCCGGCCTGACGCTCGCCGAAGTCGATACGCCGGCGCTCATCATCGACCTCGATGCCTTCGAGCGCAACCTGCGCCGCCTCGCCGACGCGGTCGCGGGAAGCGGCGTGCGCGTGCGCGCGCACGCCAAGACGCACAAATGCGCGGAGATCGCGCGCCGTCAGGTCGCGGCCGGCGCGATCGGCGTGTGCTGCCAGAAGGTCGCCGAAGCCGAAGCGATGGTCGAGGGCGGTATCGCGGACGTGCTCATCTCCAATGAGATCGTCGGCGCGAAGAAGCTCGCGCGACTCGCCGCGCTGGCCCGGCACGCGCGCATCGGCGTGTGCGTCGATGACGCGCGCAATCTGCTCGACCTGCGGGAGGCCGCGGCGCGGGCCGGCGTAACGCTCGATGTCTATGTCGAGATCGATGTCGGCGCGCGACGCTGCGGGGTGGCGCCGGGCGAGGCCGCGCTCGCGCTCGCGCGCGAGGCGGCGCGCGGCGCGAATCTGCGTTTCGCCGGGCTCCAGGCGTACCACGGACCCGCGCAGCACCTGCGCGGCAACGACGAGCGGCGTGCCGAGATCGAGCGAGCCGCCGCGGCGGTGCGTCAAACGCGCTCGCTCATCGAAGCCTCGGGCATTGCCTGTGAGACGGTGACCGGCGCGGGCAGCGGAAGCTTCATGTTCGAGGTTGGCAGCGGCGCCTGGGATGAGATCCAGCCGGGCTCGTATATCTTCATGGATGCCGACTATGCGAGGAACGAATGGTCGGCGCCGTTGCCGCGTTTCGAACACGCGCTCTTCGTGCTCGCCGGCGTGATGAGTCGTCCCGGGCCCGACCGAGCGGTGCTCGACGCGGGCCTCAAGGCATCGAGCGTCGATGCGGGCCTGCCGACGCTCTGGCAACGACCCGGGATTGCCTGCGTGCGGTTGTCGGACGAGCACGCGGTGCTCGAAATTTCCCGTGGCGCGGCGCCTCCCGCGCTCGGCGAAAAGATCCTGCTGGTCCCCGGGCACTGCGATCCGACCGTCAATCTTCACGACTACTACGTCTGCATGCGCGGCGGCCTGGTCGAGGCGCTCTGGCCGATCGAGGCGCGCGGAGCGATCTCGTGATCCGGCGCCGCAAGGCCCCGCTGCTCGCGGTGAGCGAGGCGCGCGGTTTGCGCACGCTGCATCTCGGCGGCGAGGCGATCCAGAGCGCGATGCGCGTCGACCATCCCTTCGATCTGGCGCTCGACTATACGCGCTGCATGATGGCGTTCCTGTTGTTTCATCCGCGCCCGCGCGAGGCGCTGATGATCGGATTGGGCGGCGGTTCGCTCGCGAAATTTTTCCACCGTCGTCTGCGCACGACCCGGGTGAGGGCGGTCGAATGCGACGCGCGCGTGCTCGCCGCCGCGCGCGAGCATTTCATGCTGCCTCCGGACGACGGGCGGCTCTCGGTGATGCTCGGCGACGGTGCCGAGGCACTCGCCCCCGAGTGCTGCGACCTGCTGATCGTCGATGGTTTCGACGACGGCGAACAGGTGACGAGCCTGGCGAGCGCCGATTTCTACGATGCTGCGTATTTGTCCCTCGCCGAACCCGGTGCGATGGTGGTCAACTTTCTGAGCGATGACCCGCATTTCGATCGTTACCTGCGGCGGCTCGAGCGTTCGTTCGGCGGTGCGGTGCTCGCCATGCCGGCGCTCTCCGACCCGAACGTGGTGGCATTCGCGCTGAAGGGCGCGCCGCGGGCGATCGAATGGACCGAGCTGGCTGCCCGCGCCGCGCGGCTGGAGGCGCGGCTGGAACTGCCGTTTCGCCGCTATGTCGCGGCGCTGCGGCGCATGAACCGCCATTGCGTGCGGGAGCTTATAATCTCCGAAGCGTAGCGGCGCGTTCGCGTTGTCGATCTGACCGAGGAGCGCAATATGAAAATAACGAGCGATTCCTTCAAGGACATGGGCCTGATTCCCGGGCGCTGCGCATTCGCCGTGCCCGATGCGGCGAGCCACATCGCGCTCTCGGAGAACCGCAATCCGCATTTCACCTGGACCGGCCTGCCCGAGGGCACGCGATCGCTCGCGCTGATCTGCCACGACTACGACGTTCCGTCCAAAGGCGACGAGGTGAACAAGGAGGGACTCGAAATCCCTTCCGCGCTGCCGCGCGTCGATTTCTTCCACTGGGTACTGATCGATCTCAAGCCTGCGGTCGCTGCGATCGCCGAGGGCGAGTTCTCCGGCGGCATCACGCCGCATGGCAAGCCGGGACCCGCCGCGCCGCACGGTGCGCGTCAGGGAATCAACGATTACACCTCCTGGTTCGCGGGCGACAAGGAGATGGCGGGCGACTATTACGGCTACGACGGTCCGTGTCCGCCGTGGAACGATACGATCCCGCACCATTACGTGTTCTCGCTCTACGCACTCGACGTCGAGCGTTTGCCGATCGAAGGCCGTTTCGGCGGACCCGAAGCGATCAAGGCGATGAAGGGCCACGTACTCGCCGCGACGAAGCTGATCGGCCTGTACAGCCTGAATCCCGCGGTGCCGGTGTGAGAAGACGCGGGGGGGCAATGCACGCACCCGCCGGTTCGCCCGGCGCGCGGCGGTGACCGAGGATCTCCTTCCGCTCGCGCCGATCGCCTTTGCCGCTGCGCTGGTCTATGGCCTGACCGGGTTCGGCAGTGCGCTCGTCGCCATTCCGCTGGCGACGCATTTCGTGCCGCTGCCCTTCGCACTGGCGGTATTTGTGCTGCTCGACCTCGCCAACACCCTGCGTCTCGGATTTCAGGCGCCCAAGTCGATCGATCGTGCCGAGTGGTGGCGTATCGCGCTTCTGATCCCGTTCGGTACGCTGCTCGGCGTCACCGTGCTGGTGCGGCTGCCGCGCAGCGGCACGATGCTCGCGCTCGGCGCGTTCGTCGTCGTCTTTGCTCTTTATTCGCTGGTCGCGCGGGGGCCGCGCGCCACGGTGCGACGCGGCTGGGCCTACGTTGCCGGATTCGCGGGCGGCGTGTCGAGTGCGCTGTTCGGCGCCGGCGGTCCGCCTTATGTCATCTATCTCTCGCACCGCGTCCTCACCAAGGACGCTTTCCGCGCCACCCTTTCCGCGGTGATCGGCGTGAGCGTGACGACGCGTCTCATCGCATTGTTCGCGATCGGCGCGATGAGCGAACCGCGCGTCTGGATCGCGGCGCTGATCGCGCTGCCCGCCGCGTGGCTCGGCATGTCGCTTGCCGCGCGGGCGTTTGCGCGCATCGGGCGCGAGGCGCTGTTGCGCGTCATCGCGGTGTTGCTGCTCGCCTCGGGCGCAGGGCTGATCGTGCGCGCGCTCGGCTAGCGGGGCCACCGGGCCGGGTGCTTGGCTAGGCCGCCTTCTCCCGCATCGTCACGAACTCCTCCGCCGCGCTTGGGTGGATGCCGAGGGTGGCGTCGAACTGCGCCTTGGTCGCGCCGAGTTTCACCGCGATCGCGATGCCCTGGATCACTTCGCCCGCGTCGGGGCCGATCATGTGCGCGCCGAGCACGCGCTGGGTCTTCGCATCGACCACCAGTTTCATGAAGATGCGCTCCTTGCTCCCTCCGAGCGCGTGCTTGAGCGAGCGGAACGAGGTCTTGTACAGCTCGACGGCGGTAAAGCGCTCGCGCGCAGCTTGCTCGGAGAGTCCCACGGTGGCCACGTTGGGATCGCTGAACACCGCGGTCGGCACGTTCTCGTAGTCCATCGCAGTCGGTTCGCGCAGGAACAATGTCCTGGCGAGCGCCATGCCCTCGGCGGTGGCGACCGGCGTGAGATTCAGGCGGTTCGCGACATCGCCGATGGCGTGGATCGATTCCACCGAGCTGCGCCCGTAGGCGTCGACTTCGACCGCGCCATCGGCGGCGAGGCGCACGCCGGCCGCTTCCAGTCCCAGCCCGGTGGTATTCGGTACCCGGCCCGTGGCGAACAGCAGCAGGTCGGTCTTCTCGCGCGTTCCGTCGGCATAGGACACTTCGAGCTCGGCGCCGGTGGTCTTTTCCAGACGTGCGGGAACCTGGTTGAGGCGCACATCGACGCCTTTGTTCCTCATTTCTTCCGCAATACGTTCGCCCAACTCGGCATCGAAGCCGCGCAGCAGGCGCTCGCCGCGATAGGCGAGGGTCGTGCGCACGCCCAGTCCGTTAAATATCGAGGCGAATTCGAGCGCGATATAGCCACCGCCGACCACCACCGCGCGTGAGGGCAGTTGGTTCAGATAGAACGCTTCGTTCGAGGTGATGCCCAGTTCGGCGCCTGGAATCGCGGGGATCTGCGCGCGCGCGCCGGTGGCAACCAGGATATGACGCGCGCTGCGGCGTCGTCCGTCGACTTCGACGGTGTGCGCGTCGATCACCGCCGCCCGCCCGCGCAGAATCTCGACCCCGTTGTTGACGAGCAGTCGCTCGTAGACGCCGTTCAGTCGCGCGATTTCGCGGTCCTTGTTGGCGACGAGCGTCGCCCAGTCGAAGCGCGCCTCGCCAAGAGTCCAGCCGAAGCTCGCCGCGTCCTCGAAATCACCGCGAAAGTGCGCGGCATAGGAGAAGAGCTTTTTCGGGATGCAGCCGACATTGACGCAGGTGCCGCCCAGGCGATCGACCTCGGCAAGTGCGACGCGCGCCCCATAGGAGGCAGAAACGCGGCTGGCGCGCACTCCGCCGGAACCGCCGCCCACCGTGAAGAGATCGAAATCGTATCGAGGCACGCTGCTAGCCCGCGCGGCGCGGGCGAGGCAAAGCCTGAGTCAGCCTATTTCAAATTGGGGAGATTGATCTCCACCAACTCGAGCTGCGCCAGGATCTGGTTGTGCTCGGATTTCCCCATGAGCCACTTCAGCGCGCTCTTCACGCGCTGTTCGATCTGCGCGTGCGGCATGCCCTGGATGCCCTGGAACAGCGCTGCGAGATCGGTGAGGTTCTTCGCCTCGGCGGCATTGCGCACCATCTCGAGCTTCGCCTCGATTGCCGCGCGGTCGAGGTTCATAACCAATTTCAACGTGCGTTCTTCCGAACCCATGAGGCTCTCCTGGATCTTGGCTGGATCTTGATCGACGGGGCATTCTAATCCCGTACCGGGGCGATCTTAGCGAGTTGCGGACAATAATGCTACTCGCCAAGCATTTCATCACAAGTATTCCATCACACCGGCGTGTAGCGCCCGGCCTGCTCGCGTACGCGTTGCTCGGCAACGAGCTTGCCGAGGTGGGCGGTCAACGAGCGCGCCGCCATTGCATGGAGCTTCACGGGCACGTCGTCGTACACCGGTGCGACGAGCTCGTCGAGCGTCGCGCTTCCCAGACGCGTGAGCGCGCGCAGCAGTTTGCCCTCGCGCGCGAGGCGGTGCGCAATGAGGCGCCTGACCTCCTTGTGCGGGGTACCGATCAGGTAGCCGTGACCGGGGGCGAGGATCGCAATGTCCTCGCCGAGCAGCATCTCGAGCGAAGCGAGATAGGCAAGCATGTTTCCGTCAGGGGGATTGATCACCACGGTCGAACCCTGCATCACATGGTCGCCGGTGAAGAGCATCCTTGTCTCCTCGATCAGGTAGCACAGGTGGTTCGATGCGTGCCCCGGCGTATGCAGGACGCGCAGGGTCACGCCTCCCGTGTCGATTCGTTCGCCGTGTTCGGGTACGCGATCGGGCGCGAAGCTCGCGTCCTGTCCGGCGTGGAGGGGGGCGCGACGTCCGAGCACCTGGGCGCCGGTCGCGGCGCGCAGCGCGGCGACCGCGGGCGAGTGGTCGAGGTGCGTGTGGGTGCAGACGATGCGGCGAATGCGTCCCGCCCCCTCGGCGAGGATCGCCGCGATGTGCGAGTCGATCGCCGGTCCCGGATCGATCACGGTGAGCTCATGCTCGCCTACGAGATAGGTGTTGGTGCCGGGGCCGGTCATCATCCCCGGATTGGGCGCGGTGATGCGCCTCACCAGGCGGTCGAGCCGCTTGGCAAGTCCCGGCACGATGTCGAAGCGCGTCGCGCCGGTTTCTCCCGGATCGCTCCAGTGAATCTCGAAGTAGGGCGCATCGAGCCTGCGAAAGAGGCGTTTTTCGCCGTCGGGCCCGATCGCCCAGCAGGCGCGGTTGGTTTCGATCTCGGTCAGGTTCGCCGCATAGGCGTAGGCTTCCTCGCGGCGCGTGAACCGCCCGAGGTCGCTGAGGGTCTGCTGGGTGGCGAACACCAGCTCGATCTCGCCGCGCGCGTGGCGCGTGAGCGCCTCGCGCGGCGCGAGCCAGGCGTTCTCGATCATTTCGGTATTGTCGTGCGAGCCGCCCTGTCCGGCGGGGGCGAGTGCGACAAAAAAACGCGTGTCGAAGCGCCGCGCACGGCCCGGCGCGGTGATCCAGTTTGCATAGTAGGCGATTCGGTCGGCCGGAATCACCAGCCGTTCGCGCTCGAGAAATTCCGCGAACGACAACTCGCCGCCGTGCAGGCGCGCGCGCCAGGCGTCGAGCGCCGCGGTGCGCGCCTCATCGAGCGGCGCGCCGGTTTCGTCGTGCGCGAGCAGGATGCCGCCTTCTTCGAAACACTCGCGCACCGCGGCGACCCACCAGGCGAGACCGCCGCGCTCGACGCCCAGGCGCGCGCTCGCCTGGGCGTCGCTCAGGCCCCGCACGCGCGCGAGCACGCGCGGGTCCGCATCGGCCGCGTCGACCGATCCGCCGGGAAACACATAGGCGCCGGCGACGAAACTCGCGTTGTGCGAGCGCTGCAGCAGGAATACCTCGTGACCGTCGGCGCCTTCGCGCAGCAGGATCAGCGTCGATGACGGGCGCGGCGACAGCTTCGATGTGCCGCTCATGCGACACGCCCCGCGCGGTCCTTGTCGTCCTGGGCCTTGATGAGCGCACGCATGCGCACCCAGTCCTCATCGGTCAGGCGATCGAGTTCGGCGAACGAGCCGCCGTGCGCGAGCGCACCCGCGCCGTCGATCGAGATCGTCTCGCCGGTCATCCATTCGCAACCTTCGGCCATCAGGAACACCGCGAGGTTCTGCAGCTCGTCCATGCGGCCGGTGCGACGCATCGGGTTCTTCTGGATGGCGTCCTCGAAACTTCCGCCGGGTCGCAGGCGCTTTGCCGCGCCCTCGGTCGGAAACGCGCCCGGCGCGATCGCATTCAGCCGGATGCCGTGGCGGCCCCATTCGACCGCGAGCGACTTGGTCATGACATGCAGTCCCGCCTTCGACATCGCCGAGGGCACCACATACGGCGAACCGTTGTGTACCCAGGTGACGAGGATCGAAACGATCGATCCCTTTTGATCGCCCGCGATCCAGCGCTTGCCCACGCCCTGCGTCACATAGAACGTGCCGTGGAACACCGTGTTCGCGATCGCGTTGAAGCCGTTTGGCGAAAGGTCCTGGGTCGGACTGATGAAATTGCCGGCGGCGCAGTTGACCAGTCCCGTCAGCGGACCGTCCTCGCCCCAGATGCGCCCGAGCATCGCATCGACCGCGGCGGGCTCGCGGATGTCGACCGCGTGGGTCCTGACCGAGCCGCCGTGCTGTTGCATCAATTCGCGCGCGGTCTGTTCGAGCACCGGCACGCGCCGGCCGCAAATCCACAATGCGGCGCCGAGCTGCAGATACTTCGCGGCGATTTCGCGGCCCAGGCCGCTGCCGCCGCCGGTCACCAGGATGCGCTTTCCGGCGAGCAATCCATCCTTGAACATGGGCACCCTCGGTCAATCGGAGGCGTCCATTTTACGGCCGGCGCCGCCGCGGACGCCGGATGTTTCGACAAGAGCACCTACAAGAGCACCTGTCGGAGGGGGCTGTCTCAGCGGCAAACCGGGCACGAGGCCGCATTGGTCGATCGACGTATCGAGCGCAACGGTCGCCGCAGCAGATCAAGCAGCGGCTGCAGGATCAATCGATGCACCGTTTGCGCGCGTTCGCGGTGCGCACGCGCGTGCAACGCCGCGCGGAAACTCTCGTCGTGCAGGTAGCGCTGGAACGCCGGGTGGTCGCTCATCGCCGCCGCTTCACGACAGCCGGACCGCCGCTTCGCCGCCCAGCGCATGCACCACGGCGACGCCCGGCTGGCGCAACCGGTAGCAGCCGCCCGCCTCGAGCACGATGTCGCGCGCCAGGTTCTCCTCGGTGATCCACACGGTTCCCTCGCGCGCGCAGATCGTGCTGCCCGCGCCGTCGCGCAGTTTCAGGATCTGGCCGCGGTCGAGCCGCAGGCCGGCGGATTCAAGTTCGATGCGCATGCTGCTCTCCTTGCTGTTCGCATGCCGGATGGGCATGCGGTAAGGCATACTGTGCGCCGTCCCGGCAATGGTCTCAAACGGAATATCCGCATGGCTCGCATGCAAGATAGGAATGGGAAAGATCCCGCGAGGCTGCCGTCGCTCGATTTGCTGAAGGGCTTCGAGGCCGCCGCGCGCCTGCTGTCCTTCACGCGCGCGGGCGCGGAACTCCACCTCACGCAATCGGCGGTGAGCCGGCAGATCCGTGACCTGGAGGAGCAACTCGGCGCGCCGTTGTTCGAACGCCGCCATCGCGCGCTCGCCCTCACCGAGGCGGGGAGGCAGTTCTATCCGGCTGCGGCGCAGGTCCTCGCGACGATGCGCGAGGCGAGCGCTCGTCTGCGCGCGATGGACGGACAGCGTGTGCTGTCGGTGACGACCAGCGTCACCTTCGCCGCGATGTGGCTGGTGCCTCGGCTCGCCGGATTCACGCGCGACAATCCGGGCGTCGACGTGCGCATCTCGGCCGACGCTCGCATGGTGGAGATCGAGCGAGCCGGGTTCGATGTGGCGCTGCGCTACTGCGCACCGGAGGCCGCGGGAGCGGGCGCGCTGCGGCTGTTTGGCGAGCGCGTATTTCCGGTGTGCAGCCCGAAACTGCTCAGAGATCCGCGCAAGGCGCTTGTCGCGGCGCTGGACCTCGGCAAGCAGGTGCTCCTGCACATCGACGATCCCGAAGGCGCCTG
>Ga0224495_10001149_pt1 | contig 19267 bp, 18 predicted proteins | sample SF_Jul11_sed_USG_FD_168128 | JGI IMG/M metagenome (GOLD analysis project Ga0224495, IMG submission 168128) | Sediment microbial communities from San Francisco Bay, California, United States - SF_Jul11_sed_USGS_4_1 | ecosystem: Environmental > Aquatic > Marine > Sediment | place: USA: California... | reverse complement strand
CTCTCGAGGCGGTCTATAATACGGCCAACCAACCGCCGTCCGGTAGCATCAGGCTTGATGATGAGCAGGGTTCTGTTCAACGCGTCTCCTTATCTATTCGCCGAGCAGTTTAGACATTTCACGATGGCCTATCTCGAGGGCTTTCTTGTTCTTTTCTTCAGTACCCTTCGGCGCCCTGGCCAACACGGACCGTGTCAGCGCATCCAGGCTGACTACATTGGTGGCCGCACAGATGGCTCCCAGCGCGACTACGTTGGCGACCATAATGTGCCCGACCTCCTCACGCGCCAGGCGCGTAAACGGAATGCCATAATATTTGTCAGTGGGGATCTCCGTCACCAGGCCGCTGTCGACTATAAGCGTGCCGCCTTCCTTGAGGTCCTCGTAGTACTTGTTAAGGGCTTCCTGAGTCATGGCCAGCAGGAAATCGAGCTTCATGGCCTTGGGGTAAAAAATCTCCGTGTCAGAGACCACAACGTCAGCCTTGGAGGCACCACCGCGCGCCTCGGGGCCGTACGACTGCGACTGGACGACATTCTTACCCGCGTCGCTGCCGATAGCCTCACTGATAACCACGGAGGCGAAGATCATCCCCTGTCCGCCGGATCCTGAAAGACGCATCTCAAACCGTCCCCCGGGGACGTCAATTCTATCAAGCAATTTACCAGCCATAGTTACCTCATTTCACCTTGTGGGCCTCGACGACCTTCTGGTACTCGTCACAGAATTCGGTTTTATCGACTGTATGCAGGTTGCCGATGACCAGTTTCCCCGCGAGTTCCTCGTCCGTCATTTTCTTCGCGCGAGCCACCGGGACGGCATTATCCTTGATCGACTGCAGCATCGCCACGGGATCACCCTGCCGGTTGAGACGGCCGTAATAGGTATGGCAATTGGAGATAACCTCCACCAGTGAGAAGCCGCGGTGCTCAATCGCCTGGGTAATCATCTTCTCCAGTTGAGGGACGTGGTAAACGGTAGCGCGCGCCACGAAGGTCGCCCCGGCGGCAGCGGCCAGCGCACACGGATCGAAATGTTTTTCCACATTGCCGTAGGGCGTGGTGGTGGAAAAGGCGCCGCCTGGAGTTGTCGGCGAGCCCTGACCGCCGGTCATGCCGTAGATGTAGTTGTTGATGAGGATAGCGGTAACGTCGATGTTGCGGCGGCAGGCATGGATGAAGTGGTTGCCCCCGATGGCCAGCGCATCACCATCACCGGTGATGATCACGACTTTCATGTCCGGTCGGGCAAACTTGACGCCGGTTGCAAAGGGCAAGGCTCGGCCGTGAGTGGTATGCAGGGAGTTAAAATCCAGATAGACCGGCAGGCGGCTGGTACAGCCGATCCCGGAAACGAGGGCGACTTCATCTTTGCTCAAACCCATCTTATCGATGGCGCGGATGAAGGCACCCATCACAACGCCGTTGCCGCATCCCGGACACCAGACATTGGGGAATTTCTTGACGGGACGGAGGTAATCGAGAACGACACTGGAGTTCTGTTGCACTTTTTTGTCGACGGTGGTCATTAGAGCACCTCCTCGAGCTTCGCCAGCATCTGCGCCGGTGTGAGAATTTCGCCATCGTAACGCTGCAGGGAGTGAACTTCGACGCCACCGCCAAGGACCCGTTCAATCTCATGCACGATCTGCCCCATGTTCAGCTCGCCGACAATTACCTTGCGGCATTCCCCGCAGAGCTCGCGTATCTCCTTGTCCGGAAAAGGCCAGATAGTGTACAACTGCACGGCGCCGACCTTGAATCCGGCCTGGCGGGCTATCGACGCCGCCTGAAGCGCCGCTCTGGAGACGGACCCATAGGAGATAATGGCAACTTCGGCATCATCCATCATTTCAGCGCGCAGTTTGGTGATTTCGTCAACGTAGTTTTCAATCTTGTTTTTCAGTTTGTCCAGCTTCACGAAGATTTCATCGGCGCGGTTGGTCGGAAACCCGTGGAGGTCGTGCGTGAGGCCGGTGACGTTGTACCGATACCCCTCGCCATAGGCCGGCATAGGCGAAACCAGGTTGGGCGTAATCTCAAAAGGCACAAACTCCCGGGGAGGCGCGGTCGGTTTGACACGGTTGACAATCTCATACTCACCTTCCACCGGCATACGCACCATGGCCCGGCTGTGAGCGATGACCTCGTCCAACAGGACCGTTACGGGTGTGCGAAAGCGCTCGGACAGGTTGAAGGCGCGGATAGTCTCCGTGAGAGTGTCAGTGACCGTCGACGGGGCGACGGCTATGGCAGTGTAATCCCCGTGAGTGCCCCAGCGGGCCTGCATCGTATCCGATTGGCTCACTTTGGTAGGAAGACCTGTTGACGGCCCCCCGCGCTGCACGTTGGCCACCACCAGAGGCGTCTCCGTCATATAGGCATAGCCGATATTCTCAAGCATCAGGGAATAGCCTGGACCCGAGGTGCCGGACATGGCCTTGAGGCCGGATACGGAAGCGCCGATGACGGCAGCGATGGAACCGATCTCGTCTTCCATCTGTATGAAGCGCCCACCGACCCGGGGAAGCTCCCGGGCGCAGACCTCGGCGATTTCGGTTGAGGGAGTGATTGGATAGCCGGCGAAAAAGCGCATACCGGCGTAGAGCGCCCCGTAAACGCAGGCGGCGTTTCCCTGTAAAAGTCTCAGTCTGCAATTATCCATCTATCGAACCCCGGATCATTTGTAATTGGAGGTTATTGCGAAATCCGGACAGTGGGTCCAGCAAATCGTACATTGCGTACAGTTGTCGGGTCGCGCCTGCACCGGCTTGCCATCACGGTCAGGTTCAAAAACCTGCTGGGGACACAAGGCAATACATATATTGCACGCTTTGCACCAACCCAGGTTGATGTTCAGGGGAAGAGGTCCTTTGGAGTAATCGTACTTACTTTTCGGCTTCGTCTCTTGTTCGCTCTCGCCGGTCCGCGGTGATTCGCTCATATGGTATCCTTTGCATTAACCAGTGTTATACGTCAAATGTGCGATTTTCTCACTTCTTTTTCCTGCCGGTAGATTTCTTTGCGGCCGTCCTCTTCTGGGGGGTCGTGCGGGCCGCCTTTTTGCCGGTTTTCCGGGTGGCTGCTTTCTTGGAGGTTTTCTTCTTAGCGGCCGTTTTCTTTTTGGCAGGTTTGCCAGCAGTTGCCTTCTTGGTGGTCTTGCGCGCGGCACCTTTAGTTGACTTCCCGCCGGTCTTCTTCTTTTTCTGGATAGCCTCTTTCAGGACCGCCGGTATTTCGGTGGGTGAACCGACGACCGGTATGCCAACTTTGTTCAACGCGGCTATTTTTTCCGCCGCCGTGCCCGAGCCACCGGAGATGATCGCCCCGGCATGACCCATGCGCTTTCCCGGAGGGGCCGTCTGACCGGCGATAAAGGCGACGACCGGCTTGGTCATATGCTTTTTGAAAAACGCGGCGGCTTCTTCCTCATCCGTGCCGCCGATCTCGCCGATCATGACCACCGCCCTGGTTGCACGGTCATTCTCGAAAGCATCCAGGCAGTCAATGAAGTTGGTGCCGATAACCTGGTCGCCACCGATACCGATACAGGTCGTCTGCCCCATACCGGCCAGGGTCAGGGCCCATATGGCCTCATAGGTCAGGGTGCCCGAACGGGAGACAACACCCACATTTCCCTTGATACAGATGTTACCCGGCATGATGCCGAGTTTGGACTCGCCGGGTGAGATAAGACCGGGGCAATTGGGACCGATCAGGCGCACACCATGCTCCCTGAGATAAGGGTAGATTTTCATCATATCGTTGGCCGGAACGCCTTCGGTGATGCAGACTATTACTTTGATACCGGCGTCGACCGCCTCATAAATGGCATCGATTGCAAAGGCGGGCGGAACGTAAATGACCGAAGCATTCGCATGCGTCTTCTCGACCGCCTCCTGGACAGTGTTAAATACCGGGATGTTCCCGATGGTGGTGCCACCCTTGCCGGGCGTGACACCGCCAACGACGTCGGTGCCGTACTCTTTCATCTGCTGGGCATGGAAGGAACCGTCACGACCGGTTATGCCCTGTATTATCGTCTTCGTCTTCTTATTGATGAAAATGGACATTTTCTTATCCTCTCCAGTTTCGGTTAAGCTTCGGCCCCGGCCAGCGCTATGGCTTTTTTGACAACGTCGTCAAGTGTTTCGCCGGCCGGCAGGTTGACCGATCTGAGAATTCGCGCCGCTTCCTTTTCATTGGTCCCGGTGAGGCGCACTACGACCGGGACAGAGGGTTTGAATTCCCTGAAAGCCTCCACAATACCGTTGGCCACGTCATCACAGCGCGTGATACCCCCGAAGATATTGATCAGGATCGCCTGGACATGGGGATCACCGAGGATGATTTTCATGGCCGTAACAACTTTCTTGGGATTGGACGAGCCGCCGATGTCAAGGAAGTTAGCCGGTTCGCCGCCGTAGCGCTTGACCAGATCCATGGTCGCCATAGCCAGCCCGGCCCCGTTGACGATGCAACCGATATTCCCTTCCAGCTTGACGAACGACAGGCCGCCTTCACGCGCTTCGACCTCCGCCGGGTCTTCGGCATCCAGGTCACGCATGGCGGCCACATCTTTCTGACGGAAGAGGCCGTTGTCATCGATATTGATCTTGGCATCGAGGGCGACAACATGACCACCCGGAGTGGTCACCAACGGATTGATTTCCACCAGGGAAGCGTCGACTTTCCAGAACACATCGTAGAGCTTCAGGATGATGTCGGTCGTGCTCCTGACCTGTCCGATGTCACGGTACAGCTTATAGGCCAGATTTCGAGCCTGGTACGGCCTCAGACCAAGAACCGGATCAACGTAGAGTTTGAATATTTTTTCTGGGGTCTTGCGGGCCACCTCTTCGATGTCGACGCCGCCGGCGGGCGACACCATGATTACCGGTTTCTTGGTGGCCCGGTCGAGTATGATGCCGACGTATGATTCGGAGATAATATCTTCGGCCACGGTGACAAGAACCTTTTTGACCGTAAGACCTTTGATGTCCATGCCCAGGATTTTCTGAGCCAGGACTTTGGCGGCTTCGGCATTCTCGGCATACTTGATCCCGCCCGCCTTACCGCGGCCCCCGACATGAACCTGGGCCTTGACCATAACGGGCTTGTTAAGCCGGGCGGCGATGTCGAACGTCTCCGGCGGCGTGGTGGCCACCTCGCCGGGAGGAACGGGAATACCGCCATCGGCAAAAATCTGCTTGGCCTGATACTCATGAATCTTCATAGGTCGTTTCCCTCGCTGCTTCGTATATTTGATCGTTCCTGATATACTTTTCTGGCTATGGCCTGTAGTTCCTCAACAGTGTTTCTTTCAGGATTATCCAGAACCGCCTCCATTAACTGCTCCAGGATCTCCCCTACCAGGGGGCCCGGCGCGATACCGAGCATCCGGATAAGATCCTGCCCGTCCAGCACCAGATCGGACCGCGAGAAAGGCGGTTTCCGGCCCAGTTCCGCGCGGATATCATTTTCAAAGCGATCCACATCCTCGGTGCTGCCCCCCATGCCCTGGCCGATAACGTCGGCCCGCCGCAATTGGAGAAGATCGAAAATGAGGTCAATGCCGACACGTCTGATCAGACGGCGCAGTCCCTTGTCAGTTACGTCAGTGGTGAACATATGCCGGTCGACCAGAGTGGTCACTTCGGCAATCAGCTCGTTGGAGTACCGCAGCCGCCGTAACACTTCCGCAGCGGTCCTGCCGGACGAGGCTTCGTGGCCGTAGAAGGTTGCGCCGCCTTCGACCAACCGCTTGTGCTGCGGTTTGCGGATGTCATGAAAGAGGGCCGCCAGCCGCAGGCCCAGTCTGGGAGCGCAGGCATCAACCACCCGGATAGTGTGTTCAAACACGTCATACTTGTGGAAACCGCCCGGCTGATCGACGCCAACACACAACTCCAGTTCCGGCATCAACTCACTGAGCAGGCCGGAGGTCTGCATGAGGCGGAAGCCTTCCGAGGGTCGTTTGGCCAGGCAGAGCAGTTTGTTGAGTTCCTCCGCGATGCGCTCCGGGGACACGCTGCCAATCAGGGGAGCGTGACGACGCAGGGCCTCAAACGTATCCGGCTCGATGACAAACTCGAACCTGGCCGCGAACTGCACGGCGCGCAACATTCTCAGCGGGTCATCCTCAAACGACTCCGCATAAACCATACGCAACTGCCTTTTTTTCAGGTCGAGGCGACCGTCAAGAGGGTCAATCAACTCATTATCATCCAGGGCCACCGCCATAGCGTTGATGGTGAAGTCGCGCCGTACCAGGTCATCTTCTACGCGGAGGAACGGGTCAAAAGAGACATCAAACTCCTTGTGCCCGCTGCCGGTAGAGTGCTCCCGGCGCGGCAACGTAATGTCAAAAGTGTGTGACCGGCCGTGCTTCACCTGCGTGAACTTGATCACGCCAAAACTCCTCCCGACCAGGTCCACCCGACCATAGTTGCGCAGAATTTTGGACAACTCATCATAAGGAATGCCCGTTACAAGATAGTCGCGGTCCTTGGACGAGACACCTATCTTCAGCAACTTGTCCCGAACAGCGCCACCAACCTCATATACGCGGCCTTTGACCGAAATATCGTCGACGGCTTCTTTGGACAGTTCACACATTATCAATCTGGCACAATCCTCGTTCCCACGGCGCCGTCCAGAGCTTTACCGGCGTTTGCGAAAGAAGTAATAATCACCATCTTACCGCCGCCTTCAAGGAACCTGGTGGCAGCAAGAATCTTGGGTCCCATGGAACCGGGAGGAAAGTGCCCCTCGTCGTAATAGCGTTTTATCTGCGACACCGTAACCGTGTCCAGGTCTGTCTGGTTGGGTTGCCCGAAGTTGATGGCGACCTTATCCACCGAAGTGAGTATAGAGAGAATATCGGCCCCGATTTCGCCGGCAATGACGGCCGAGCCGAGGTCTTTGTCGATGACGGCGTCGATACCCTCGTAATTGCCGTCGCGGTCGATGTATACCGGAATGCCGCCACCGCCACAGGCGATGACGATAACCCCGCGGGTCACCAGCTGGCGGATGGTCGGGGCCGCTACGGCCTTCAGGGGTATCGGCGACGGTACTACCCGGCGCCAGCCGCGACTGCCATCCTTTTTCATCTGCCAGCCGCGCGACTGTGTGAAGTCGGCGACCTCTGCTTCGGAATAAAACTGACCTATGAACTTGGTGGGGTTCTCTATAGCCGGGTCGTTTTCGTCGACAATCATTTGCGTGATAATCGTAACGACGGCGCGGTCGATTTTTTCGGCGCGAAGTCGGTTCTGGAGAGACTGTTCAATCATGTAACCCATACCGCCTTCGGTATCAGCCACCAGGACCCCAAGAGGCAGAATCGGCGCCTTTCCCCTGGCCAATTCGATCCGGAGCAAAGCGTTGCCGACCTGAGGGCCGTTGCCGTGCGATACCACCAGGTTGAATCCTCGACGAGCCAGTTCGACAATACCGCCCAGAGACCGACGCGTGTTGGCAAACTGGTTGGCAATGGTATCCTCCTGGCCCGGTACCGTTATGGCGTTACCGCCGAGAGCCACCACTGCAGTTTTGTTTCCGGCCATGATGTCGTGCCACCAATCCTAAATAATAAGGACGTGTCAGTCTTCCTGACCCGCCCCTGAGCTATCGTCTGCCTGCCGATACCTTCTTCGCAGCGCTCTCTTTTACCTTCTCACCCAGGAAATCCGCCAGCACCGAGGTCAGATCGGGCAAACCGATCTCCTGCAGGCTGTAAAAGACCCGCACCGAGGGTTTATTTATTTTGATCAGCCGCGTCAGATCGATGGGCGTGGCGATCACCACCAGATCACACTTTGTCTTATTGATGGTGGCCTCGAGGTCCCTGACCTGTTTATCACCGTAACCCATCGCCGGCAGTAACACGCCGATGTCAGGATACTTCTTGAAAGTGTCGGTAATCGACCCGACGGTGTATGGGCGAGGGTCAACCAGTTCCGCGGCGCCGTATTTCTCAGCCGCCACCACACCGGCGCCGTAAGGCATTTCGCCATGGGTGAGGGTCGGGCCATCTTCAACAACCAGCACCTTCTTGCCCCTGATTTTCTGAAAGTGCTCGACCTCCAGGGGCGAGGCACCATCGACCACTACCGCCTGCGGGTTGTAAGTACGCACGTTGTTACGCACCTCGGTGACGTCGTCGGGATCAGCCGAATCAATTTTATTGATAAGAACGACGTCAGCCGTCAGCAAGTTGTTCTGACCGGGGTAATACGAAAGCTCGTGCCCCGGGCGATGCGGGTCAACCACCGTAATCAGCAGATCCGGCTTGTAGAAGGACATATCGTTGTTGCCGCCGTCCCAGAGAATAACATCGGCCTCTTTTTCGGCCTGACGGATAATCATCCCGTAATCGACACCGGCATATACAATCACGCCGTTGACGATGTGAGGCTCGTACTCCTCGCGTTCCTCGATAGTGCATTGGTGCTTATCCAGGTCCTTAAGTGTGGCAAACCGCTGACAGGCCTGCCTGGCCAGGTCGCCGTAAGGCATGGGGTGACGGACAGCCACCACCTTCTTGCCCATGGACTGCAGGATTTTCGCCACTTTGCGGGCAGTCTGGGACTTGCCGCAGCCGGTGCGCACGGCGCACACGGCGACTACCGGCTTTTTTGACTTGATCATAGTCGGCGCGCCGCCTTCAACCGAAAAGCGGGCACCGGCGGCCGTCACATAGGCGGCTTTCTCCATGACATATTGATAAGGGACATCCGAATAGGAGAACACGACCTCATCGACGCCGTGCTTCTTAATAAGTCCGAGCAACTCCTTTTCGTCGTAAATGGGTATGCCCTTCGGGTACAGTTTGCCGGCCAGAACCGCCGGGTAGCGGCGGCCGTGAATGTCCGGTATCTGCGTGGCCGTAAAGGCCACTACTTCACAGTCCTTGTCGTCACGATAGACGGTGTTGAAGTTGTGGAAGTCCCGCCCGGCCGCGCCCATGATGATTATTTTCTTTCTATGCTTAGCCATTTATTTCTCCATCGTTTTTTTGTCGTTGGTTCAGCGGCTGTCCGCTGCGTTCTGCGGTCATCTGCCATCAGGCTCCGGGTCAAACCGATGAAGCCATCCAGATATACAGCAACAGGTACAGCAGGAGCAAACCTGACGCAAAACACAGTATGAATTTACACCGTGCCAAGATTCCCACCCTATCACGCATTGTCTATCTGGGCCCGCTGCAGGGCACCGGAGAAGTCGACATAAACCGACTTCCACTCACTAAATACGTCCAGGGCCGCCATAGCCGCTTCGCGGTGTCCGTTGCCGGTCTCCTTGGTGCCGCCGAAGGGCAGATGTGTCTCGGCCCCGATAGTGGGAGCGTTGACATAGAAGATACCGGTATAAACATCGCGCATGGCCGTGTAGGCCTTGTTAACATCCTGCGTATAAATGGCCGCGGACAGACCGTAGCTGGTATCATTGGCCATTTCAATGGCTTTTTCAAAAGTATCGAAGGTGCCGACACTGAGGACCGGACCGAAAATTTCCTCTCGCCAGATGCGCATCTGCTGCGTGACGCCGGTAAAGATGGTCGGTTGCACGAAATAACCCTTGTCGTAAGCGCCGCCGGTCAGGCGCTTGCCGCCGGCAACAAGACGAGCGCCGTCCTTCTTGCCGACCTCGATGTAGCTCAGGACCGTATCCAGTTGACCCTGGTTGACGCACGGGCCCATCTGGACCGATTCGTCCAGGCCGTTGCCGACTTTCAGATTTTCGGCCCGCTTTATCATCATTGACGTGAATTTGTCAACGACGTCCTTGTGGCAGATGACGCGGCTGGTAGCGGTGCAGCGTTGTCCGGTGGTTCCAAAAGCACCCCAGATAGCGCCGTCGACAGCCAACTCCAGCTTGGCGTCATCCATGACTATCTGCACGTTCTTGCCTCCCATTTCCAGGCAGCAGTGTTTGAAGCTGGGGGCGCAACCTTCCGATACCTTGCGGCCGACTTCCGTCGAGCCCGTGAACGAAATCACCCGGACATCTTTGTGATTTATAAGCGGTGAGCCCACGGCCGAGCCGGACCCGGTAACGACGTTGAACACGCCCGGAGGAAGACCTTCTTCTTCGCAGACTTCGGCAAGGTGGATCACCGACAGGGGTGTATCCGTGGCCGGCTTGATGACCACGGTGTTGCCGCAGATGAGAGCCGGCATCATTTTCCACGAAGGAATAGCTATGGGGAAATTCCACGGAGTGATGAACCCGCAAACGCCCAGAGGCTGCCGCAGTGTCATGTTGAACTTGTTCATCATCTCGGACGGCGTCGTCTGGCCGAACAGCCGGCGGCCTTCGCCGGCCATGTAGTACGTCATGTCGATGGCTTCCTGAGTGTCGCCGCGGGTTTCGTGAATGATCTTGCCCATCTCCCGGGTCATGTCACGGGAGATTTTTTCTTTTTGAACCAGGAGACGATTGGCGATGCGATAAAGGATTTCTCCTCGCTTCGGCGCCGGTACCAGACGCCACGTCTTGTAAGCTTCGGCAGCGGCGGCCACGGCAGCATTGACATCATCGGCAACGGACTTCTGGAAGACGCCGACGATTTCTGAAGTATCCGCGGGATTACGATTTTCGAACGTCTCACCGGAGACAGATTTCACCCATTTTCCGTTTATAAAATTCTTGTAAACTTTCGCGTCACTCATGTCAAAACCCCATAGGCTTCATTGTTTCAACTTCGTTTAATCTAATAATTTCACCAGAAGCGATTGTGAATTTATTCACAGTTAAACGATCCGTCCGGCTAATATATCCAATATTCGCCCTTTGTCAACCGCTTTTGAGCTTTTTTTGACTTTGCGGCCCAATGACTTACAGCCATCCGACCGCCGTTTGTCGCTGTTCCTTCCGCGGTTGCGTCGAAGGACTTTCATGGACACCGCCGGCGCGTGCAAGTGGTTACTTTCGCATAAGTTACGAAAACACTGTTGACGCCTGCGGACTCTGTTACGTTATATATATAAAAGCCACTTCTGGAGGATAAATGCTCACGCTTCTGTTCACATGTTTTCTGACATTACCTGTTTATCCTCTAAACCCTGTCGAGCAGGACACCCTCGCGCTGATGAACCTGCACGTCACGGCCGGTTTCAACGCGCCCAACCGATTTGCTTCGGTCAGTCCCGAGTTGACCGGCAAATACGAGATGCTTCTCAAGCATCCCTTTGTCGTGCGCGCCGCTTGCGATTATCGCTACAGTAGCGTCAGCTCGGTATTGTATCCGCACGGTAATCTGCACAGTGTAACCGTGTCACTGGAGGGGCTGTACTATCGCGGGACGAACACTCTTACCGGCTACATCGGACTCGGCCCGCTGGTGGGATTCAACTACCTGAGTCTTTCGACACGCTCCGCCGACTCGTTGCGGGCGAATCTCGGCATTACCGGTGTGAGGATTAAACCGTCGCTGGGTTACCGCCTGACCGTAGGGCTGCGATACCATCGAGCCTACTCGCTCGAGCTGAGTGTCTCGCAAGTCCGTCCCATCTTCGTTTACACCCGCCGGTACTCGCCCACCACGTATTCAGAGACCAGTGACAAGACGCGGCTGAGCGATGTTCGCCTGACGCTGGGTTACCTCATATCGTTGAAGGGCTTCTGAGCGCGGTTACCCGTCGTTCCGATGGTTGGCCCGGTATATCTCCAGGAAATCTTTTCGAAAAGACTCGAAGCGTCTTTCTTCTACGGCTCTTCGTATTCGGCGCATGAGATCCTGAAAGAAATACGACGAGTGGTACGTCGCCAGGACCATGCCCGTGATTTCCGACTGGTTGTACAGATGCCTGATATAGGCGCGGCTGTAACGGCGGCACACTTTGCAGCCGCAATTCGGATCCAGAGGGCTGTCATCATCGGCGAAGTCGGCGTTGCGGTAAGTAATCTGTCCCTCGGAGGTGAAGACGTTCCCGGTGCGCGCGTTGCGTGTCGGCAGGACGCAGTCGAACATGTCGATGCCGTATGACACCGCCATGAGGATATCTTCGGGGTACCCCACGCCCATCAGGTAGCGCGGCCGGTCTTCCGGCAAGTACTGCACCGTATGAGCCAGCATCTCCTCCATCAACTCCTTGCTTTCGCCCACTGCCAGGCCGCCAATGGCATATCCAGGGAAATCGAGCTCCACAATCTGCTTTGCCGAGTGCGTGCGCAGGTCCTTATACACCGAACCCTGGACGATTCCAAAAAGCTTTGGAGGCAGTGCCTCTCTTTTCGCGTGGGCAAGTTGTGTGTGGCGGGCAAGACACCGCCCGGCCCAGTCGTAAGTGCGAGCCACGCCGGTTTGCGCTTCGGAATGCTCGGCCGGATACGGAACACACTGGTCGAAGGCCATGATGATATCCGCGCCGAGAGCGTGCTGTATCTCCATGACTTTCTCGGGCGTGAACATATGCCGGGAGCCGTCGTGATGAGACTGGAATTCAACGCCGTCGTCGGTGATTTTCGAGATGTCCTGCAGTGAGAATACCTGGAAACCGCCGCTGTCAGTGAGGGTGGGTCTGTGCCAGCCGCTGAACGCGGCCAGACCGCCCAGCTTCCGAATGACGTCAGTCCCCGGTCTGAGATACAGGTGATAGGTGTTGCCAAGAATAACCTCAGCGCCGCACTCTTCGAGGTCCTCGCTGGTGAGAGCTTTGACGGCTCCGGAGGTGCCCACCGGCATGAAGGCCGGCGTCTGAAAAGCGCCATGGGGTGTCGTTACTTCGCCGCGACGGGCAGAGCCGTCGGTGCGGAGCAGAGTGTATATGCCATTCGTCACGATTTGTCTACTCCGATGTGACAACACGTACCGAGCATGAATGATCATAAACGGGATTCGTGAGTCTATTGATTAAGCAACGCTTTTTAATATGCTCTTTTGCTTTCTGCATCGGGATGGCGCGCCCCCAGAGGTCGGAGCAGTTAGCCTCTTTAAACAAAACGCGAAGTCGCCGGTCGTCTGTTATCAAGTAATCGCACTTATCCAAGTACACGACCTTCTGGACGTCAAAGTAGTCATTTAGATCAATCTTCTTATTTCCTGTTAATCGCTTCAACTGGAGAGTGCGGAAGACATCTGAGAACTGCCTTAATGATGGCACCTTACGTTGCACCGTATCTGCGCTGAGTCCGCTCAGTTCCGATTCTAGCTTGAATCGCTCAATTATCTGGGGTAAGAAAATCCTGAAAAAGGATTCACTGTTTGTGGAAGATAGAAACTCCTTGGCGCCATCAGTGCCGGTATTCGAGAGGTTCTTGAAAACAACTTCGCGCCCTTTAACAGCCAAATCAGAGAGAGCCTTCAATTCATCCGATATGAACGACTGAGCCGAACCAAATTTGTGCTCGAAGTCAGCGAACTCCCGACAACAGAGGAATTCCTGAATACACCGTATGAACTCCTGGCAGTTCTTTTTGTAATCGCGCACGCTAATGGCACCCAGGCTGTGCTTCAAGTGCGGAGTAGGATAGAGGAGTACTTGCCCTTCTCCGCTCAGCCAATAGGCTTCCCTGAGAATATTCTGGAGGCGCGTCAAGTTCCGACGGCTGGCGCCCTTCACCATCTCCCAAAAGGTGTATTGACAGATGTAGAAACGGTTGATCCCCCTCTCCACTGACTCAAGGATTCTCGGTTTGAGTTCTTTGTAATCGTCCGCTTTTATCAGGTGCTCAAGAGCATCATTATCGTATACAAACTCGATCATACTCTAACCCAGAATACTTTCGAGCGCCGACTGGATGTCCGTTACCGCCGTCAGTTCCAGCGGTGGATTCTGCACCTGCGAAAGATTCGCCTGCGGCAGCACCATCGTCGTGAAACCCATTTTGGCCGCTTCCTGGATGCGCCGGTCAATCATGGTGATACCGCGCACCTCCCCCGACAGGCCGACCTCGCCCACCACGAGGGTGCCCTTCGGCACCGCACGATTGGTCAGCGACGATGCGATGGCCACCAGGAGAGGCAAATCCAGGGCCGGTTCGGATAGGCGCAAGCCGCCGGCCACGGAGACGAACACATCGTTCGTTCCCATGGGGTGCCCGCACCGTTTCTCGAGTATGGCCAGCAGCAGAGCCAGGCGTTTGTTGTCGATGCCGCCGGCGACTCTCTGGGGATTGCCGTAGTTCGCCGCCGTTACCAGCGCCTGAACCTCCACCAGAATGGGCCGGTTACCCTCACAGATGCCGGCCACAACGGAGCCTGTCCGCACCTCGGATGACTGCTCCGAGAGGAAAAGTGATGACGGGCTGGTGACCTCGACCAGTCCCTGCGGCAGCATTTCAAAAAGCCCAATCTCCGCCACCGAGCCGAACCGGTTTTTGGTAGGCCGCAGCATGCGATAAAGATGGCTGCTGTCACCCTCGAAATATATGACGGTGTCGACCATGTGCTCCAGCACCTTTGGGCCGGCCACCATACCGTCCTTGGTAATGTGACCGACGAGAAACAGCGCGAACGATTTTGACTTGGCCAGTGATATCAGACGGGCGGCGGTCTCGCGCACCTGGGCAACCGTACCGGGCGGGGAATCGAACTGGGCGCTGGCGACGGTCTGAATGGAATCGACCAGCACCACCCGGAAAGGGTCGCCTGCAGCCGCGTCGGCGATCTCTTCCAGCGAGGTCGAATTGATGACGGTGATATTATCCCCGCCGACGCCCAGACGCGCGGCGCGTATTTTGATTTGCGGCAGCGATTCCTCGCCGGTGACATACAACACGGGCAGGTTCTGCCTGGAGTAGGCCTCGGCCAGTTGCAGAATAAGGGTTGACTTGCCGATACCCGGTTCGCCGCCAAGGAGAACAGCCATCCCCGGCAGCAGTTGACCGCCCACGACACGGTCGAATTCGTTTATTCCGGATCGATAACCATGGAAATTCTGACCGTCAATCTCCGGCAGGCGTCTTTTATCACCTGTGAAAACAGACGAGGCCTTGGCCTTGCCGGGGTCGACCTGTTCCTCGATCAGGCAATTCCACTGGCCACATTCCCGGCACTGACCTTGCCACTTGGCATGTTCCGCACCGCACTGAGAGCAGAAATAGGCTGTCCTGATTTTTCTGGAGGCGGCCATCAACGCACCTGAACGGGACCGACGGCGCTGCCTTCGATGAACTGTTTAACCACGGCGTTGGTCGTCTCCCTGATTTGCTGGGGCGTAGCGTCTATCTCCACTCTTCCCTGGTAGAGCATAATAATACGGCTGGCGATCTTGAAGGCCGACGTCATATCGTGCGTAACGGCGACGGAAGTAACGTTCAGTTTTTGATTCAATTCCACAATCATATCATTGGTCAGGTCGGCCGTTATCGGGTCCAGCCCCGTGGTCGGTTCATCGTAGAGCAGGACCTCCGGGTTATCGGCGATGGCGCGGGCCAAGCCCACGCGCTTGCGCATCCCGCCCGAGAGGGCATCCGGATTCTTGTCGGCGGCTTCGGTCAGACCGACCATGCCGAGCTTCTCCATCACGATCTTTTCGACCTCTGCGTCAGGGTAACGCCGCGACTCCTTCAAGCCCAGGCCGACATTCTCCGCGACCGTCAGCGAGTCGAACAGCGCCGCCGACTGAAAAAGCATGCCGATTCGGCTGCGCATTTCGATCAACTCGCGGCCACGAAGCCCGGCGATATCGCGCCCGTCGAAAAGGACTCGGCCCCGGTCGGGTTCCAGCAGGCGGATCAGATGTTTGAGGAGAACCGACTTGCCGCAGCCGGATTGGCCGATTATGACAATGGATTCGCCCTTCTGGATATCGATAGTGACGCCGTCCAGGACTACCTGATCGCCGAAGGCCTTGTGCAGGTTCTCAATTCGTATGAATGAGTTCGCGTCTGCCATGTCAAATCCTGAACAAGATCACTGCGAAGATAAAGTTAAACACCAGAATCAGTACCATCGAAATAACCACTGACGTGGTCGTAGCTTTGCCCACACCCTGGGCGCCGCCGGTAGTATTAAATCCCTCGTATGATCCCACCAGGCCAATCAGCAGACCGAACACGGTGGCCTTGGTAAGGCCGTTTACGAAATCGGAGAGCTTGAAGGATTCCTTAAAACCGCTCAGGAACATCTCACTGGAGACATCCACGCCGATGACAGCCACCGCCAGTCCCCCCATTATGGCGACAAAGTTGGCGAAAATGACCAGAAACGGGACCATAAACATGCAGGCGATTACACGGGGCATGACCAGATAGCGCACCGGGTTTATCCCCATCGACTCCAGAGCGTCAATCTGTTCGGTGACTTTCATCGTGCCCAGCTCGGCGGTCACGCCGGCGCCCACACGTCCGGCGAACACAATCGCGGAAAGCACCGGAGCCAGTTCCATCACCACGGCTTTGCCCACGGCGTTACCCAGGAGCCGAAACGGGGCGCCGATGAACTTGAACTGATAAGCCGCCTGCCAGGCCGAGACGGCGCCGACGAAAATAGAAATCACGATAATCAGTGGCAGGGATTGAACACCCAGGAGGTATAGCTGCTCGAAAATAAGACCTATGGAGCGAAAGATGTCTTTCAGGGAAACGATGAATTTACCCAACAGAATGAAAAGGCCACCGGTTTTCTTGATGAAGCTTACACCCCGGCGGCCTATTACCTGCAATCCTATTTCCATGTCGACACCTAAAATGGGATATCGGAGTCGCCGGCGACGGGCTCCGCTCCCGGGGGGAGTTCCCGATACCCGGGCGCCGGGTTTTCAAACCGAGCGAATTCCTTTATGAAAGTGAGATGGGCCACTCCGGTGGGGCCGTTACGCTGCTTGGCGACGATTATCTCCGCCTGGCCTTCGACCTCGAGATATTTCGGATCCGTTTTCTCAAGGTGGGCGAAATACAACTCCGGCCGATAGACAAACATCACCAGGTCAGCATCCTGCTCGATAGCTCCCGACTCTCTCAGGTCGGAAAGCTGGGGGCGCTTTTCGCCGCCGCGCTGCTCGACCTGGCGGGAGAGCTGCGAGCAGGCCATCACGGGGATGCTCAGTTCTTTGGCCAACGCTTTCAGCCCCCGGGAAATACTGGCGATTTCCTGCTGCCGGTTTTCGAACCGCCCGGAGGCGTGCATAATCTGTATGTAGTCACAAATAATCAGGGCAAGGTCGGGATGTTGTGCCTTGAGCCGGCGGGCCTTGGCCCGCATCTCCAGGGCTGTCAGATCCGGCGAGTCGTCGATGAATATCTTCGCCTCCGATAGAACCCCGCCGGCGCCGGTCAGACGGGGCCATTCTTCGGTTTTCAGTTTGCCGGCGCGAAGCTTTTGCTGGGAAACACGAGCCCGACTGCACAGCATGCGCAGGGCCAACTGCTCTTTGGACATTTCCACCGAGAAGACGCCCACGGCTTTCTTCAGTTGGACGGACACGTACTCGGCGACATTCATGGCAAACGCCGTCTTCCCCATCGACGGCCGCCCGGCGACTATCACCAGATCGCTGTTGTGCAGACCATTGGTCATGATGTCGATCTGGTTGAAGCCCGTCTTGATTCCGACCAGAGTGCTGTCGGGTGACTGCAGGTTGTCGATTTGCTCAAAGGTGGTGGGGATCAACTCCCGTATCGACGTGAATCCCCTTCGCAGGCGACTTTCGGAGATAAGGAAGATGTTTGATTCGGCCAGATCCAGTAAATCCTCAACGGATTGCTCCTGCAAGTAACAACTCTTGACAATGTCGTTGGAGGTGTTGATCAGACGGCGTAACAGGGCTTTTTCCAGGACGATATTGGCGTGGGCGGCAATATTAGCGGTGGTCGCCACGCTTTCGGCCAGATCGACCAGATATACTCGTCCGCCGATCTTGTCAAGCTGGTCCTCCCGCCCCAGTTCGTTGGCAAGCGTAGTAATATCACACGGCTCACTTTTCTCGTAAAGATTGAGCATCGCCCGATATATCGTCTGATGTTTCGGCAGATAAAAGAACGATCCGTCGGGCAGCAGTTCGATAGCCTGACTGACGGCTTCGGCATCCTTGATTATTGAACCGAGAACTGCCTGCTCGGCGTCGAGCGACTGCGGCGGCTGCAGGTGGTCAACTTTCTGATCGGTTTGTGTCCGGTAGGCCATCAGCATCGACTCATTTCATCAGCCGCTTCTTTCCTGATCGTAGCGGGCTTTGAGTTTTTGCATATCCTCCCAGGTCTCCCGCTTGTAGGCAGGGAACCGCAGCAAAGCCGCCGGGTGGTAGGTCACCATGGTAGGAATGCCCTCGTAATCGTGCCACTGGTTTCTCAGGCGGCCAAGGGGCGTCTTGGTTTTCAGCAGAGCCTGGGCGGCCACGCGCCCCAGGCAGCAGATCACCTTGGGGTCGATAATGCGGATCTGCTCGACCAGGTGCGGCAGGCACATGTCCATCTCTTCGGGCAGAGGATCGCGGTTGCCGGGCGGCCGGCACTTGACGATGTTGCCGATGTAAACATCCCGCCGCGAAAGCTGTATGGCGGCCAAAATGCGGTCAAGGAGTTCTCCCGCACGTCCCACGAACGGCTCGCCCAGTTCATCCTCCCTGGCCCCGGGGCCTTCACCGATAAAGATTAAATCCGCCTTCGGATTACCGACACCGTAAACGAACTTGTTCCGGTTTTGTCCCAGCGGGCAAAGTTGGCAATCACAAATAGACTGATAGTGGTCCTCCAGAGAATCGAACTGCGGCGTTTTCTGAGGCGGTCCGCCAGCCTGACCAAAAAGGTCAAGCGCCGAGACTACTCTCCTGGTTTCCCTCATACTGTCAACTACCTGATCTTCCGACGAGGTGCGACGACTGATAATGACTTCGCCGATACCCATATCTACCTGGGACTGCGCCGCCCGCCGGAGCATTTCATATATGTTGAAAGGGCTGTCTTTCATCTCATGACGTAAGTGGTTTTACCAATATTACATCATGGTTGAAAGCAATTCAAGTAATTTGAAAGCGACTTGTTGTTTTTCCAGCAACGGCCATTTGAGCGGCTTTTTGTCGGGACGAAGAATCGTGACCTGGTTGGTGTCTGATGAGAAACCGCTCTGAGAGCCGGGCTGGTTGAGGACGATCAGGTCGAGGTTTTTATCACGAAGCTTGTTGCGGGCGTTGGCAATAGCGTTATCAGTCTCCAGCGCAAACCCGACCAGAAGCTGGCCTTTCCTTTTGGTGGCGCTGACCTTTTTCAAGATGTCGCCAGTGGCCTCAAACTCCAGGCTGAGGTGGTCGGATCGGCGCTTGATCTTGTGCGCTAAGGGCTTGACCGGGGTGAAATCGGCGGGGGCGGCCGACATGATC
>Ga0224495_10001148_pt1 | contig 19283 bp, 18 predicted proteins | sample SF_Jul11_sed_USG_FD_168128 | JGI IMG/M metagenome (GOLD analysis project Ga0224495, IMG submission 168128) | Sediment microbial communities from San Francisco Bay, California, United States - SF_Jul11_sed_USGS_4_1 | ecosystem: Environmental > Aquatic > Marine > Sediment | place: USA: California... | reverse complement strand
CTCTGTTACTTCTAGTGCAACAAATCTCTTAATCACTCTCTCCAACTGATTTCTTTGGGTATTTGTAATTGGTTCTTTACTCACTATCCGAATCTCATCAAAACCCAGCAAATACCTACTCGTTATCTCCCAGCGAAGATTCTGCTCAATCTGCATCGTTGTGGATCGTGTTTCTCCAGCTTTTGGAAGCCTTGGGTCTACAATCAAACAACCATCTTCACGTTGAATAAGAACAACAGGATCTCCTTTACTTAGACTCTGACTATCAACCCAATCCTTCGGTAGGATTACAAGGTACGAGCTGCCGGTTTTCCCTCCAGTTTGCTGCAGCTTTCTGATGTAAACCATTAGTATCACCTATTTACGATAACAAACAATAACTGAGATGTGAAAGGCGCGCTTATTACATTTCCCGCAGGCTCGCAAGGGGCAGACGTTTAAAACAGGAATTCAACACTTCTCAATTGGTGGCTACTTGACATCAACAGAGCGTCGAAATGTATTGGCAATTCTTATCAAATCTGGATTTCAGATAACACCTGATGCTTTAGACTATATACTAAATCTCGATGCTCCTTTGGAGATTGTCAATTCTGTCATCCTGTCCAATGTGTCAATTGATAGTTCGTCTGTTCTCACAAGAGAGTACGTTGAGTTATTAATCGAAGGAAAGACCGTCGAAGCTCCCTTTTTCAAATCTGCATCAGAAAATGAACAAGAACCTAATCTACCCCCCTTGGTCGCTGAATCTCAAATTAGTGATACTGATTGGCATTATAGAATCGAAAAGAATCCGGACCAGAATTCAGTAGGATCTGAGGGTATCATTGAGGACTTTCTTGAACTGTTTCGAGACCGATATGCTCGAATCAAGAAAATCTACATGGGCCGTATAGACACACAAAACGCGGTCACTCCAGATATTGCTAAACAGCGGAAAAGTCCGGTGAAACCAGGTTCTTTACAGAATAATGAAGGCGGGCGCAGACAACGACCACCGAGCCAAGTTGTACTTGGTATAATCAGAAACAAGAGTATCTCAAGCCAACGAAATATCATTATTGATTTAGAGGGCCATGAAGACTCGATAATCTGTGTAATTCCTTCAGCACTTCGAGGTCCGAAAGGTCAGGATCTCTCTGAGAAAGCAAATTCGTTACTATTAGATGAGATAGTGTGTATCTCAGGTTATGTTGATAACAGTGAACGGATGATTGCTGATGATGTTCTCTTTCCTGATATCCCGACTGTGCGTCAAGTCGGTCGTGCAAAGAAAGAAGTCTATGCTGCATTCATTTCAGACTTGCACTGTGGCAGTCAGGAATTCTTGGAAGACGAATTAGATCGATTCATAGCATGGTTGAGCGGACGTGATGTTGATACCTCTGATAAGAATATGATGGAGAAGACGAAATATCTCTTCATTGCAGGAGACCTAGTTGATGGTATCAGTGTCTATCCCAGCCAGCGGGAGCACCTTAAGGTATCAAGTCTCTATGATCAGTATGCTACAATTGCAGAAAAACTAAAGAAAATCCCAAAGAGGATTAAGATCTTCTGTATACCAGGTAATCATGATGCATGTCGACAAGCCCTTCCTAAACCACCCATACCGAGAGAATTTGCAGAACCGCTCTACAAGATCGAGAATGTCGTGATGCTTGGCGATCCCAGCCAAGTTCTTGTAGAGGATGTTAGAATATTGATGAATCATGGCGATAGTATGGATGATCTAGTGACTACACTACCCCGAGCATCTTATACAGAACCTGCCATATCTATGATAGAACTACTGAAAAAGCGTCATCTCGCTCCAATATATGGCGGCAAAACAGAACTAGCCCCCCTGCATCGTGACTGGATGGTCATTGATACACCTCCTGATGTTGTTCATTTCGGGCATGCACATCATAATGCCGTTGACAATTACCGCGGTGTACAAATAATAAATTCGGGTACCTTTCAATCACAGACTGATTTTATGCGTAAGCAAGGTGTTGTACCGACTCCCGGAATTGTCACCTTTATGAATCTCCAGACTGGTATTCCGGATGTAAAATTCTTCTATGATATGTCGAAATAGTACCTAGCTACCTTAGAATGTCCTTCGCTGCCTTGCTGAGTCTAATATCGTCATCAAGAATGGTACCAATCTGCTTTTTACTCACAGCTAGCTTGATTTTCTTTGTACGGCCATAACGACCCTTCGAAATCACTGTTGTATTGATAAGACCAAGCATATCCAGCTCTGAGATTAAGTCAGAAACACGCCTCTGTGTCAGTATGTCTAGAGAAAGGGTCTTGGCAATGTCCGAATATACATTGAAACACTCTCCTGTGACGATGTCATTTTGCCCCTTATCCGCCAGAGCGTACACTGCAAACAATACGGCCTTTGATTGCATTGGTAATGTCTTTACAGCTTCAGTTATTGTATCTCTCTCAATTACTTTCTGAGCATCCCTTACATGCTCTTGACTGACCTTCACATGTCCTTTCCGCTCGGCCAGTTCGCCTGCAGTTCTTAATAGATCAAGTGCACGACGTGCATCCCCATGTTCTTGTGCAGCTAGCGCACCAACAAGATTAATGACACCCTCGTCTGCAATTGCATCTTTATTGAAGGCAATCTCTACACGCTGTTGCAGAATACCCCTCAGTTCAACAGCATTATAGGGGGCAAAAATAACCTCCTCCTCGCCAAGAGTGGAAAGTACTCTGGGATCGAGCATCTCCTTGAAAGTCAGGTCGTTACTTATTCCTATTATCGATATTCGACTTCTATCAAGTTCGCTATTCATCCGAGTTAATCCATATAGAATGTCATTGCCCTGACTGACATCCCGTTTCACAAGATAGTCCACTTCATCCAGCACTACTACCATAATATTCTGTTCTGAATCAAGTTCCTTCTTGAAGATTGATCTTATTTCATCAGTTGGCAGTCCTGTAAATGGGACATCAGACCCATCAGGCATTGTTGCATTAATTGCATCACATAGCTGTCGAAGCACTCTATAATTTGTTCCAACAATTCTGCAATTTATTAGTGCAGTTAAAGGAGGAGTAAGCCTACTTTCCTTTGCCTTTTTCACCAACAAGTCCAGTACATATCGAGCAACAACAGTCTTGCCGGTACCAGTCTTACCATAGCAGAGAATGTTGGATGGTGGGGCACCTCGTAGCGCAGGTCCAAGGATGGACCCAATTTTATTCATCTGATCATCCCTATATGGAAGACTCTCTGGTACATATGTAGCTCTTAAAGCAGTTCTATCCTTGAAAATATCTTGACCTTGCAAGAACTTGTCAAACAGTTTATCGAGAGGTTTTTCCATCCCACAATACTCCTATCTATAACTTAAGGTATGAAACCTACAATTCTGACTCTTAAACACTTCCATAAGAAGTTGAGGTAAGTTCCATTGGACTTCAATTGGAACCTGTGGAACATGTGGAAAAAAGAGTAGGTATTACTCAGTGAGTACCAACAGCACTATTCATTTAGCCATCACTGTATTATGTGTTTACAAACAACTCTTCAGGTGATATCATTTGCGCCTTAGGGATCTTGAGATTGCACTTGAATCTATATCACACACTGGGGAGTATGATGTTTCATTAGAGCAGTATCCAACCCCTGCCAAAATTGCCTCTACAATTCTTTTCGCAGCCCAGATGGAACACGGTGATATAACAAGTAAGACAGTATGTGATCTGGGGTGTGGAGACGGGATATTTGCACTTGGGGCAGCTCTTCTTGATGCTAAGCATGTGATTGGAATTGATGTACAAAGCAAAGCCTTAAAGGCGTCACAAATGAATTCACGATTGCTCGGGATAGAAGACACAGTAGACTGGGTATTAGGAGATGTCTCCTCTTTTCAGCTACGAAGTCTTGTCGACACTGTGGTCAGCAATCCACCGTTTGGTGTTAAAAAGAGAGGTGCTGACCTGAGATTCCTACAAAAAGCAATCTCAATTGCCGATGTGACCTATAGCATCCACCTTGCAGGTGACAAGAACAGAGTCTTCCTGAAAAATGAAGTCGAGAAGCTTGGTGCAAGAGTGACACAAATCGAAACATTCCAATTTCCAATCGGTAAATTGTTCGATTATCATAAAAAAAGTGTACATATGATTGATGTAGATCTTTATCGAATATGTTCCAAAGAGTGTGAACCGAATGGCTGACGTTAAGAGTGGTGATATCGTGGTTCCTGGAGACCAGCTATGTGTGATAGAAGAGCTAAGTCCTAGCTACGGCACCTATGAAAAAGATGGCATTGTATTTGCAGCTGCACCAGGCGCAGTTTCAATGGACCTCAAAGAGAGAATTATCAAGGTCCTTCAAACAGATGGTAAGATGAAACTAGCACTCCCTGTCAAGGGTGACATCCTAATGGGCGAAGTTGTCAACGCATATGAACAACGAGCTGAGATTGCAGTTGTACGCAGGAATGGTGAAGATTTTCACAGCGGTCTCATAGGTGAGATTCATATTAGCAATGTGACACGCCGCTTCATTAAAAGTATGCATGATGTGCTGAGAGTGAGTGATATTGTCCGTGCTGTTGCATTGAACACACATGAGATTCCCACTACTGTAAGTGTTATCGGACCCGATCTTGGAGTGGTCTTTTCGAGATGTTCTAGATGCGGTCATCCTCTGACTCTTACCACTTACAATAACATGTTTTGCTTGAGATGTGAAAACAGAGAAACCCGCGAAGTTGCTAGTGATTATGGTCAGAACTATGGACTTGAAGCAAGACCAGATCTAGCACCGAGGCGAAGGTCTTACGATAATCGTGATTATGACCGAGGTGACCATCGTGGCGGAAGACGCTTCGAAGGGGGGCGTCGTGAGAGGGATGGAGATAAACGTTTTAGTGATAGAAAATCAAGTCGACCTGATAGAAGAGGAAGTGACACACGGAGGCGTCGTGATTGAAACCAAGAACAATAGAGAATACTAAGTTTGAGATGATTTTCGAGATTGGTGGAGAAGGACATTCATTTCCTAATCTCCTTCGTAAGACCCTTCTCGAAGAGCCTGCTGTAGAATTTGCTGGTTATAATATTGAACATCCATTACTAGCTAGTCCGATAGTTACTCTACGAACAAAACGTCGCCAAGCAAATGTAGTTCTTCGTGAAGCTCTTGAAAAGATGCTTGCTCGCACCGAAGAGTTTCGAAAGAAGTTCAATCAAGCGACATCTGACCATAGTATTGATTGAAGATCAAAATGCTATGCTGGTGAGTCCCAAATGTGGACGTCTTTTGTCAGACATACAAGCATCGAGCAGATTATGAATGACAAGGGCTTAGCTAAGGTTGGTGATAATCTCGTAAACCTATGTTATTCTCTTGCTAAGACCTTAGTTCTAGGCTATACGACAGGTGAAAAGGTTCGAGATAGTGTTCTTGCTCGAGCAATACGAGGAACGTCTGTATATCAACATATGAATCGGAGAAGTGATATCGGAAAGGCTGCTGATGCATACGAGGCTATTATGGCATACCTATGGATGACTGATAAGATAACTATCCCTTCCATGGCTGATTCTCTCGCAAGTTTACTTGACATTGATAGTAAGACCAGTCGAGAAAAGGAAGGCAATCTTGCTGCTACTTCTTTCCAGCATTTCTTGGAATTGAATATTACACATCTTCCGCATTAACAACTTACTTTCTATGGACAAGTCAAAACGCTTAATTGACATATGAACACAGCAGCTCAAAAGCGGAGTGCAATCCCATGGAATTCTGTGACAAATGTGGTGCCATGATGGTACCTTTCACACAAGAAGACGGAAAACGAGTCTTGAGGTGCCGGAGTTGCGAACATATCAAAGAAATCCGGGGTGAATTGAGTGTTTCTCAGAATCTTGAGAAAGGTCCGCGTGATAGAATTATTGTTGTTGAAGATGACTCTATCCCAATGCCTGTCACAAAAGCAATCTGCCCTAAATGTAACAATACTGATGCATATTATTGGACTGTACAGACACGGCGTGGTGATGAAGGGGCAACAGAGTTCTATCGCTGCACCAGCTGCAAACACACATGGCGCAACTATGGTGGATAGTCTAATCACGGTAGAATGACTGACACATTTATAGCCCTACAGATGGTTCACCCAAAGGCAGATGGTATCTCATAATACTTAGGATAACAAAAAGGGCGCTTGCGATTTGACCGAAGAGAAAAAATTCATTCGTAAAAAGCCAGCTCGGCTCACAACTATTCGCGATATTTCCCCGGAATCTCGTGGGCCTGTTAGAATACTTGGAATTGTTGTAGATTCCAGTCCTGGCTCTGCTCTTGTACAGGATCTCTTCGATGAAGACTTCAAGAAGGCGGGAAGTATTTGGATTACTATAGAGGGAACCCTTGAACCTAAGAAGAAGTATCTCATCATTGGTGATGTGACAGAGAAGACAGACGGGGAAACAAAGATTCCTTGGCTAAATGCAATTCTCGCGCATGATATTGATACGCTCGACATCGCTCTGTACAAAGAAGTTCTGGAGCTTGAGGAGAGGGTTACTAAAACAATGAGTTGATGAAGGAAATAGAATGCTAGAAACAATCCATTACTTTCTCAAGCCTGAATCTTCCGAGAAGTACATTTTAATTGCTGTTGATACTTCTAATATCTGTCCAGACCACACCTATTCAATGGTCTTTCATCTAACTGGAGGAAAAGTACAATGTTCCACGCAACTCTAGACAGTACAAAAACTTGGAAACAGATAGTTGATGCCTTAGCAACACTTCTTACTGAGGCTCATCTTCAAGTATCCGAATCTGGAATGACACTACGGCAACTAGACTCATCCAAAGCAGCAATGGTTGATTTGAACCTTCCAGCTGCTGTTTTTCAGGAGTATGCATGCAAAGGAGAACATGATATCTGCTTGGGTATTGATGAGCTTGCCAGAGTGAGTAAACGAATGGGTGGCGATGAACGCTTAGAGTTTAATCTTGATGAGGACGATAAACGATTAGAAATCAAGATGATTGGTCAAGCAGAAAGACAGTTCAAACTTCAGCTTCTAACTCCTCCAGATAGCCCAACAAGTAAACCAAGTATGGCTTTTGAAGTCAAGGCTGAAATGTACGCAGATGCGTTCAAGCAAGCAATCAAGGATATAGGCGTGGTTTCAAGTCATGTCAAGATTAGCGTTGAGAAAAACACACTCACCTTTTCAGGTGAAGGTGATACAGGCGAGGCACAAGTCATTCTCTCTACTGAGGGCGAAGATCCTGCTCTGTTCCAGTTGAAAATCGGCAGTGGGCCGTCAACTGCTATGTACGCACTTAATTACTTGGCTGAGATATCAAAATCTATTCCTAGTGATAGCATAATTCTTCAACTTACTGGGAACAAACCAATGATGCTGGAGTTTGCGATAGCAGAGGCTGGCAATATCAGTTTCATCCTAGCACCGCGTGTTGAACGAAGGCCCTAAGCTATTTCGCTGATTGCAAAGAATGAAACCTAGTATTACTATAATCTCGTCAATACCTCAATGGTTCTTATAGTCGAAACATAAAAGTTCACAAGAGGAGTGGTCTTCTTCAATGTCAACAAGGAATCAGGGACGAACAACAACAATAATGAAGCTCCGACTTCTGTTTCATGAGTATTACTCAGAAAACCCTGAATCCATAGATGTACCTGACAATGTTCATGCTAGAGAGTTTGCTTTGCAGACTTGGGAACATAACTGGCATTGTATCGAAAGAAAAGGCAAAGACGCCCGAAACGGTTGTGGAAAGTCAGGAAAATCCTTTCAGCCTTTGAAAGAATGTCCAAACTGTGGGTCTGGAGAGATTAAATCCACTAGTTGGATTCGTCATATTGGCTATCAATCTCGAGAAACTCTCTTAACAGGCCTATCTAACTCTGCACCCCAGAGCGTATACCACTCTGCAGCTTTCTATAAAGTTCCTATTGCTACACATATGCATGAAAAAGAGTGGCAAGGCGCCGAACTGGTCTTTGATATAGATGCTGACCATTTGGAACTAAAGTGCTCGAACGATCATGACGCTTGGCGGTGCAACAACTCAGACTGCCATAAAACAGGAACAGGTACACCCCCAGAAACTTGCCCCGTATGTGGAAATGCTAGTTTTGGTACCAGAAAATGGATTTGTGAAAAATGCCTCAATGAAGCAAGAAAATACACAATAAAACTCTACGACGATTTTCTGGTTGGCGATTTCGGGTTTGACCCAGATAAAATTCAGCTGAATTATAGTGGACATAGGGGTTACCATGTGCGAGTCCGTGACCCTCAAGTATTTTTGCTAGATTCTAATGCACGAGTAGAAATAGTCCATTATGTGATGGGTCTTGGGTTCAAAGGCGATAAGGCAATAGTTACGGAGAGTGGCGCCAAATGGATGCCAGGTCGTGATTTTCCAGGTTGGACTGGACGAATTGCTGATGCTATGGTTGAATTCATTCGTGCTATTGATTCGTACTCAGGAACAGAGAAATGGGTTTCTTCTCTGAAAGAAAATAAGGCTGACGCATTAGATGGCCTTTTACGAACAAGGCCTATCCTCAGTAAGAATGTGGAGCGTGTGGGAGTGAAATCTTGGCAGGAAATTGCAGAGAAAGCTGTCGAGCTCTATGGTAGTGAGATTGACAGACCTGTCACCCATGATATTCACAGGGTAATTCGACTCATCGGCAGCTTGAACGGCAAGACTGGCTTTGCCGTATCTTTGCTCACTCGAAACCAACTTGATGATTTTAATCCATTCAATGAATCGATTGCTTTTAATCAGGGCACTATGAAAGTTATTTTTCCTAAAGGACCGATTGTGCCCTCTTTCAAGGTAAAAGATGAAACATATGGACCGTTTACCAAGGGGGAAACCGTTGAGTTGCCTATGGCTGCAGCTGTGTTTGCACTCTGCAAGGGGGTTGCTTCAATTGAGTGATAAAAACTATGATGACATCAAGAGCGCTTGGGAAGATGAAACGGAGAACGAATTGCTTCAAAATCTGGCCGATCTTCGATTGAGCAAGATGATTGCATATCTCTCTAATGTCCGCTTGTCACTGGCATCGACAAGTGCGGAAGATTCACTCCAAGCCGATATACTTACACAAGAAGCGCTCAATCTGGAATTCATGCTCGAAGATTTGCTTGCACTTCGGCGAGATAAAATCATGAAATCAGCACTTGCAGGTCGTCGTCCAACAAGTGATATGATTCTTGCTGAGGAGGAGTTCTATAATCGAATTCAGCGTGCATTCGATGCTCACTCGGAATTTATGACAGAATCACTAGCAGGAACAGTTCCACCTCGCACAAAGAGCAAGGCCAAGAAGGGAAAAGCAGCAAAGCAACAGGGTGAAGTACCTGTTGAAGAATCTGATGAGATGGACCAAATAGTTGTAAAATTTTTGAGGCCTATTGATGAAGCTTTCATGGGGCTTGATGAACAGACCTATGGTCCATTCAAGAAAGAGGATGTTGCAACAATACCTACTGCAAATGCTAGAAGATGGCTACGTGATGGCACTGCGGTTCGAGTAGTGCTTGAGGATGGTGGCTCAATAGATGAAAAATGAGCAAGTCCTTGCTGATTTAAACCATCTATTAGATTACCTGAATCAACAAATCAATGAAATTAGGTCGTCCCATGAAAAATTCCTCATCGCCCTTACAGGGATTCTGAAACTAACTAATGATGGCGGTCCAATACTAACCAATCTTCACGCTGACCCAGAGAATCTAAAATCTTACCTGATACAGATGACTATGCAGATTTTTGATTTGACCACTCGATCGTGTGAGGGTGTCTGCACGAGAATCGAATCAATAATTGAGGCAATGTCTATCGACAGAAAGTCCTAAGAGGCTGTCAGTTCAGACACAAATCATGCCCGGTCATCGTGTCATATTCCAAGTTGTCGGTGTCATTTGTATTATGCTCGCCATAATTGGTGGTTTGATGTATCCAATAAACATGATGAGTATATTCGAGTTCTTTGCCTATGTAGTAACTGTTTCCTTGGGAATTTCTGGTATTTTGTTTCTACTTTACCGGAGAGGCTTTGGTGAAGAACTGTAACTTGGACATGTAGTGAATATGTCATGGCTACAAACTTTTAATATAGGCATTAAATGGCTGAATACTCCCCGAGAAACTCATCAAATGGTTGTGGTGTAACCTATGACTGAAATGGAAGAACAAAGTGGCCCACCAACTACTTTGATTGACCCAATTGATATGTCGAAGCTAGATACAAAGTTTCGAGAACAAATCAAAAGTATGCCAAACAGCGAAGAACTCTCTGCGTGTTTTGCTTGTTCGACATGTACCGCAGCATGTCCGATTGCTAATATTTGGCAGTACAAACCGCATCAACTCATCCGGATGATCATTCTCGGAATGAAAGAGGAGGTTCTCTCCTCCAGTGAGATATGGCTGTGCCTGACCTGTTATCAGTGCCAGGAACGTTGCCCGCAGAAAGTTCGAGTAACAGATATTTTCTTTGATTGTAAGAACCTCGCTGCTGAAGAAGGGAAAGTTCCTTCCAATATCATAGGCTTAGGGAAAGAACTCCTTGAGAAAGGTCAACTCTACACAGTGACAGCTGATTGGGAGCGTGAAGACTTGGGTCTTGAGCCCGCCGTTCCTGGATTATCTGTCGAAGCTGTGAAAACCATCCTGAAGGAAACACGAACGAACAAACTAGTGGAGGGTGGTGAGTAGGGTGCCAATATACAACTTATACATGGGTTGCAGTGTGCCTGCAAACTACCCCAACTATGAAGCGGCTATGATGAAAGTTGCAGAAACATATGATATCCAGTTGGAATACATGGAAGGTGTCGGCTGTTGTGGAAGTCCCAATCTTCGTGCAATTGACTATCTGGGATGGCTCACCATAAATGCAAGAACTCTAGCTATTGCAGAGAAGAATGGTCATGACATTGTTACACCCTGCAACGGATGCTTTGGATCACTCAAGGATGTCTACCATTTTCTCAAGCACGATGCTGGTTACAGGAAGAAAGTTAACGATATTCTCAAGAAGGATGATTTGGAATTCAAAGGCACGATTACTCCCCGCCATTTTGTTGAAGCTCTGTATACGGATATTGGTGTTGAAGAGATAGGGAAAAAGATCACTAAGCCATTAGATGGAGTTGGCATTGCCATTCACTATGGTTGTCATCTTCTTCGCCCTATTGATGTGACCGAATTTAGACCAGAATATCTGAACCAGCTGGTTCAAGCAACCGGTGCATCAGTTATAGAGTACCCATTGTGGAAACAATGTTGTGGCGCAACAGTTCTGCCTGTTGACGAAAACCTAGCAATCCGACTTGCTCGTGATAAGCTAAAATCAATGAAAGAATCAGGAGCGGAATTCATTGCTGTGGTCTGCCCAGCCTGTGGAAATCAGCTTGATTTACAACAGCTAGGATTGAAAGAATCATATGGTGAGGAGTTCAACTTACCAGTACTTCTGTACCCTCAGATTCTTGGCTTAGCTTTAGGGATGACTGAAGAAGATGTGGGACTCAGCATGAACAGAGTTCCTGCTGATTCTATTCTCAATCATTTGACTGGGTGAGGCGGATGAGTACGTCTAATCCGGTTCTCATCATCGGGGCTGGCGTTGCAGGCATGACTGCAGCAGTAGAGCTAGCAGATTCAGGAATTAAGGCTATCCTTGTTGAAAGACAAGAAACTGTGGGTGGTAATGCACTTGACCTCTACAAGGCATTTCCAACCGATGATTGTTTTTACTGTTTTGAAGGAAACCGATGGCGTCCCGGAATTCGAAAGTGCTTCTATAGGAGTGCGCTTATTGATCAGCCCAATATATCACTGAAAATGAATAGTGAAGTGAATACCATTTCTGGCAAGCCGGGCCAATTCACAGTAACACTGAAGGTAGGTCCACAGTATATTATTCCAAAGAAATGTACGATGTGCGGTCTTTGCATAGAAAAGTCAAAGGCATTCCACCTATTATCTCCACAGTGCCAACCTCAAGCAGTTGTTTATACTCCCTCAATAAATGACGATGGTGCAAAACAGGCTGAGGAGGAGTGCCCTACCAAGGCTATCCGCTTGAATGCACAGCCCACTGAAGAAACAGTCAAAGTATCAGACATCATTATTGCTACTGGTTATCATGAAATGAAACCAGTTAACATGACTGAGTATGGCTACGGAAAACATCCTAACATTATCACACAACTAGAACTTGCCAAGATAATCGATCCAAATGGAGAGTCCGGCGGAGTGCCTGTGAGACCATCTGATGGAAAACCTGTGAAAAGAGTCATGATGGTTCAGTGTGTTGGAAGCAGGGATGAGAACTATTATCCCTACTGTTCAAAGATATGTTGTGTTTTTGCTCTCAAACACGCCAATATTCTCACACAAGAACGAGATGGAGTTCAAGTCAGCGTTGTGTATATGGATATTCGTACCTATGACAGATACGAACGATATTATCGTACAGCTCGAGAGTCCGGTGTTGAATTTATTCGAGGACGGGTATCCCTTATTCAACCGGGTGAAGATGGCTCTCTAGATATAGTCGTGTATGATTCGCTCTTGAATAAATATCTGAAGTTTTCAGTGGACCTTTTCGTTCTCTCATCAGCTCTAGAACCGCCAGAAGGTACAGCCAAACTCATCGAAAGTCTTGGGTTAAAATCAGCAAGCGGATTTATTGGAATCGCAGATCCAATATCAGAAAACGAAGTTGTAGTGGGTGACCACATCTATGCTTGTGGTACAGCATTAGGTCCTGCAGAAGTTCCAGAGAGTGTGACCCAAGCCCGAGCTGCAGTATCCAAAATAATCCAGAGTAGGAAGTGAAACTGATAGATGGATGATAATAAATCAGCAGCACTCATCTGCACTTGCGGCAAACAACTTCAGTTGAAATATGACTTCCTAGAAACTCAAGTCAGTAAAATGAATCTAGCATCTTCGGTGGCGGTTCATGATTTTGTCTGTCAGGAAGAAGGTCTTGCTAAAATCGCAGAGCTTCTCAAGGCAAATGATGGTCATCTTGTGATTGCTGCCTGCTCAAGTCAAAAAATCCAACCACGAATCGATCAATATCTGAAATCACATGATACTGATAGCACCCAGATTCAATATGTGAACATTCGAGAACACTCGGCTTGGGTACACGAGGATATTGATCAAGCAAGTAAAAAGTCCGCAGATATGATTCGAGGTACACTTGCAAGATCCGCGAAAGCAGTAAAACGGTCTTTAGAACAGAAAAGTATCCCTGCTCATGTCACAGTCATTGGTGGAGGTATTGCTGGTATCGAATCTGCGCTTAACCTCTCGAATTTCGGCTACAAGGTCTCTCTTCTAGAAATCACGGAGGAACTTGGCGGACATGTTAGAAGTCTTCCTGTAGTTGCTCCGACAGGAAAATCCGGCAAAGAGATATTAAACGACCGATTGGAAGCAATCAGGAATAATAAAGCCATTACAATAAAGACCAAGGTTCGCGTCAAATTTGTTTCAGGAGAACAAGGTAACTTTTCCATACACTATTTGTCAGATGATGACGAAGAAAAGACATTGAACACTTCCGCCATTGTCCTAGCAACTGGATTCAAGGAGTTCAAACCCATATTAATGGATGAGTACCACTATGGAAAGAATCCTGATGTAATCACACAATTCGAACTCTCGTGTATGCTATCTGAGGGTAAGCTAGCTCGTCCTTCTGATGGTGCACCAATCAAAGAAATTGTGATGGTACAGTGTGTTGGTAGCAGATCCGAGGATTACAAGAAGGATTGCAGCAAATTATGCTGTACCTTTGCAATTGACAATTCATTGGAGCTTCTAGAAAGAATACCAGATGCTACTGTTCGAATAGTCTACATGGACATCAGGGTCCCCTTTGAGAATGAGATGATATACAAGGAGTCCCGTGAGAAAGGAGTAGACTATATTCGTGGCCGGGTCAGCATGACTTGGGAGCATGAGGGTAAAACATACGTACGCGTCTATGACTCTCTGCTTGACAAGTATCTGGAAATTCCAGTTGATTTGCTGGTACTTTCTTCTGCTATTCTTCCTGCAGATGGAATATTGGAACTCTCTGAAACTCTAGGTTATGCAGTTGAAGATGATGGATATGTAAAGGAGCTTTATGGGAAACTTCGTCGTAATGAAACACGTCGGCGTGGGGTTGTTGCAGTTGGAGGGATCACGCGTCCACAGTTTGTGTTTGAAGCTATCACAGACGCCCAGGCTGGCACTCTCATGATTCATAATGAGCTTCAGGGTGGAACTATTCAGGCAATTGCGCGTGGAGCAGTTCTAAATGTCGATGATTGTGTTGGATGTAGTCTTTGTGCTCAGCAGTGCCCACGTGGGGTTCCTCTCATGATTGAACAGACAGAAGCTGAAGAAGCTGATGAGGAACAGAAGATTCTCTTCAAGGCAGCAATTGATACCTTGAATTGCCATGCATGTGGTGTGTGTCAAAGTCTATGTCCTTCTGGTGCCACTCAACTTAATTTTCTCTCAAATGATCAACTATGGTCTGAGATAGCTGCGGTACTTGAGGATGCTGGCCCAGAGAATCCAATTACACTCTGTTTCTATTGCGAGGAGTGTTCAGTATCAACAATAGATATTGTTGGAACTAGGAGAATGGAATACCCAGCAAACACACGTCTAATTCCAGTTCCCTGTGCAGGTCGTGTAAGTATCATAGACATTCTCAAAGCCTTCGAACATGGTGCTAGCACAGTGATGATTGCGGCTTGTGAGAAGGACCGTTGTCATATCGGAGGGAATGGTAACGAGATTGCTCAAGTGCAAGTAGATGTTGCTCGAGATATTTTGAATGCGATTGGATGGAAAGGAAACCGTGTAGGCATGTTTAGAATGTTCAGCGCTGAACCTGAACGCTTTACTAAGGCTGTTAATGAAATGGTAACACGCGCCAAAGATTTAGGCCCGACTCCTGTCCATGATGGGACTGCTGGCAAGTGGAGGGAGGTGAGCGAGTGAGCCAAGCAACTCCTGAGAAGGTAATTGCACCTAAGAGACAACGAATGTTGGATATGATACTAACACTGAGCGGGCTCAAAGAAGAGTCTACTATTCCCATCAGCAGAGTCAAGGATGAGCTTGAAAATCTAAAGAAAGAACTTGCTCCCCTAACTGATGCAATCCTCGCTTTTCCTGATTCCTATTTCGAGAAATTTCTAGAAGCTGTAAAGAAGAGTAATATAACTGCAGAGATAAACGACAGAGGCATTCTCAAAGAATCAATCTCTAGTCTTGAACAGGCTTTGTCAATAGTTGAATCTGTATCATTGAAAGCACTGAACAAAATACTTACAGACACCCTCAGTAGAATGACTGAGATAGAGGAACACAAAGATGTCAGCGTAGACATCGATATGACATCAACCATGTCAACCATATCTGATTTAATCTCTGAAATCGAGTCAATCACAGATGAATTTGAGAAGGCTGCTGAAACCGAAGCGGAATCTGCAAGGTCTGAATTGGTCACGCTCGCTGAATCCCTTGAAGAAACCAAAGGAAAAGTCGAAAAAGATCCTGACTCGGCTCTAGACGACCTTCAAAAACTAGGATCCCAGACTCGCTATGGTCCCGGATTAAGATCAATTGCACAGGTAAAACGAGGCAAGAGAGAAGGTCGAATTGATGATGCGCGGTTCAACAAGCTCGTCAAAGAGAATCTACTTACTGAAATCAATCGTGGAGTAATTCTGTTCATTCTTTCGAAAATGGGATCTAAGACCGTTGTGCAAATTGGAGAACTCATGCAAACGCCATCTCAAATTATTCAGGACGCTCTAGTGACCATGATTCAGAGAGGGGAAGTTGAGATGGTTGGTCTTGATGGTGACGCTCCTGTTTTCTCTAGAGTGCTCACAGAAACACAAAACTCAACACTACTTATGAAAAGGATTGTTCAACAAGTCCGGGGGATGGTAAAATCAGTAGAAGGTGAAACTGCTGACACTATGAACGAAGCTCTCGGCAGACTACAAGCAATACTTGAACGTCTAAAGATACTTGGGGCTTACAATGAAGCTCTTTTATCTGATAGCATTAACAAGCTTCGAGAAACCGTTGACAGTGTCACAGAGGCTTTGCTAACTGCCCAGACTTCTGAAGATGCTGATAATCTCAAGCTGCTAATATCTGCAGGACTTGAAGCCTTTGCCCGATTTCGTCTTAAAATCACTCTAGAAAAGGGTCCCACCCTTGTGTCAGGTACTAATGTCTATGGTGAAAAGCTTGACCCTGAAGTCTACAAGACCATGATGGATACCTATCTTGATAACGAGCTTGAGAGAGGTACAATTCTGATTCTCATTCGAGAATTAGGTGCTCTAACAGTACACGATCTTGCAGAGAGGACAAACATCCCTTCAGATAGAATACTCCGCCATCTACTCAGAATGAAGCGTGATGAACTTCTCACGATTGCCGGTGAGAGTCATGGGTATCTTCTCTATGATGTACCAAGGACCCTCTCAGAGTCTGAAATCACAATGCAGACTACAAGTGGTCTGGCCTTGCAGCTATCCGAGGCTAAGGGGGAACTTCAGAGGATATTGAGTGATTTGAAAGCTTCGGACATTGGCAAATTAGCCAACGCGCTAGAAGTCTTTTCAAAAGCACGTGACAAGCTCACATCAGTTCGTGTACAGGGTGCGGTAATTGACGAATCCACCCTAAGCGATGTGGAGGATAAGATACGCTCCGCCGTCTTACTCACTTATCGAACCCGTGCAAAGATTCCAAGTACTAGACCAAAGGTGACTATTGAAGATTTATTGGATATCGATGTGCCATCTGTTCTTGATGAATATAGAAGTCAAATGGGATATGCTCCTCTTCTTGGATTCGGGACAATAGAGTGGGAACAATCGAGGTGTCTGGGTTGCAAGTCATGTGAGATTGCTTGTCCTGAACACGCAATAGAACTAAAACGACGAATCGAGATACCTAAACTCTTCGAAATCTCTGACAAGGCTCTCTCTCAACTACCCTCCAACCGATTGCTTTTCTATAAGACTGTTCAGAACCTTGCTACGCAAAAACCATCAAATGAGATCATCCTTGAAAAAGAATCTCCAGGTTTTGGTACCGTGGAGGTAGATCTCTGGCTATGTGTGGCTTGCCGCATTTGTGTAAGACGATGTCCTGGTCCTGAAGGCGGCGCTCTGGAGTTGGAGTTGAAATGGAGCCTGCCAGAAGTTGTGAAACATATCACCTCAACCTCATGACTTCACAAATTGAAATCTAGGATGCCCTTTAGTAACTGACTTATACAACTTGGCGAAGGTTTAGAGGACACATTATTCTTTGAGGGAGCATAATGATTGATTTCAATCTATCCAAGGAACAGCAGGAACTTAGGAACAAGGCGCGAGCATTTGCACAGGAGTATATGATTCCTTACGCTCACTACTATGATAAGACTGGGGAATTCCCACGTTCAATAATTAAAAAGTGTTGGGAAGAAGGACTTATGAACCTCTCAATTCCGAAGGAATATGGAGGACTGGGCCTAGGGTCCATTGAACAATGTATCACGGTGGAAGAAATGGCCGCCGGTTGCGCAGGAATGACGACGAGCATCTATGTAAACTCTCTAGGTGCTGAACCAATTCTGGTGGCTGGAACTCCTGAACAAAAAGAGAAGTACCTTCGACCACTTACAGAAGATTTGAAGTTCATCAGCTTCGCCTGTTCAGAGCCAGGCATGGGGTCTGATGTTGCTGGTATACAGACCCGAGCCAAACGAGAGAGCGACCATTATGTCTTGAATGGTTCCAAATTCTGGATTACCAACGCTCCACATGCAAATACATTCACTGTTTTTGCAAGTCTTGATCCAAGCAAGAGGCACAAAGCACTCTGCGCTTTCATTGTTGACGCTGACACTCCTGGGGTGAAGACTGGTCGACCAGTTGAGAAGATGGGCCATAAGGCTTCCACAACATCTGCAGTGATGTTCAGAGATGCCAAAGTCCCTATCGAAAACATGTTGGGCTCTGAAGGAGAAGGTTTCAAGATAGCAATGAAGACATTTGCAATGACACGTCCCGCGATTGCTGCATTTGCTACAGGTCTTGCCAGAGCTGCTATGGAATTTGCCCGTGATTATACAACTAAACGAGAGGTTTTTGGTGAAAAACTCAACAATTTCGAGGTCATTCAGTTCAAACTAGCAGATATGTATGTGAAAATAGAGGCTGCCCGATTGATGTATCTAAAGGCTGCGTGGACAGCTGACTTTGTAGGAGATTCCACAATCCCCGCAAGTGCTGCTAAGGCCTTCGCTACTGATGTAGCTATGGAGGTTGCGAGTGAAGCCGTTCAAATCCACGGTGGATATGGATACATCGACCAATACCCTGTTGAGAAGTTGTTCAGAGATGCTAAGCTGTACCAAATCTATGAAGGAACAAGTGAAGTTCAGCGACTGATACTTGCACGGTATGTGCTCTCGGGATACGAACCTGCGATGAGCAAGATGCCAAAATGGTATAACAACGAGCCACCTGATTTCTGATTGAGTTTAAGCAGAATATGGTTTGATGATGGATCAACAACATTTGCTGGGCTCTCAAACAACAGTGAATTGGTTCTAATGCCTATCATTGATGGGCTGCGGGTATCAAGTTTCAGTATACAATCTATGTATGACATAGTTCTGAAACTTCAAATTGTGATACGCTGTTGAATCAGATGTCTATGGTGATTAGAGAATGCCAGAACTACCAGATATCTATGTACTTGCAAAGAGCATGAAAGAAGCTCTGAAGGGCAAAGTAATTACAAACGCCCATGCGAATCAACCCAAGTGTCTAAATACAACAGTGAAGAAGTTCAAAGATTCTATCAAAGATTGTCGTATTGAAGATGCCCAGCAACGTGGCAAGTGGATTCTCGTTTGTCTTGACTGTGATCAGTTTCTTGCATTTAATCTCGGAATGGGTGGTGAGATTCGCCTACACAATCATGATGAACAACCAAATCCCGAACGTGAACGTGTTGTGCTTACTCTTGATACTGGGGAACAAGTATGGATACATCATTGGTGGTTTGGGCACGTGCATCTCATAAAATCGAATGACCTTGCAAAACATAAGCAGTTGTCAAAACTTGGGCCAGAACCTCTTGATGATACTTTCACAGTGGAGAAGTTTTCTGAGATGTTGAAGGATAAACGAGGGCGCATCAAGAG
>Ga0224495_10001147_pt1 | contig 19283 bp, 16 predicted proteins | sample SF_Jul11_sed_USG_FD_168128 | JGI IMG/M metagenome (GOLD analysis project Ga0224495, IMG submission 168128) | Sediment microbial communities from San Francisco Bay, California, United States - SF_Jul11_sed_USGS_4_1 | ecosystem: Environmental > Aquatic > Marine > Sediment | place: USA: California... | reverse complement strand
TGGTGAGTTCTGCGGAGCGGATATCCATCACGATCAGGCGGTCGTGGTTGCGCTGGAACGGCGCGTACATTTCGCGCATGATCTTGATGGCATGCTCGTCTTCCGCGCCGATAACAATCCGGTCCGGGCGGTTGAAGTCGTCTATCGCAGCGCCTTCCTTGAGAAATTCCGGGTTGGAGACCACGCTGAAACCGGATTTGACTTTGCGTTTGTTTAGCTCTTCCTGTATCGCGAGTTTTACTTTGTCTGCGGTGCCGACGGGTACAGTGGATTTATCCACGATGACTTTGTATTCGTTCATGCTGCGGCCTATGGCGCGCGCAGCGGCGATCACGTATTTCAGATCGGCGGAGCCGTCTTCGCCGGAAGGCGTGCCGACGGCGATCATCTGTACCAGGCCGTGTGCCACGCTTTCGGCAACATCGGTGGTGAAGCGCAGGCGTCCGGCGGCGACGTTGCTCTTGATGACATCTTCCAGGCCGGGCTCATAGATAGGCACGCCGCCGGAGTTGAGTATCGCAATCTTGCGCGGATCGACATCCAGGCAGATGACATCATTGCCCAATTCTGCCAAGCATGCGCCGGAGACCAAGCCGACATAACCGGAGCCAATTACCGTGATCTTCATTGCGTCAAGCTCTCAAAAAATGAAGGATGCATTATGCCCTAGAATGAATGCCCGATGAATGGCGGCCATAGCCCAGGCTAAACGTTTTTCAGAGCGCGTTCGATCCGGGTATCCGCTTCTGTAGCCAATGCAGTCAGCTTGGCATCGCCCAGTATCTTCATCATCGCAGTCGGCTTGACGAATTCGATCGATATTTTGCCGGTGGCGATCTCGCGTATCACCGCGTTACACGGCAGCAAGCTGGCCACATCGCTGTTCATGGTGTAAGCCTCATAAGCCAGATTCGGGTTGCATGCGCCGAGGATCACCGTGGGGATGATGTCCTTGCCGGTCTTTTCCTTGATCTTGCTGTGCATGTCAATGCGGGTAAGGATGCCAAAGCCTTCAGCTGCAAGCGCCTTGGTTGCACGCTCGATGCCCTGGTCTACGCTGGCGGATATTTCGCGCTTGAAGTTGATGCTCATAATGTAAGCTCCATAAATATTAGAAGTCGCTTATTCTATTCTTTTCCAGAAGTGACGCAACTTCTTTCTCCAGATGCGGAGCGAGGCAATCCATCTCAATGTTGTCCGGCATCGAGCGCAGCCATGTGAGCTGGCGTTTTGCCAGTTGGCGGGTGGCGGAAATGCCGGTTTCCAGTAATTGGGCCGCATTGATTTCGCCATCGATGAATTGCCACGCCTGACGGTAACCGACGCAGCGCATCGAGGTCATGTTCGCGTGCAACGGGTATTTTTTGCGCAGCATGTGCAGCTCATCCACCAAACCTTGTTCAAGCATGACCTTGAAGCGTATGGTGATGCGTTGGTGCAGTACGGAGCGGTCGGAAGGCAGCAGCGCGATGGATAGGATGCTGTAGGGCAGTTTGTGGTTGTGCTCCATTCCAATCAATCTGGACATGGGCGATCCGGTGATGCGGTAGATCTCCAATGCGCGCTGGATGCGCTGGGTGTCAGTTGAGTGCAGGCGGGCAGCGGTTTCGGCGTCCACTTTCGTCAGTTCACCGTGCAGCCATTCGATGCCGTGCTGTGCGATCTCGGCGTCGAGCGCGGCGCGTACTTCCGGGTCGGAGGGGGGCAGGTCACTCAGCCCTTCGCGCAGCGCCTTGAAATACAGCATCGTGCCGCCGACCAGCAGCGGTATCTTGCCGCGCGCGGTGATGTCCGCCATCAGGCGCAGCGCATCCTGGCGGAAGGCGGCGGCGGAGTAGGCTTCGGTCGGATCGATGATGTCGATCAGGTGGTGCGGTGCTCGGGCGAGGGTGGCGGCGTCCGGCTTTGCGGTGCCGATGTCCATGTCGCGGAACACCAGCGCGGAGTCCACGCTGATAATTTCCATTGGTAACTTCTGTACGAGCTCAACTGCAACGCCGGTTTTTCCGGAAGCGGTGGGGCCCATCAGAAAGACTGCGGGGGGGAGTTTCCCAAGGTCAGGCATTCTTTTCCAGTATATGCGTGGGCAGGCCATCCAGGCTGATCTGGTTCCTGTCTTCCCAAAATTGCTTTATGCCTTCTTCGCCTTTCTTGACGGCCCAGTCGGTGAGCATTTCGCGCTCCCCAGCATAGTTGAAGAAAGGAACGGCCATGCCGCAGGATGTTTGCACCATATCGATGGATAGATCGAATATCTGCCGTGCGCCTGGCAAGGCGGGGAACAAGGCGACAAGATCGTCCCACTCCGCATCGTTGCGATGTATTACTCTGGCCGTGCCGTACAGGCGCAGTATGAGCGGTGTGCCCTCGAATGCGCAGAACATGACTGTCATGCGCGGGTTTTGTTGTACATGGGCAGAAGTCTCGTTGCCACTGCCGGTGACGTTAAGCCAGATGACTCTTGCGCTATTCAAGACACGTAGCGAGTCCATCCCTTTTGGGGAAATATTCACATGGCCTTCCGCTGCTGTTCCGGTAAAGAATATTTTTTGCCGGGCGATGAAAGCAATGTCGCTGTCGGACAATTTGTTATAGCGTTTACCCATGTGGCACCTCCAGTCCTGTGTCTTGCGTCTCATGCATCAGCAACGCGTAACCACATTGCACCTAACCTTACTTTCCCCTCATGAACATCGCATCAAGCTCATTCAGCGTGACCTGAAACCACGTCGGCCTGCCATGATTGCATTGGCCGGAGCGTTCGGTCTGTTCCATCTCGCGCAGCAACGCGTTCATCTCGGTAACGCTGAGGATGCGGTTGGCGCGCACCGCCCCGTGGCAGGCGAGGGTGGCGAGCAATTCATTGCTCCGTTCGGTCAGCGCGCGACTTGCCCCGAATTCGCGTAACTCGTCGATTACGTCATGAGCGGCAGCCTCGGCTTCGGTTTGCTTGAGCATCACTGGCATTGCGCGTATCGCTAGCGTGGTGGGCGAGAGCGGGGCGATGTCGAAACCAAGTTTGTTGAGCGCGTCCTGCTCGGCCTCGACGGTGGCGACATCCAGCGGCTCGGCATAGAAGCTCACCGGGATCAGCAGCGGCTGGGTAGCGATGCGTTCGTTGTACAGCGCGGTCTTGAGCTTCTCGTACACGATGCGCTCGTGCGCGGCGTGCATGTCCACGACGATCAGGCCTTGGGTGTTTTGCGCGAGGATGTAGATGCCGGAGAGTTGGGCGATGGCGTAACCTAATGGATGCTCATTGGGGATAGAGGATCGTGGATCGAGGATTGAGCCAGAACCGGGTTCTGTGCTGTCGTTATTTACCCGATCCTCAATGCTCGCTTCTTGATACTTGGCTTGTGCTTCCCACAGCCGATATGAAGCTTCACGTTCCGCAACGCCGAGGCGCATGGATTGTTGTGTCGGGATGTAGGGGGCAGCACGTTGCGGCTCGGGCGCTCTTGTTTCCTGCCCGCTGACGGGAATGGCCAGCGCTTCCTGCAACGTATGAAAAATGAACTGGTGTATCCCCTGACTTTCGCGGAAGCGGACTTCGCTCTTGGCGGGGTGGACGTTCACGTCCACCTGCTCCGGCGGCATGTTGAGGAACAGCACATAGGCAGGATGGCGCTGGTGGTGCAGGATGTCCTGGTAGGCCTGGCGCAGCGCGTGGCTGGCGACCTTGTCGCGGACGAAGCGGCAGTTGACGAAAAAATATTGCGCATCGCGGTTGGCGCGCGAGTAGGCGGGCAGCGCGGCAAGGCCCTGCAATGAAAAGTGCGCGGCCTGGCGTTCCACCGACACGGCGGCATGGCTGAACTCCGCGCCGAGGATCGCGGCGATGCGCTCGGTGATGGGCTGCGCGGGCAGTTGCAGCACGGCTTTTCCGTTGTGTTGCAGCGAAAACGCGACATCGGGGTGCGACAGCGCGATGCGCTTGAATGCTTCCTCGCACCAAGCGTATTCGGTGGCTTCACTCTTGAGGAATTTGCGCCGTGCCGGGGTGTTGAAGTACAGCTCGCGTATTTCTACGGCGGTGCCTTGAGAGTGGCTGGCGGGAATAGGTTCGCCGAGTTGTCCGTCTGCGGCCTGTATTTTCCAGGCATGTTCGTCGGAAGCAGTGCGGCTGGTCAGGGTAAGCTGTGATACAGCTGCGATGCTCGCCAGCGCTTCGCCGCGAAAACCCATGCTTGCAACCCTGTGCAGATCATCCAGCGAGGCAATCTTGCTGGTGGCGTGACGCATAAGCGCAAGTTGCAGCTCATGGCGGGCGATGCCTTGGCCATTGTCACGCACGCGCAACAGCTTGATTCCGCCGCTCTCCAGTTGCACTACTATGTCGGTAGCGTCGGCATCCAGACTGTTTTCCAGCAGTTCCTTGAGGGCCGCCGCGGGCCGCTCGATTACCTCGCCAGCGGCGATTTGATTGATGAGCAGGTCGGGCAATAACTGGATGGCGGGCATGGCAGAGTTGGGTGTTTTATGCTTGTCATTATATCGGACATGTAATAGCGGCTTGATGCCAATATTGGGAAAAAGGGGATGGCAGACTGAAAATAGGCAAGTTTTCCATCTCTATTCGTCGCTTGGCCGAATGGTGAAGCTTGGTACTTTAGCCTGCGTGGCAAATTGCTGTATCTGCCAATTACAGAAGACGGTTGAAAGCAACAAGCATAGCGTGGCCGTGGCAATACAAAACAAAAGGGGAATGACGATATGGGCAAACTGGAATCTTTGAGCAATAACGAAACGCGCAAGGCAGGAAATCTGTTAAACGAAATTAATCCGCTGGAAGTCAGCTACTCCCAAATTTCCACCCGGTTTGATATTGAGCATGGGGTTTTGTGGACAGAAATGAAACCTGAAGGTATACCTTGCTGTACCAGGGAATTGCTTGACGAATTGGATCACCACCAAAAAACCCTGATGAAATGCGGCGGACAAATAAAAGTCGGAGACAAGTCTCATCCTGTACGTTATGCGGTCGCCTCCTCCTTGATTCCGGGAATATTCAACCTCGGCGGTGACCTCGGATTGTTTTCTGCACTGATCAAGAGTAAAGACCGCAATGCGTTATTGAAATATTCGACCAAATGCCTGGATGTGATATTTACCAGGACCAGCCATTACAACTTTCCATTGATCACTATTTCGTTGGTTCAGGGTGATGCTCTGGGCGGGGGACTTGAGGCTGCGCTTGCCAGTGATGTGATTATTGCTGAACGCGGTGCCAAGATGGGCTTTCCGGAAATGTTGTTCAACCTTATTCCCGGCCACGGAGCTTTCAGCCTGACCGCAAGAAAAATAGGGGTAGCACAAGCTGAAAAAATGATACTCAGTGGGAAAATATACTCTGCCGAAGAGCTTCATGAAATGGGGTTGGTTGATGTGCTGGCGGAAAAAGGCGAGGGTGTTGAAGCGGTGCACGATTACATCGTAAAAAATTCCCGCTGTTCCAATGGATACATGGCATTGCAAAAGGCCCGGCACCGATTTAACCCGGTCACATATCAGGAGATGATGGATATTACCAACGTCTGGGTGGATGCAGCCTTGCAGCTTGTTGACAGGGATCTGAAGGTGATGGATCGCTTCCAGCGCTCACAGCAAAAGTTGTTTGGTAAAAAGGAAGCGGCACAGCTTTCCGGTAATACGAAGCAAAAAGCCGTGATAAGCAGAATATCCGGACTTGCCTTGGCGTTATGATTCTACGGTTTGCCGATGCTCATCTAGATAACGGATCAATGCTTGCCTTGTGGTGTTGAAGCTGTCACGGGCTTTATTCGATAGCATTTCGGCTGAAAGTTGTAAATCGGCATGGCTGCTCTGAGAAATTTCCCGGCATATCTGGAATAGTGCTTCTGCCCCCAGGTTGCCCGAGCTTCCCTTAAGTGCGTGAGCCAACTCTTTGAATTGTGCATATTCATGTCCTAGCAAGGCCGTTTTCATCGCATCAAGCAGCTGTTCTCCCTCCTGAAAAAACCCATGGATCACGTTATCCAGGAAATTATCGTTCATTTCACCCAGCAACCTTAGATGGTGCAAGGTTCGCTTGTTGATCAATTGCTCATCAGCTGAGAGTGGCCCGTTGGTGTCCTGTGTCCGTGTGGATATTTCCATTTCAGGCGCATTATTTACGGTTGCTGTGAGCCGGGCAACAGTATCAAGCAGTGTGTGAGCATCTATCGGTTTGGTCAGAAATGCATCGACTCCGGCTTCTTCGCATTCATTCCTGGCTTCAGTGGTCGCGCTGGCGGTCAATATTGCGACTGGCATGCGCGGCTCCGCCCGGTCGGTCATCCGGTAGATTTTAAGAGCCTCCAAGCCTGCCAGGACCGGCATGTGCATATCCATGATCGCCAGGTCATAACGCTTGTTTTCCAGCATATCCAGGGCTAGATCGCCATTCTCGACCAGATCGACGCTGTGCCCGGCATATTCCAGTATTTTTGAAATGATCTTGCGGTTAGTCGCATTGTCCTCGGCCACCAGAATATCGAGCCGGCAATTCTCCTGATTGTTTCTTTCATAGTGTTCTACGAAAGAAACGACTTCCGGGGAAACTGCCTCGCTAGGTAAAGCCCCATGCAGCGCGTTGAACAGGAGCGTCTTGTCTATCGGCGTTCTCAATGAACACGAGTAACCCATTTTGAGAAATTCTTCCTGATCTCTATCGCTTGGGTCTGAAGCAATAAGAACCAGCGATACATTGCTGGTGGAATACGCAGTCCATACTTGTGTAGCGAAATCCTTGATATCCAGACTCAGTGATTGCGGCTTGAACAGTACCACATGATTATGCAGCCCATCGGAGGCTGTCTGCCCCAGAAGCGAGAATAATTGTGCTGGCGATGCCGCATGTTCAAATCGCACTCCCCAGATGGAGAGATAACCTGTAACGTCGGTTTGCTCGCTTGCTGTCATTCCCGTTCCGAGAACACGTATCTGACGCAGGGACGGCAATTCATCGAGGACGCGGCTTTCCGGTTGTTTTTCAAAGGGCAACTCGAACCAGAACATGCTGCCCTTGCCTACTTCGCTGTGCAAACCGATCCGTCCGCCCATGAATTGGACGAGCTGTTTAGAGATTGTAGTACCCAGGCCAGTGCCGCCATAACTGCTGGAAATATTCGCGTGTGCCTGGGTAAAGCTTTCGAAAATGTCTTGCTGTGACTCTAGTGGTATTCCGATACCGGTGTCGATTACTTCGAATCTCAGGTGAGCTGACGATGCGTTCTGGTTCAGCGTGCTTACGCGCAGCTCTACGATTCCCTCTTTGGTGAATTTGATCGCGTTCCCGACCAGGTTGATGATGACCTGCCGCAAGTGCTGCGCATCTCCACGCAGCAAAAAACAGGTTTCGGGTGAGGCATGCATATGTAGTCGCAGCCCTTTTTTTTCAGCCTGGGATGCAAACATATCCATGGTATTGTTGATCAGGCTATGCAGATCGAAATCCACAATCTTGGCGACCAGTTTACCGCTTTCTATTTTGGAGAAATCGAGTACGTTTTCGATCAATTTGAGCAGGATACGCCCGGAGTTCCTCAGTGTTTTGACCAGATCTTTTTGTTCCGGATTCAAGGGTGTGCCCAGGATCAGGTCGCTGGCGCCGATTACGCCATTCAGCGGGGTGCGCATTTCGTGGCTCATGTTGGCCAGGAAATAGCTCTTTGCCTTGCTGGCTTCTTCGGCGCGGATGATTGCCTGATTCAGGCGTCCCAGTAATGTGAAAGTAAACAGAGGGATAAAAATCAGTGTGAGCAGGAGGCCTACTGCTAGCGTGGTATGCGCTGACCAATAATCGTTGAATAGAATCACAATAACAAAGCCAAAAACGCTGAGAGCCTGTGCCCTGAGCAGGGATTTCGCTCCATAGCGCAAACCGTTTCCTACTGTGACCCACAGATAAATCCCGAAGAAAAGGGAACCTGCCTCACCACCCATGTACATGCCGTATGTAATTGCGCTGATATCACCGAGCAACGCCAGGAATTGTCTTGTTTCGGAGGGGCCACTGCTTTGGAAGATGGCTATTGCCAGCAGAATTGCACTAATAAAAAATATCCCTGAAACATGGAATACTGGCCCGAAATCAAAGGTATTTCCAGCGGTGAGGAATTTGTAACTTAGGTAAATGAAAACCAGCAGGGAGATGACGATGCGAACCAGTGCCTGTTCGTGCTCGCTGCCATAATTCGGGAATCTGGCTCGGAGCAGCCGGAAAAACTTTTCCAGCGCCAAGGTCATATGGATAACTGTTCTGGAAGGGGTTCTGTGAGGTCGTGCAATTGCTGTTGAATAAGACTGGCCTTGGAGAATTGCGCAGCGAAGGCATCCACACATTCCGGATCGAAATGTATACCCTTGTTCGCAGTCAGATATGCCAGCCCAGATTCATTGGTCCAGCTGATTTTGTAGGGACGGCGCGAGGTAAGTGCGTCGAAGACATCGGCAACCGCTACGATGCGCGCTTCCAATGGAATTTCGTCTTTTTGTGCGCCATAAGGGTAGCCGCTGCCATCATATTTTTCGTGGTGCGACAATGCGATTTCTGCACCCATGCTCAGATATTTTGACGGGCTGTTCTGAAGGATCTGGAAACCGATCAGGGGGTGGGTCTTCATGATGCTAAGCTCATCCCGGGTAAGTCTGCCCGGCTTTTGCAGTATGTGGTCGGGTATGCCGATCTTGCCGATGTCATGCATGGGTGCGGCGATTTCGATCAGGTCGCAGCGCTCTGCTTCCAGACTCAATCCCTCTGCTATCAGGCGTGAATATTTGGCCATGCGCACGATATGGTTCCCGGTTTCCTCATCGCGATATTCCCCGGCTTTTGCCAGCCTGAACAATGTTTCATGTTCGCGCGCGCGTATCTGTTTGGTCGCATCTGCGATCCGCTGCTCCAGGAATTGCGAGCGATGTAAAATGATTTTTTGCTGCAGGCGCAGATGCAGCATGTTGCGGCACCGTACCCTGCATTCATAGGGATCGATAGGCTTGGTGATGAAGTCGGTTGCCCCTGATTCAAGCACCTGATATTTGATGTCCCGTTCCTCCAGCGATGTGACCACAACGATGGGTACGCCTTCAAGGGAATACATCCGCCGCATCTGCTGTACTGCTTCCAATCCCGTCATGCCGCTCATCATGTAATCGACGATGATCAAATCCGGATGATTGTCTCTGATCCATGCCAATGCGGTGATCGGTTCTGCAAATGTTTTAACGATGATGTTCTTTTGGACACTCTGCAATACCTTGTCAAGTATTAGCCGGCTGGTGAATTCGTCATCGATGATGACGACTAGTGGAGCTTCTGTATTTTCAAAACTGTTTTCGATCAGTTCAAATGACATCGTGTCCCCTTTATAAGGCGGCGTTAGGCGGCCACCCATCTTGTTCATGCAGTTTATCAATTAAATCAGCCTTCATATTGATTATAACAAGCTTTTTTTCATTTGCAACCACTTTGATTGGATGGTGTAACGGAATGGATTTCGTTAAGTCAAGCTTTATCCCTGCGTAGGCTGCAGAAACCAAATCAGGGAAATTGGCTATTTGTTGCTGTGGTGCGCATAAAATACGCGAAGGAATGTATATCTGAATTCACATGCACCTCAATTGCTTGATGGGATCCAGATGCAAAGCATGCCGGGTGACAGGCGCTGGCCAGCGTTTTTGGCAAGCAAAGTATGAGAAAGTTAGGTTAAAAGATATTGTGGGGTTTTATGTTAGGTGGGAATAGGTATAATCGTCCGTTCATTTTTTCAATAGCGTTAGCTGTTTCTATGGCGAATGCTTCATATGGGAGAAATACATGCGCATAGGCATTCCTGCTGAGACTTACGCAGGCGAGACCCGCGTTGCAGCCACGCCCGAGACGGTGAAAAAGCTGCTGGCGACGGGTCACAAGGTTTCTGTTCAAACCGGGGCGGGAGCGGGAGCCAGCATCCCCGATGCCGAATACCAGGCAGCCGGCGCTACGATGGCGAGTGCGGCTGATATTTATGCACAAGCCGAGATCTTGCTTAAGGTCAGGCCACCCAGCTCAGATGAGCTTTCTAAATTGAACAAGGGCGTGGTGCTGGTCGGTTTGCTTAATCCACATAATGCCGATCTGGTTGCGTCTTATGCCAAACAGGGTATTGCCGCATTTTCCATGGAAAAACTGCCACGTACCTCACGTGCGCAGGCGATGGACGTGTTGTCTTCGCAGGCCAACATCGCCGGATACAAGGCGGTGATCGTCGCGGCCAATCTCTACAAACGATTTATTCCGATGTTGATGACTGCCGCAGGTACGGTAAAAGCCGCGCGCGTTGTTGTCTTGGGTGTCGGCGTGGCGGGATTGCAGGCCATCGCTACTGCGAAGCGGCTGGGCGCGGTGATCGAAGCTTCCGACGTACGCCCGGCTGTGAAAGAGCAAGTGGAATCGCTGGGCGCGAAATTTATTGATGTGCCCTATGAGACCGACGAAGAACGCGAGTGTGCACAGGGCGTGGGTGGTTATGCCAAACCGATGCCGGCCAGCTGGATGGCACGCCAGAAAGTGGAAGTCGCCAAACGTGTGGCACAAGCCGATATTGTGATCACTACTGCACTGATTCCGGGTCGGCCTGCACCGGTGCTGGTCAGCGAAGATATGGTGAAGTCGATGAAACCCGGTTCGGTGATCGTGGACCTGGCGGCTGAAGCCGGCGGCAATTGTCCGCTGACCGAGTTGAACAAGACCGTGGTCAAGCACGGCGTGACATTGGTGGGTGAATCCAATCTGCCGGGTACAGTGGCAGCGGATGCGTCAGCCTTGTATGCGCGTAACCTGTTGAACTTCATTAATCTGTTGTGCGACCCCAAGAACGGCGGCGCCATCAACATCAACCGTGAAGACGACATTATCGCCGGGTCGCTGATCGCGATCGACGGCGCAGTCGTCACAAAATAAGGAGCATGAAATGAGCGGAGTCGACCCTGTCGTATTGAATCTTACCGTGTTTGTGCTGGCGATCTTCGTGGGCTATCACGTGGTGTGGAATGTCACCCCCGCGCTGCATACTCCGCTGATGGCGGTCACCAACGCGGTGTCAGGAATCATCATCGTTGGCGCAATGCTGGCAGCTGGCCCGCAACAGATCGATGTGGGCACGGTGATGGGGCTGGTGGCGGTGATGCTGGCCGCGGTCAACGTGTTTGGCGGCTTTTTGGTGACCAAGCGCATGCTGGACATGTTCAAGAAAAAGAGCAAATAAAGGAACCCCAATGTCAGCTAATTCTGTTGCACTTGCCTATCTCGTCGCTGCTGTCCTGTTCATTTTGACGCTGAAGGGGCTGAGCTCTCCGGCCACCTCACGGCGCGGGAATATGTTCGGCATAATCGGTATGGCCATCGCCGTACTGACTACGTTGACCCTGACCCACAACTGGATTTACATCCTGATTGCTATCGCAGTCGGTGGCACCATCGGCGCGATCATCGCCCAGCGCATCCAGATGACCGCGATGCCGGAACTGGTAGCGGCGATGCACTCGCTGGTCGGTCTGGCCGCCGTGCTGGTCGCGATGTCCGCATTCAACAATCCAGTCGCCTACGGCATAGCCCTGCCGGGGGAGTTGCTGCACTCCAGCAACCGTATCGAGTTGTTCATCGGCACCTTCGTTGGCGCGATTACCTTTACCGGTTCCATCATCGCCTTTTTGAAACTGTCCGGCAAAATGTCGGGGAAGCCGTTGCGCTTTGCAGGGCAGCACTGGGTGAATTTGGGGCTGGGCATCGTGATGGTCGGTTTCGGTGTCGCATTCTTTATTGCGCCAAGCTGGACACCGTTCTTGATCATGACCGCTATTGCGCTGCTGCTTGGTGTGTTGTTGATTGTGCCGATCGGCGGGGCGGACATGCCTGTGGTCATCTCTATGCTGAATTCTTATTCCGGCTGGGCGGCGGCGGGTATCGGCTTCACGCTGAACAATAACATGCTGATTATTGCCGGTTCGCTGGTTGGCAGTTCCGGCGCGATCCTGTCCTACATCATGTGCAAGGCGATGAACCGCGCCTTTCTGAGCGTGATTCTTGGCGGTTTTGGAGGAGGCGAAGGTGCGGCGGCGGATAGCGGCGATGGAATACAGAAAACATATCGCAGCGGCAGCGCCGACGATGCCGCATTCCTGATGGGTAATGCTTCTTCTGTCATCATCGTGCCGGGCTATGGTCTTGCCGTGGCGCGGGCGCAACATGCGATCAACGAGATGTCGCATCTGCTGGCCGAGAAGGGCGTGACTGTGCGCTATGCCATCCATCCGGTAGCGGGACGCATGCCGGGTCACATGAACGTGCTGCTGGCCGAGGCGGAAGTACCCTACGAGCAAGTGGTCGAGATGGATGAGATTAACAACGAGTTTGCCGATACCGACGTGGTTTTGGTGATTGGCGCGAACGACGTGGTGAATCCCGCTGCCAAGAACGACAAATCCAGTCCGATTTACGGTATGCCGATACTCGAGGCACACAAGGCGCGCACCGTGCTGGTGGTCAAGCGCAGCATGGCAACCGGTTATGCTGGATTGGACAACGACCTGTTCTATCTGGACAAGACCATGATGGTGTTCGGCGATGCGAAGAAGGTGGTCGAGGACATCATCAAATCCCTGTCTTAAGATTCACCAAGGGAATAAATTAAAAAGAGCCGCTGTTGCGGCTCTTTATTATTCGATAATCCATGCCGTAATCACTTGCGGTGTGTCTTGATGACGAGAAATGCACCGAGCAAACTTTGTATCAGATATATGGTGCCGGATATGCGATGAAGTATTTTGAAGCGGTCGGCAAAAGCGCTATGCATCACATCAAGTGGCAATGCTTGCGCCTTGAGGCCATTCATGGCCGGTTGTAGGCCACACTGTATCGTTAGCGTCAGCAGCAGCATCGTCGCGATGATCCAGAACAATGGCTGGCGTAGCGCGGCCCGGCCAAAATCGACGAAGTATAGCGCCAGCAGGTAAATGCCACATACCATGCCGAGGTAGCCCACTACGGCGAACATCTCTCCGGCCAGCATGCCGGCCAGTTGTCTGTCTGGTTGGGCAGTGAACAGCACCGGCACAGCGATATAGCCGATTGCCCACAAGGTGCCGATCCAGGCAGTGATCGCCAAAGCAGCAAGATAGTGCGGTAGATTTTTCATGGTGCGCAGCGTAGCACATATGGGCGCGATGATATGCAAGAAAAATAACCGGCATATTCTGGATAATGTTATTTCGCCAGCGTCATTCCTTTTGGGAATTGCTGACTATCTGGATATCGTCTGATATATCAGGACGCAATGAAGAATACGATGGTCACGACGAAAAGTCCCGGCATCTATTTTTTTTCGGCTTGGTCGTGGGGTACCGTCACCGAGGCTGAGGCAATGGTCTGGTTGCCGGATGCATCGGTTGCCGAATAGGTTACGGTGTATATCCGGTCGGATGCACCACTGTAATGGGCGCGGAGTTTTATGTATCGGTCATCAATGCCAAAACTTGCATCACGGATATCGCCTGGTTCCAGCGGCTCGTTGGCGGTGATGGATTCAAGTTTGATTTCGGGCAGGTGGTCATAGTCGTCGTCTTTTATCGTGAAGATGGCATTGACTGGCATCAGCTTTCCATCCTGCGTGCGAAGTGCACTGGGGTTCAGGTTAACCGAGAGGTTGGGCGGGGAGGCATCCAGTTTATCGAGGGGGACGGTGAGATTGGCCGGATAGCGGTTGGTAAAATGAACCATGGCATGGCCGGTCAGATAGTTGATGTCGGGCTGATCCAAGGCAACGCTCATCTTGTTCAGGGTTTGTCCGCCACTTAACGGGGCAGACTTATCGTTGATGATTTCCCAGAGGATGGCGTGAGTCGCGCTTTTTTCGGGGCCAATTACGGAAACGCGCCAGCCTGTCGGGGAATTGGAATTTGCGGCAGGAATGCCCAACTTGCTGTGCCAACCCGAAGGCATCTCAAGCAGTTCCCATGCATCGTTATTTGCATCCTCGTCGTTCTTGCTGTCCCGCCCGATTGAAACGCTATCGATGGTTTGCGGGAGGTTATTGGTCACACGATAGTGGTAAACAATTTTTCCGCCTAGATGCCTGGCATATACTCCCACTCTGACAGTGGGTGAGGAAGAAGGCTCTTCCGCTCTGCTGACAGATGCAAAAGTCAGCAGGGCCATACCGGTCAACTTGAGTACATTAATCGCACAGGTTTGTTTCATGGAACAGCCTCTCTAGTATTTGATGATTCGGTTACAGCTTGAATTTACTATGGCACTGCACGCAATAGCTCATCGATTTACGCAATGCCAGCAATGATTTCTTCACGTCTTTTGTCTGTAACGTATTCGCCAATTCAGCAGCACTTGTGTTAAAAGATTTTCCCAGATTGTTAAAATCTTCATTCTTGGATGCGTCATATATCTGATTCAGGACTTCGTTCATTTCAAGCCTGTCTCTGGCTATTCTGGCAGCCTTTTCGTATCTCGCTTCGGCAATCAGGCCAATGATGGTTTGGGTGGCGGCCAACTGAGCCTGCATATTGGATAGCAGACGGTGCTTTATCCGGGGAGAAAGGTCAAGGGAGATTCTGAGGTCTCTGATGTTATGTGCCTCAAGACCAGCGACGCCCTTTTCCTCTGCTATGCCGGCAGTAGGTATCCATAGAAGTACCAAAATCAAGAATTTCTTCATAGCTGTATCCTCGTTGAATTTAATGTGATCGGACAGCGTATTTTTTGCTGTTGATATGGTGCGCAGTGTTCCAGTATTCACCGGTCAGGTCAACCGGTGAAATTGGCAATGCGGTTTATCTATGGTGCCTTTCTAATGTGGCGGCGAGTGTGTCCAATAGCGGCGATGAGTGTTGCGGTAGCGCTTCACTTGCAAACCCCGTGTGTCCATCTCGACCAGGATTGCGCCATCTTCATCCGATCGCAACAGTTGCGCGCCGTTGTCTGCGTAGCGTTTCAATACCTCCTGATTTGGATGTCCGAAGCGGTTGCGATAACCGGTGGTGAATACCGCATATTCTGGGGACACGGCACTGACGAATCCGGCTGTTGAGGAGGTCTTGCTGCCGTGATGCGGCACAACTAACAATGCGGCAGGTAATTTATCCGCATGTTCTTTGAGAAGCCGCTGTTCGGATTCATGTTCGATATCGGCAGTCAGCAGAATATGCTGGTTGCCGGCACTGATGCGCAGCACGCAGCCTTGATCGTTATCGTGGCGAGTGCGCTGATCGGAGTAGCTGCCGATGGCGGGATGAAATATCTCGAAGACCACCCCATCCCATTGCCACGCTTGCCCATCCATGCAGCGTTGCTTTTCGGTTGCCAGCAGCGTCAATGGATGTCCTTCAGGCAGAGACGATGATAGCCAGCCTATAGTCATGCCCTGCATCATCGAGGCTGCGCCACCGGTGTGATCGCTGTCGTCGTGAGTGAGCATCAACCCATCCAGCCGGTTGATACCCATTGCGCGCAGGGCAGGGATCAAGATGCGGTTGCCGCTGTCCGCATCATTGCTGAAATCCGGCCCGGCGTCATACAGCAGCGAGTGATGGTGGGTTTGCGCCAGGATTGACAGACCTTGCCCGACATCGAAAATGATCAGGCGCAATGTGCCTGGAGATGGCGCTTCCGGCGTGTTGAAGAACATCGGCAACAGCAGCAGGAAACCCAGCCAGCGTGCCGGAAAACCGCGCGGCAACAGGATCATCATCACACCCAGCATTCCGGCTGCGACAGTCCACGCAGTCGGAGCATGCTGCGCCCACACCGCTTGCGGCAGGCTATTCAGCCATTCCAGCAATACCATCGTCCAGCCCATCACGCTGTGTGCCAGCCACAGCGGAGCGTCCAGCGGCAGCACTGCGCTTAGCAGCGTAAGCGGCACGACGACCAGGCTGATCAGTGGAATCGCCAGGGAATTGGCGATCGGCGAAACCAGCGAGACCTGCTGGAACAAACCCAGCAGCAGAGGTATCAGGCCTATTGTCATCGCCCATTGCACGTTGACATAGGCCATCAGCGTGCGCAGGGAGTGCGCCGCAGGATGCACGACAGCTTTTCTTCCACCTTCCCGTTGCCAGGGATTGCTGTCGGTGCGGTATGCGGTGACATACAGGATCAGCGCCACCGCGCCGAACGAAAGCCAGAAGCCCGGCGATACGACTGCCCATGGGTCAGGTACCAGAACGCCGAGCAACGCGATGCCGAGGATTTGACCGAGTGAAAAATTGCGGTTCAGCCACAGCGCGACAGCGACGGCGGCTACCATGTATACAGTGCGCTGGGCAGGCACGGCGAATCCGGACAGCAGCGCGTAGGCAAGCGCCACCAGCAATGCGGCCAGCGCGGCGGCCTTGCGCGCCGGCAACAGCAGTGTCAGCCGTGCGCTGCGCCGCCATAGCCAGTAGGTCAGCGCAAAGCCCAGGCTGGCGAGCATGGTGATATGCAATCCGGAAATGCTCATCAGATGATTCACGCCGGTGCGCGTGAACACTTGCCACTGTGCCGTGGGGATGCTGCTCTGGTCGCCGATCGCAAGCGCGTTCAATACGCCCAGATAGGGTTCATCGCCCAGCGTGGCGCCGAACTTGGCGCGTACTGCTTCGCGCCAGGACTCGATGCGGTAGGGCAGGCCGTCGGCCAACGCGTCGATACGGAAGTTGTTGCCTTTGTTGTGGACATAGCCGACTGCGCGGATATTGTTCTCAAGCGCCCAAGCTTCAAAATCGAAACCATGCGGGTTACTGGTGCCGTGCGGCTGTTTGAGCCGTAGCATGAGTCTCCAGCGTTCACCTGCATGCAACACCAGCGGCTTTGCTTTTTTGTCGAGATAGGTGCTGAGGTAGACGTGTTGCGGCACACTGGCTTGCGGAGTGAGTATCTGTTCCACAGCGAAACTGAAACGCTGACCATGTTCGTGGCCGCGCGGCAAATCGGCGACCACGCCAATCACTTCTATATCGCGCCCCTGCCACTCGCCCGGCAGTGTGACCGCCAGGCGTTGCCCGGCTTGCCATGCGGCGTGATAGAAGCCGAAGCCCAAGGCAAAAGCTGCGAGGCAAAGTGCATGTGTGATGCGTAATGCGAGCGACCGGGCCGGGATCAGCAGAGTGAGCGGAAAGGCCAGTAGCAGCCATGCCCAGCCAAAGCCGGGTAGTGCAGCCTGTTGTTGCAACAGCCACACACCAATCGTGAAGCAAACGGTGAAGAGAACCATGCGCGTAGATTAGCTCATGGGGATAGAATTGGGGTATGCGTAATTTATTCCGTAAATTCCTGCCGCACCACGAAACGGTTGTAAGCCAGCCATGGATCAAACCGTTCGGCGGCTGGCTGCAGCACCCCAACTTGTGGCATTTGCATCGCCGCTCGGTGGCGGGAGGGGTGGCGGTTGGATTGTTTTGCGGCCTTATTCCCGGACCGATACAGATGATTTTTGCCGCACTGCTGGCGGTACTGTTGCGCGTCAATCTGCCGGTGGCGGCGTTTACCACTTTTTACACCAACCCGTTCACCATCGTGCCGTTCTATATGCTGGCTTACGAACTCGGGGGGAGGGTGAGCGGAGTACACACCGGTGTGGCGGTGGCTAAGCTGAACTTCCCGGAAATGCACTGGCATGACTGGCTGAGCGAATTGTGGGACTGGCTGGTGATGCTGGGCGAGCCTATCCTGATCGGCTTGCCGTTGCTTGCCACAGCTCTGGCGATTAGCGGATATGTCGCAGTGCGTGTGGCTTGGCGCTTGATGGTGATATGGAAGTGGCGCGCCAGAAAGCGGCGGAGGGCGGTTTGATTTGTCAATGGCAGGTCAGATGTTTAAGCCCGGCTACCCGGCTGTCTCCTGTTCGGCCATAGCGGTCTATAACATTGTCTTGGTGATTTGTCCGCCTGGTATTCATTAGCGGCCATCGTTCTTGAGTGTTGCGACATGGAGGAAATCATTCCCCCAGTCGCATTGGATTCAAAATTAAAGATTGTCGAATGGGCTGGTGACTCTTTTGGTCACCTCAATCACGTGCGTGTAAATCATGGTGGTTTGTAAATTGCGATGTCCCAACAGCAGTTGAATTGTTCGGATATCTGTTCCCGACGCGAGTAGATGCGTGGCAAACGAATGTCTTAAGGTGTGTACACTGGCATGCTTATGTATCCCGGCTTGATTCTTGGCATCGCGAAATGCGCGCTGTATTGTCGAGTCTGATGCATGCCAGCGTGCCAGCCGACCTTCTTCGCCCCATGGGCGCAATACTGCTGACGGAAAAACGAACTGCCAAGCCAGGGAGTTTGAAGCCGAGGGGTATTTTCGGGCGAGTGCGCATGGCAGTGGTGCCAGGCCAGCACCACGCAACAAATCCTTTTTGTGTTGTACCGCTACCCTGAGTAGCTGTTGTTTGAGCGGTTCATGCAGGCGTTCAGGTAGCAGCGTGGTGCGATCTTTCCCACCCTTTCCGGAACGGACGTTCAACACACCGCTGGCGAAATCAATGTCCTTCACCCGTAACGTCATGCATTCGTTCACACGCAAGCCAGAACCATACAATAGTTCAGCCATGAGCCTGACTACGCCGGTCAACTGCTCCAAGATGGATTTAACTTCCTCGCGGGCAAGCACAACCGGTACACGATGACCCCGTTGTGCCCGATTGAGCCCAATCATTTTGCCCAAAGGTTGGCATAGTACCGAGTCATAGAGGAAGACCAAGGCATTGAGAGCTTGCGTCTGAGAGGAGGCTGATAACCGCTTTTCGGCAGCCAGATGATTTAGATATGCTTCAACTTCTGATCCACCCATCGTATTGGGATGACGCTTGTTGTGGAAATAGATGAATTGTCGAATCCAATAACGGTAGCTGTCTTCAGTACGTGGGCTGAAATTCCGACGACGGCAGACTATTGAAACCTGATCCAGCAAGCGGGGGGAGGTGGTGTGACCCCATAAGGTTAGCTCCTAGTAGTTGAGGGAAAAAATTGAAGCATAATGCAAATGCTTCCTGTCTCTCTTTTCATACAGTAATAAAGAGACGCACAATTTAACTATCTATGGATAATCAATATGGTAGAGTATCGGAATGCCTGTCTCTATATTAAAAAATGTCCGGACCCATGGGTCTCTTGATTAACTGTTAGGCGCTATGAAATACACACTCCGCATCTTCTGCATATTACTAGCTTTACTTCAATGCGGGTGCGCATCTATTTACGGCACCTTCGTAGAGCCAGAACCAAACAGCGTTTATGTTGGCACACGC
>Ga0224495_10001146_pt1 | contig 19321 bp, 16 predicted proteins | sample SF_Jul11_sed_USG_FD_168128 | JGI IMG/M metagenome (GOLD analysis project Ga0224495, IMG submission 168128) | Sediment microbial communities from San Francisco Bay, California, United States - SF_Jul11_sed_USGS_4_1 | ecosystem: Environmental > Aquatic > Marine > Sediment | place: USA: California... | reverse complement strand
CCGTCATCGTAGTAGTGCTCGATCTCCTCGGCAGCGAACGCGCGCCCATCGTAGAGGGCAATCGAGCCGTCGTCGTAGATTGAGTGAACGTGCGGGCCCCAGCCATCGACGCTCCCATGATGGTGCACGTGCGACGGCGGCGCGTACGGCGGCGGCGCAGCGGGGGGTGCGTACGGCAGCGGCAGCGCAGAGGGCGCGTACGGCGGCGGCGCAGCGTACGGCGGCGGCGCAGCGGGGGGTGCGTACGGCGGCGCAGGACGCGCATGGGGCACGGGGCGCGTCTGGGGCGACGGCGCAGGGCGTCCGCCTCCCGGCGCGCGCGGCGCCGCATGGGGCGGCGCGGGGCGCCCATGGGGCGGCGCGGGGCGCCCATGGGGCGGCGGCGCGGGGCGCCCATGGGGTGGCGGCGCGGGGCGCCCATGGGGCGGCGACGCGGGATGTCTCGCTCCCGGCGCGGGCGCACCAGGCTGCGACGCGTGCCTCCCCCTCGTCGATGCGGTCGCGTGGCCCTGCGGCGGTGCGGGGCGGCGGGTCTGATCGGCGCCGATCCGTCTCCACATGCGCATCGGCCCCGGCAGGAACAGCGAGTAGAGCGACCCGTCCGCCACGGCGCGCGTGCCAACCGGCCAGGTCTCGGGCAGGTTGATGTTGAGCTGGGCCAACTCGCTCGGCGTGACCGCCAGGAAACCCAAATGGCGTTGCCCCTGCTCGTCGAAGATCTCTGCGCGCACGCTGTAGCTCGGCGCCCCGTGGACATGGACCTGCTCGTCGGACAGATGCTCGCTGTTCATCATCGGACTCCCACGATCAGGGCATCGGCCCAGATCGGCTCGGGCGCGTGTCCCGCGCCGGCCTCTTCGCTCGGATCGACCAACACTCCGTCGATCCGCACTGCCATGTGGGCGGGGTTGGTCTTCGTGATGACCAGCTCCACCCGATGCCCCGCGTCGACTGCCTCGCGCGCTCGCCGGAGGGACAGCCCTTTGCAGTCCTTCCGGCATGTCGGGCACGCCTGCACTTCCGCGGGCCACGGAAGCACATCGACGTCCGGATCGACCCCGTAGCGGGGAGCCTCACCGGATACGGGCCCGCCTTTGCAGACGAGCTCGGCGGCGTCGCGCACGAACTCGGTGCGCGACGCGTAGGGCCGAACCGCTCGGATGAGCGGCGTCACCGATCAGCCGCCGGCGAGCCGCTGGGCCATCGAGACCAGGCGACCGCCGTGCTTCTTGGCGAGGCCGCGCACCAGCTTGCGCCCGCTGCTGCCGATCTCCTTGATCGCCCGCAGGGGCGTCGCCGGCGCCTTCGGATCCGTCTCGAGGAACTGCTCCCGCAGCGCGCACCGCTTCCCGCTCTCCGTGCCGACGAACCAGATGCCGCGGAACGGCTCGTTGTCCTTCCAGGCGTAGACCACGATGGTGACGTCGACGGCCTGCTTGAGCCGACCATCGCCCTGCACGAAGGGCGCGATGCTGCGGCGGATCAACTGCTCGACGCTGAGGATATCGAGAGGCCCCGGCAGGCAGTCGCCCTCCGAAGCGCCGCCGGACGTCTGCAGGTCGTAAGCCATGATCTTGATGTTGCACAGGCCGAAGTTGGCGCAGTCCTCCTTCGACGCGAGGATCTGGTTGAGCGAGAACCCGGGGGGCAGCGCGCCCTTCAGGGTGTAGACGGTCCCGGCCTTGCTCGCGGTCACGAGCTTCTTGTCGGTGTCTCGCACGATCGAGATCGACTGTTGCGGGCGAACGAGATCCTCCAGCTCCACCCGCGCGTGCTCCCGCGTGATGGCGGTGCCGAAGTCGTTGGCCTGGAGGGAGTCCAGCACTTCGCTGCTGCTGCCTCGCCCCGCCGGCGCCTCGTGGTGCGCCGCCGGAGGCTGCCTCGCCGCCGTTCCCTTCATCGCCGTTGCTGCCATGCTCATGGTCATTCTCCTGGTTGGTTCACCCGAGGGTGCCGTCTCTCGTCACGCGGTCCCCCGCCGGCTGCGGGGTTGCGCCGTTCGCCTTCGTCTCCGCCGGCTGTTCCGGCTTCGTGCTGTCGCCCGCGACAGGGGACATCCCCGTCAGCGAGTAAGTCATCTGCACAAGCTTCTTCACCTTCTCGATCCCCACCTCGTCCCGCATCCGCGCAAAGATCGGGTGCGTATCGGGCACGAGGAGCACATTGAGCCAGCGACTCTCGGCCAGCGCGAACGCGGCCTGCAGGCGCGAGGTGGGCGACAGCGCGAGCCAGCACTCGACCAGCAGCTCGGCCCACACCTGCAGCGGCACCTTGCCGCCCTCCGGCTTGCTCTGCGGGCCTTCGCCGGCGCCCGCTTGCAGCGTGCGGGGGAACTTGTCCTCCAGCACCTTCGACAACACCTTCTCCGACATCGGCAGGAGCGCGGTCCCGAGGCCGGTCAGCAGCATCGAGGCGAGATCGTGGTTGGACTCGATCTCCTTGGTGCGGACGCCCGCTTCGACCTTGGTCTTCTCCAGTTCCTTGGTGGCCTTTTCCGCTTCGATCTGCACGTCCGGACGCGATGCCCGGAGCTTCGCGTGTTCTTTCCGCTCGGCATCCAGCGTTTCCAGCGCGGCGGAGACCCGCGTGACGAGCGCCTCGTTTTCGGCGAGGAGTCGCGACACCGTGCCGCCTAGAGCGCGGTTTTCGTCGATCAGGCCGGTCTTGTTGTCGCCCCGGAGCGCGATCGCCGACTGCCTCTCCTGCGCCACCGCCTCCGCGACACGACTGGCGCAATTCCCTTGAACCGCCGCGGAATTGGCCAGCGCCGCCGATCGCTCCTGTTCTGCCCGTGCGGCCCGCTCCTCCGCCAGCGCCGCCCGCCCCTCCGCGGCCCGGCGATCAGCGGCGGCTTCGGCCTCTCGCCGCTCGGCGGCCTCGACCCGATCCTTCGCCGATCGAAGCTCGAGGAGCTCCTCCATCGGCACGGAGACAGTGCCGGGCAGGAGGTGAGGTTGAGGGCATTGCGCCATGGTCTAAGACACCTCCGCCGACGATTACTGCGCCGACTTCTTGTGCTGGTTCTTGAGCTCCGTCTGATAGGCGGCGCTCTCCAACGCGCCGAGACCGCCGACCGCCGACAGCGACGTCGCCAGCGCCGCGTTCCTGATGCCGGGGCTCTTCTTCGCCCCCCACATGGCGACCCCGCCGAAGACGACCGAGTGCGCCACGGTCAGCCCGAGCGCCCAGCCGTGCCCGAGCCACGTGTACGCAGCAGCGACGGCCTGGGAGGTGGCGGCAGCGACGAGCATCATGCCGGCCGGGCCCCCCCACCACTTGGTGCGGTTGCACGCGACCCAGTCCTGGGCCGTGGCCATCTCCCGCTTGCACGCCTCGAGGTCGATCGCGCACTTCGTCGCGCGTTCGGCCAGATCGTCGTGCGGCACCGCGAGGGCCTTGGTGAGCATCTCCTGAAACCGGGCATCGTTGGCTGAAGGGAGTGCGGGCATCGACATGCCCCAACCCTACAACGCGACAATTTGCCCCATAGGAGTTATACAGAATACGGATACATGTAGAGATGGCATCCGTATTCGTGGGCGAGTACGGATACGCTCTCTACATGTATCCGTATTCTGTATACGGTTCGGGCACTGGCGAACGGAATCGCCAAAGGTCTCCGGGGGCTCGCGTCGATCCCGCCCTCCGCGCCCTGTCATGTATGAATCGACAAAAATGTATCCGTACTCGTTGAGCGAGGCCGGGGAGGCGGTCGCTCGGTGCGGATCGTCCGAGGGCCGTCGGCGCCCCGCGTCGCGTGACACTTTGCCGGGCGTCCAGCCGCTGCCGGAACGCGCGCCGAAGCGTGCTCCGCGAAGGTGAAGGCGCTCCGACTGCTGGAAGCGCTCGACGAAGCGAGGGCGTCATGATGACACGCGGCCCCTGCGCGAGCCGCGCTCTGGCCCCGCCCTCCACCACGTGGAGTCCCGAGGGACGCCGCCGCTTGCCGCTTCGTCGACGGCGCTTGCCGCGCGGCGGACGATGCGACAGACAGCGAGCCACGATGGACGTCGGCGAACCTCTCCCAAACGAGCATCCGTTCTTCAACCTTCGGACCTTTGTCCTGCTCCTCGTCTGCGGCGTCGTTCTGTCGCTTGCTGGGGGCGTGCTGGTATTCGACGGTCTGCAAACGCCCACGGCGCAAGAGCTCCAGCGCTACGAGTTCCCTTGCCCCGTCGCCGTGACGGAGGACGTGGTTCATGTCCGAGGCACCGACATCAAGAGCTATGCGTTCACGATCCCGAACGGCCCGAAGGTCATCTTCCCCCTGAAGACCCCCGGCCGCGAGTCGGTCCTGGAGGCGCTGTCGTCATCCGCGGCGGGGACCACCTGTCTCGCGTTGGTGGGCCAGTCCCTCGAGCTCAGCCTGTATGGGCTGAGTGTGCGCGACGCTGCGGGGGAGCGGGTGGCCCTTCGCTTCGAGGACACCTTCGCCGCGAACCGGGACGTGACGTTTCCGGCTGGGCTCTGTCTCGCTGGGCTGGCGCTCGCCGGCCTCATGGTCGTTCTGCGCCGCCGCTTTCTCGGAGCCCGCGCTGGCGCGTAGCTGCACAGGCGACGTGCCCGTGCTCGCCGCCCTGGGTCGGAGCTGGACGGTGCCCTTCGCCTGCGTTGCGCCCGCTTCGACGGACGCAATCGCTTGCTCGCGCCCCTCGTCCGGCGTCGTGGCGCACGGCCATGCTCGCCGGCTGCGCGCGAAGGCGCAGAAGGGCACCAGCGTGTCCAAGGGCACCATGGTCACCATGGCGCCTAACCGACCGCGACGCGCCTCAACGCAACCGCAAGGCCGGCGTGGGCGAGTAGACGAGGAAGAACCTCTCGTCGACCTCTCCGATCGGCCAGAGCCCCATCCGGTAGAGCTCGAGCGGCGGTCTCGACGGCGAACGCTCCACCTCGGAGACGAGCGTCTCCAGCACGTCGACGGCCGTGGTGATCGCCGAGATGGAGAAGTTCCACGCGCCCGTGGCCACGTCGATCCCGCCGACGGCGTGGATCTCCGCGGTGGGATCGACGTCGCCGGCGCCGCCCTGTCCGAGCGTGCGATCGCCGTCAGGCGTCGCGTCGAGCATCCGCTGCGCGGTCCGCACGGCGGCCCGTCGTGCAGCGTCGTGGCGGTTCGCGCTCTTGTCGCGCTGCTTCGCTGCTGGCGATGAAGCCCGAGCCGCGAGCGTCGTGTATATTGCGACCGAAATGCTGATCGCTGTCGGTGGAGGCTGATCGTGTCGGGGCCCGAGCCATTCGCGCTCTCTGTAGGCGACTTGCCGCCCCTGCGGGTCCATTCGTTCACGGGCCACGAGGAGGTGAACCGCCTCTATGCGTTCGACATCGTCGCGTCCGTGGCCGATCCCGACGGGCAGATCGATCGCGCCATCCTGGGCGCGCGCGCCTCGCTCTACGTTGATCTGCCGGGCGGTACGCCACGCGCTGTCTACGGCGTCGCGACCCACATCGAGGGCGAGGATTCCCTTGCGGATGGCGAGCGCACGTTCCACATCCGCGTCTCCCCCGCGCTGGCGCTGCTCGAGCGGCGGGTCGACACCCGCATCTTCCAGGATCTCACCCTGGTCGAGGTCATCGACGCGGTGCTGGGTCGATACCCGACCCCGCACGAGTTCCGCCTCGCCGCCGCGCCCCCGAAGCGGGCCTACTGCGTGCAGTACAGCGAGAGCGACTTCGCCTTCGTGACGCGCCTCCTCGCCGAGGCGGGCATCTTCTTCTGGTTCGAGCACGCCGTCGCCGACGGCAGCTCGCTCGAGGACCTCGCCTCTGCGGGCGGCGCCGCGGCGACGGAGCTCCTGGTGATGGCCGATGCGGCGAGCTTCTACGCCACGATCGCCGGCGACGACCAGCTCGTCTTCCGCGAGAACAAGGCGATAGGCGGGATGCTCCTGGAGGAGCGCCACGTTACCCGTTTCCGATCGCGCAGCATCGTCACGCCCAACAAGGTGGCGCTCCGCGACTACGACTTCGCGCGCCCTCTCCTCGATCTGAGCAGCTCCGCCGCACCCGTGGCCCCGCCGGCGATGTCCGAGCTCGAGATCTACGAACACCACGGCGAGTACGAGGAGACAGATGTCTCGCCGGCCACCGCCCAGACCCGGCTCGAGCAGCACACCGCCCCCGCAAACATGCACACCGGAGAGAGCGTGTGCCGCCGCCTGTTTCCCGGCGCCACCTTCGCGCTCTCCGACCACCCCGTCGATCGGGTCAACGCCCGCCACGTCGTCACGTCGCTCACCCACACCGGCATCACGCCTCACGCCGGCGGTCATACCGTCACGTACCAGAACCGCTTCACCGCGCTCGACGCGGCCACCCCAGCGCGCCCGCCGCGCCCGCCGCGCCACGTCCGGCAAGTGATGGAGACCGCGGTCGTCGTGGGCCCCGAGGGGAGCGAGGTCTTCACCGATGCGTACGGCCGGGTGAAGGTCCGCTTCCACTGGGATCGCGAGGATCACGGCGACGAGCTGAGCTCGTGCTTCCTGCGCGTCTCCCAGAGCTGGGCTGGCCCGGGCTGGGGCTTCCAATTCATCCCGCGCATCGGGATGGAAGTGGTCGTCACCTTCCTCGGCGGCGATCCCGATCGCCCGCTGGTCACCGGCTGCGTCTACAACGCGCTGAACCCGCCGTCGAACATCCTGCCGCTGGATGTGGCGCGGAGCGGCATCCGCACCCGGACCCTGCCCGGCGGAGGCGGCTTCAACGAGCTGACCTTCGACGACAGCGCTGGTGCGGAGCAGGTCTACCTCCGCGCGCAGAGGAACCTCGACGAGGTCGTGCTGGTAGACCACTCGACGACCGTCGGTAAGAACCAGACGCTGTTGGTGCAGGGCGACCACACCACGGTCGTCTCCGCCACGCGATCGATCACCGTCGACGGGACGCAGACCGTCACGATCGGTGGCAACGCGGCGCTCTCCGTCGGTGTCGACCAGGAGACGACCACCGGCGGCAACCAGCGCACCACCGTCGACGGCAACAGCATCACCGCAGTCACCGGTGTCTCCGTGTCCCAACACGCGAGCGACGCGCTCACCCTGATCGTCGGCGATCACACGCTGCGCGTCGAGGGCGACTCGAGCACCCAGATCGGCAACGTCGACAAGCCCTCGAGCGGCGAGGTCTATGCGTACGGCGACTACAACCTCGCCGCCGGGCGCGTCGTGCGCCTCCGCGCGGTCGACTCGATCGTGCTCGAGTGCGGCGACAACAAGCTCATCGTGGCCCACGACGGCATCACCATCCAGGCCTCCACCATTGCCATCAAGGCCTCGGAGAAGGCATCGATGAGCGGCAAGGGCCCGGCCCTCACGCTCGGGGACGACGCCGAGATCGTCGCCAAGACCGTGAGCATCCGCTCGTCCGGGGCCACGCTCACGATGGCCGACGACGCTAATCTGCGCTCCGACAGCATCAAGGTCGAGAGCAAGAAGGGCGTCCTCGCCATGGACGACGACGCCAAGATCTCCGCGACCACGGTCAAGCTCCTCTCGGCGGACAATGCCTCCGTCGAGATCGACAAGAACGCGAGCGTGAAAGGCGCGGCCGTGGCGCTCGGCAAGCCGGCCGACCCCGCCGACAAGCCCGCGGACGAGAGCTCGAAGCAAGCCGACGAGAAGGACCAGAAGCCCGAGACCAAGCCGCTCTCGCTGCGCCTCATCGACCCGAAGCTCGAGCCCTACAAGGAGAAGAACTACGTTCTCGTCGTTGCGGGCGAGCGCTTCGAGGGCAAGACCGACGGCGACGGGAAGATCGCGCACGACGTGAGGAAGGAGGCCGAGATGGGCTCCCTCATCCTGTGGCCGTCCGACTACCCGACCGGCGAGCGGGTGACCTGGAAGCTCCGTATCGAGGCCGAGCCCCCGGGGGCGGACGTGCCGGGCGCGCTGCTCCGGCTGCGGAACCTCGGCTACTACCTGGGACCTCTGGTGACGTCAATCGACGACAACCTCCGATCGGCGCTGGTGCAGTTCCAGCGCGACCACGAGATCGATGGAACCGGGGAGCTCGATGGCCCCACGCTGGCCAAGCTGAGCGAGGTCCATGGGCACTAGCAAGGAGTTTCCGGGCGGGCCCCTCGCCGGGCAAGCGACGTCGGCGCAGCCAACCACGCTCTCGCCCCCGCACATCCCCAAGGCTCCTCAGCTTTCGGTGGCGCTCAACACTTCCCCCGTGGACCCGAAGGAGGACGTCCCGGATCTCGCCATCGACACCGCTGCAACGATCCAGAAGATCCTCGAGCAGATCCACGGGCGGCTCGTGGCGGGCCTGGGCAAGGTGTGGGAGGGGCCCAACGGCCACGATCTGGAGTGGGACACCGTCCCGCCGGACCCCAACAACCCGAACGCCGACCTCTCGAAGGCCGGAACGCAGCAACTCGCCGAGGAGGTCTGGGCGCGCCACTGCGCCGAAATCATGCTGGGAACGACCTACGGCACGGCGACGTTCTACGGGTCGAAGCCCGTCTGGGCGGACAAGGACTACTTCAAGTTCTTCGTGGGAGACAATCCCGTCCTCCCGGTCGCGATGGCGTGCCAGCAGCTCTGCACCTTCGCGCTCCTCTCCCAGGGTCGAGCGATCGAGGAGCTCTCGTCTAAGGGCAAGGCGAAGAACGTCGGCATCTCTGCCGGGAAGAACGATTACCTTCCTTGGATCTACGATGGCAAGTTCGAGACGAGCACCAAGTACTCCGTCCTGGCGAACGCGGTGAAGCGCAAAGCGCCGCCTGAGCGCGGCCTGACGCCCGGGAGCTTGTTTTGCTTCAGTCCGGGGGGTGAGGGACAGCAGGAGGGATCCCACGTCGTGTTCGTCCTCCGCGTTGCGGCTTCGGTCGAGCAGGTGCAGTTCCTCGACACCGGCGCCGTCGTCGCGTCCGCGACGCGGATCGTGGGCGGGAGAAAGAAGGGCTACAGCGTGCCACGCTCGGTGATTCCGGAGGACGGCGGGGCACCCTATGCGATGCGCAACCTCGGCGTGGCGGGCAACTACGACGACGCGCTCTTCACCGGCCAGATCGGCGTCACCATCCCCAAGACGGGCGAGGTCATCCCGTTCGTCGGCCTGGGCGTGCACAAGGTCCTCGGCCCGCAGACCATCATCACCGGGGTCACGCTCGCGCGGCGTGCGCGTCCGCTCGCGGTGGCCCGGATCGGGATCATCAAGCGCCCCGCGGCGCCGACCGCGAAGCTCACTGCGGACGACGTGCTCTACGTGAGCCCGCTCCTCCAGATGCACGAAGGGGAGAAGTCGAACTTCTACATCTCGCGCCTCCTCTGGTCGCTCCGCACCATGCCCGGTTACGCGCACCTGCAAGCGATCTGGCAGGTCAGCGTGCCGCAGGCAGAGTTCGTGAGCGCGATCCGGAATCCGACGCGCGACGTCCCGCTCAAGAAGATCTACGAGGGCGCGACGCCCAAGCTGAGGCCCTGCATCTGGCTCACCGTCGAGAAGGACGGGCGAGTGACGTACCTCGCCCGATACAAGACATTGACTTACAAGGATGCGGCGGACGGGAAAACGAAGTCGAAGCCCGACACGGAGCCGAAAGGAGCGCTGGAGAAGATCGCCGCGCTCACGAACAAGTTCAACCATCTGCCACCCGGGGAGCACTACGTGAGCCCCGCGCTCTGCAAGCTCGAATCCATGCCGGACTACTTCAAGCCGTGGTGACCTGGATCGCCCTCGCGCTTCTCGGCGCCGCCCTTACCGCGGGGTGCGCCGGCCCCCCCGCTCCGCCTCCAGCGCCACGGCAGGGCGACTCCGCCAAAACGGCCCCGACGCCTGCGCCGCCCCCCGCGGCCAGCGCATCGGCCCCAGCAGCACCCGCTCCCGCCTCCGCAGTGCGCTGGTTTTTGGCCGCGGCGACGACGCAGCAGCTCGGCGTGATACGGCTCTTCCACGACGCGGGCATCGTGGGGGGCGGTGGCGCGCGCGATCTCCAGATCCGCGGCGACGAGCTCGTGGATGTCGACTTCTCCCGGCTAGCGGACAGCCGGGCCCCGGCGCCGAGCTTCGCGATGGTGCAGGGCTCCTGGCCCGAGAACGCATGGATGGCCGACGAGACAATCGGGCCCAGCGACGCCCGTGGCACGACGCTCTACCACTTCACCAAGGCGGGCTGGAAGCGCGTGGCGGGCTTCGACGAGATCGGGCTCCCGCGCTTCCTCGGCTTCGGCTTCGGGCCGAGCGGCGCGGTCCTGACCGTAGTGGACGGGGCGACGCGTAGCGGCGACCCGGAGCGCCCCGACAACCGTTACATCCGGCCGCCCCGCTTCCGGCTCCTCGCGGGGAAGGCCGCGGGCGCGCTGCCCGCGATCGACGTCCCCGGCGAGGACCGCCTGCTCGGCTTCGCGGCGCTGCCGAGCGGCGACCTCTTCCTCGTGGGGGCCCGCGCGGCCGACGGCAAGGTGTTCGTCGACCACTGGAGCGCCGGCGCCGCGCGGCCCCAGCGCAGCGAGCTCCCCGCGGGGCTCGGGAGCGGCCCGCCGGCGAACCGGGCTCGCCTCGTCCTCGCCCGGAGCGCGACCGAGGTCTATCTCGCCGGCGGCTCTGATGTCATGGCCGGCGGCAGCCCGTACCTCGCGCGCTACGACGGCACGCGCTGGGCGATGATCGAGCCGCCCGCGGACGCGCCCCTCCGGAGCTACGACGTGGCGCCCGACGGCGAGGTGTGGGTGGTCCTCGACGGCGCGCGGGCGGGCGCGCAGAGCACCCTGTGGCGGCGCGCCGTCGGCGCCGCCGCGTGGGAGCGCGTCGTCATCGAGGGCCGCGGTCTCCGCCCCGACGTCGTGGGCGCGGCGCCCTTCGACGTTCTCGCCCGCGGCCGGGGCGACGTGTGGACGCTCGTCCGCCTCGATTTCGCAGGTGGCGTCCAGGGGGTTGGCGTGCTCCACAACCGTCCTCCGTCGAAGCCGATGGATCTGTGAGGTGAGGTGAGGCCCGGGAATGATCTACGGTGATTTCAACCTACAGCGCGGCGACGCCGATGCCACCCGGAAGTGGGGCGGGCAGCAGCAGGCCATCGCAGTCGGCCAGGCTACGGCGGGGACCCCGACGACGCTGGGATCGGCGTCGCCCGTGGCCGATCTGCAGCGGGATCTCGCGACCCTCGGCTTCCTCTACGTCAAGGGGTCGACGACGCCTGGAGAGTTCGACGATTTCACCGAGGGGGCCGTGCGTGAGCTGCAGGCGTACGCGAAGATGGCGGTCGCCGCCGTGGAGAACCCCTCCGCGCAGGGCGCGTACGTGGAGAGGCTCTCCTCAGTGCCCACTGGCTCCTTCAAGTATGCAGGCCACGTGAGCGGCGTCGTCAACGCGGGCACGCGCAAGGTGATCGAGCACTGGCTGGCCCAGAAGTGGCGCTGTCCGGTCGTGCTCGACGGCTGGACGACCCGGGGGACGCCGGTGAGGACGCAGGAGAACGTCTGGCGCTTCGACGAGGTCGCAGGCGGCCTGGTCGTGAAGGCGCGCGACTTCAGCGGCTATTACCGGGAGCAGCGGGCCACGGACCCGCTCTGGAAGATTGGCAAGTCCGTACGCTACCAAGGCACCCACGGCCCGAGCGGGGACACGACGGTGGCGTGGCCGGAGCTCGAGCTCACGCCTGAGCTGGTGTTCGGGCAGTCGTTCGACTCGCTCAACGGTGCAAATCAATCCACCTTCCGCGTCGTCCGGTGCGTCGCGGAGATCGAGTGCATGGGCTTCTTCGACATCATCAATGCCTATGACCGGGCCGTGGTTTCCACCGGGCTCGTCCACTGGACGTTCCTCGACGGCTCGGGCGAGCTCTCGGAGCTCTTGGTGCAGCTCGCCGAGATCGCCCCCGCGGACTACGCCAAGGCGTTCGTCTTCTTTGGCCTCGATGTGCGGACGAAGGCCGCCACGGCCGCGCACGATCCGGTGAGCGTCAAGCTCGAGGACGAAGACGGTAAGTACCGTCGCATCATCGAGCACGCCCACCCGAGGACGCAGGAAGAGCGCGATCTCAAGCGGGAGGAGCTGGCGCGGCTCAACTACATGCGTAACTGGCACTGGTGCTACCGGTTTGTGATGACCGCGAGGACGCTCGCGTCCTACCGCCAGGAGATGTGGAAGAAGGTCATGTACCGGATCATGACCATCCAGGGCGTGCAGCTCGATGAGCTGACTACGATCCCCTTCACCGCGGCCGACGGGACGGCGCAGCGCCGCCCCGCGACGATCGGTGACGCGCTCACGTCCGAGCTCGGGATGGGCATCCTCCTGCGCTGGCACGTGCTCTCCCCGGCCGGTGTCGTCGGCGCGAGAAACAGGGGCGGGAGCGCGATCAGAGCGGCTCTCCGCGACGCCAAGGCAGCGAGGCCGGCGCTCGGCTGGAGCAACGCGCCCACGACCTGGGGTCAAGCAGAGGAGGATGCCATCATCCAGGCGCTCAAAGACCAGGCAACCCATGGATCCAACGAGATGCAGAAGAGCATCCCCAAAGTGTCCGCGTTTCCGGGGGCTGGGCGCCCGGAGTGGAGGGTCGACCGGGCGCACATTGGGGCGCTCTCCACCCGGCGCGGCTCATTCGAGTTCTCGCCCAGCCCCGGCTATGGATACTTCTTCGCCGACGATCCGTTGAACGCGGGTGGCTTCGGCTCCGACCACGCCTCCGGCCGCGTGAAGCCGGGCCCCGTGCGAGCGACGACGATCTCGAAGCGCTGAGAGCCTCAGCGCTGGGTCGCGAGCCAGGTGGAGTATGTCTGGAACGCGCTGTTCCAGGAAGCGCGCAGTGAGGGGCTCGCCGCCACGGCGGCGCGATAGTGGTCGTCGATACCGCGCTTCTCGGCTGCATCGACGCCGTACCGCAGCATGATCTCCCCTTCTCGGTCTGGAGAGCGCGCGAGCTCGGCGCAGAGAGAGGCGTGTTGCTCCAGCGATAGCCGCGGCGCGGCCGGAGCGGCGGGCCGGAACGGGGTGCTCGGCCCACGCGGGAGGTCGAGCGCCAGCGCCGTCCCGTCGAGCGCGGGTCGGGGACGCGTGGGCGGCAAGTGCGGCGCGGCCGGGGCAGAGCTGGCCACGGGCGTCGGGACGACGTCTCCTTTGCGGAAAGGCAAGGCCATCGCCGGGAGGGGAAGCGGGCCCATGTCAGGGCCACGCGTCGCGGTGAGCGCGGCCGGCGGACGCGCCACGTCGCGTTGCAGCGTGGGCTCGGCGTGCGGGAAGGGCAGCGCCAAGCTGGACGGCACGTCGAGCGCTAGCGACGTGCCGGTGAGCGGCGCGCGTTGAGCAGGCGCCGCATCAGGCTTCGCGGCCGGGGGCGGCGGAGGTGCAGGCGGCGCGGCCGGCGCAGCGACGAACGGGAGCTCGGCGCCACGGGGCACCTCGAACGAGAACGCGGTGCCGCGGAGATCCCGGCGCGGCGGCTCCGGCGTCGCGGCCTGCGGCTCCGGCGCGGCCTCGGGGATCTCCACCTGATGCACGGCCTCGCGCGCCCGCTGCGCGGCCCGTCGCTCGGCCGCGCGCTCTTCCTCTGCTCGCTGCTCGCGCTCGCGAGCGCTCCGGTATTCTTCGAGGAAGTACTCGCCCATGCGCTGGAACGCGCCGTCGAGCGCGGCGCTCGCGGCGCGCTCGCGGTCGAATTGCTCACGAGCGGCGGCGTAGTCGCGATGGCTCGTGACACCGTGCTCGGCGAGGAGCAGCGTCACCGGCCCTCCGCCCGCGGAGAGGACGGTCTCGATCGCCGCGTAGGTGGCGAAGTCGATCTCCGGTGAGGCATCGTCCTCGGCGTCGCGCTCGACCTCGGCTTCCATCGCGGCCATCGGTGCCGATGTTACCTCCATTCACGCTCAGCGCTTGAGCGCCGCAAGCGCAGCCAGGACGCGCGCGCTCCCCGGCGTGGGCACGAGGGTCTCGCCCCGGAGCAGGAGCTCGACGATCCACAGGCGTGGACGAGGCACCTTCGGCGGGTCGCCGGAGCCCAGGGAGCCCATTACACAGTTGGGGCGGGGCGGCACACGCGCCCTGGCTGCGCGCACCCGGACGCGCACGTCGAGCGCACCGTCGCCGTCGACATCGACGAGGTCGAACCCCTCGAGCTCCGCCGCGACCACGTCGGGGCCACCGCCGCACGAGGTGTCGGTGGTGTCGGACACGGCGACGAGCTCGATGCGGTCGTGGTCCTCGTCGCGCGCGTAGTCCACCGCCACGACGGCCTGGTCGTGCTGCCCATAGGCGATGGCGTCATCGCGGCAGATCAGGAGATCGCGCCCGGTCCCGGTGCGGAGCGCGCGGCACCGGCTCCGGCTCGTCCGGGGATCGACGCGCAGATCGAAGCGCGCGAGCGCGAGCTGCACGCCGGCGCGGCGCGCAAGCGCGAACCCGGTGGCGCCCTCGCAAGCCATTTCGCCCGCGACCTCGTCGCGCCCCGCCGCGGAGAAGCTGCCCAAGACCGGCTCGGTGAACTGGTCGAGGCTCACCACGCTGCCCGGCTCGCACGGGGCGGTCGGAGGAGGAGGCTTCGCGGAGGGCGCGGCCGTGACGATGGCGATGGCTGATGCGGCGACCACAGGGGACGACGCCCTCGGTCGCGGTGCGCCACATGCGAATGGTGCCGCGAGTGCGATGAGGAGGGCAAGGCGCTGGAGCGGCGTCATCGCCGGACGAAAGGTGAATCCAAACGCAGTCCGGAGGCAAAGATAGATTCTGTCACGCAAGCGCAGTAGTGACATATGCCGGTGCGTGCGGGGCGGAGGGTTCAATCTTGCGCAAGGCCGGGTGTGGCTCTCTTCGCGCGTGACTCATCGACCTGCAACCCCCAGCAGGCTCACTCCGCGTCAACGGCGGTTCCGGGGTCCGTGATTTCGATGCTGCCCGTCCACATGCAGTTGCACTTGGAGTCGTTCGTGAGAGCCTTCTGGCTCTGGATGGTGACGATGCTCGCGCCCGGCGACCACGGAGCCGGGATCACGGGGAGACATGGCATCGGCGTGAGCGCGCCCATCGCCGCCGCCGTGGCCGCGGCGACCTGCGGGTTCGCCAGGGTCTTGCACATGCCGAACGGAGCGATGTTGACCATCGGCACGTTGTCCATGACCGTGGCAGCGGGCTGCTCGTCGGCCGAAGAGCCGTTCACTGGAAGCACGGTGAGCGTGGAGGGCGCGAGCCCCTCGCTGCACTTGAGCATGGCGCCGTTGATCACCAGCTTGGGCATCGCGCGGGGATGGTAGGCGGGGTGCGGGCGCGGGACAATGCCCGTCGCCCGCTGCGCAGGCGCGCCAGCCCCGTCCCCGGCCGCACGCACAAAGGGCACCAGCGTGTCCAAGGGCACCATGGTCACCATGGCGCCAAACCGACCGCGACGCGCCTCAGCGCTGCCGCAAGGCCGGCGTGGGCGAGTAGACGAGGAAGAACCTGCCGTCGACCTCCCCGATCGGCCAGAGCCCCATCCGGTAGAGCTCGAGCAGTGGTCTCGACGGCGAACGCTCCACCTCGGTGACGGGCGTCTCCAGCACGTCGACGGCCGTGATTATCGCCGAGATGGAGAAGTTCCACGCGCCCGTGGCGACTTCGCTCCCGCCGGCGGCGTGGATCTCCGCGGTGGGATCGACGTCGCCGGCGCCGCCCTGTCCGAGCGTGCGATCGCCGTCGGGCGTCGCGTCGAGCATCCGCTGCGCGGCTCGCACGGCGGCCCGTCGTGCGGCGTCGTGGCGGTTCGCGCTCTTGTCGCGCAGCTTCGCCCACGTCCGCTTTGCGGCCTTCGCGTCGCCGGGCCGGTTCTGGCTCATCGACGCCCGGAGCGACGCAGCGAACGCGGCCTCCCACCCCGCCTCCCACGCGCGGGCGTAGCTCTGCCGGAGCAGGATGCGGCGGAGCATGCGCGTGCCGATGGAGAGCTTGTGGTCCTCCTCGCGTCGCGAGGCCTGTGTGTCGCGCACGACGTTGATCAGCGCGGCCGGCGAGCCCTCCAACGTGCCGACGCGCTGATCCGCGGCGCAAGCGACATCCCGGGCAGCGGGCGCACCTTCTTGTGCTCGGTCACGATGGCGTAGACCTCGCGCACGAGCTCCGCGACCACATCCGGATCCGGGGGCGCCTTCGGCGTGAGCCAGGGGATCGTGCGGATGTCGTCGAGGATGGGGCCGATCTCGCCGGCGCGCGGGCCGAAGACCTCCTCGAGCGGGACCTCCTTCACGACGCGGAAGGCTGAGGTCTTCAGCAACATCTCTCCTCGCCCGACGAAGAGGTCGGCCGGATCGACGACCACCTCGTAGACCTGGAGCGGCCACTCGTCGCAGCCCCAGAGCGACGCCACGGGCTCGTTGCCGGCGATGAAGCCCGATCTGCGCGCGACCCGCTCACCGACGGTGAGCGGGCCCTGCACGTTCTTGGACGTCCTGGAGGCACACACGAAGGCTTGAAGCGGCGTGCCGGGCTTGGGGACCTCGAACGGCAACGCGACGAAGTTCGGGCCGTAGATCGGATCGGGGAGGCCTGGGCGCGGGCGCACCGCGCTATCTTCGTGCAGGGCGCTGCAGAGGTCCACGGCCGCGGCACAGCCCTGCACGAGCAGCATCCGACGCACCTCTTCCGGTCACCAGCGTGTCCAGCGGCACCATGGTGACCATGGTGCCGCCGGCTTCAGCGCGACGGTCGTCGCCCCGGCGCATGGTAGCGCCAGTACCAGTCGGAGCGGCGTTCACCGGCAAAGGCGTGAAGCACGAGGCGCAGTTTCCCCTGTGCGAGTTGGTCCCTCGGTCGAGAACCTCACGCCACGCGGAATTGTCGATGGAATGGGGTGTGGATAGGATCGGGACAATATCGGTGAAACCTCAGCGTAAACCGGTGGTGTCCCCTCTGGGCGGAGTCCTGGCTTGCGCGAGAAGCATGGGATATTTCCTTTGATTTCGCCTGCTTAGTTAGTTAGGTGTTGCGAGTGCGCATAACGTCAACCGCGTTCGTGGTGACGAATGGCGCGGGGGAACGCCGGGTGGCGCCATTTACTCTGCTGGACCCGAAGATCTAGTACAGGGGTGTCATCACGCTCAGGCTCATGCCGGGTGTAGGAGAGCCTCATCATGAAAAATGTGGTTCGCGGCGTCGTGCCGGATGCCGACGTGTGTTTGCTCGCCGCCCCCATCGCCGCCGCCACGGCCATGCCGGCGTGCCCGGCGTGTGGCGCGTCGACTGGCACGGCAGCCTCCCCTGAGACCGAGTATGGCGAGCTCATGTGCACTGTGTGCAGCCACGTCTGGCGCGCCACCGCCGCAGAGCTCGACCAAGCATGCGCCGCTGACGACGCGTGGTCTGCGTGCGAAGATATCGCCACTGCTGCGATTGGGGCGCAGTGACCTCCCGGACGTGGGCGCCATGCGCGGGCCCGCCGCGGCTGGAGCTCGCGCTCACGCGTCGCGGCCGCGCGTCGAAACGGGAACCATGGGCACCAGCGTGTCCAAAGGCACCATGGTCACCATGACGCCGCACAGGAGCCCAGCACGGCGTTCGTCGGCTCTCTCTCGCGTCCGCCCCGACGGGTGTACAGTCCGAACGGCGCCGAGCCCTCCCCCGGCACCCCGAACCCATGCGCTGGATCGCCCCCGCCTCGAAGGACACCGCCACCGCCACGCTGGAGAAGCGCCTCTGGGCCGCGGCCGACGAGCTGCGCGCCAACAGCGGCCTGTCCGCGGCGCAATACAGCCAGCCCGTCCTCGGGCTCATCTTCCTCCGGTTCGCCGACGCCAAGTTCGCCGCGCGGCGGGCCGCGTTGGAGAAGGCCGCGACCGGCCGGCGCGGGGCGCGGGTCGACGATCCGGGCGCGTACCACGCCGCGGGCGTGCTCTTCCTCCCGGACGAGGCGCGCTTCGCCGATCTGCTCGAGTACCCGGAGGGCGGGCGCAAGGGGAAGGCGCTGGGCCAGGCCGTGGACGAGGCGATGCGCGCCATCGAGCGGGAGAACCCGCAGCTCTCGGGCGTGCTCCCGAAGACCTACCAGGCCTTCAACGCCCGGCTCCTCAAGGAGCTGCTCAAGACCTTCTCCACCATCCCGGTGGATCTCCAGGGCGACTCGTTCGGGAAGATCTACGAGTACTTCCTCGGCGAGTTCGCCGCGAGCGAGGGCTCGATGGGCGGCGAGTTCTACACGCCGACGAGCATCGTCCGGCTCCTCGTCGAGGTGCTCGAGCCCTTCCACGGCCGCATCCTCGACCCTGCCTGCGGCTCGGGCGGCATGTTCGTGCAGAGCGCTCGCTTCATCGAGGAGCACCACAAGAGCGTGGGCGCGAGCGGGCTCGCCATCCACGGGGTCGAGAAGGTCGACGACACCGGCCGCCTCTGCCGCCTGAACCTCGCGGTGCACGGGCTCGAAGGCGACATCCGTCACGGCGGCGAGATCAACAGCTACTACGACGATCCGCACAACCTCGTCGGGCGCTTCGACTTCGTGCTCGCGAACCCGCCGTTCAACGTCGACAAGGTCGACAAGGATCGGCTCAAGGACGCGACGGGGAACGGGCGGCGCTTCCCGCTCGGACTGCCCAAGACCGACAACGCCAACTATCTCTGGATCCAGCTCTTCTATTCCGCGCTCAGCCCCAAGGGGCGCGCCGGCTTCGTGATGGCCAACTCGGCGTCCGACGCGCGCAGCTCGGAGATGGAGATCCGCAAGCAGCTCGTCGAGGCCCGCGCCGTGGACGTGATGGTCTCCGTCGGGCCGAACATGTTCTACACCGTCACGCTGTCGTGCACGCTCTGGTTGCTCGACCGCGGCAAGGCGCACACGAAACGCAAGGACGAGGTGCTGTTCCTCGACGCGCGGGCCATCTACCGGCAGATCGACCGGGCCCACCGCGACTGGACCGAGGCGCAGATCGGGTTCCTCGCCAACGTGGTGCGGCTCTACCGCGGCGAGGACGTGGACCTCACCTACGGCGGCGAGGAGGCGGGCGAGAAGCTGCGCGAGGTCTTCGGGAAGAAGCCGAAGTACGCGGACGTGGCCGGCTTCTGCAAGGTCGCCACGGTCAAAGAGATCGAGGCCCTGGGGTGGAGCCTCAACCCCGGCCGCTACGTCGGGGTGGCGCCGGGCGAGAAGGTGAGCGACGAGGATTTCAAGGCGCAGTTCGAGACCTTGAGCGAGGAATTCGAGGAGCTGACCAAGGAGGCGTGGAGGCTTGAGAAAGTGATCGCGAAGAACGCAGCGGAGATCCTCGGTTCGTGATGGACGCGGATCGGTGGCAAGAGCGCAAGCTCGGCGACTTCATCACCTTGAAGTGAGCGTGACCGCGAAGCTTGAGGGGGTTCGGATCGCGAAGATGGCGGGACGCGGAGCGTCATGGCGACGCAGGGCGCCGCCGGGGTGGCAGCTTCC
>Ga0224495_10001143_pt1 | contig 19343 bp, 34 predicted proteins | sample SF_Jul11_sed_USG_FD_168128 | JGI IMG/M metagenome (GOLD analysis project Ga0224495, IMG submission 168128) | Sediment microbial communities from San Francisco Bay, California, United States - SF_Jul11_sed_USGS_4_1 | ecosystem: Environmental > Aquatic > Marine > Sediment | place: USA: California... | reverse complement strand
CAAATTCTGACAAACATTATAAAAAATGCCTGTGAGGAATTAAGGGCCGCTTATAAGGATGATCTACAGAAGGCTAGAATACGAATAGTGACCAAGATTGTTGATTCTTATTTTATATCGTGTAAAATAGAAGATAATGGCAGGGGTATTAGAGAAGATTTATTAGATAAGGTGCAGACTCCTTTCTTTTCCACAAAGGAACAAGAAAAAAATAACCAGTCTGGTTTGGGGTTGGGATTGCATATTGTGACTCAAATAATAAATTCCTACAATGGCAATCTGAAAATATACAACAATCATAATAAAAAAGGCGCAACATTTGAAATAATGTTGCCTTTAGTAAAGGAAAAATAAGATGGAACAAAAAGGAACGTATACAGAAAGAATATTGGTTATTGATGATGAAGTTCAAATTCTTGAGGCTATTAAGAATTTCTTCTCATTACACGGCATTGAAGTAGATGCATTCAATGACCCTGAATTGGCTATGAAAGCCTTAAAGGCTAAGAAAAATTATAGCTATAAAACGGTTATAACAGATATTCGTATGCCCAAAAAATATGGCTATGAACTAATAACCGAAATCCATGCCTATACGCCATTGACTGATGTAATTATCATTACTGGTTATTCCAATATGGATTACATTATCAAATGCTTTGAGCGTGGAGCCTATGATTATTTCAAGAAACCTTTGAATGACATGAAGCCTCTATTGGATGCTGTTCTCAATTGTTTCAAGAGACATGAACGATGGCTTTCAAAGGACGGACTACTTTAATTCTAGGAAGTCTTTAAGTTTCTTTGCATCAGAAAATTTCTTGTTGTTATAGAAAATGGTTTTAATTAGGTCAGGACTGTATTCAGGCAAGCCTTTAAGAATAACTTCCTTTTCTTTCTTGGCATACTTTTGAGCCTGTTTTACAAATTCCTCATTCTTTATAGAAGCCGCTATTTCAATGATTTTTCTGTCATTGATGAAAGAAACAACATCCATTAATACATATTTTGAGGATGGGTTGTTCAGTTTAATCATCACTCCTATACTATTTGAGGTATTGCTTCTGGCAAATTCTTCGGCTATTTTTTCATCGGTTGTCCAGGATTCTAGTGGGCTTCCGTGTAAAGATTTCTTGTGTAGAATGGTAGATAAAATTTCTGGTTGAGTAGGAATACTCCAACTCAATCCCCTGTATATAGGGTTTGAAAGCTGTGAAAACTTTTGAGGAATTATTTTTTTGTATTCAGAAAGGGATTTGTATAATCCTTCATGATCGTGGAAATCTATCCAGTTAGATAAATCAGTAATAAGACTTGACCAAATTTTCTTGACATTGGAGTCTAGTTCTGGTAGATTGTCTGTATCGGAATACTTTGCACCACTAACATCCGATAGAGTAACATCGTTTGGCAGAGATTTTTCTAAGAACTGTTTGAAGGTTAAAATAGTCATAGATTCCTTTTGTTAAATATATCCTGTATTTATAAATAGGATTATGATTTAAAAAGGGAAAGGTGTGTTATACGCCCCCTTAACTTAAAGGTAAAGTAATCGGCTTTTAACCGATAAATGTCAGTTCAATTCTGGCAGGGGGTATTAGGAGTTTTATGCTTAGGAATTTTTTGATAAATCATCCTGAAATGTTTTTCTATACATTTGGGGTTGTTTATCCTATAATAATTCATATTATAGTAGCGTTAATAGAATTTTACAAGGAAAAAAGAAAGAAATAGGTCCCATGGTCTAAAGGCAATGACACTGGTCTGTCGAACCAGTTGTACGGGTTCGATTCCCGTTGGGACCGCTTACATATAGGAAGATAATGAATGAAGATTTTATTTAAGAATGTATTCTATGCTATTACATATTCAGATTATGATGAATATAATATACACGGACTATACAGAAAAAGAGAAAATGCAGAAAAAGAACTTGAAAAAATTAAAGCATCTTGTCGTGATGGATATAAAGCAAGTTGTTACGATATAGATGAATATACTTTTCAAGATTAATTAAGCAACCTTGGTATTAATGGTAGTATGTTCGGTTGAAGCCCGAAAGGCGAAAGTTCGAATCTTTCAGGTTGCATTTCAATAAGGAAAAAATGAAAGAAACATTCCAAATAGCCCTAGAGTATTTACTTTATGGAAATGAAATTACATTAAATGGTAATAGGTATGGTATTGGTGAAGATGAAAATAACGTGCCTGTCTTATGTCTAATTTCTAAAAATGAAAACGATGAAGATATTTTCTTTGAAGTTGATTTTACTCTAAATGATTTCATCAAAAGATGTAGCTTAATGACCGAGAATGAAAGAATTGGTATGGTTTCTTCTCTTGCTCTACAAAAATTCAAAAAACAAAAGTCCATTACAAATATGCCATGATTGATAATGATGGGATTCCAAAGGAATAAATGGAGTTAAAGAAGAAACGTATCTTAATTCAAGAATGACAATAAATCAATTTGTCATTTGAAAACAAAGTAAAAGGAGATTTGATAAATGTATCTAGAGATAAGTGATTCAAAAACAGGTAAGACTGAAAGATTGATAAAAAAGGCTATTGAATTTTCTAACCAAAATGATGGTAGTGAAATATTTCATACATCCGATGTAAATATAAAAAGAAAAGATAAAAGTATAATTGTAGTTCATCAAGAGAATAACAATATATTCAAATACTGCAAATTATATCCAGAACTAACTCAAAATGGAATAAAAAATCTAACCCTCAATTCATTGGATAATTTACAGGATATTAAGAACACATATTTCTTTTTCGATGAATTTGAACAAAATGAAGACAATAATAAGCTATTGTTAGAACTTTTAGCTAGAGTGGATTTAGCTAAATGTTATTTCGTAACATCCCCTGCCGCCTATTTAACTCTAAATGATATACTAAGGCTTAAAGGCTTTTTATCAGAAAATAGTTATGAAGATGAATATGATTATAGTGTTGAAAGGCTAATAAAAGAAGCTATAAAAAATAAGGTTAGACCAATTGTCTTTCTTTTATACATGAATGATTTTCATTATTTATCATTCGACAAACAAGGATTTAATCCTGCCCTAAAAAATATTCTAGAACTTCCATTTAAACTTTAGGAGTATAACATGTATATTGAAATATCTGAAAGATCAACAGGAAAAACGACTAGATTGATTAACGATATGAAGTTTAGATTGGATTCCAGGGAACCATGCATTTTTATTACTCAAAAAATGTCATGGGGAAAGGATATATTGAGACGATTTGATTTGAAGGAAAAGAATTATCAAAATCTTCAAATCATCTCAACAGAATCAAACCCCGCTGGTTTATCTGGTAATTTTTATCTAGATGAAATAGATTTCTTAAATCTTGAAAAATCATCATACCTTTATTTTTATATAGGATTGTTGAGTGATGATTCTCAAAATGTTAGAATGTCTTCTACAAAAGAAAGAACCAGAACACTAGAAAATTTTTCACATATCCTAAAAAATGATTCTTATCAGGGCGATTTCTTGTCCTATGCCATTTATAAAAATGGTATGAAATATCTTACCTATGATAAAGCCATTAAGGATGTAGTCCATAAAAATATATTGAAAGAGGTAGTCATTTTTTAATAAGGAAAAATGAATAAAATTAATGAATGGGTAGGTTCAATAGCAGGGATACTAGGGGCAATTTTATTTGCCTCAAATACAGATTACAGTAAATTTGGATTCATAGCCTTTCTATTTTCTTCTATTACCTTATTTCTATGGTCATTGAGGAATAGAAATTACGGACTGATGGTTTTGCAGATTGCCTTTACTATAATCAACGTGATAGGAATTTTTAGATGGAATTGATTAGGTCAAACATCTTGTGATATAAATAGAAGTAGAAAAACGATTGAGGGTTTTCTGGTCTGGTTCCCTTGTTGTGTTTCCTAAGCACGAAAAACTGGACTATCTAAAAGACACTAGAGAAGTGTCTATAACCTACAACTAAGGAGATTAGTTATGTCAAAAGAAAATATCCTATTACTTTCAGATAGTTATAAATTCACACATTTCAAACAATATCCACCAAAAACAGAACAAGTATATTCTTACCTGGAATCACGGGGCGGGAAATTTTCCTCTGTGAAATTCTTTGGACTTCAGTATTTCCTCATGGAATACCTGGAAGGTCAAGTAGTGACACAAGAAAAAATCAATGAAGCAGAAGATTTCATTACGAAACACATTGGTCCAGGTATGTTCAATCGTGAGGGTTGGGAATACATCCTTAAAGAACATAATGGACGCTTGCCAGTGGTGATTAAGGCTGTTCCAGAAGGAATGGTTGTTCCTACAGGAAATATTCTGGTTTCTGTTGAAAACACAGACCCCAAGTGTTTCTGGTTGACAAACTTTCTGGAAACCCTATTGGTTCAAGTCTGGTATGCTATTACCGTGGCAACTCAATCTCATGAAATCAAAAAAATGATTACCAAGTTTCTTGAAGAAACAGGAACACCAGAATTGATTAATTTCAAGTTACATGACTTTGGTTTCCGTGGTGTATCAAGTGTTGAAAGTGCTGGTATTGGCGGCGCGGCACACCTGACCAATTTCATGGGAACAGACACCGTAGCAGGATTGATTTTTGCCAGACGCTACTATGGTTCAGATATGGCTGGATTCTCTATTCCAGCGGCGGAACACTCTACGATTACCAGTTGGGGTAAGGATAATGAGAAACAGGCATTTGAAAATATGCTTGACCAATTCTCCGAAAATCCACTGGTGGCAGTTGTTTCTGATTCCTATGATATTTACAATGCCTGTGAGAATATTTGGGGAAAGAAACTGAAAAAGAAAGTTCTCGCCAAAAAAGGAACAGTGGTTATTCGCCCTGATTCTGGAAATCCCGTTGAAGTAGTGAACAATGTCCTGGATATTCTAGGAAAACAATTTGGGTTCACTGTGAATCAAAAAGGATTCAAGGTTTTGCCTGACCAGGTTCGTATCATTCAGGGAGACGGTGTGAACTACGAATCAATAAAAGAAATCCTTTCCACAATGAAGGTAAATGGTTGGAGTGCTGATAATATCGCCTTCGGTATGGGCGGGGCGCTTCTACAAAATCTAAACCGTGATACACAACGGTTTGCCTTCAAATGTGCATCGGTTACTGTTGACGGTGTTGAACGTGATGTATGGAAACAGCCCGTGACCGATAAAGGGAAACGTTCTAAGGCGGGTAGGATGAAATTGGTCAGGGTAGAAGGTTCTCATGGTTCAACGGTTGCTACTGTCCTTCAATCTAGTCCAGATAAGGATATTCTCCAAGAAGTTTTCCGTGATGGTAAGATTCTGGTAAAAACTACCTTGGATGAAATCAGAAGCCGTTAAAAAGTCCAAACAAAACAAAGGGAAGTTTTTACACTTCCCTTTTTGCTTGACACTTGAGTTTCATTGTGTTAGACTGTTTTTAGAAAGCAGTTCTTATATGGTTGAGGGTCCCTTTGTATTAGGGTAATGACGTTCAGGACCTAGGTGGCTTTCATTAGCAAGATAACTGAACGGATGGGAGATTGTGTGTGTCCTAGGAAACATACACTTTAGGGAGTCGAAGCCCACCTTAACCTGCCAACTTTTAATAAGTTAAAATATGAAGAAAATGAAAAATAAAAACCAAGAGGAAAAATGTGGTTGCATTGGTGACACAGAATGTAAACCATGTTTTAACAAATACAAAAAACCATATCTAAAAAGTATTGGTAAGAATCTTACTTATGAGGAATATATTCATGATTGGAGATTCTAGAATGACTAAAGTATTTCATTTCAAGGATTTTAAAACCAAAAGAAAGAATTTTGAATTGGCTATTCAGTCAATCAATAACGATTTGACTAATGAAGATATGCATGTTCGTTACACAGATAAGGTTATTGTTCGCTATTATGGTAATTTGTTTGAAATGGAAACAAAAGAAATTGCAGAACAATATATGAATGAAGGTGGCTGGCCTTATGTTGATTATTGTTATCATTCTGATGATGTTAGGAATGAATCCTTCTGGACATTTAATTTCTATTTTACTTCAAAAAAAGAAATTCAATGACTTACAAAAAGACTTGACATTCGAGTTTCATTGTGTTAGACTGTATTTAGAAAACGGGTTGTTGAGTAACGACAATGTAAAATGGTCAGGAGCCGATTCTGGTTTAGTGCGAGTTCGGCACTACTAAGTCCTGATAATAACATTTCCCGAAATCTAATTTTTGAGGCTATATAATGGGACGCACCTTTAAGCCAAAATATCGTCTTGAGATTGTGGACAACACTAATCAGCCAAATTCCTTTGGTTGGTCTGATGCCTATGGTTATCCAAATCAAAAGAACCTGGAAAAATGGGTTGATTATTACAACAAATCACATCAGACTGGTGGAGTGAATTTTCATATTTCAGAATCGGTTGGAGTAGAAGTCTTTATTAAAAAGGCAAAAATCATTCGACAAAAAGATAATGTGGTTATGTCTGAATGGGAAATGCCAGCGTTTTACATCTACTAAGAGGAAAAAATGAAAACCATTCTTGTTAAAGATAGGGAAACCGATTCGGTTTTGTTGACTCTTTCCACCTATGATGGATTTAGCTTTGGTGATTTGCTTAGACTTTATCAACTGGAAAGCACCAATCCCAATAGGGTAGTTATGCTTTTTGATCTGGAAAAGGAAGAATTGATTCCTATTCAAAAACTGGAAGAATATATTGCCGTGTTGGAAGCGGTTAGAATAACCAAAGAAATGATGGGCTATAACTGGTAGAGGGAATATGACAATTAATAAAGAATTGGTTAAAAAACAAGGGGTTTCAAAACAGGACATTTCCAAGATAAATCGTCTACATGAAATTCGTGATGATTATATTGCAAGAATGAAAAAATTAAATCCGAAAAAGGAACAGTATCTTTTGCGGTTATTTTCTTCTTTCATCACAGAAATAAATTATCAGCTACAAGAATTGTGGGGATTTGATAGAAATAAAAACTATCATAGAGACTGGTATCTCCCGCATTGTATTTGTCCTAAAATGGACAATGATGATATGTATGGTACTGATTACCAAGTCATTACTGATAAATGTCCTATTCATACACAAGAGGAAAATGAAAATAGAAATAAGAAAATATCTATCACATAATAACATTGCCATATTCTCCTGAACAGAAAACTATTTCTGTTTATAATTCTTATGCCTTTAAAACGAAAAAGGAAGCGGTTAAATTTGGAACCGATTATCTAAAGAAAAAACTAGAAGACTTTAAAAGAGAATCCTTTTTTAGTTAAATTTCATAAATAGATTCAATGACTTATCTTTTTATTAAAATAATGCTTGACTTCTGACCTTAGTAGTGGTATAATGGTTTTAGGAATTGAGAAAACCGTTAATCAAAATCAGTAAGGAGAAAAGAATGTATATCGGAAAATCAAACGAAGGGACCGTTGTTTACAATAAACAGGAAAAACGTTGGGAATCCTGGTTTGATGGAAAGATGCGCGTGTTCGCAAAAGAACTTTCCTGGATTAAATCCTTGATGCCACGAAGGCGCAAGGTGACTGATCTTGGAGTGAACATTTGGAACATCACGGATAAGAACGACCCCTCAAAGGTTGTGGAAGTGTTCAACTTTGTGGCGCGTCTTGATGAAACTGGAAAACGGAAAAATCTTGCTTCTGAAAAGAAGGAAGTACGTCTTTCCAGGACTGAAATTGTTGATGAAGCCTATAAGCTTCAAAAACAGGAATCACGCCAAACGCAAATTGAACGTGTGATTCGTGGACAGGACCGTTTGGAAGGAATTGTTCAGCGGGTTAAAGTGGTTGAAACCCGTGGTGAAGTTGTCATTGTCAAAATGCCAGTCCGTCATTCTCTTGATGGTTATGTCCTGGAATTTAACAGGAAAACTGGTAATCAATGCAACAATCACAATCCCTACCATTTCTGGAAAATGGATGTTGCTTGAATAAAGGAAAAATATGATTGATTTAATTTTAAATGAATGGATTTGGGGACTGCTACTTGTCCCCTTATCTATAATAGCCTATCTATTTCATAGGCGATTCTGCTATCATCCTATCGGGCGTTTTGTTCTGGTAAGTCACCAAAATAAAACACTCTATAAGTCAAAGTGGATGGGACATAGAATGTTTTACAAGGCAGCTTCTAATTTACTAGAAACCTTGTCTAATCCTTCTATTGAATATGCGGAATTTGAAGAAAGCAATAGAAATAGTGTTGTCCTATCTAAAAAATTGTTGACAAACTCCATTCTTTATTTTAAAATGGGTTTCAGTTATATTGATAAGGAGAAAAAGGAAGATGAATCAAATGAGCCTGAATGAATGGGAAACCGTTATTGATAAATGGGGTATTGGAGAAGTTTATCCATTAGGCTTCATTAAGAGTAAAAACGGTGCGCCTGATGATGTAGAACAATGGCTTTCAGAAAATGAATTTGAAGTGTTTGAACTATTGAATGTTGAAACCAATATCAAAGAAAAGGTTGTAATCCGTAAGGATTATGTTATTAGGTATTATAACGAAATTCCATATAAAGGATTGTTTAATGGGGAAGAAATGCATAATGTATACTTTCCCATGCAATAAAAATAACATGAAAAGAAAAGAGAAATATACTCCATTCCGTTTATTGGGAACCAAACCCCATTCCACGAAAAAGAATGCCTGGAATAAAAAACAACGGAAAGAAAACAAGGTAAAGGAATGGTAATATGAATTCTCATTTTGACGCACTTAAAAAGCGTCTAAATCTTGTTGAAACAAATGAAGGTAGATTGTTTCTAGCAGACAAGAATAGGCGTTTGCTTATGTTATGTCTGTCTGGTTCACATTTATATGGGACCAATACAGAAACTTCTGACCTTGATTTCAAAGGGGTATTTCTGCCAAATGAAAAGGAATTTATTTTAGGAGAAGCGCCAGAACATCTTTCATTCAATACCAAAAACAATTCCAGTGAAAAGAATTCGAGTAAGGATATTGACGTTGAATTGTTTTCATTTAATAATTTCGTAAAGCTAGTTTCTAGTGGTCAGACTGTTGCTATTGAAATGATGTTTACACCAGCTTCAAAGCATGGTTTGATTTATATGGATTATGACTTTTCTTTGTTTGTGGAATATAGGGATGGATTCCTGACAAAGAGAATGAACGCTTTTACTGGTTATGCCGCTACACAAGCAAGGAAATACAGCATGAAAGGCAACAGACTTAACACGTTCAAGAGTGTGGTGGATTTCCTTGAAACGGTTAATCAGGAACAGAAAATGAGGGAAGTGTTTCCAATCATTCTTGGAATGCATTCTGAACTGACCACTGAAGTAAACCCAAATGGTATTAGGGAACTTAATTTTTGTGGCAAGAAATTACAGGAAACTGCTTCCGTTGGATATACTTTGGATACTCTACGCAAATCAATGAATGATTATGGAAAAAGAGCAAAAGAAGCGGCGGAAAATCAAGGCGCTGATTTCAAGGCTCTTAGCCATGCCTTGCGTGTTACATATCAATTAGAACGTCTGGTAGAAGATAATAATCTGATTTTTCCTTTCAGAAAAGATTATGCTAATTTCCTATTGGATGTTAAACAGGGGAAACATTCTTTTGAAAATGTAACATCCATGTTGAATGAAAACCTGGAAACAGTAACTAGGAAAATGGATGAATCTAACCTACCAGAAAAAGTAGATAAAAATTTTGTTGATGATTTAGTGTTTAATTTGACAAAATTTTTATGGAGAAATTAAAATAAAAAAGGGAGTATGTTTTTAAGCATACTCCCTAAACCTAATCAAGTTTAATCAGTTATTTACTGAAGACTTGAGCCTACCACGTTCAAAGCAAATCTTCTATAGAAGTTTGAAGTACCCTGCATGTTATAGGCAATTGCTGAACGAGTCATAACGCCAATTGCAGGTTGGAAAGTGGATTGGTTTGTAATTTTTTGCATCATAAGTGGAACGTATGGGCAATAAATCACACCAGAGTCAGCAGAAGTAGGTCCTTTATATCCTACAGTAATGTAGTCTAGAAGGTTTGAAGCCACTTCGGTTGAAGTAGGTTGGTGGAATGTATCAGAGAATACCTGAATCTTTCCGTCTAGAGTTCCTACCTTTGTTACACCACCCAAAGAACCCAAGTCATGTGAAACAGCAGAATACATGAAGTTGTTCAATCCTTGAAGTGCTGAAATTGCCTTAGAGGAAGCTAGAACAAAGTTCCCTGCACCCCTTCTGGTTGTAATACCAATTTGATTGGATTCTTTTACAACTTTGGTATAAATGGTTCTCAATTTTTCTTGTTCCCATTGACCATCAGCATAACCAGCGGTATTTGCTTGAGCACCGATTTGACCATAGACCCAGTTTTGACTTGCAATCACGTTTGTATTAATTGCAGCCACTAGATCACGGTCAATTTCAGCAGCAATTTCATACTGTAATTGTTGCATGAATTCAGCTTCAGCATCCATACCATGAACAGCTTTAAGGTCTTGAGCCATTTCCAAGGTATATTCAGCTTTCATCTTTCTGGTTGTAGCGGTAATGGTTGAACGCTCCATATGCATTCTAATGCTTGCCATATCAGCACCTAGTAACTCGCCAGTGGCAGTTGCATGGGAACCAGTATAGTTTCTAAGAATTAGGTTATAACCAGATTCGTTGTTAAATACAGCGGCAACTGTAACTGATGTTGTAGCTGCGTTGGCAAAGTATACAGCAGCACCCACGGGGTTGTTAATGGTTGCACCAGTCATGCTATATTCAATTAATACTTTCTTGTAACCATCGGTTACTTCGGTATATTTAACAACACCTATTTGGTTTGCAGAACCAGTATTAGCGAACACGTTTTCACCCAAGTTTACAGTAGTTGCAGACGCGATTAGAATAACAACTGATTGATATTGAGGACCAGAAGCGGTATTTGCTCTATCCAAAGGATTTACACCAGCCTTCAATTGGTTAGTGGTAGTTCCTGCGTAAGATGCTCTCCAAGCGAATGCGAATCCAGTAGGACCACTCATAGGCTGTACGCCTACCAATTGGTTTGCAACTAATTGAGGAAATACACGGCGCACGGTAGGAATCAATACGTTAGTAAAGATTGAAACGTCACCTGAAGCACTTTGGTTTTCATTCAACCATGCTTCTGTATTTTCTAGCAAACGAGCCATAGTCTCTCTCTCGTTTGTTTCAGTCAATGGTTTCACACTACCCTTATCTACGGATAGAAGTTCATCCCATTTTTCAACTAAAAATTTCTTATTATTATCCATGTTAATTTCTCCTTAATGTAAAATAATCTTATAGTAATTCAAGCAATAAAAAGACAGGTATTACACCATGTTTTTCCATCTACTCATGTTTGTTTCATTGATTTGTGTAACCTGCACGGTATTTTGATTGTCAGAAATTTCTTTCTCATGCAATGTTATTTCTTCCTTCAATATCTTTTCATCGGAATTTTTAATATCCAATGTTTCGGATAAAGTTTCAAGCTTTGATCTAAAAGATGATTCATCAGAATAGTCAAAGTTTTCTGCCAATTTCACAAACTTTCTTTTGTCTGTTTCATTTTTCAATGAAAGAGTGTGTTCAAGAATGATTGCGTATTTTTCTTGTTCAGAAACGCTTTCTTTCAATTCAAGATTTTCATTGACAACTTTGTTGTATTTCTCTGACAATTCATCAATCTTATCGGTTTGGTCAATGGCTTCTTCACTCAATTGAATATTGAATTCATTTACCATCTTGTTAAATAAGCCTAGAACTTTTCTGGACTGTGCTACTTCAACAGCTTCAACCAAACTTTCTTTGTTTTCAGCAACAAATTCTGTTGTGAAATGGTTTAGATACTTGTTCAACTGTTCAACCAATTCTTCCTTGAAAACTTCCAATTCTTCCTTGGCAGATTCCTCAAGTTGTTCTTTAACTTGACCTTTATACTCGTTGATCTTACTTTCAAAAATAACTGAAAGCTTTTCCATTGTATCATCAGACATGATTTTCTTATCAATGTTAAGACTTTCTAGTAATTCCAATATTTCTTTGTTCATAGTTTATCTCCTTAACTGTTAAATCTATTTATGTTTTTCATTGAATTTTTTGCTATTTTATTAAATGCTTCGTTGAAAACATCTACAATAACTTTTTGTAATTTTTCACCGTTGAAATTTTTCAATCTTTCTTGTAAATCTTCAATATCACGTTCTACAAGAATACCGTTACTAATAACAAATTCTGTCTTGGCTTCCATTATGCCTTCTACGAAAGCAGAAGGCGCGGAAGGGTCCCATACAATATCATTACAGATATAACGATAGTCTTTTTGAACTACCCCTTCTTTAAGAGTGCCACTACCTCTACTGGATACGGCTAATTTAACATCCATATCCATTAAGGCTTTAACTTGTTTTCCCTGAAGTGTATCTCCAACCAATGCTTCCCCAATAACAATATTATCATCTAGGAAATCCAGTTTGTATGTTTTATGAGAAATATTTCTAGGGTCAATTTCTAGGCTGTTAGGGTGATTTAATTCTCCAACAGCCCTATTCTCTTTAATAAATTTTTGATATGCTTCAACTTGTGGCATAACAACTTGTTTTGGATATACTCTTTTATTTTTATTTTGAGTATTACATTCAATAAAAGGACCTTTTATGATGTATTTTTTGGGAGAATTTTCGGCCTTTTCTTGAATGATTGAATTCTCAACCATCCCAAAGTCTATATCTTCCACAAGTAATTCAGGTTTAAATTGCATTAGTATTACTCCTGCTTGCCTATGTTTGAAGTAGCATCATCCATTTCTTTGTCATTGAAAGCTACTTTCTCGGGAGAACTCTCTTTCTTTCTCTTTCTCTCGAACTTCACTTCCTTATCATCATCGTCAGATTGATCGGATTCCTTTTTTCTCTTTCTCTCGAACTTCACTTCCTTATCATCCTTATCATCATCAGAAGGTTCGTCAGATTCCTTTTTTCTCTTTCTCTCATACTTTATCTCTTTATCATCATCAGAAGGTTTGTCAGATTCCTTTTTTCTCTTTCTCTCGAACTTCACTTCCTTATCATCATCGTCAGAAGGTTCGTCAGACTCTTTCTTTCTCTTTCTTTCTGACTTGGAATTTTTTTCTTCAGAATCATCATATTCAGAATCGTTGTCCAATTCATTATCGTCCACTTCACCATCTTCACCATCTTCACCATTTTCACCATCTTTTTCAAAGATAGAGGATTTGATCTTGGCTATTTTTTCAGACACTAATTTTGTCATTCTTGGTTTTACAATTTCTTCTACTTTTTCTGTAAAGAGTGCATAGTCGCCTTTCAACACAGATTCTAAAATAGTATTGAAAATTTGTTTACTCATAATAAAATTCTCCCTTTTTGATTTTCAATTTTTTTGTTATTTCTTCCTGATACATTTCAGTCAATTTTTTGTGCAATCTTTCGATAAACACTTCTTTTGCCAGACCATCAAATTCTTCCAGGTCTTTATTAACTATACTTTCGTATAATGTATCTCTAAGATTAAATATATCTTTCATTGTTACTTATTAAATAAACTGTTATTATTTATGTTTTTTCATTAATTATTTACCAAAAGGTGAGGAACCTTCCTCACTTTCTGGATTATCTTTCTTGTGTTTTTCTCGTTCCGTTTCTATTGTCTTGTCCATCTTCTTTATGTCTTCATCTGTTTGCTTCAATATTTCCTTCCTAATATATTCCCTGGACAACAATCCCTGTTCAACGAAAGCTAGTGCGGAAGTGGCTATGGCAAATCTATCTTCAAGGTTCTGAAGGAATTTCTTTTCCGCATAATCATTTACGTTATTCCAAATGAATTTAATAAAGGACTTAATAACTTCCCAATCTCTAAGTGTAATGAGTTCAGTAGATAATAATTCTTTTTTCAACAAATCTATGAACATTATTTGAAATTTATTTCTTAGCTTCAATACAAATTTATGGAATTTAATTTCATCACGTTCAATATCCATTTGATTCATTGAAATATGGACACTTCTGGTTTCTCTACTTCTTCTGCTAGGTGGAACCCCAAGCGCACGATACATTTTATTGTAGAAATAATCCAAGTCCTGGATTTCACCTAAATTCTGGCCAGTTCCTTGAATAACATCTATTTGTGTTCCCTTACCTTCAGAGTTTCTAGGTAGCCAATATTCCTCAAGAATAGCCTGTGTTTTTCTTCTATTGTCTATGGTTCCAGTTTCACTATTATAGACTAGAGACTGACGATGTTTGTCCCTCATTTTTTTAAGGTATTCTTCAGCCTTGGCTTTTGGCATACGTCCAGTATCAATGTAAAAAACTTTCTTTTCTGGCGCTCTTGTTATACGGTAAATAACAATAGCATCTTCTATCAAGGATACTTGATTAATAACCTTCATGGCTTTGTTTAAATAGCTTATAGGGAAAAGCTTATCCATAGAATATATTCCAGATACGGCTTGTGTTATTTGTTCTGGTTCATATATGATTTCTGGTTTGTAATCAGTGTATAGCTGTGTTATTGTCAGTTTTTTACGAAGTTCTGATGTTGCTCTATTGTTGTAAAAGTATTTAACTTCACCATTTTTTATGTTTAAAAACTTGAAAAAGTCAAATGGTGGCAATAACAATATTTTCTTAATACCTTCCTTGAAGCTTTTATTGTTGTAAACAACCTCAAGATTTAGAGTTCCATCTACATACCATTGATGAAACAATTCTTGTCCATTGTTTTTAAAGTCAATTAGGCGTAGTATTTTATCAAAGGCTTCCTGGATTTTTTCTTTTATGTTGTCTGATAGTTCTACGTCTTCCAGGTCTAGAGTAATAGGCATGTCACCAGTTTCCTCAAACACTATTGCATCATTTATTATTTCCTGGATTGCATCGTCTACTTCTGGAAGATATGAGGCCGCTTTCCATTGTTTAACTAGATTGTTTCGGTCTTGAATGAGGAAATCTACAGCGCCACTAATTGAGTATGTTGTGGAAACATCAGTGATTATACCATCTCTGTCATTCTGAACAACATCAACAGGAGTTGATTGTGAATATTTTTCTCTGTCTCCAAGTCTAATCTTAGCTTCACGATTGGAGTAGAATGTTTTCTTTATTTCCTCTTGTAGCGTTTCCCAAAAACTCATTAATAGAATCTCTTATGGTTGATAGCCTTTCTTGGCTGATATGACGTGAAGAATCCTCTTTTAACTTTCATAGGATTTGTAAAATCTGCAATATCCGTCTTATCCAATTCCAAAGGCATTGTTATTCTTGTATTTATATACAAGCGGATACCTTTAATGGCGTCCTTTAATGCACTATTATTTTTTATTACGTTATAGGTAACTCTTGCTATTTTTTTAGCTTCTTTAGTTCCCTTCTTACCAGATTTTTCCGATTCTTTTAACAACCATTCTACAAACTGTTTCCTAAAATTAGCAGGAATCCAGTGAATGTTTAATCCTAAAGTATGAGTAGAGCCAATGAAAAGTGGAATAACCAAAGGGCGTTTATCCCAAACAGGTAATACATCTTTTAGTTTAGCATCATATTTGAAGTAATAAACCCTACCATATTTTAGTTTTTCCATTTACTAACCCCTAACGATTTTATATTTTCAACTCTCTTTCTGTGATTAACTTGAACTCTATATTCTTGCCTCTTTCCTTTCTAAGATATTCACAAAAATTCCTGGCCGCATTCCATTTGTCTAGGTTTTTCTGATACTCTAGAAGTCTTTTCACAAAAGCCTTTGTTTTGTGTTTCTGTTTTGGTTCCTGCGTTTGACTCAACGGTTTTATCTCAATCAAATATTCCTTTAGGCTTCCATCGTTTTCCTGAACCTTCATCCAGAAATCAACAAAATATCTATGCTCTTTTTTATCATATGACCAAACGTAAGGTATGACTAGACTTTCTGATGACCATTCCAACACATTTTTATTTAGGTCAAGGAATTTTGCAAATTTAATCTCATAGCTGGAACGCAATGTTATTGGCAATTGTCCTTTGTATTTTTGTTTGTTCTCAAGGTGCTTATAGAAATCTCTAATCTGAATCCAACCTCTAGAATCGTTTGATTTCGTATCCATCATGAACCAAGCTTATTGTTGTAATAACAGGCTGATCTTCATTTATCTTAGAATCAAATGTTAGGTCTGATATATCTAAAATCCAACATTTATCAAAAGTTATTTGAAGAACTGGATTATTTTTACTGGATATTAGGTTTAGTATTCCTGTATAAGAATTATTCCAGTCTATTTTGTTCTTTCCATTGTAAATGTCCCTAGACTTTTTCATTATTGTGTGTATGTCTTCTAATGCCTTGAATTTTTCATCCATGACAACTTCCAGTGTGATATTATTAAAGTTTATAACATCCCCAGGGCGCTTTACGTTCTGACCAAACCAAGGGGTATTAACTTCCTGGAACTGAAAACCCAAACCAGTAAACCCCTGAACAAAGAATGTGATATTGTTTGTTTCTGGATGTGAAAGGATAAATTGATAATTAGCACTATGCGTTAAGCTTTGATTATCCATTAAATAGCCTTGTTAATATATTCCTTCAAATCATCAAATCTTTCTTTAATAATATTGGTTTGCTTTTCTTGATGGTCAATAATAAGCTTTATTGTATTGGAAATATTTTGCTCAAAAGATTTGATCTTTGCGTTTATAGATTCTTCCAAATCTGTAGTCTCCTTCCTTATTAATCCTTCGATTCTTTTAACATCCTCATTGTGTTGTGTTTTTGATTCAGTTAATTCTGTCTTAAAATTTTCATATCTTGTCTCCATAATAGCAATTCTTTGGACAAGTTTATAAAAATAAATGCTTATACCAATGGCATAAGTCCCTAAAGATAGTATCAATTCACTTGAATATTCTTTAAGTATCCTAAGCAATAAATCAAAATTACTCAATTGATTTTCCTTTATGAAATAGTATGTTAAATTTGTGCAGTTTTTTGGAAAGTAATGATATTTTTTTATTAAGATATTTAACACATATCGTCAATAATATTGAATAAACTATTAAACCAAATATCAGTTTTGATTCTGATAGTATGATAAAAGTTTCTATAGTGTTAATAAAATCCATCATTAAATTCTACTCGGTTATTATATCTGAAAAATCAAATATAGATTCTAACATATTTATGGATAAAGGTGATATTTTTATCGTATCTGGAAATTTTTGTTTAGAAAAAGGTAGAGTAAATTCCTGTTGGAGTAAGTCTTGAAACTCATTCTTCCATTTTTCAACATTGACTTCTTCAATGACATATCTTTCATGCTCTTTTTCCAGCTTACCATATTTTTCTATCAGCTTTATTCTCGTTTCATTATAGTCAACCATTCTGTTCTGTAATTCCTTGACTATCCTATTGAACCAATAGGCTACTTTAGCGGATAGTTCTGAAGACTCGTTTATGTTCCTAATTGTTTCCATGAAAATCTTGCTTTCAAACACTTCATTTTTTAGAATTATCATTTATTAATCTCCTTTTTTACTTTTATTTATATCCCATTTCCACCGTTGTTTTTGTGGCTTTATAGGTTTTCATTTCGCTTATACCATCATGCATTACCTGTCCCATATAAAGGGCAATTGCTATTAGACCAATAATAGCAATAAACGCAATTATAGACTGATAGGATATAAACGTCATTTCCATCCAATTAAGTTTTTCATTTCTGTTGGCTATTTCAAAAGTTTCCCCAACACTTTTAACGATATTATATACTGCTATAAGTTGGACTGTTATTAAAATAGGTATGAGAATAAGAAATGACAACCCATACATATTTTCTACTATTGCTTGTGTAATGTATATTCCAAGAGTGACTTCTGCCACCTTGTCAATTGATTTTCCTATCCAGTCACCAAAGGCGTGTGTAGTAAATGGCGCGATTATCAGAGTAGATAAGATAAAGAAAAATTTGTAATGGAAATTAATTAAAGATTTCAAGAAAGAACGGCTTTTCATTTTTTGTCTCCTTTTTCTTTTTACCACAAATTAGCCTAGTGTAATCACTAGACTGTTCTATCATGGTTTTCGTTTTATTGTCTATGTTCTCGCATATAGCCAATCCTTGTTCTGGCGTCAGAACAGTTTGCATACATAGAATCTTATCGTTTTGAGGATGTTTACCCAACAATATGAAATTACTATAGGCTAGAATACCACCATTCCTTCTTACCTTTTCGTTTTGAATTTCACATTTTTTTATTGCCTTATTTCGTTCCTTTTCTGATGAAAAATCAATAGGTAGAAGCCACCCCAAACGTCTGACCAGTTCAAGTTGATGTTCTCTACTAGTAAGATCAAAGGTCACGTTAGATTCGTCCAAATCCTTGTTATGTGCTGTTCCTATTTCATCCAGGCTTTTTATAGAATCTATTGGTTCTTTTGGAGTATCACTAGAACACGAAAAAACTACAAAAAAACAAATAACTAGTAGAATGCTTTTATTCAGTTTTTTTGGTTTTTGAATTATCATTCCAGCCCTGAACACCAGCATAGGCACCCGCAATCAATAACATTGTGCTGGCCACCGTAGGTTCTAATTGCTTACCAAATATCTGTAATGAAAGTATCCAAGTAGCAATATAGAAAAGCATTAAAAATTTTTTTGATTGATGCCATTTTTTATCATCCATATTAATTCAACCCCTTTGTGTATTGTGTCTTCTTGTTTTCTAACAGCCTTGCCCGTAACACTTCTTTTCTGTTTCCAGATTTCTTGTATGAACAGTGAACCCAACCAGAATCGGGTTTTCCATTCTCATAGTATTCTAAAATCAATTGGTCAAAATCCATGTTGTCTCTGATATATTCTGCTAAGTCCAGATTGTCCATTCCAGGAACTTCAAAATCAGCGGCTTCCCCTTTAACGTGTTGTGAAGGTGTTGATCTTTGATAGCCTACTAGAATCGTATCAATTTCATCCTTACGAAAACAAGATGTTATTTTTATAGGCATTCCTACCTTATCTCTTAGAGGCTGTAGAAAACCGTTGACTAATGTAATTATACATTCCAGTTGTCCAGCATTAGGACTATTATCAATTCCGTTTCTTATGGCTATGTCTGATTTTGTCAATTCAGACAATGAAAAATTTTTGCTAATTTTCATAATTAAAATCCGTTAGAAAATGTCACACCTATTCTAGTGTTCTTATCATATTTATTATAGTCAATCAAAGATTCACCAATCCCTTGAAAATGTTGAATATGTATCATGATATTGGATACATA
>Ga0224495_10001142_pt1 | contig 19343 bp, 24 predicted proteins | sample SF_Jul11_sed_USG_FD_168128 | JGI IMG/M metagenome (GOLD analysis project Ga0224495, IMG submission 168128) | Sediment microbial communities from San Francisco Bay, California, United States - SF_Jul11_sed_USGS_4_1 | ecosystem: Environmental > Aquatic > Marine > Sediment | place: USA: California... | reverse complement strand
TCGTGTTAGGTTACGGGTTTGATTACGCCAGCTACAGGGATACCGTGTTGAAACCGATCAAGGACAAGTATTACCGCATCCCGGATTACCTGCCGCATGCGCCGTGTTATTTCTGCGAGAAATATTTCCCGGAGGATAAGGAGTAGATGGGTACGCTGATCACACCGCTGTCCGGCTGGGGCCGTTACCCGGTGCAGAGCTGCGAGCTGGAGCGTCCGGAGCGCTACGCCGACCTGCGCGCCAACACGGATAGCGTGATCGCGCGCGGGCAGGGGCGCAGCTACGGTGATGCGGCGCTGAACGAAAACGACCGCGTGTTGCTCACCGAGCGTGTCAACCGCATGCTGGATTTCGACATCGAGCAGGGCATCCTGCGCGCCGAGGCCGGGACAACTCTGGCCGAGATACTGCCGGTGATCGTGCCGAAGGGCTGGTTCCTGCCGGTGACGCCGGGGACGAAGTTCGTCTCGCTGGGCGGTTGCGTGGCGGCGGACGTGCATGGCAAGAACCACCATCACGACGGTTCGTTCGGCGATCACGTGCTGGCGCTGGAGATGATCCTGGCCGACGGCAGCCGCGTTAGCTGCTCGGCCACGAAAAGGCCGGAGCTGTTCTGGGCCACGGTCGGCGGTATGGGGCTGACTGGCATCATCGGCGAAGTGACGCTGAAGCTGGTGCCGGTCACCAGTGCCTACATGAAGGTGCAAAATCGCGCGGCGGAAAATCTGGAGCAGTTGTTCAACTTGTTGCAGGACCCGGAGCAGGACGACCGCTATACCGTCGCATGGATCGATTGCCTGGCCAGCGGCGCGAATCTGGGGCGCGGCGTGGCGATGTTCGGCCACCATGCCGATGCGGATCATCTGCCGCCCAGCCTGGGCAATCCACTGGTTGCCAAGCCGGGGCGCAGCAAAAATCTGCCGTTCGATTTTCCCGGCTGGGTGCTGAACGCGAAGAGCATCGGCGCGTTCAACGATTTCTATTTCAAGCGCGAGGGTGGCAAGCAGCGGCCGTTCCTGTCCGGATACGACGCTTATTTCTATCCGCTCGACGGCATCGGCCAGTGGAACCGGATGTACGGCAAGCGCGGCTTTGTGCAGTACCAGTGCGTGATTCCGGATGCCAGTGCTTACGAAGGCATCAAGGCATTGCTGGAGGAGCTGTCCGCCAGTAAGCGTTCTTCTTTCCTCGCGGTGCTCAAGCGCCTCGGCGCCCAGGGCAGCGGCATGCTGTCCTTTCCGCTGGCGGGCTACACGCTGGCGCTTGACCTGCCGGTACGCGACGAGGGCCTGTTCGGGCTATTGGACAAGCTGGACGAGATCGTGTTGCGCCACGGCGGGCGTGTCTACCTGGCCAAGGATGCACGACTGTCTGCCGCATCGTTCCGCGCGATGTATCCGCGCTATGACGAGTTCATGATTGTGAAAAAGAGTGTCGATCCTGAAAACCGCTTCGGTTCGAGCATGTCGCGCCGGCTAGAGATTGGAGGGGGGCGACATGAATGATCCCATTTTGATTCTGGGCGCCACCTCGGCGATCGCCCGCGCGACGGCGGGTGCATTTGCCGCACGCGGCCATGCGATCTACCTGGCCGGACGCGACATGGATGAATTGCCGCGCATCGCGGCAGATTTGCGGGTGCGCCACGGTGTGGAGGTGCGCTACGGCAGTTTCGATGCGGAAGCGACGGATACCCATGCCGCATTCCTGAAATCCGTGATCGAAGAGATGCAGGGATTGTCCGGTGTGGTGCTGGCCTTCGGCTATCTCGGCGACCAGATTGCGGCACGTGATTTCAGCATCGGAGCGAAAGTCATCGCGGCCAATTTCTCCGGTGCGGCATCCATCCTCAGCCACTGCGCAAACTATTTCGAGCCGCTGAAAAACGGTTTCATCATCGGCATCTCCTCGGTGGCGGGCGAACGCGGCAGGCAGAGCAACTATGTGTACGGTGCCGCGAAAGGCGCGCTCAGCCTTTATCTGCAGGGACTGCGCAACCGCCTGTTCCCGAGCGGCGTGCGTGTCATCACGGTCAAACCCGGTTTCGTCGATACCGCGATGACCTATGGCCTGCCCGGACTGTTTTTGGTCGCTTCGCCGCAGGATATCGGCGAGCGCATCGCGCGTGCGCCCGAAAAATCAGCAGACGTCCTCTACCTGCCATGGTTCTGGCGCTACATCATGCTGATCATCATGCACATCCCGGAACCAATCTTCAAGCGACTCAAGTTGTGAGCGAGGCGCGGACGAACAAGCCGGTTGTCGCGGCATTCGATTTCGACGGCACGCTGACGCGCCGCGAGACATTGTTGCCTTTCCTGTTGCATATGCTGGGTACGGCACGGGTCGCGCGCGATGCGCTGATCCTGTCGCCGACGCTCGTCAGCTACGCGCTGAAACTGATCCCGAACGATATCGCAAAGCAGCGCGTGTTCGTTCGCTGCCTTGGCGGCATGCGCATGGACAACTTGCAGCGGCAGGGAGAGGTGTTCGCCGCAGACAAGCTACCTGAGCTGATGCGACCGAAGGCGATGCAACGTCTGGAATGGCACAAACAGCAGGGACACCGCTGTGTGGTGATCAGCGCATCGATGGAACTGTACGTACTCCCATGGGCGACTGCTGCAGGTTTCGACGACGTGCTTGCTACACATCTCGAAGTGCTGGCCGACGGCACCACCAGTGGGAGGATATCCGGTGAAAACTGCTTTGGCCCCGAAAAGGTGAAGCGGCTGGAAAACTTGCTGGGGCCTCGCGATGGTTATACCCTCTATGCCTACGGTGACAGCCGTGGCGACAGGGAGCTGCTTACAATGGCGGATTTCGGTTATTACCGGCAAATGCCAGGGTGATCATATGAAGACAATATTTGAAATGATGCGCTTGATGCGGCCTCACCAGTGGGTAAAGAACGGTTTTGTTTTTACCGGGCTGTTGTTCGGCCATGCTTTTCATGACAGTATGCTGGTTTGGAAGGTGATTGTGGCAGCACTGGCTTTTTCGCTGGTGTCGAGTTGCATTTATATCATCAACGATATTGCTGATCGCGAACAGGATCGTATCCATCCGAAGAAGAAAGACCGCCCTCTTGCCGCCGGTACAGTCACACCGGGTAGTGCCGTGACGCTGGCAGCTGTGCTGGCCGTGGCTGCAATGTCGCTGGGCTACTGGGTATCCACCACTGCGCTGTGGATCATCGCCGGTTATGCATTGATGAATCTGGCGTACTCGTTCCGGCTCAAGCACGTGGTGATCCTGGATGTCTTCATTATTGCCGCCGGTTTCATGTTGCGCATTCTCGCCGGCACACTTGGGGTAGGGATTCCGCCGTCGCAATGGTTGCTGCTGTGCGGGCTGATGGTGACGCTGTTCCTCGGGTTTGCCAAACGGCGTGCCGAGATTATTGCCCTGACCGAGGATAAAGCTTCGCACCGCAAGGTGCTGGAGCATTACAGCGCGGTGTTGCTGGATCACATGATTGTCGTTACTGCGGCTGGACTGATCATGAGTTACAGCCTGTACACGATGAATCCCGACACGATACGCATCCACGGTACGGCCAACCTGATCTACACCGTGCCTTTCGTGATGTATGGGGTGTTTCGCTATATTTATCTGCTGCATCACCAGAGTGGCGGAGGCGATCCCTCGAGAGACCTGGCGCGTGATCCGCATATGCTGATAGTGGTCGGCAGCTGGCTTTCCGCCACAATCTGGCTGATTTCATAAACATGACGCGGGAACATACGCAGCACATCCTGAGCGGATGGCGATTTCGCACACTATTGCTGGCCGTGCTGTTAAGCGCCGTTGGTTATCTGGCATTTTCGATCTGGGGCGGCTGGCAGGATGTGGTAGAGGCGTTTGCCAGAGTGGGGCTGATCGGATGTGCGATCGCCCTTGCGCTATCGCTGGTCAACTATGGACTGCGCTTTGTACGCTGGCAGAAATTCCTCGCGCTGCTCGGCCACCGGGTGCATACCACGGAAAGCCTGCGCATTTATATTGCCGGATTCGGCCTGACGATATTGCCCGGCAAAGCAGGTGAAGCGATTCGCAGCGTGTTCCTGAAGAATCATGGCATCACTTATCCCGAGAGCCTGGCTGCGTTTTTTTCCGAGCATTTCTCCAATTTGATCAGCATGATGCTGCTGGTTGCTATCGGCATGTGGGTCTATCAGCCGGCGCAGCCTGTGGTAGTGATCCTTGCGGCAGTTATCGTGATCGTGCTGGTGGTATTGCAGCAAACCCGCTGGCTGAAGGTGTTGGAGAGTATCGCGGAGACGAAATTGCCTCCCCGCTTGGGTAGTCTTGTCGTGTCGACAATCTCTATCGTGCTGCATTCCGGGCGATGCTTTCGTTTGCCAATGCTTCTTTACGGCATTGTGCTGGGGCTGGTTGCATGGGGGGCAGAGGGGGTGGCGTTTTACTACATCATGGATGTGCTTGGCAGCGATATGTCGTTGCAAATCGCACTGTTCATCTACGCGTTTTCCATGCTGGTTGGCGCACTCAGTTTTTTGCCGGGTGGACTGGGGGGGGCGGAAGCCACGATGGTTGCATTGCTGTTGCTGAACAATGTCGCGCAGCCGCAGGCAGTAGCAGCGACAGTGCTGATTCGATTGGCAACATTGTGGTTTGCTGTCGCGCTGGGTATTATTGCGCTGATGATGTCAGAGCGTAATTAAAGTTGTGAGACAACAATTATTTGAGATATTAATTTTCTTACAACTCCAAGCCTCGTTATCCCTTGTTAGGCCTTAACTTTTTATTATATCTACTTTCAGACTCGAAATATTGCTAGAGTTCACTTTATATAATCAATGAAAAGAATTGCCATTCTTCAATCCAACTACATTCCATGGAAGGGGTACTTCGACATGATTGCCGCAGTAGATGAGTTCATTCTCTATGACGACATGCAATATACCCGTCGGGATTGGCGTAACCGCAATCAGATAAAAACTCCACAAGGAGTGCAATGGATCACCGTGCCAGTCAGGGTAAAGGGGAAATATGATCAGACTATCCGCGAAACTGAAATAGATGGCTTAAGCTGGGCGGACGCGCATTGGAAATCCATCGTTCAGAATTATCGGAAAGCTCCGCAATTTGATGAGATATCAGCCATATTCGAGCCGCTCTATCGGCAGGGCCAGTACACTCATTTATCGGTACTCAACCGTGTATTGATCGAAGCTGTTTGCACTTATCTGGGGATCACGACCAAAATCAGTAACTCTTGGGATTACCCGCTTGTTGAAGGAAAAACTGAAAGATTGGTGGATTTGTGTGTTAAAGCTGGAGGTACAGAATATATCTCCGGCCCTGCGGCTAAGGACTATATTGAGGAGCATTTGTTTACCGAACACGGAATGAAGCTTAGTTGGTTCAGTTACAATGGATATCCAGAATATCCGCAACTCTGGGGCGAGTTCACGCATGGTGTGACAGTTCTTGATCTGCTATTCAATTGCGGCAAGGATGCGCCGCGCTATATGAGGTACGTTGGGCAATGAAGCTCTCCATTGTTGCGACACTCTATCAGTCTGCTTTGTATATTGAAGAGTTTTGTTATCGTGCAAGCGCGGCAGCGCAAAAAGTGGTGGGGGAGGATTTCGAAATTATTTTAGTGAATGATGGCTCTCCTGATAATAGCCTTGATGTTGCTGTGAATCTTGCCGACAATGACAGTCATGTGAAAGTCGTCGATCTGTCACGTAACTTTGGACACCATAAGGCGATGATGGCAGGACTGGATCAATCTATTGGAGAAAAAATTTTTTTAATAGATAGCGATCTGGAAGAGGAGCCCGAGTGGTTGATAAGCTTTTTCGAGCAAATGTCAACCCAGAAATCTGATGTGGTTTATGGGGTGCAACAGGAGCGTAAAGGTAACTGGTTTGAGAGATGGAGCGGGTCTGCGTACTACACGATTTTAAATTGGCTGGCACACGTTCATCATCCTAGAAATATGGTGACAGCGAGGTTAATGACCCGGCGTTATGTTGATGCTCTGTTAATACATAAGGAGCGCGAGATTGTTATATCCTTTTTATGGATTATTACTGGGTATAAGCAATGTTCACAAGTTGTAAAGAAGCACATGTCGAGCAACTCATCATACAATTTATCAAGAAAATTAAGCCATTTGATAAATTCAGTGACCTCATTCAGTGCGGCACCTCTCATGATGATTTTTTATAGTGGAGTTGTTATTTTTTGCTTGTCAATTCTTTATGCCATATTTTTGGTGGCACAACACTTCATATTGGCGCGCCCGGTAGATGGGTGGACATCTATCATGGTTTCAATTTGGGTGCTTGGAAGCATGATTATTTCATTTATTGGGGTTATTGGTATTTATTTGTCAAAGGTGTTTTCTGAGATTAAGCAGCGACCGAATGTGATTGTCAGGGATATATATGAAAAGTCAAAACGATAATATTAATATAAACTATGAGCGGCATTACGCTGAAAGAGCAAACTTGAAAGTTTATCCGACCGAGTTTGTTGTAAGAACTTTTTTGGCAAACTATCCGAATCTTGAATTTAAAAAAACGCAGTCTGGAAATAAAATTCTGGACGTGGGTTTTGGGGATGGGAGAAACACTGTTTTTCTGTGCGATCTTGGGTTGCATGTAGGTGGAATCGAAATTACTCAAGGAATTGTGGATCAGGCACAAAACCGGCTAGCAGCACTTGGCCATAGTGCTGATTTACGTGTTGGAAGGAATAGTGATATTCCCTTTGAAGATGAATATTTTGATTATATTTTAGCCTGCCACTGTTGTTACTATTGTGATGAAGGCCAAACTTTATTTGATAACCTGAAAGAGTATAGCAGGGTGCTTAAGCCTGGAGGATTTTTGGTGGCATCCGTGGCAAACAAGGCGTCTTACATATTTAATGACGCACAAGAACTTCCCGATGGTTCTATGCTCGTAAAGAAAGATCCTTATAACAATAGAAATGGTTATCGACTTCAGGCTTTTGCATCTCCTCTGGAAATTGAAAAATACTTTTCCCCCTTATTTAAAAATTTTTCTTTTGGTTCTGCCGATAATAATTATTATGGGATATCTGAACGTGTTTTCTGGATTGTTTGTCAAAAGGTATAACGCATGAAATCGAATATAAAATATTGTTGCACTGAGATTGAATGCAATCATGCACCGCTTTATAGGGAGAATGCTGGGTTACGTTGCCCTAATGGGCATTTTTTTCCCTACGTAGAAAATTCAATAGTGCCGGTTTTTGCGTGTGAAATTGAAAACGCAAATGAATATGCATTCAATGATGCAGCAGAGATCCATGACAATGCTTTGCGATGGGTCTTCAATACGTTTGGATCGGATGAGGAAAGCCTTAGGAAAAGTTTGATTTCACGGCTACATTTGTCTAAAGGTATGTCAGTTCTTGTGACCGGGGCTGGCGCTGGCAATGATTTGCCTCATATTGCTCAAAGCATGGGAGGTGCCGGGTGCATCTATGCTCAGGATATTGCTAAGCAAATGTTAATGGCTGGTGTGGAAAGACATGCGAGTAAGTTTCATGGCATTGATATGGAGGTGAGTTTTTCGGTAAGTGACGCCACCAATCTCCCATTTGACGAGAATGTTTTCGATGCAGCTTATCATTTTGGTGGGCTGAATCTTTTTCCGGATATTGGCAAGGGTATCTCAGAAATGAACAGGGTTGTTAAGCCGGGAGGGAAAATCGTTATAAGTGACGAGGGTGTTTCTCCTTGGTTAAAGAATACTAAGCTTGGAAAAATGCTCATAAAAAACAATCCTTTATATATGTATGACGCGCCATTGTCATTTCTTCCTGAAACGGCAAAATCTGTCAATTTGTCTTGGGAGGTAGGGAATTGTTTTTATGTGATTGATTTTACGGTGTCTGAGAGTTTGCCAGAAGTGAATATTGATGTGCCTCATCTTGGTGTGCGTGGGGGCAGTATTCGAAAGCGATATTTTGGTCAGCTTGAGGGAATTGATCCTGGCTTGAAGGATCGGATTTACGCGGAAGCTAAAAAGCTGGGAGTCAGTAGGGTCGAATATCTGGAATCTGTGCTAAGGAATGCGGTGGGTAACTAACTATTTGAATGACTGAGAATGAAAACTCGGCTGCAATCGGGAGATCCATTCCCATGGAAAAAAAGGGGGTTAGTGTTTAAGCCAGGTATGGCTGGTTACACCCATGGTTCGCATCCTTGCGCTATTCATTTCAAGGACGATATTTTTGTAGTGGCATTTACTTGTCGCGATTTAGCGCGTCGGTCACATGTCTTTTTGTCATATGCGACTGTTTCGCACGGAGAAGTTACGCTGCTAGGTACTCCTCAAATGGCATTGTCTCCAGGTGAGCCAGGATATTTTGATTGCGATGGAGTAATTAGCGTGTGTCTGGTTGAGTATAAAGGCAGGCATTATTTGTACTATGTCGGTTGGCAGAATCTTCCTGAGGGCATGTGGATTTGTGATACAGGGCGGGCGATATTAGATCTAACCGAGCTTACCTTGAAGAAAGAATTTCCGGGCCCAGTTTTGGGGAGAGACAAAAACAATCCTTTATTTGCTGCGGCGACAGCGTTTCATATAACTGATGATGTTTGGCATACGTGGTACAACTCTGGAATTAAATGGGAGAAAACTGAGCGAGGGTGGCACCATCATTATGGCATCCATCATGCCAGTTCGGCGGATGGGATTGATTGGAAATGTGACCCTGGACTTTGCCTTCCTTTTGCGGACGAATATGAATATGCCTTCGGTCGCCCCAGTGTTTATCGCAGAGACAGCATTTATTTCATGTGGTTTGCTCACCGTGCTACGAAGGACATTGCAACGTACCGGATTGGTTTTGCTTCATCGCATAACGGCCTGAAATGGAATCGCAATGATGCATTAGCCGGCATTGATGTCTCACCAGAGGGGTGGGATAGTGAAATGATTTGTTATCCTTATGTTTTTGAACATAAGGGACATATGTACATGCTTTACAATGGTAACGGTTATGGAAGCACTGGTTTTGGCTTGGCGTCAATGGAGAATGATCAATGAAACAAGTAATTTTGGCTGGCAATGCAATTACAGCCGATATTCTTAATAGTTACTTAGAGCAGGATAGTCGCTATCAAGTGCTTGGTGTGACGGTGGATGACGCCTTTGTGCATCAGGGAGGGGTGCAGGGTCGAGAGTCCATCGCATTTTCCAAACTCAGAAGATCATTTGGGCCGGATGTATGTACCATAATTATGGCGATGGGTTACAGTGACATTAACCGCACCCGTGAGTCTATGTTCTGTCGCCTCAAGGAAATGGGTTACAGCATCGAGACCTATGTTCATCCCGATGCCAGGATATATACGCGGCATCCCTTGGGCGAGGGCTGTGTCATATTGCCCTCAGCAGTGTTGGAGCCTCATGTTCAGCTTGGTGCCAATAGCATGGTCTGGGCAAATGTCACTCTGGCGCACCATTCCAGCGTCGCGGAAAATTGTTGGGTGGCTTCTGGTGCGGTTGTTTCTGGACAAGCCAAGGTGGAACGCAATGCCTTTATCGGTGTGAATGCCACCATCGTTAATAATGTGGTGGTTGGGGAATATTGCATCATTGGTGCCGGCGCCCTGATTACCAGGAACACCAAGGCATCGAGTGTGCATTTGGCCAGATCGGGGGAAGAGCACCGCTTCTCGTCGCAGGATTACGTTAAATCTACCGGGTTTTAAGTATGAATCAGCGTCTAGCTTCAGTTCTGGCAAATGTTTTTGAGCTGCGCCCTTCTCAGGTGCAATCAGAATTAACCAAAGAGGATGTGGGGAGTTGGGATTCATTAAAGCAGATGGATCTGGTGATGTCTCTTGAGCGGGAGTATGACATTACCTTGGAATTTTCCGACATTGTCAAAATGAATTCCGTCGGGAACATCATTGAGATACTCGCCGGCAAGGGAGTAGACCTTGGAACTTGAGGGGGCGGTTGCGCTGGTCACGGGCGGTGCCAAGGGACTGGGCCTTGCCATTGCAGCCTATCTAAATGAACGGGGAGCTCTAGTGGTGGTGGCTGACCTTGACGCTGAGGCGGTGGCTAGATTGCCGGAGAATATTGAGGGGCTAGTACTTGACGTGACTTGTCTGGATGATGCGAAAGCCATGGTTAAGGGGATTATCGAGCGTCATGGACGTATTGATGCCTTGGTGAACAACGCCGGGGTGATTTATAGTGAACCCATGGTCAATATCATGAATCCAGTCGGAATGATGCACGATTACGAAAAGTTTCGAAAGTCTATTACCGTAAATCTTGATTCTGTTTTTATCATGACTTCGGCTGTAGTGGAGCAAATGGTAATGCACCGGATCAAGGGCGTGATCGTCAATATCAGTTCTATTAGTGCCTGTGGTAATGAGGGTCAAACTGCATATTCAGCAGCCAAGGCTGGCGTCAATGCCATGACCGTGACTTGGTCCAAGGAGCTGGGGAGGTTGGGAATACGCTGTAATGCCGTGGCACCAGGTTTTATCGATACGGACTCAACCCGCAATGCTCTTAGTGAGTCGATAATCAAGCATCTTCAGTCCAATACACCGCTACGCCGTTTAGGTAAAGCCATCGAGGTGGCAAAAGCTGTTGCGGCTTTGATTGACAATGATTTCATAAATGGCGCAGTGTTAAATGTTGATGGTGGACTGAATATATAAAATGGTTAGAATAGAGAAGAGCAGATACGATGCAATATACAGGCTGTATTTATCGAGCGATTACTTTTTTCCGTTGATTGCATCAGTGTTGCTGGATAGACAAAATGGTGCAGTTTATGCGGATGATTCAACCACTCCATCGCAGGCATATGTTGAGCATGTCTTTGGATTTGCGCAAATTTTCGGGAGAACCATTGGCAGGTTCGAGCAAGAGCTGGAGCAGTACTTGCTGGTGAACAAACAATTCATTTCAGCCAAGATTCGCCTGTACGCACCTTATCTTCCGAGCTTTCTTGCATTTCCAGAGCATGAATCGATGCGCTCTTACCGTCAGCGTTTCATCATGGACTCTGACGGTTTGGCCAATGAGCAGGTTTTTAAAGGCGATCTGGACAAGAAGTTAAGTTTATGCGCTGTTGATGCAAATAATGTTTCGCTGATTGAAACCAAGTTTGGCATTGTCGGAAGGTTCTGGAGAAATCCGGCCGAGTTCATCCGGGGTTCGAATGCGGTTGTCGTGTTATATGAGGGAGAGCCGGCATCAATATGCTACGCAGCAGCCGAAGCTGATCACCGCGCAGAGATAGATGTGCTTACATTGCCGGAGTACAGAAACCTGGGACTGGGCAAGATTGCTGTAATTGATTTTGTAAAACAATGTTTCAAATTGTCGGTAAACCCACTTTGGGACTGTTTCACAAATAACGCCGGCTCCATGATGCTTTGCAAGTCGGTTGGCTTTGTTGCTTTTCGGACGCCCTATCCATTTTATACCATCAACAAATAATTGTGGAATCTGTTATGGAGTGCACATTCACTAGATTGGCCGTGTTGCCGTTAAAGTAATGAGAATGGCATGAGTAGATATTATTACAACTTGAGTCAGTTCTTTGCTGATGTTGCTGCCGTTCATACTCAACGGCCAGCTTTGCGATACATTGACCGAGAGCATAGCTACTCCGAATTGCTGCAATGGGTAGAAGGGCTGGGGAAACTTTTACTTGCCCACGGGCTTGGTCGTGGCGATGTTATTGCTATCGGCCATAATAAACAGCCACTTTCCTATGCACTGATGCTTGCGGCCTTGCGTTTGGGGATCGCGTATGTGAACATTGATATTTCTTCGCCAATTGCGCGCAATTCCCGCATTCTGAAGGTCAGCGGTACAACGCTGCTGTTTTATGATGATCCCATATATGAAGAATATATCCGGGATCTGGCTAGTCACAATGCTTGCCAAGCCATAGCCCTTACATTGGAATCTCTACCTGCAATCTCGCAGGCCGAACGGGAAATGCAGCAGCGACACATGCAGCAGGTGGACGGTGCCTCGATCGCTTATGTGATGTTCACTTCTGGATCAACCGGAATGCCTAAGGGAGTTGCGGTAACTCATCAGAATGTGCTGCATTTCATCGCATGGGGCCAGCAGTGTTTTCAGGTCAGCGAGCTGAGTAATTTTGCTAACCTGAGTCCGATGTATTTCGACAATTCTGTTTTTGATTTCTATGTGGGGCTTTTTTCCGGCGCATCGTTGACACCCATCCATAGGGATCTGCTGACCAAGCCTAAGGAATTGGTTACCTACGTTGGACAGATGAAGTGCAACATTTGGTTCTCGGTTCCATCTTTGTTGATATATCTTATGGCCATGAAGGTTATGACTATTAAAGCTCTGCCAGAGTTGCGCTGCATTGTCTTCGGTGGCGAAGGCTACCCAAAAGTCGAACTGAAAAAGCTTTATGACTTGTTTTCCGCGCAGGCGAGGTTGGTAAATGTTTATGGACCTACTGAATGCACCTGCATTTGTAGCGCATATGGTTTGAGAGATCATGATTTCATGCAAATGGATGGGTTGCCACCCTTGGGTCATTTGAACCAGAATTTTGACTACCGCATTATTGACGAACAAGAGCGGGATGCAGCTACCGGTGAGCTTTGCCTTATTGGCCCCAATGTCGCAGCGGGATATTTCAACGACCTGGAACGTAGTGCCGCCGCCTTTTTTACTTTGACTGATTCCCGGCATTTCATGAAACGCATGTACCGAACTGGAGATATCGTTCGTGAGATTCAGGGCGTCCTTTATTTTGTCGGACGCAAGGACAATCAGATAAAGCACATGGGCTACCGTATTGAACTGGAGGAGATCGAACATGCTTTGACGAAGCTTCCTCAGATAAATCAGGCAGCCGTTATTTATCAAAGGATCAATTCCGCCTATGGAAAATTGATTGGATTTGTTGCAAGTACGGGTGAGGTGGATGAGAAAGCCTTGCTGTCTGAATTGGGGAGTTTTCTCCCGGAATATATGATTCCAAGCCGTATCCTGGTCAAGCCAGAACTGCCCAAGAATCCGAATGGCAAGGTAGATCGGCAGCAACTCCAAGCGGACATTTCAAAATAAAGATGAAAGCCTTGGCGTCTATATTTCCTGTATTTCACCAAGCCATACGCTATGGTGTCGTAGGGGTGCTCAATAACCTGTTCGGTTACCTCATCTACTTGCTAATAACTTATTTGTGGCTCGATCCTAAGGTCGCCATAAGCATTCTTTATCCTGTGGGTGCATTAACTGCATATTTTGGCCACTCGAAATATGCATTTTCGTACCAAGGTAGAAATGCAATTGCGCTAATGCGGTATGGCTTTGCCCATTTTGTCGGCTATAGTACGAATTTACTGATGTTGTTTATTCTTTCAGACATGCTTCAATTTCCCCACCAGGCAGTTCAGGCTTTGGCGATTCTTGTTGTTGCCGGAATCCTTTTTATAATGTTCAAATATTTCGTTTTCCCAAAGCCTGAAAGCTACAATAAGAGTTGTGAATGAAAAAATGCCATACCTGCGGCACCATATATTCCTCATCGGATACTTGCTGTCCGGCCTGTGGCCAGATGCCGGAAATGCTGGAGGGTTTCGCCGCATACGCACCTGACTTAGCGCGGGAAGGAGGCGGGTTCAAAGCCAGCTATTTTGCGGATCTTGCAGATATGGAGGCGGAGCATTTTTGGTTTCGTGCAAGAAACCGCCTGATAATATGGGCAATCGGGAAATATTGCCCCGAGTTTCGGTCACTCCTCGAGATTGGTTGTGGTACTGGCTATGTTCTGTCCGGCATTGCAAAAGCCTACCCTGAGGCGGAGCTACACGGTAGCGAGATTTTTACTGCAGGCTTGGCTTTTGCCGCTAATCGAGAGCCATCAATTGATTTTATGCAAATGGATGCGCGGCATATTCCGTTTATTGAGGAGTTCGATGCAATTGGTGCTTTTGATGTGTTGGAACACATAGAGGAGGATGAACGGGTACTGATGCAGATGCGGGAAGCATTGAGGTTGCATGGCATCATGGTTCTGACTGTGCCGCAACATGCATGGTTGTGGAGCCCGGTTGACGAGTATGCCTGCCATGTGCGACGCTATTCCGCCAAGGAACTGCATGCGAAGGTTGAGGGTGCAGGTTTTGAGATTTTGCGCAGCACATCTTTTGTTACGACTTTGCTTCCGGCAATGTGGGTCTCGCGCTTTATCAAAAGTCACTCCGAAAAAGGTATTGAAGCTTCGGAAGAAGCTAAATTTCCTCGTGTCCTTAATCGCCTGTTTGAAATGTTTTTGGGGGCGGAACTTGCGCTGATTAGCATGGGTGTCGATTTTCCACTCGGCGGTTCACGGTTGGTCGTGGCAAGAAAATCATGAAGCTGATACCTTTTAACCGACCTTACATGACTGGTAAAGAGCTAGACTATATTGCTCAAGCAAATGCCAACATGCATTTGGCCGGTGATGGGGAATTTACCAAAAAATGCCATGCATGGCTTGTGGCTTGCACCGGCACCGCAAGAGCGCTACTTACGCATTCCTGTACTGCTGCCCTGGAAATGGCAGCAATTCTGGCCAATATAAAGCCAGGGGATGAAATAATCATGCCTTCCTATACCTTCGTTTCGACGGCTAATGCGTTTGTGTTGCGTGGAGGTGTGCCGGTCTTTGTGGACATTCGCCCCGATACGCTCAACATTGATGAAACCAAGATTGAGGCAGCTATTACACCACGCACCAGAGCAATAGTGCCGGTACATTACGCCGGTGTAGCGTGCGAGATGGATACCATTATGGATATCGCGCAACGTCATGGGCTATTGGTCATTGAGGATGCTGCACAGGCAGTTATGGCCACATACAAGGGCAAACACCTGGGTTCTATAGGCCATTTGGGTGCATATTCTTTTCACGAGACCAAGAACATTATTTCTGGTGAAGGTGGGGCCCTCCTGATTAATGACGAACGCTTTGCCGAACGGGCGGATATCATCCGGGAAAAAGGTACCAACCGCAGCCAGTATTTTCGTGGCCAAGTGGATAAATACACATGGGTAGATATTGGATCGTCTTTTTTGCCGAGTGAAATTACCGCTGCTTTTCTGTTGGCACAGATGGAGGAGGCCGAAGAAATAACCCACAGACGTTTGGCATGCTGGTCTTTCTATCATCAATCACTCATACCCTTGGAGGAGGGGGGAAAGTTGCGTCGCCCGTATATTCCAGAAACATGCAAACATAATGCTCATATGTACTATGCGATCCTTTCAAGCCTGGATACGAGGACTCATGCGATTGAGCATCTGAAAGAATCAGATATTAGCGCGGTGTTTCACTATGTGCCGTTACATAGCTCTCCATTTGGCAATGCCTGTGGACGTGCAGATGGGAGTATGGAGGTGACTAATTATGTGGCGGACAGGTTGTTGCGATTGCCATTGTGGGTGGGTATGGAAAAACACCAACAACGAGTTATCGATACACTGATTAATTTCATGGGTCACCGATGAAACATACCATGGAGGAGATAAATAACCGATGGTATCCCATTACATCGCTACTTTTACTTACTTTTGGCTGGCTTCTAGCCACTGAATTTGTTTTTTCAGGCTATTTTAATTCGTCTTTTCTTTATGCTGATGACACTATCTATCTTGGAAAATATTTCCTAGGTGAGGAAGTTACGCATTCAAATGTTGCAAAATTTCACCATTTTCTAAGATTTTTGACGGAAATGGGCGGACTGTTTTTAGTAAAACTTACTATATTAATATATCCTGCCCTGATCGTTCTATGTTTTGTATTCATTGGCAAGCATGTTCTTTCACACGGTCAATGAAAATCCTTATGGACGGGGATATCAAAATATTAAGTCCTATATATCGCTGTTGCGGGATACAAGTTATTTTTTTGCATTCTTTTTGTTCTTCTTCATTCTGGCATGGGTAAGAAGAATTTATGCCATCAAGTCTGGTACACGTGCTGGAGTTCGTGTCTCCAATTCGAAACAAATTGTGGTTGATGCTATCTACTATGGAGCTATGGCCTACATAATTACGGCTAGTTATATATTTTGGGGTAATCGGATATCTCTCAACTATCTATGTTTTGTCTTGTTTGTTATTCCGCCGTTTTTGTTCTTATTGATTAAAAATAATCGTTCAATTTGTATAGCTTTGTTAGGCCTTATATGGCTCCCATCACTCGTTGCACTTATTGTAACAATTTTCTCATCCTGGATAGGACCAGATCAACGTGCGTACACACTAGTTGCAGGCGGCATGTTGTCGGTTATTTTATTGGTATTGTCGAAATGGAGCTGTCTGACCGAGAAGTGATTGCTTTTCCTGATGCCTTAAAAACTCAAATTAGTTACAAATATTTACTGTTTTCATTGACGGTCACATTCGCATTTATATTGAGCCATTATTCATATGTTTTTCATGATGCATCAATATTTAAATCAACACAAAAAATTAGCAGCGGCCCATACTCCGGCCTATATTCAACTACTGAATTACAGGAGACTTTCGCATTTATTGACTCCGAGTTGAAACAGTGGACTTCATCAAATGAGTATATGATACTGTGGAAAGCGATGCCTATTGAATACAATATGGCAAATTCTAAAATATGTGCTCCCTCAGCATTTGCTGGATTAAGTGAATACACGGTTGATTATTATTCGAGGTTCTCATCCGTTTCGGGCTGTAAACTAACCAAAATTGTAGCTATCAAACTCAAGAATATTGAGCTATCCTACTGATTGGGATGCAGACAAATACACAAGCGGCCATGGATTTGAACTGATACATGAGGCAAGCCTAAATAAGAATGTCGGTGTGCGAATATATGAACTTCCCGGGCTTCTGAGTAAACCACCGTTAAACTAAACATCAGGTATTATGCCAAGTGCGCTTTACATTGATTGGAGTTCGAGTAAAACAGCTTGCACACGTAGATCTACGCACGGCATAGAAGGTGTTTAATTGACTGACATTAATTTTGTTTCATCAGCTAGGAAGACGGTATCTCTTTCTGTTGTTTGCCCTATGCACAACGAGGAAGCGGTACTTCCACTCTTCTTCAACAGGATACTGCCGATATTAAAACAGCTTGGTGATGATTTTGAGATTGTATGCGTTGAAGACGGAAGCTCTGATGGCACATTGAGTGGGTTGGCGGAGGCCAGAAAAAACGATGCCCGTATCAGGGTAATTGAGCTTTCAAGAAACTTTGGTAAGGAGGCAGCATTAACTTGCGGTATCGACTATGCTCGTGGAAATGCTGTTATCCCAATTGATGCGGATTTGCAGGATCCCCCCGAGTTGATACCGGAGATGGTGAAACTTTGGCGACAAGGTTTCGATGTGGTACTTGCTCAACGTACTGAGCGTCTTGCAGATAGCTTTATTAAGCGTAATGCGGCCGAATGGTTTTATCGTTTGCACAATGCCATATCCGAGCCAAAGATGGCCTCTAATGTGGGTGACTTCCGTCTCATGGATCGGAAGGTTGTGGAGGCGCTGAAAAGGCTCCCCGAAAGACGCCGCTTTATGAAGGGACTATTTGCTTGGGTGGGTTTTCGTCAAGCGGTTATTCCTTATGTCAGAGAGTTACGGCAAGCCGGAAAAAGTAAATTCTCCGGTTGGCGTTTATGGAATTTTGCTCTGGAAGGCATCACTTCTTTTTCTACCGCACCATTGCGAATTTGGTTCTACGTCGGCCTTTTGGTGGCATCATTGGCGTTTTTTTACGGTGCGTTTATTGTAGGCAAAGTGATATTGTTCGGGCGTGATACGCCCGGTTATGCCTCGCTCATCACTATCGTGTTGTTTGTTGGCGGCTTGCAACTCTTGGGACTTGGCGTTCTGGGTGAATATATGGGCCGTATATACAGCGAGACAAAAGAGCGTCCAATCTACATTGTCCGAGAGGATTCCTGAAGATGGATGCTAATTTGTTTAAGGATATGGCGAGCATACAAGGCGTCCATTGGTGGTTTGTAGCACGCAGGCGTATTTTAGAATCTGTAATTGCTAAGCTTGCTTATCCACCAGCAGCCAGAATTCTCGAGATTGGCTGCGGGACAGGGGGAAATCTTGCCATGCTTTCCCGCTTTGGGAGCTTGAGTGCCATAGAGTATGACGAAAATGCACGTAGCATTGCGGCCAATCTTGATATTTGCCCAGTAGAGTTTGGGGGATTGCCGGAGCCAATTCCTTTCGGTCATGTGAAATTCGACCTTGTTTGCATGCTCGATGTGTTGGAGCATATTGAAAATGATGAAGGCGCACTACTACGTGCCGGACAGCTTCTTTGCCCTTCTGGTCGGATGCTAGTTACTGTGCCTGCCTATTCCTGGTTGTGGTCTGCACACGATGATATGCACCATCACTACCGCCGATATACCGCGAAAATGTTGCGCCAAAGAGCGTTAAATGCAAATTTGTCGGTAGAAAAGCTAGGCTACTATAATACCCTGCTTTTTCCATTGATCGCGACAGCGCGAATTCTGGGGAAATTTTCAGGTCGGCGCAGCGGATCTGATGCTGAGATGCCGGGGCCGATGACAAATCATATGTTGCTGAAAATTTTTAGTTTGGAGCGCCACATTGTTCCTAGATTCATGTTCCCATTTGGTACGTCAATCTTGGCTGTCCTAACCAAGGTGTCATGAGATTAGCGAAGTCAGTTCCCCGTTTTGCATTGGTTGGCGTAGTTGCAACGTTTATTCACGCGGCAGTTGCAGTGGGAATAGTCGAAATGCTAGATTGGCATCCCAGCTTTGCGAATGGGATTGCATTTGTCATCGCAAATATTTTTTCATATGCATCCAATACTCGCTGGAGCTTTGACGCCAAATACAGTATGGGTTCATGGTATCGATTCGTATCTATATCCTTTATCGCTTGGCTGATGACAATAGCTGTTAGCTGGGTAGTTGAAATCGCAGGGGGATCTTACCTTCTTGGGATATTGTTTGTCATTACGTTAATTCCTGCACTCAGTTACGCGGGCCATAGGAATTTTACATATCGGTAGGCAGGATTTGGGTATCAAAAAAGCCAGGCAGAGTTAGTTGTTAAATATGTCATAAGGGGATTGTTTGCAGTTTTGTTCAGGTCGATACAGCCACCACATTCCAGAATGAGTCACTATGTTAACCATGCATGGGGCTGATCTGAAAATATAGGAGCTGACATCAACTGGTGAGCGAATCAGAAAATAATCGTATTTGTACCCTTCATGCGTATGCCAATTGAACCAATTTGGGTTCCAGACAACCCCTTGAATGCTCGCTTTGGGAGAATATT
>Ga0224495_10001141_pt1 | contig 19362 bp, 20 predicted proteins | sample SF_Jul11_sed_USG_FD_168128 | JGI IMG/M metagenome (GOLD analysis project Ga0224495, IMG submission 168128) | Sediment microbial communities from San Francisco Bay, California, United States - SF_Jul11_sed_USGS_4_1 | ecosystem: Environmental > Aquatic > Marine > Sediment | place: USA: California... | reverse complement strand
GCTACAACGAGCAGGCGGCGAAACTCGCCTGGGAGCGTACGGTCGCGTTCTTCAGGAAGCATCTCGCCTGACACCCGGCGGAGTGCGCTGGCGAGGCGACGAGGGGAGCTTCGCGCGAGTTCCCCTCGTCGACCACGGTACTCGGCAGCCTTGGCCCGGTGCCTCGTCGAACAGATAGAACCCGGAGGAGAGAATGATTCGACGATTCACCAGCGCCGCGTGGACGGCTGCATGGCTGTAATTCAGTACGGCGCTGGCGGCAACGCTGCACAAGCTCTACAGCGTGGCCAGGGCACCGGTCGAGGGCGAGCAGATCACTTTCTGCGATACGGGCCACCTCGCGTCGGTTGGCTGGTTCGTCGGGCACGAATTGCGCGGCAACCGGAAAGTGAAGATGTACGACGGCTCGATGGTCGAGTGGACCAAGGACCCGAAGGTGCCTGTGGAGCAGAAACTCGCCTATTGACGGCGAGCATGGATTCGGCCGGACCGGCAGTCTGGCCGGCTCAGACCCGCTGCCGGATGTGATGGCGCCGGCGCGCTTCCGATACGAACTCTTCCATGTCCGGATCGATCGCATTGCGCGAGGAGACGATGCCGATGGGCACGCCGTCTTCGACGACCGGCAGATGGCGAAAGCCGTTTTCGTGCATCACGAGCAACGCGTAGCCGAAGCTTTCGTCGGGCGCGATCGACTTGGGCGTTTTCGTCATCACGTCTTCGAGCCGGGTGCGATCGGGGTCGAGCCCGCGCGCGATGACCCGGAATACGGCGTCGCGCTCGGTGAAAATTCCGACCAGGCGCCGGTCCTCAACGACCACCACCGCGCTGACCTTCTTGCGCGCCATCATCTTGGCGATATTGCGCACGCTCTCGTCGGGCGCTGCCGTGAGAAGCCTCTTCGGCTCTATGACGTTTTTGACGCGTTGGCTGAACACGGCGCGCTTCCTCCGGGGATCTGGCGTGGAGTTCTATGTTCGACGAGGCTAGCCTCTGCCTGAGCGGCAGCCTTGATCGCGATCAAACCCATGCCTCGATTGCGGCCGGCGAACGCCCGCCCACCGAGGCCCGCGTACTCGCTACAATGCGCTCCCGGACATCGAACGGCGCGGTCGTCACCCGCCGTGCTGCAGAACCTTTCAGCTTCGGCGGAGCGAAACAGTCGGGCTTCGGCGAGCCCGAGGCGGGGTGCACCGGGATAGAGTTCTTCACCAAGTACCGCGTTGCGTACAGGAAGTACCGCTGCAATGGCAAGGCGGACCAAAGGAGAGGCCGGAGTGAATTCGGATCCGAATGTCGATTGGCCACTGGCCACGCATCGCCTATTCAAAGCGGCGGGGGTGAATCTGGTCGGTTTCGTCCCCGACGCGGGACACAAACGTCTGATCGAACTGTGCCAGGCCGACAGCACAATGCGCACGGTGACCCTCACCAGCGAGGAGGAGGGCATCGGCCTCGCAGCCGGTGCATGGCTCGGCGGCGAGCGCTCGGCGATCCTGATGCAGTCGAGCGGTGTGGGCAACACCATCAACGCGCTCGGCATGATGAAGGAGTGCCGTTTCCCGATGCTGATGATCGTCACGATGCGCGGTGAGTTCGGCGAATTCAATCCCTGGCAACTGCCGATGGGTCAGGCGACGCGCACGACGCTCGAGGCGATGGGCGCGGTGGTCGAGCGCGCGAACGAGCCGCGCGAGGTCGCGCCGAGCATCGAGGCGGCGCTGCGGCTCGCCTACAACAGCTATGTCGCGGTCGCGGTGCTGATCTCGCAGCGCGTGATCGGCATCAAGAGCTTTCAGGAACAAATAGACAAATGAGCGCGAGCCTGCATCGAAGGGATGTGGTGAAGACGCTGCTCGCGGATCGTGGCGATCTGCTGGTAGTGACGGGTCTCGGTTCGGCGGCCTGGGACTGCGCCGCAGCGGGCGACCATGCCCTCACCTTTCCGATGTGGGGAGCGATGGGACTTGCGGCGATGACCGGCCTTGGACTGGCGCTCGCACGGCCCGCGCGGCGCGTGCTGGTGGTCACCGGTGACGGCGAAATGCTGATGGGGCTCGGATCGCTCGCGACGATCGGTTCGAGCAAGCCCGCCAACCTCGCTGTCGTGGTGCTCGACAATGAGCGCTACGGCGAGACCGGTATGCAGGCGACGCATACCGCGAAGGGCGTGGAGCTCGCTGCGGTGGCGCGCGCCTGCGGCTTCGCCGAGGCGCGCACGCTCACGCGCGCGGACGAGCTTCCTGCGCTGCACGAGACGATACACAGGGGGGCGGGGCCGGTCTTCGCCGCGATTAAGATCGTCGCCGAGAAAGTGCCGCTGGTGCTGCCGCCGCGCGACGGGGCACTGCTCAGGGCGCGCTTTCGCCGGGCCCTGCTCGGTGAGCGCGCCGACCTGCAGTAGGCCGGACGATGGCCTGGCTCGAACCCGTCACGCTGCGCGGTCAGGTGGCGACGCTCGTGCCGCTCGCGCAGCAGCATTGCACGGACCTTGTCGAAGCGGTGCGCGACGGCGAGCTGTGGAAGCTCTGGTACACGAGTATTCCGACGCCCGAGGGGATGGGCGTAGAAATCGATCGGCGCATCGGTTTGCAGGCGAAGGGAACGATGCTGCCCTTCGCGGTGATCGCGAATGCAAGCGGTCGCGCGGTGGGCATGACCACTTACATGAACGTCGAGGCCGTGCACCGGCGCGTCGAGATCGGTTCCACCTGGTACCGCCGGAGCGTGCAGCGCAGCGCGCTCAATACCGAGTGCAAGCTGATGCTGCTGCGCCATGCCTTCGAGACGCTCGACTGCATCGCGGTCGAGTTCCGCACCCACTTCTTCAATTCGCAAAGTCGGCGCGGCATCGAGCGGCTGGGCGCGAAGCTGGACGGCATCCTGCGCAGCCACCAGGTCGCGGCGAACGGAACCCTGCGCGATACCTGCGTGTACAGCATCACTGCGGCGGAGTGGCCGACGGTAAGGGTGCACCTCGCCTGGCAGATAGGCAAACCGCGAGGTGCTTCAGATCCGCGTGGTGACTAGCCGATGTGCTGTTTGAAGAACGCGAGAGTGCGCTCGCGTGCGAGTTTGGCACTCGGCGCATCAAAGGAACCGCGCTGGTCGCAATTGAAGCCGTGGCCGGCGGCGTACAGGTGCACGGTTTGCCTGGGATGCGCCGCGGCGAGCGTCTTCACCCCTGCTACCGGAATATGGTCGTCGCGCTCGCCGTAATGCAGCATCACCGGACACTTCGGTTGGCTGGCGATCGACGTGTCGGTGGTCGTTCCGCCGCCGTAGTAGGGTACTGCGCAGGCGATTCCGGACACTCGCGCCGCGGCCATCCAGGCGACGTAGCCGCCCCAGCAATAGCCGACTATGCCCACCTTGCCTGCGGAGGCGATCGCCTTGACTGCGGCTTCGACGTCTTTCATCGCGTCGTCGACGCTGATCTTGCCGCGTAACTCCATGCCAGCTTGGATGTCGGGCGGGGTGTAACCCAGATCGACGTTCGGCTGCGTGCGGTCGAACAGTGCCGGGGCGATCGCGAGATAGCCGTCCGCCGCGTAGCCGTCGGCGACCGAGCGGATATGCGAATTCACGCCGAAGATTTCCTGGACCACGACCACCGCGCCGCGCGGCTTGCCGGTGGGGTCCGCGCGGTAGGCGGCGAGCTTGTGGTCGTCGGTCGCGGTGAGTTCGATCATCTTGCCCATCGGTTCTCCTCCTCGTTCTCAGGGCCGGCGATTGCCGGAGTCGCCATTTTATGCGTCTTCCGGCCGATTGCATGCGGCGGGTAGAATCATGACCCATGAACCAAGTACGCGGGAACTGCGGGGCCGCGCGGCGGAACTTCGACGCGGTGATCGGCGGTCCGGCGATGCACATCGGCCTGTGCACCGAGCCTGAGTGCATCGCGGAGATCGTCTACCTGCCGCGATCGCGCGCGGTGATCGCGCCGCGCAACCGGCTTGCCGAACGCGCGGCAAGACAAATCGAGCGCTACCTGGCCGATCCCGATGCGGGCTTCGATTTTCCGCTCGCCGAGGCGGGCACGGATTTTCAGCGGCGCGTCTGGCAGGCAATGCGGGGCATCGCGCGTGGCCGGACGCAGACGTACGGCGAGATGGCTCGGGTGCTCGGTTCGGCCCCGCGCGCGGTCGGTCAGGCCTGCGGTGCGAACCCGTTTCCGATCGTCATTCCCTGCCACCGCGTGGTGGCCGCGGGCGGGTTGGGCGGTTTTTCTCACGCGAGCAAAGGCTTTCTGATCGAGGTCAAGCGGTGGCTATTGACGCACGAGCACGCGCCTCTCGGCTAGCCGCGGCCGATGCGGCGCTGCTCGACGCGTTCGGCGATGCACTGTGGCTTGAAGACGGGTTGTCGAAGAACACGCTCGAGTCGTATCGGCGTGACCTCGCCCAGTTCGCGGCGTTCCTTCGCGGGCGGGGCCTCGCCTCGGCGGTCGAAGCGGATCTATTCGCGTTTTTCGCCGCGCGCAAGGGCCGCGCCTCGAGCGCCGCGCGTCTGCTCTCGAGCCTCAAGCGCTTCTATCAATACTGCCTGCGCGAGCGGAAGATCGAAACCGACCCGACGATCAAGCTCGATCCGCCCAAGCGCGTGCCGCGTTTTCCGAAGAGCCTCTCGGAGGCCGACGTCGAGGCGCTCCTCGACGCACCCGATGTCGCGACGCCGCTGGGCCTGCGCGATCGCGCGATGCTGGAACTGCTCTACGCCTGCGGCCTGCGCGTCTCGGAACTCGTCGGAATGAAGGTGTTCGAAGCGAATCTCGACGCGGGAGTGGTGCGCATCTTCGGCAAGGGAGCAAAGGAGCGGCTCGTTCCGCTCGGCGAGGAGGCGGTCGGCTGGCTGCAGCGCTACGTGAAGGAGGGGCGCGAGGCGTTGCTCAAGCGACGGACTGCACCGGCGCTCTTCGTCACCGAGCGCGGCGCGGGCATGACGCGCCAGGCCTTTTGGCACAACATCAAGCGCTACGGGGCGCAGGCAGTTCCGGGCAAGCAGCTCTCGCCGCATGTGCTGCGTCATGCCTTCGCCACCCACCTGATCAATCACGGCGCCGACCTGCGCGTCGTACAGCTATTGCTGGGGCACGCCGACATCTCGACCACGCAGATCTACACCCATGTCGCGCGCGAACGTTTGAAGACCCTGCATGCCAAGCACCATCCGCGCGGATGAAGCGACCGAGCCATAGCGAAACCCCGGCGACGCAATTCCTCCGAGCCAAGGGCGTTGCGTTCAGCGAGCACTTCTACGAATATGTCGAGCGCGGCGGCACCGCGGTGTCGGCGGCCGCGCTCGGCGTGCCCGAGCATGCGGTGGTGAAAACCCTCGTAATGGAGGACGAAAGTGGCGCGCCGCTCATTGTGCTGATGCACGGCGATCGCGAAGTCTCGACCAAGAATCTCGCGCGCCAGGCGGGCAGAAAGCGCATCGAGCCCTGCAAGCCCGAGGTCGCGCAGCGCCACACCGGCTACCAGGTCGGCGGTACTTCGCCCTTCGGCACGCGAAAGGCGATGCCCGTGTACATGGAACGCTCGATCACGGAGGTGGAGCGCATTTACATCAATGGCGGGCGGCGCGGTTTTCTGCTTGGCCTCGCGCCTGGCGAAATCGTGCGCACGCTCGCGCCGCAGTTCGTGGAGGCGGCGTTGGCGTGACGCCGCCTTCGCCGGTCGAGCAAAGGTAGAATCCCGCCCCATGCACTCCACCGCCGTTGTCGCGCTCGCCGTCCTCGCCGCCTATCTGCTCGGCTCGATCTCCTTCGCCGTGGTCGTGAGCAAGCTGATGCGCCTGCCCGATCCACGCAGCTACGGCTCGAAAAATCCCGGGGCGACCAACGTACTGCGCACCGGCCGCAAGCTTGCCGCGGTGTTGACGCTCCTCGGCGACGCGGGCAAGGGCTACGCCGCGGTGTGGCTCGCGCGCCTCTATCTCGGCGAATCGGCGGCCGCGGGGATCGACATTCCGCTCGTCGGACTCGCGGCATTCTTCGGCCATCTGTTTCCGGTGTTTCACCGCTTGCAGGGCGGCAAGGGCGTGGCGACCGCGGCCGGGGTGCTGTTTGGCTTCGATCTGTGGCTCGGACTCGCGACGCTTTCCACCTGGGTCGCGATTGCGGCATTCTTTCGCCTGTCCTCGCTCGCCGCGCTGATTGGCTCGATCTTCGCGCCGGTCTATGCCTGGTGGCTGTTCGGCCTGCGACCCGTGTTTCCGGCCGTGTTCGCGATCGGCGTGCTGCTGATCTGGCGCCACCGCGGAAACATTGCGCGCCTGCTTGCCGGGCAGGAAACGCGCATCGGCGAGAAAGCCAAGCCTTCCTAAGGGGGTTCGGCAATTCCCGATGCCTCGCCAAGCTCCCAGCGCGGGCGCACGGTGAAGGCATTGCGCCGTGGTGCCGCCAACCCCGCATTCACGCGCAACGCCGCGGCGAAAGCGATCATCGCGCCGTTGTCGGTGCACAGCTCCGGCTCGGGGTAGAAAACCTCGAAACCGCATCGCTTACCCCGAGCGTCGAGCGCGGCGCGCAGGGAGCGGTTGGCGCCGACGCCGCCTGCCACCACCAGCCGCGCAAGTCCTGTTGCGTCCATCGCTTGTGCGCACTTGGCAACAAGCACATCGACCACCGCGTCCTCGAACGCGCGCGCGACATCGGCGGTGAATTCCTCGCTCGGCTCCCTGCCGCGCACCAGCGTCAGAACGGCAGTCTTAAGCCCCGAGAAGCTGAAGTCGAGATCGCCGCTGTCCATCATCGGGCGGGGCAGTCGATAGCGTCCACTTACTCCGCGCAGCGCGACTTGCGACAGCGCGGGCCCGCCCGGGTAGCCCAGCCCGAGCAGCTTGGCGGTCTTGTCGAAGGCTTCGCCCGCTGCGTCGTCCTGGGTCTCGCCCAGGAGCAGGTAGCGCCCGACGGCGTCGACGCGCATCAGCTGGGTGTGCCCGCCCGAGACGAGCAGGGCGACGAAGGGAAACCCGGCGGGCCTGGCCGAAAGGAGCGGCGAGAGCAGATGGCCCTCGAGATGATGGATGCCGAGTGCCGGAACGCGCAACGCGAGGGCAAGCGCATGAGCGAAGGAAGCGCCTACCAACAATGCGCCGGCAAGTCCCGGCCCCTCGGTGTAGGCAACAAGGCCGAGGTCTGAAACATCGCATCCGGCGCGACCGAAGACCTCGCGCGCGAGCGGGATGATACGGCGGATATGGTCGCGCGAGGCGAGTTCCGGAACCACCCCGCCGTAGGCCTCGTGCATCGCAACCTGCGAGTGCACCGCGTGGGCAAGCAGCCGCATCGCCCCCAGATCGTAGAGGGCGATGCCGGTTTCGTCGCAGGAGCTTTCCAAGCCGAGGATGAGCACAGGGACGCCATTCTAGCCGGGGGTGGCGGGCTACCCGTGCTTAGGGCTATAATCCGCCCCTTTCTTAATCCCCAGACTCCAGGGAACTGAATGCCGACCGTACGCATCAAGGAAAACGAACCCTTCGAAGTGGCGATGCGCCGCTTCAAGCGCACCGTTGAAAAGACGGGCCTGCTCACCGAACTGCGCGCGCGCGAGTTCTACGAGAAGCCGACCTCCGAGCGCAAGCGCAAGCTGGCGGCCGCGGTGAAGCGCCACCATAAGCGCCTGCGCGGCCAGACGTTGCCGAAGAAACTGTACTGATGGAAATAGCGGGAGACTGATCTCCCGGGGCTTGCAGCAATCGCCTACGCGGGCGCAGACGGACTTGACGGCCGTTTAGCCCGCGTTTTCATTTGTGCTTCCTGGACAATCTGAACCATGACGCTCAAGGAACGGATCACCGAGGACATGAAAGCCGCGATGCGTGCGAGGGACGCGGCGCGCCTGTCGGCAATCCGTTTGCTGCTCGCCGCGCTGAAGCAGAAGGAAGTCGATGAGCGGGTGGAGCTGGGCGACGCGGAGGTGATCGCGATCATCGAGAAACTCATCAAGCAGCGCCGCGAGTCGATCACCCAATTCGAAGCGGCCGGGCGCAGCGAACTGGTGGCGGGAGAGAAATTCGAGGCTGAGCTGCTCACGACCTATCTGCCGCAGCGGCTGGGTGAAGCCGAGGTCGCGCAAGCGATCCAGGCGGCGATCGCCGAGACCGGCGCCGTGAGCGCCCGGGATATGGGCAAGGTAATGGGACTGCTCAAGTCCCGGCTGGCTGGCCGCGCGGACATGACCCAGGTATCGGCGCTGGTGAAAGCCCGACTCGCCGGTTGAGCCGGTAAACTGGCGGGAGGTGCCCGCTTTCCCGCCGAGGGATTTCGTAGAATCCAGGAGGAGCGAGTGCTCGAAGTGGCACCAATGGGCGAATTCTCTTACCTGCCACGGCCGGAGTCCCCGATTCATTGATCCCCGAGTCATTCAAGCAGGACCTCCTCAACCGCGTCGACATCGTCGACCTGGTGTCGCGCTATGTCCAGTTGAAAAAGGGCGGCGCAAACTATCAGGGCCTGTGCCCTTTTCATACCGAGAAGACACCGTCCTTCACGGTCAGCCCGACCAAGCAGTTCTATCACTGCTTCGGCTGCGCGGCGCATGGCAATGCGATCGGTTTCCTCATGTCGTATTCGAGCCTGGGCTACGTCGAGGCGATGAAGGAGCTTGCCTCGACGGTGGGCATGCAGCTGCCCGACTGGCGGCCCGACTCCCCCGAGCAGGCGGCGAAGAAGGAACATGAGACCGATCTCTACGAGATGATGGTGCGGGCATCGGATTTCTTCCGCGCGCAACTGAAGAACGCGCCGCGCGCGATCGAATACCTCAAGGGGCGGGGCCTGACGGGGGAAATCGCGGCGCGCTTTCGCATCGGCTACGCACCCGACGACTGGCAGGGACTGCGCGCTGTGTTCCCCAAGTACGAAGACCCGGCGCTGGTCGATTGCGGCCTGGTAATCGAAAATGAAACGAAGCGCTACGATCGCTTTCGCGACCGCGTGATGTTCCCGATTCTCAACGCACGCGGTGCGGTGATCGGTTTCGGCGGACGGGTGCTCGGCGAAGGCGAGCCCAAGTACCTGAACTCGCCCGAGACGCCGTTGTTCGAAAAGGGGCACGAGGTTTACGGCTTGGTGCAGGCGCGCGAAGCGGTGCGCAGCGCTGGACGCGTGCTGGTGGTCGAAGGCTACATGGATGTGGTGGCGCTTGCGCAATTCGGAATCGGCTACGCGGTGGCGACACTCGGCACCGCGACCACCCCGATTCACGTTTCGAAACTGCAGCGGCTCGCCGATGAAATCGTGTTCTGTTTCGACGGTGACGCGGCGGGGCGCAGGGCCGCTTGGCGCGCGCTGGAGGTGAGCCTGCCGCTCGCCCAGGATCACAAGCCAATCCGCTTTCTGTTCCTGCCGGCCGACGACGACCCGGATAGTTTCGTGCGCCGCGAAGGCCGCGAGGCCTTCGAGCGCGCGCTGCGCGGCGCGCAGACGCTGTCGGCGTTTCTGCTTGCGGAATTGCGCGCGCAATCCGATCTCGCGACTGCCGAGGGGCGCTCCAAGTTTCTCGCCGAGGCAAAACCCCATTTGCATAAGATCAGCGCCCCCGCGCTCAGGCTCCAGATCGTGAAAGAGGTCGCCGAGTTCGCGCGTGTGCAGCAGGATGAGGCGGAGCGCTTAATGGATCTTCGCCCTGCTTCCAGTTACCCGCGCAGTGCGCCGGCGCGCAGCGCGCCGCCGCTCACCGGAAGCCAGGAACGCAATCTGCTGCGTTGTGTCGTGGCCAATCCGACTCTCGCCGCTGAGTTGGACGCCGCGCTGTTCGACGCGCAGCAGCCTGAAACGGAAATCCTGCACCTGTTCGCGTCCTGGAGCGTGGAGGGGACGCTGCCGAGCCAGGCACTGCTCGCAGAACGTTTTCTGGGCGGCCGTCACGAGGCGATCATGGCCGAGGCGCAGGCTGCCGCCCTCGAACACGAGTTGAGCGAAGATGACGCGGTACGGATTTTTCGCCAGATCCAGCTCGCGTTGCGCATCCAGCGCAAGAATGAAGAGGTCGAGGCCGTAAGGCGTCAGGTCGAGTCCGATCCACGCAGCCGCGATCTGCAGGTGGAACTGCGGCGCCACACGGCGGAACTCGCGCAACTGAAGGGACAACGCTTGTAGATTCAAGACTTTGGTACAATATAAGGTTTCTCCGGTGCAAAACCCTGCGCCGAACATCATCGCGAGGCAAGGATGGCCCAGCAAAAGCGCAAACCCAAGCTCAAGCAGGCTGGTGCGGCACACAAGAAGCCGCTCTCGAACAACAAGTTAAAGAAGAAGCCTGGCTCGACAAGGCAGGCGGTGAAGAAGGCTCACAAGCCCGCCAAGGCGGGGCTGCCCAAGGCTAAGTTACGGACCAAGATCGTGGCGGGCAAGGCCACCGCCGCGAAGCCTGCAACAAAAGTCTCCTCGAAGGCGGTAGCGGCCGGGGCAAAGCCGGCGACGCAGGCCGAGGCCAAGGTCGCGAAGAAGGCCACCACGATCAAGAGCGCGAAGCAGGCGCTCGAACTCTTGGAAGCGCGCGTCAACGCTGGCTTGACCAAGACAAAGAATGGTGCCAAGACAAAGCAGGGGCGCCGCAGCAAGCGGGAGGAGCTTCTTCTCGCGCGCGTCGAATTGCCCAAGGAGGACGCCGAGGCGCGCCGTACGCGGCTGAAGAATCTGATCAAGCTCGGAAAAGAGCGGGGTTTTCTCACCTATTCAGAGATCAACGACCATTTGCCCGACGACATGGTCGACGCCGAACAGATCGAGGCGATCATCTCGACGTTCGGTGACATGGGAATCCAGGTCTACGATCAGGCCCCCGACCAGGAATCGCTGCTCATCAACGAGGCGGCGCCGGTCGCATCGAGCGACGAGGATGTCGAGGAGCAGGCCGAAGCAGCGCTCTCGACGGTGGATGCCGAGTTTGGCCGGACGACCGATCCGGTGCGTATGTACATGCGCGAAATGGGCTCGGTCGAGTTGCTTACGCGCGAGGGCGAAATCGAAATTGCCAAGCGAATCGAGGAGGGGCTGCGCCATATGATTCAGGCGATCAGCGCCTGCCCGACCACCGTCCAGGAAATTCTCGATCTCGCGGAAAAGGTCGAGAAGGAAGAAATGCGCATCGACGAAGTGGTCGATGGGTTGATCGACCCCAATGCCAAGGACAGTTTCGATCCCCGCAAGGTCGAGGCCGTCGAGGAAGAAGAGGAGACGATCGAGGAAGAGGAGATCGAGTCCGAGGAAGATGAGGGCGCCGCGCAATCGGCGACGCTGCTCCAGTTGCGTACCGACGCGCTCGAGAAGTTCGCGCGAATTCGTCGCCTGTACGAAAAACTCAAGCGCGCCCTGGAAACCAAGGGTTCGAAGGACAAGGACTATTTGCGCGCGCGCGAGCAGATCACCAACGAGTTGATGGCGATTCGTTTCACCGCGCGCATGGTCGAACGCCTGTGCGACAGCGTTCGCGGACTGGTGGATCAGATTCGCCGGCAAGAGCGCCAGATTCACGATATCTGCATCGACAAGGCACAGATGCCGCGGCCGCATTTCATCAAGGTGTTTGCCGGCGCCGAGGGGTCGCGTCGTTGGCTGACGAGCGAGATCAACGGCGGACAGTCCTGGAGTCAGGCGCTCGTGCGTCTTGAGCCCGCGGTGCTCGAACGGCTGGGCAAGATCCACGCGGTGTCGCACAAGATCGGAATATCGATCAAGGAATTGAAGGACATCAACAAGCAGATGTCCACCGGCGAGGCGAAGGCGCGCCGCGCCAAGCGCGAGATGACCGAGGCCAACCTGCGTCTGGTAATCTCGATCGCGAAGAAATACACCAATCGCGGACTGCAGTTCCTCGATCTGATCCAGGAAGGCAATATTGGCTTGATGAAGGCGGTCGATAAGTTCGAATACCGCCGCGGCTACAAGTTCTCGACCTACGCGACATGGTGGATCAGGCAGGCGATCACGCGCTCGATCGCCGATCAGGCGCGAACCATCCGTATTCCGGTGCACATGATCGAGACGATCAATAAGATGAACCGCATCTCCCGCCAGATCCTGCAGGAGACGGGGTCCGAGCCGGATCCGGCGACGCTGGCGGTGAAGATGGAGATGCCCGAGGACAAGATCCGCAAGATCCTCAAGATTTCGAAGGAGCCGATTTCGATGGAGACGCCGATCGGCGACGACGACGACTCGCATCTCGGGGATTTCATCGAGGACCAGGCAACGCTCGCGCCCAATGACGCGGCGATGTTCTCCAGCCTGCGCGATGTCACCAAGGAGGTGCTCGACACCCTCACTCCGCGCGAGGCGAAGGTGTTGCGCATGCGCTTTGGCATCGAGATGAACACCGATCACACCCTGGAAGAAGTGGGCAAACAATTCGACGTTACGCGCGAGCGCATCCGTCAGATCGAGGCGAAGGCGCTGCGCAAGCTTCGTCATCCTTCGCGCTCGGAGCGGCTGAAGAGCTTTCTCGATCAGGAAACGTGACCGGAGGATTCTGTGGCGCGAGGGGGGCGCGGGAAAGCGCGTGTGACGCGCGGGCCGACGCCCGCGCTGGGAACGTGCCCCCGCAGTCCGTCAACCGGTAGAATGCGCGCCGCACCATCGCTGCGCGGCTAGGCGGCGGGCCGGTAGCTCAGTTGGTTAGAGCAGGGGACTCATAATCCCTTGGTCCTTGGTTCGAGTCCAAGCCGGCCCACCAAGTAGTCTGATTTTCCGTCTGATCCTCCATGAGTCGGTAGACCAATGTGCATACGGTTCATCGGGAGCGTTACGGTTGCCCTGTTCGGGCTGTGCTTCGCTGCCACCGCGGCCGCGCAGGCGAGATCTCCCTCGCTTGAGGCGGACAAGCCCAAGCTCGAAACCCTATGGGAGTGGAGCCCGTACTACTCCAGCATGGGGCTGCACGTGCCGCTCACCGACGAGGCCTTTCCTGATGGCGGCCGCATGAAAGAGGCGGACGTCTACCGGCAACTCTTCCTGCGCTCGCTGCGGCCGAGCGTTCTGCTGATCGAGGCGAGTGTCTACCCGATGCCGGTGCTGGGTGTCTGGACACGTAGTCACAACACGGATTTCTACAATCACGCGATCATCGGCGGCAGCAACAAGCTCAACGTGGTGCAAATCGTTACTGCCGGCTTCCAGGAACCTTGGGCGGTATCGGCTTTCCTCGGCAGCCAGATGAAGTTTTCGCGCGAAGACGAAGATTCGCGCGATACCAATCGAGGTTATATGGGTTACCTGGTCTCCGCCGGCAAGAAGCACATCAAGGAGAATGTCCTTATCGACGACGACTGGCTCGAGGTCGAGTGGAAGATGAAGGGCGATCGGACCTTCAAGGAGGATCGCCTGTCGTGGAGCTTCCGATTGGGCGGCAAGTTCAACCGCAACCCCGATATCACCGACACCGCCTATCTGGGGATCACCCGCTCGAGCCTGGATTTTCGCAGTCCCTTCCTGTCCTTTCTCTATAATTCGCGTGTCACGCTGTTCACCGAGTTCTCGATGCGTCACCCCATGCTGCTGCGCCAGGAAGTGATCTTCGGCAAGAAGTATCCAAGCGAGGCCCTCGGGATGGCCTGGGAAGTGGACTTCGGACTCATTTTCGAGCGTGCGAGCAAGTACACGGGGCCGCTCGCGCCCCTCGCGACGACCTCCTATACGCTCGTGATTCGACCTAATATCGTGTTTTGAGGGTGTTGTCGCGGCAGCGTTGCCGAGAGGGCGGTTTCTCAAGTAGAATTCCGCCCCTTCCAAGGGGTGGTAGCTCAGCTGGGAGAGCGTCGCGTTCGCAATGCGAAGGTCGGGAGTTCGATCCTCCTCCACTCCACCAGGATTCAAGGAAAGGCCCGCTGGTGCGGGCCTTTTTTCTTTCAGCCTGAATCCACCGCATGGCGCTTGAGCACAGCGAGCGGAATCATTGCGAGCGCTTCTTCGTGCGTCGCCATGAGCACCACCGGAGGAGCGAACCCCGCGTCGAGCGCCTCTTTCCATCGTCCCGCGCATAGGCACCAGCGGTCACCCGGCCTGAGCCCCGGAAATCCGACCGACGGTGCGGGCGTCGTCAAGTCGTTGCCGCGGCGACGCGAGAATTCAAGGAATTCGCGTGTCGCCTTGATGCACACGACGTGGATGCCCGTATCCTCGTAACCGGTGTTGCAGCAGCCATCTCGGTAGAAGCCGGTGAGCGGATCCAGCCCACAAGGAACGAGCGGCTTGCCGAGCACGTTGAGCGGTTGCGATTGAGTGGCCCGCCGATCCTTCACCTCAGACCTCCACTTGCATGGGCAGAATCACCATTTGCATGCCGGCGGCGTGCAGACGCTGCTGCAGCACCAGCGCCGCCTGGTTGTGAAGCATATGCGTTGTCCAGTTGTCGCGCTTGAAGACCAGCTTCGAGGTAAAGAACAGGCTGTTGGGAAACTCGGCGCGCACCTTCTCGCACAATTCGACGAAGCCCTCGATGGGGTCGGTCCCGAAAGAGAGATAGGATTTCGCCGCGAGCCCCTTGGAATGACAGAAATTCACGAAATAGCTTAGCGCGACATTCGCCTCGACCTCGAGTGCCTGCATCGACTGAGCCCCGCCGTAGCTCTGTGCGTCGACCGTGCGCGCATTGATGAATACGAAGTTTCTGAAATGGCCCGGAAACATGCCTTGCACCCACTGCTGCGCGTGCATGCCACCGCCGCGCGACGATCCGACCAGAAAAACAGCTGTCGGCGCGCGCGGGTCAGGTTCGGGCGGAGTAGACACCGAGCCGAAATCCAGCTCCTCATACTGCGCGTCAATGTTGCGAATGGCCGCCTTCGTCCAATCGTAGTGGCGGCGTACCGCGACGCACAATCCGGAAATCGCCGCGATGATCAGCAGCGCCGCCCATCCCCCCGCAGTGAAACGCTCTATCGTGAGCAGGGCCAGAATTGTCGCGCACACGGCAAAGCCGGTTGCCGAAAGCGCCAGCCGACGACGCCAACCCCGGCTCGTGCGGTTACGCCACCAATAGGCCATCAAGCCGAATAGAGAGATAGAGAAAGTAAGAAACACGCTGATCGAGTAGAGAACCACGAGCAGCGTGACGCTGCCCCCGGTCCACCACAGTATGGCGAGCGCGGACAAGGCCATCACGAGGATGCCGTTTTGGGTGACCAGCCGGGTCGAAAGGTAGCGGAATTGGTGTGGCAACCAGGAGTCCGAGGACATATTCGCGAGCACTGCCGGTCCGCCGAGGAATCCGGTGTTCGCCGCGACAAACAGCAGGCCCGCCTCGAACGCGAGCACGACCAGCAGTGCCCCTTGGTGCAAGAGCGGCGAGTCGAAGCCCATGTGCTGCAATACTGCCCCGAATGCGACCGCGTTGTAGGTCTTGCCCTCGACCGGCTGTACGTTCCAGAGCAGGTATATCAGGATGATGCCGCCGGCAGTGAAGGCGAGCGAGATCGCCATGTAGAGCATGGTGAGCTTGCCCGTGGCGACGCGCGGCTCCGCGAGCACGTTGACGTTGTTCGATACAGCCTCCAGGCCCGTGTATGTGCCGCCGCCCTGGGCGTAGCCGAGCAGGAGGAACGCGGTGAGCGGTACCCAGCCCAACGAATTCCCAAGACGCAGCGTCTCTTCGATCGTTGCCGGAACCAGGGTCGAAAAATTACCCGCATTGGCGAGCAGTCCATAGACGATGAGCAACGCATGGGTGATTACGAAACCGAGGAAGATCGGCAGTAGTATCTTGATCGCCTCCTTCATGCCGCGCAGATTGAGTATCAGCAGAACGACGATTACGCCCAGACCCGAGACGAGCTTGTAATTCTGAAACGCGACGGGGAGCAGGGAAAACAGTGCGTCCACGCCGGCAGCGGCCGAAATCGCGATCGTCAGGACATAGTCGACCAGCAATGCGGCGCCCGAAATCAGTCCGGCATAGGGACCGACCAACCGGGTCGCAACCCGGTAACCGCCGCCGCCGGTCGGGAAGAGTTCAATGACCTGGTTGTAGGCAAGCGCGATCACGAATACCGTGACCATTGTCGCGAGCGCGAGGTACAAGCCCAGATGCGTGTGCTCGCCGAGCGCGCGAAACGCCTCTTCGGGGCCGTAGGCGGAAGACGAGATGCCGTCGGCGCCTAGTCCCACCCAGGCGAAGAACGCCATCAGCGCCAGGCTGTGACGTGTCTTCCTGGACATCGGGTCGAGCGGCGCGCCGAGCACGAACTGACGCAGGCTCTGGAAGAGGTTCATCGGCCTCGCAAATTCCGCATCGCGCAGAGCAACGGAGAACTCGCCGCCCCTGGCTCGTCAATTTGCGCGACCCGCTGACAGCGACTTTGCGCGAAGATATCCATACCGCCTGCCCGCCACCACAACAGGGTTCCGTGGCGCGACCCACCGATCAATTCCCCAGGGTTGGCGGTCGGCGAATTAATCACTGCGCGCCAACCGGTGGGTGCAATATCGGTACGTGCAGGATCGGGCACCGATTCGCGGCGATACCCGCGTGGACGCGGCAAGGCAGGGGCGTACACTCAGGGCGGCCAGGTTGCGTAAAATCCGTATTCTCCGCATGCCCCATTTTACTCCGAGACCAAAAACATGAAGACCGCGATCCAGACTCCCGACGCACCAGCGGCGATCGGCACCTACTCGCAAGCTGTGTGGGCGGGCGATACTCTGTACCTTTCCGGCCAGATCGGCCTCGAACCGAAGTCCATGCGCATGGCCGAGGGCATCGAGGCGCAAATCCATCAAGTGTTCGGGAATCTTGCCGCGGTCGCTGGTGCGGCCGGAAGCGACCTGTCCCGCGCGGTGCGCATGACCGTCTACCTGACCGATCTTGCGCATTTCGCGAAAGTGAACGAAATCATGGCGCAGTATGTTGCGGAGCCCTACCCTGCACGTGCGGCCGTCGGCGTGTCGAGCCTGCCACGCGGTGCATTGGTCGAGGTGGACGCGATTCTGCACGCCGGGTGAAACCCGCGCCGCGCTCGGAGCAGGCAGCGCGGGGCGGCGCCCGCGTCCCGCTGGAGCGCAAACTCGAGCGCCTCGGCGTCCGATCGCGCGAAGACCTGGTGCTTCACCTGCCGCTGCGCTACGAGGACGAAACGACCCTTACTCCAATCGCGCAGGCGCGCGACGGGCGCCCCGTCCTGGTCGAAGCCGAAGTGCTGCGTGCCGAAGTCGTTTATCGGCCGCGCCGCCAACTGATCGCGCACTGCCGGGCGCAGGAACACGAACTCACGTTGCGCTTCTTCAATTTCTATCCCAGCCAGGTGAAGCAATTGCAGAGCGCGATCGACAATAAGCTGCTGCTGCGTGCTTACGGCGAGGTCCGCGGCGGCTGGTTCGGCGCGGAGATGGCGCATCCGCGCTATCGCCTCGCGCGCGCAGGGGAGCCGCTGGCCGATACGCTCACGCCGGTCTATCCGACGACTGAGGGATTGTCGCAAGCCGTGCTCCGCCGGCTGGTGCTGGAGGCGCTCGACGCGGCGAGCCTCGATGACACGCTGCCCGATACGCTGCGCGAACGCTATGGTCTGATCGGCCTGCGCGAAGGCGTGCATCTGCTGCACCGGCCGCCCCCGGGCACCGACCTCGGCGCGCTCGTCGAGCGCAGCCATCCTGCCTGGCGACGCGTCAAGTTCGACGAGTTGCTCGCGCAGCAGTTGTCGATGCGCATGGCGTATCGCCAGCGCAGCGCGCAACACGCGCCGGCGCTGCCCGGCGCGGGCCCGCTGTTGCGCACGTTTCGCGAGCGGCTGCCGTTTCGCCTCACCGGGGCACAGACCCGCGTCATCGGCGAATTGCTCGGCGATCTGGCGCGGCCGCACCCGATGCAGCGCCTGCTGCAGGGCGATGTCGGCAGCGGCAAGACGATCGTCGCCGCGATCGCCTGTCTCGCGGCAGTCGACGCGGGCAGCCAGGCGGCGGTGATGGCGCCGACCGAAATCCTCGCCGAACAACACTATCGCAAATTCTCCGCCTGGCTTGCGCCGCTCGGGGTACGCATTGTCTGGCTGCACGGCGCGCTCAAGAAGGCGGAAAAGCGCGCCGCGATCGAGGAAATCGCCTCGGGGCGGGCGTGCATCTCGATCGGTACGCACGCGCTGTTTCAGGAGGGGGTGCGATTTGTGCGCCTCGCGCTCGTCGTGATCGACGAGCAGCACCGTTTCGGCGTCGCGCAGCGTCTGTCGCTACGTAGTAAGGCGCGCTCGGACGGAGACGAAGAGCCGCCGCACCAGCTGATGATGAGTGCGACGCCGATCCCGCGCACCCTCTCGATGAGTTACTACGCCGACCTCGATGTCTCGACGATCGACGAATTGCCGCCGGGGCGCCGCCCGGTGACCACCAAACTGGTTTCCGACGCGCGCCGCGCCGAGGTGATCGAGCGCATCCGCGAGGCTTGCGCCGACGGTCAGCAGGTCTACTGGGTATGTCCGGTGATCGAGCCTGCGCAGGCCGGCGCTAGACTGGCGCGCGGCGCGGCGCGCGAACTGCGCGCGGCGCTCGAGACTCATGCGAGTCTCACCCGCGAATTACCCGAGCTGCGTATCGGACTGGTGCACGGCCGCCTGCCGGCGGCCGAAAAGACGGTTGCGATGGAGGACTTCGCGGCGGGCCGCTGCCAGGTACTGGTCGCCACCACGGTGATCGAGGTCGGCGTCGATGTGCCGGGCGCGACGCTGATGGTAATCGAGCACGCCGAGCGATTCGGCCTGGCGCAATTGCACCAGTTGCGCGGGCGTGTGGGGCGCGGTGCGCGCGCGAGCGCGTGCATCCTGCTCTACGCCGCGCCGCTCACGCCGGCTGCGCGCGCGCGCCTCAAGGTGATCTACGAACATGCAGATGGTTTTGAGATCGCACGTCGGGACCTGTTGCAGCGCGGTCCGGGCGAGCTGCTCGGCGAGCGCCAAAGCGGCGTGCCGATGCTGCGCTTTGCCGACCTCGAACGCGATGGCGAACTCATCCGCGACGCGCAGCAGGCCGCGGCGGAATTTCTGCAGAGCGACCCAACACGGGCGCGGTCGCATGTCGAGCGCTGGTTTGCCGCGCGGCACGAGTACACTTCCGCCTAGATCATGAATTTCAGAGGGATCGCCAAGCGACTGGACGCCTACGAGCGGCTGACGAGGCTCGATAAGCCGGTCGGCGCGCTGCTGCTGCTGTGGCCGACGTTGTGGGCGGTGTGGCTCGCTTCGGAGGGCCGTCCAAGTCTGCAGCACGTCGTGATCTTCGTCATGGGGACCTGGCTGATGCGTTCGGCGGGCTGTGCGGTGAACGATTTTGCCGACCGCGATTTCGATCCGCATGTTGAACGGACCAAATCGCGCCCCCTTGCTGCGCGCGAAATCGCGCCAGGCGAGGCGCTCGGCGTGGCTGCCGTGCTGGCG
>Ga0224495_10001140_pt1 | contig 19366 bp, 16 predicted proteins | sample SF_Jul11_sed_USG_FD_168128 | JGI IMG/M metagenome (GOLD analysis project Ga0224495, IMG submission 168128) | Sediment microbial communities from San Francisco Bay, California, United States - SF_Jul11_sed_USGS_4_1 | ecosystem: Environmental > Aquatic > Marine > Sediment | place: USA: California... | reverse complement strand
TTCAGAGTCTAAATCACACATAGCCCGTAACCGATATGCCAAAAACCTCCAGCTCAAGCCAGGCCTTGCGCAAATATCATGAGCATCTGGCCAGACATGGGCTCAAATCCACCGTCCAGAGGGACATTATTATCGGTGAGTTTCTGCGGGTGAAGGGCCATCTTAGCGTGGATGAGCTCCATTCAAGGTTGAGGGTCTCCCATTCCTCCATCGGCCTGGCCACGGTATACAGAACTCTGAAGATCCTGTCCGACGCTGGGCTTGCCCACGAGCGGCGCTTCAAGGATGGCTATACCCGCTATGAATACATCGGGCCGGACAACACCCACCATGACCATATTGTCTGCGTTGCGTGCGGGCTGGTGGTGGAGTTTGAAAACCATGAGATCGAGAAGCTCCAGCAGCGGGAAGCGGATAAATATCATTTCAAGATGCTGGATCACAAATTCGAGATTTATGGCATTTGCAGAGAATGCCAGAAAGCCAAGAAAGAACCATCATAAACCGCCCCAGGCCCAGGTCTTCCTGGTGGCCGCATTGTATCGCCCTATAGACCGCCGGACCCTCCTTCCGCTTCATCCTTGCGCGAATTTACCAAGCCTGGCCAGCCCTTTCTTGATCTGGCTCATGGAGCTGGCATAGGTCAGCCGCAGATAGCCCTCTCCGCCTGGCCCAAAGTCTATCCCGGGCGTCACCGCCACCTTGGCCTCCTCCAGAATGCGCATGGTCAGCGCCATCGAATCCTTCCCCAGGCGGCTGGCGTTGATGAAGAAGTAATAGGCCCCTTGCGGCGGATGAGCCACAGGCAGGCCGATCTCCTCCAGCCTTTTGAGCATATAGAGCCTCCGCCGGTCATATTCCTGGACAGATTTTTTAACAAAAGCCCCGCCCCGGTTCAACGCAGCCACCCCGCCCCATTGGACGAAGGAGTTGACCGAGATGCTGAAGTTCTGCTGGATCTTCTGCATCGGCCGGACATACCGCTCCGGAGCGATGATGTATCCCAGCCTCCAACCGGTCATGGCGTATTTTTTGGAAAATCCGTTTATCACAAAGGCGTCATCGGTATATTCCAGGATGGAGCGGGCCCTCCCCTCATACACTAACCCATGGTATATCTCGTCAGACACTACCATCGGCCCCAGGCCGGCGATCCTCTCGATTACGTCAGGGTCCATCACCATCCCCGTGGGGTTGGACGGGCTGTTGATAAGGATGGCCCTGGTCCTGCGGGTGATTTTTTTGGCTATGGCGGCAGGGTCCGGCTGGAACCGCGCCTTCTCATCCAGCCGCGTGAGCAGCGGCTTGCCGCCAAGATATGAAACAAAATTTGGATAGCAGGAATAACAGGGGGTGGACATTATCACCTCATCCCCCTTTTCGATGAGGGAAGAGAGCAGAAGATATAGGCCATTGGATGTGCCGGCGGTGACCATTATCCGCTCCTGCGAAACCTCCACCCCGTAATCCTTTTGAATGCTCCTGGCGATGGCCTGGCGCAAGGCGGCAAGCCCCAGGCTGTGGGTGTATTTAGTTTCACCTTTCTTAATGGCGGCGATGGCGGCCTGCTTCACTACATCGGGCGTATCGAAATCCGGTTCTCCTATCTCCAGATGGACGATATCCTCCCCCCGCTCCTCCATGGCCATCGCTCTCTCAAGGATGTCCATCACCCCAAAGGAGGGCATCTTCCGGGACCTGGCCGATGGCTGACTATCCTTTTCCATCCGTCACTCACGCAAAGAAGGTATATAAATCAAGATCAGGATTTTACCACGGAGCGGTTTTGAACGCTTGATTTCGTCTTTTTACCATAATATAATTATTTCATACGTTGAATGGGGATAATAACAATCATGACCAAATCTATCCGGCTTTGCGTGTTTACCGTTTTCAGCCTGCTGTTTTTCATTCCCAGGGCCCATGCCGGAGACTTTTTCAAATGGGTGGACGAAAAGGGAGAGACCCATTATTCCGACAACAAAGCCGAAGCCGCCAAGCATACCAAGAACCTGGAGGAGAAAAGCTTTTCCGACATTGAGCTCAATATAGTCCAACAAGCCGAATGGCCCCCTTCCATGTTCCCGGAGGAGTCCGCCGACAACGCCACCCCTCCCAAGAAAAAGACAAGCAGTAAAAACAGACCTTCAGACCTGCCCTGGTTCACCGAAGACAGTTTCGATTACGACGTTTTGCGCTCCGGCCAGCTGACCCTGGTGGAGTTTTGGGCCACCTGGTGCGGGATCTGCCGCAAGGTGGACCCTGTTATCAACAGCCTGGCCAGAGAATATGGCTCCAGGGTGAAGTTCGGCCGGGTTGATATCGATGAGGAGAAATCCTTACAAAGAACATATAAGGTGAAGGGTGTCCCGAACCTGGTGATCTTCAAGAATGGCAAGATGATCGGCCGGATGGTGGGGGGATACTCCAGGGACTCATATGTGAAGATGATCGAAAAGCATATGTGACCGGCATGACTCGTAATCAGCCTTCAAAGTCGACCCCAGTTTGATGGAAGCAAATAACTCCTCCTGGGCTTCTCAAGCAAACCAAGGCTCGCCTTTTGAAAACCACTTATTGGATGGAGAGAAAATCCTTTGGGAAGGGCAGCCCAACCCCTCCGTGCGGTTTGCGAAAATCGACATGTTTCTGGCCCCGTTCAGCCTGCTGTGGGTGGTTGTGGCTCTAATAGTTTTTGTTGTTATGCTTATGCAGGCCACCGGGTATTCACATCACATACAAAGCGAACCTATTGGGCTCCTGGTCGCATTGATAATCGGCGGTTTTATAGTCATCAGCGGCCTTTATTTCACCATTGGCAGGTTCTGGGTAAAAGCTGCCACAAAGCGGAAAACCCATTACGCGATTACGAATGAAAGAGCGCTCTCCTATTGCTCATTCAATGGGAAGAAATTCCGGTCACAAGAACTTGGGCGGATATCATCCATCTCATATGAAAAATGGCTTGGCGGGAATACCCAGCTCATCTTCGAAGAGGAGAAGCGGAATCAGAGTTTGTTCTCCATTCCCACCAATACCGAAGCTTTTTCGAATACGGGAATGGAACTGTTTTGGCCGGAGCAGCCTGGCGGGTCCCTGGTTTTTCATGACATCCAGAACGTGGAGCATGTCCACCGTATAGCTTCGGAAGCCAAACGGCGTATGGGCAAAGCCTGATATCCACATCATCATTGCCTCGTATTTTGCGGTTTATATAATGTCAGCGGCTATTTATTGAGCCGGCCTTCACCTGGCGGCGTAGATCCAGACCTCAGTTTCATATGACGCAATGGTTATTTGGAGCGGTTGCTGATAATTTTATTCCGGTGTATTATCCGCGGCGCAGATAGCGGTTTTTTGGCCAGCGCTCACGACCACTCACCTATGCGATGAGGCCGTGACGAGCCGGAGGCGCGCCGCCAATTTATTCCATAGCGATATTGACAAAGAGCAAATCCGGTCCTAATATGTTTATATGATTAAACATGTTGCCACGTGCATGAGCCAGAACGCCGTGGAATGTATGGACCTTCTGCGGGCGCTTTCTGACGAAAACAGGCAGAAGATCATCATGCTCTTCGCCAAACATAAGGAGCTTTGCGCCAATGATATCGCCAGCCGGTTCACATTAAGCCGGCCTGCGGTCTCCCACCACCTGAACCTGATGAAAAGGGCCGGCGCCCTGAAGGCGCGCAAGGATGGCAAGGAGATCTACTACTCGTTCAACAAGCCTTATGTGATTGATCTATTAAAATCGCTGATTAAATCCATGGAGAGTTGTTGCTGACCGGATATCTGGTTTCGCTGGATAAATGGGACGACCACCTGTCCGGTGTCCAAAACCGGCGGGCGGCCCGAGGTTGTCATGCATTTCAGGAGGCTTGCAATGATTGCAAAGAATATGTGGGCGGTGGTTTTCGAGAAAGGGAGTATCGAACCGCAAGTGCGGCAAATCCCCATTCCGCAGCCTGGCCCCGGCCAGGTTTTGGTCCGGATGGTGGCCTCGCCGATCAATCCCTCAGACCTGTCATTCATGAGATATGGCGCCCCGAAAACGTTCCCCTTCACGCCGGGGATAGAAGGCAGTGGAACGGTGGTCGCCGCTGGCCCGGGGCTATATCCCAGGTTGCTGGTAGGCAGACGGGTCATCCTCTCTGAATCTGGCTATGGCGGCGCCTGGGCCGAATATATGGTCACCCGGGCCACCGCCTGCGTTCCGTTAAGAAGCAGCCTCTCATTTGAGCAGGGCGCCACCATGCTGGTCAATCCATTGACGGCCCTGGCCATTATGGACATGGCAAGAAAGGGAAAACACAAGGCAATCGCCAACAACGCCGCCGCCAGCGCCCTGGGCAGGATGATCCTGAGGTTGGGAAAAAAGTATGGCTTGCCGGTCATCAACATTGTCAGAAACCAGGAGTCTGAGGATCTGTTGCGCGGTGATGGCGCCAGATACATCCTACGGGAGGAAACGCCGGATTTTGACGAAAGCTATCGCCGCCTGGCCCAGGAACTGAAAGCCACTTTCATTCTGGACGCCGTGGGTGGGGAACTGGCGGCCCGGATGCTCGATGGCGCCCCGGCGGGGAGCTTTTTTCTGGCGTATGGCAATCGCTCGGAAAAAGCGATGAGCGTCAACCCTTTAGCCATATTGCTGGAGAGGAAAGTGATCTCCGGATTTTATCTTAGAAACTGGGCGGCTCAGATCGGCGCGCTGGGTGTTCTCAGGAATACAATTCGCGCCCAGGCACTGGCCCCCAACGAGTTGCAGACGATAATTCAGGCCCGGTTCCCATTATCCCAGGCGCGCCAGGCGCTGGACACCGCCAGGGCCAACCCCAGGGATGGAAAGGTTCTTTTTGTTATGAATGATGCGCGAATTGGATAGCTAATTCCTTTTATTGCTGAATCCTTCAGCAGAAAGTATCATCTGTCATAAGATAACTCCGGAGAATGTTTTGACAGAAATTTCCGCCAACTCACGCCCACTTTCGGCGATCCTGTTTCCATTCCTCAGCTGGTTCCGCAAAGTTGACCGCTCCACCATCCAGCATGATTTCATAGCCGGCCTGACCAACGCCTTCATTGTTCTGCCCCAGGGGGTCGCCTTTGCCATGATCGCGGGCCTGCCGCCGGAATATGGGCTATACACCGCCATAGTCCCCCCCATCGTGGCGGGGCTTTTCGGCTCATCATACCACCTGATTTCCGGCCCCACCACGGCCATCTCCATCGTGGTCTTCTCCGCTGTCAGCCCATTGGCGGAGCCTTCTACTCCGCAATTTATCGGCATGGTGCTCACCATGACCTTCCTGGCCGGGCTGATACAGCTTGGCTTGGGGGTGGCCCGCATGGGGGCGCTGGTGAACTTTGTCTCCCACAGCGTGGTGGTGGGATTCACAGCCGGGGCGGCCATCGTCATCGCCACCAGCCAGGTGAAGCATACCCTGGGCGTCTCCATCCCCAAGGGCTTGTCGATGCTCGATACCTGGATCGCGCTTATTCATGCGGCGCCCCAGATCAATATATACGCTGTGATCGTGGCCACCTCCACCCTGGCGTTTATCCTGGGGATAAAGCGGGTCTGGCCAAAAGCGCCAGGATTGCTGATCGGAATGCTGGGCGGTACCATGGTGGCCGCCATTATCGGCGCCGAGGCCCATGGCATCCGCCTGGTTGGCGCGCTTCCCTCCTCTCTGCCGCCTCTGTCGATGCCCGACTTCTCTCCCAGCGTCATCAGCGCCCTCACTTCCGGCGCTCTGGCGGTCTCCATGCTGGGGCTTATCGAGGCGGTCTCCATCGCCAGGTCGGTAGCTTCCAAGAGCGGTCAGATAATTGACGGCAACCAGGAGTTTATCGGCCAGGGTTTATCCAACGTGGTGGGGAGCTTCTTCTCCTGCTACGCCTCCTCCGGCTCCTTCACCAGAAGCGGCGTCAATTACACCGCCGGGGCCAAGACCCCCCTTTCCGCGGTGTTCGCCGCCTTCTCGCTGGCGATGATTCTGCTGCTGACGGCTCCGCTGGCGGCCTATCTGCCCATAGCCTCCATGGGGGGGGTGGTGCTGCTGGTGGCCTACAACCTGGTGGACTTTCATCACATCAAAAAAATCCTCCAGGCCAGCAAGGCCGATTCGGCGGTGATGATCACCACCTTTTTCGCCACGCTTTTTGTAGAGCTGGAGTTTGCCATCTATGTGGGCGTCATGCTCTCGCTGGGGCTGTACCTTAACAGAACCTCCAAGCCCAGGATAGTTGCCAGAACCCCAAACCCAAAGGCGGAAAACAGAAGCTTCATCACCGACCCGGACGCCGAGGAATGCCCCCAGTTGAAGCTCATCAGAATCGACGGCTCCATATATTTCGGCTCCGTGAACCATGTGGAAATGGCTCTGGAATGGATCCGGGGGGAGGACCCGGAAAGAAAACATCTGATGATAGTCTGCAGCGGGATAAACTTCGTGGACGTGGCTGGCGCCGAGGCGCTGGAGCGGGAAGCGGCGCGATACCGGGCCATGGGCGGAGGGCTCTATCTCTATCGATTGAAGGAGACGGCCCACCATATCTTGCAAAGGGGCGGGTATATGAACACTATCGGAGAGCAGAACCTTTTCCATTCAAAAAAGACCGCCCTATCCACCATCGTCAGCAAGCTGGACATGCGCCGGTGCGCCCTCTGTTCCAGCCGTATATTCATCGAATGCGCCAGCCTTCCAAACGATCTGCCCAATTCAGGCGGTTAATCCATATCCAGATCCTCCGGCGACCGGCGGGCCGTGACGCGATCCATCATTGACACCCAATCCCCAGTTTTTCCATTTATAGTAGCCAAAAACCTCCCTGGCGCCTGATACTATATTTCCCATGGACCCGAGACTGTTCGAATCCGCCCTCTCCTCCCTGGGAGAGGGTGTGGCCATCTTCGCCCCAGGCGGCGCGTTGCTATGGATGAACTCCGCCGCCGAGCAGCTGATCGGCGCGTCAGCCCAGCGATTGGTGGGAAGAAATTACATGGAGATTTTCCGCTCCGGCCCTGAGATCGCCGCGGAGATGGAGCGCGTGTACACCGTTGGATCCTCCATTATCGACAACGAATTACTATATACAAACATGGCGGGCGCCCAAGCCACCATATCGGTTTCCATCCATCCCATGGAAGAGCCTGGGGGCCGCTGGGTAATTCTTATCCTCAGGGATCTGACGGGCCTTAAAGCCCTGCAAAGAGCCGCCAGGCTGCGTGAAAAGGCGGAGGAGACCGCCCTGCTGGCCGCCGGGATAGCCCATGAGATCAAAAATCCCCTGTCTGGCATCCGGGGCGCCGCCCAACTGGTGGAAAGAGAATCAGGCAGCCCAGCAATGGCCGAATATACGGGCCTTATCATCCGGGAGACCGACAGGATCAACCGGCTCATCACGGGCCTGATAGATCTGAATCACCCGATGAGCTTCCCCATGGGTCCTGTTAATATCCATGCCGTGCTGGACGAGGCGCTGCTGGGTCAGAAGCCTGAGATGGAAAAAAGAAGCGTCACATCTCTCAGGTTGTATGACCCCAGCCTTCCGCCGGTGGAAGGGAACATGGACAGGTTGACTCAGATATTGGTCAACCTCTTGAAAAACGCCGTCGAGGCCACCCCCGACGGAGCTATGATAACCATCAGGACCAGCCCGGCCTGGCGTCTGCCCGATAGCGCCCCGCCCCGGAAGGATAAAAAATACGCCGCCATAGAGATCATCGATGAAGGCCATGGCATAGAAGAGAGGCAGATGCATGGCCTCTTCACTCCATTTTTTACAAGGAAACAGGGGGGCACGGGCCTGGGGCTTACCGTTACGCTGAACCTGGTGCGGGCCCATAACGGCCTGTTGACAGTGAAAAACCGAAAAGATGGCAAAGGCGCCGAAGCGGTGGTCTATCTCCCCTTCGCCTGAGCTGGCGACCTATTTGCGGATGAAGGTGGGCAGAGTGAGAGTGTCTCCGGGAAGCAGGTTGCGGATCTCTTTGTCGGGGTTGTAGAGCATGACAAGCCACAACGGCGTCTTGTGCTCCAGAACGCAGAGCCGCCAGACGGACTTGCCCGGCTTAACCGTTACCGTTTTTTCATCCTTGAACTCGTAGTTTTCCATGAACTTGGCCAGCATGGTGGAATGAAACTCCTGCCGACGCCGCTCAAACTGCTCCGGAGAGGTTCTCCCCAGCGGAACCTTGACCTGGGCGCCGATGATCGGATTTTTCTTGCCGTCGTTCATCTTTCTGATGGCGCGGGCGCTCACCCCGGCCCATTTGGCGTACAGCGCGACAGTCTCCTCCGGCCCGGCCGATAAGGTGGCTACGTTCCCCTTTACGGATTTGATGGAATATACCTTCGGATCTATGGATGGGAAGTTATCCCTTACCGCGGAGGATTGGTCAGTATTGGCGGCCAAGGTTTTTTCACCAGCCGCCGCCTTGGCCATATCCTGCCAGCCGGCGTCGTCTTGCATCTCATCGGCGCCCAGCACCAGAAAATCCGGCCCCGCAGCGGGGGCGGAAGCGTTGGTGATTGCCCCGACATTTGCCGATGCGGCGTCGGGAGTGTTCACCAGGATGCCACGATCATCACCGGCGATAACCGTCGGCGCGAACGCATTTTCATATCTGGTGGGGATTATGGCCATTTCCTTTTTTACCAGAAGCTTCTGCCCCGGGAAAATCTCGGTATCCTTGGAAAGCCCGTTAATCATGGCCAGGGTTCCCTCTGGAATGTTGCGATCCTGGGATATGGAGGATAAGGAGTCCCCCTCCTTGACAAAATAATAGTTCGTATCGTTATTAATAAGGACACGGGACCCGCGGGATGACATCTTTGTTGGAGATGGGATGATTATCTTCCTGCCGGCGATCAGGCCTCTGGAGCTGATCCCGTTTACACTCATGAGCTCCCTGACGCCAATACCATAGGCTGAGGCGATTCCGCTGGGAGTCTCTCCCCGGCGAACCAGATGAGCGATCTCCAACTCCTCAGGCGCGCTTTCGACGGCGGGGGCGGAAGAGGATTTTTCCAGCGAAGCCACTACCAATCCGCTCTTGCCCTCAGGTATTTTTATCCTGTATCCCTTGGGGATGTCATAGCGGCCACGCCACACAGCGTCCGACAACGCCTTGTTCAAAGGCTCCAGTTCCCTGCCATCCACTCCGGAAAGCTTTGCAAGCTCCCTTGTGGAAATGGATCGGGTAAGGGTGATTTCGTCAAACCGCGACTCCGGCATGAAATCCACCGGGCCAAAATATTTTTCATGATTTCTGGAGACCTCCAGCGCCGCCAGAAACTCCGCATAGAAATTCTTCGAGGCGAAGCCGAAAGCCTTGCTCTGGTAGCTGTCGATAATCTCCACCAGGTCCGCGCCGTGCCTTGTCACGGCCCTGCTCATGCCATTTAGCCCATGGTTGTATGCGATCACCGCCAGGGGCCAGTAACCCAGGGTTTCATAATTTATCTTTAGAAGCCTCGCGGCGGCGTGGGTGGATATCAACGGATCCCGCCGCTCATCGGCAACGGAATCGATCCTCATAAACTTCTTGCCGGTGCCCCGGGTGAACTGCCATATACCGGCGGCGCCCACCTTGGAATATGCAGCGTAGTTGAAGGAGGACTCCACATGCGGCAGGGCGGTAAGCTCCACGGGAAGCCCATACTGGCGAAATACCTGGCGCATATGTCCGCTATACATGCCGGACCGGCGCAACCCCTCCAAAAACCGGTCGGCCTGCCCGCGCTGAGACCGGACTCCGTTGGCCAACTCCAGATAATATGAGCTGTTCTTCGGACGGAACGGGAGGGCGTTGGCTATCCTGGCCTCCTCGGCGGTGGAGGCGGCGCCCCGGTTCTTGTAAAGATTCCTCAAAATTCCGGCGATATATTTGCGCCGGTTGGAAGTGTATTTTTCCGCAGCCTTGGAGTTCGGATTGACTCCAGGCAAAGCCTCGTCCACATTGACCACTTCGTAAACCACGCTCAGGTTGTTCTTGTCGTGAATCAACCATTGGCTGGTAGTGTAACGCGAATAGACATCGATCCAGAAATCCACATTGGGCGCCAGGCTGGCGGGCAATGGAAAGTTGGGACCGAAATAAAGCCGGGACACCGGAGACGCGCCGGCGGAGCCTATAGCGCTGTCGAAAGGCGAAACGCCATCGCCAGAGGAATCCGCATCACCTGCGGTTGAGTCAACGTTTACCAACCGGGAGGCATGGGCCTGGGCGCCACTGCAAATGACCGTGGCAAGAATAAATATGATAAACAGTGATTTGTTAAATATAGTCACTGAGATAATCCGAAATAATTGTTAAAGGACTGTATCACAATATCGCCTAATTTTCAATACCTTACCTTTGAAAAAATCAGGCCCGCCCTATACTGGGAACTTTTTGCGGATAGCTGGTGTCTTAATTTGCAAAGAGAACAGGATGAAAGTGAAAAACGCGGATACAATAAAGCCGGTACAGCGACTGCATATGATGGAAAAAAGAGCGGTTGCGGCCAGGGAGATGTCTTCGCGCATGAATGATGAATCTGAACATATAGAGAGAGCCAGGCTCGGCGATGTTGAGTCGTTCGAATGGTTGTATGAAAGGCACAAGAGTTTTGTCTGGAACGTCGCCTTCCGTATGACCTACCAGCGCCAGAGCGCCGAGGATCTGGCCCAGGAGGTGTTCCTGACCGCTTGGCGAAAGCTGCCGGACTTCAAGGGAACCGCGGCGTTCTCCACCTGGTTGTACAGGATAACGGTGAACACCACGTTGAACTGGCGGCGGGACTCCATGCGATGGGCCAGCCTGCGGGAGGATAAATCGTGGGAAACGGGATTCCACTCCGGCGATAACAATCCGGAACGGGCGCTGATGGCCCTGGAGGCCGAAAGAGCCTTGCACAAGCTGCTGGGCCAACTGGAAAAGGACCGAAGGCTGGCCTTCATCCTTCGAGAGCTGGAGGGGCTTAGTTATGAAGAGATCGCCGCCTCCACCGGATGGGCCATTGGCACTGTCCGGTCGCGCCTAGCCAGGGCGCGACAGGAGCTTTCCCGGCTGGCGGAGAATATGGAGAAATAAAGATGAAACTCGATGATATGTTGCGCAACGTGAAAAGATTTGACCCTCCCGAGACCCTTCGGGAGCGGGTGATGGCCCAGGCCAGGGCGCATCGGGCGGAACAAGCCAGTTGGCTCGCGGCAATAGGAAGGCTGAAGAGCAGGCCGGCATTCAGGGCCACTGTGGCCCTGGGCGCCTGCGCGGCGGCTCTGCTGCTGCTGGTGGATAGCGGACGATTTAAATTCGCCGTCCCGGCGCCATCGACCACTGACGCCCCATATCATCTGGCTTATAACGAAATGGACCTGTTCCTGGAGCAGACTCTGGGAGTGGTTTATGAATTCAAATCCATGGAAAGCTCGGCCGAGTATCAAGTGGACGAGGATGCGGCAAGATTCATCAACAACCAGATAGAAACGATCTATCGGATCAATGGAGGTAACAATGCGTAACGCGATAATTGTGGCGGTGGTCTTTGCGTTGGCCATGCCCATGGCTGCCCTGGCCCAGGGCTTTGGCGGAGGCCCCGGCAGAGGAGGAGAAGGCGGACCCTCGATGAGAGGGCCAGGCGGGCCTGGAGGCAAAGGGCCCAGAATGGCGGAGGAACTCGGGCTCACCGAGGAGCAGATGAGCAAAATGCGGGATATCCATTCCAAAAACCGCAAAACGATGATCGATCAGAAAGCCACCATCCAAAAAGCGATGCTGGACCTGACCGATGAGCTGCAGAAGGAAAAGCCGGACAAGGCCGCCGTGGAGAAGTCCATCGAACAGATCGTCAAAACCAAGGCGGATATTGAACGGGCCAAGCTCAACTCCATGGTGGAGTTGTCCGCCCTGTTGACACCAGAGCAGAAGAAAAAAGCGGCCGAAAAGATGCTCAACTCCCATCTCATGGGAGGTATGGGTGGCGGAATGGGCCCCAGAGGCGGTGGCGGCCCTGGTGGCCCGGGCGGCCCGGGCTTTATGGACCAGCAGGATACGCCAGAATAATAGTAGATCTAAACAGCCATCAGACGAAAGGCCGGCCATGCCATGGCCGGCCTTTTCATTACCGCGAGCCAGGCTCGGCGCTTTAAAAATCCTTCAGATCATCTTCCAGAGGTATGGCGCTTTCGGCGTCGGAACGGCGCGCCGGCTTGCGCGCCGCGGGCATGGCCGGGGCCTTGCGCAGGGGCGCCCTCTGGACGGGCTTTGGGTGGAGCAGTTTCACCGGAGCATGCCTCTCGGTTCGTCGAATCTTTCCATCCGATGCACCCTCCACCAGCGCCATCAGCTCGCCCACCATATCCTTCAGCCTGTCCGCCTGGGCGTTTAGCTGTTGGGACGCGGCGGCGGTCTCCTCGGCATTGGCCGCATTCTGTTGTGTCACCTTGTCCATCTGGCTCACCGCCGAGTTCACCTGGTCCACGCCCTGGGCCTGCTCGTTGGAAGCCCCGGCGATCTCCGTCACAAGATCGGTGGCCTTTTTCACGCTGTCGACTATGGAGGAAAGGACCACACCGGATTTGTTCGCCATTTCGCTCCCTTCCGCCGCTTTTTTAACCGCGTCCTCTATCAGGCTGGAGGTGTCCTTGGCGGCGGCGGCCGAGCGCTGGGCCAGGTTTCGCACCTCCTCGGCCACCACGGCAAAGCCCTTGCCATGCTCCCCTGCCCTAGCCGCTTCCACCGCGGCGTTGAGGGCCAGCAGGTTGGTCTGGAAAGCGATCTCCTCGATCACCTTTATTATCTTGCTGATCTCCTGGGAGGATTTGTTGATTCCGGCCATCGACTGGATCATGCCGGACATGGTTTGGCTGCCACGCTCGGCTTCAGACCTGCTATTACCGGCCAGAGTGGAAGCCTGGGCGGCATTGTCGGCGTTCCTGCGCGCCATGGCCGCCACCTCTTCCAGGGCCGAGGATGTCTCCTCCAGCGAACTGGCCTGTTCCGTGGACCCCTCCGCCAGAGACTGGCTGGAAGTGGAGATCTGCCCGGCGGCGGAGGCCACCTGGTCCGAGCTTTCGTTTAGCCCGTTTATTATCCTGCTCACCGGCACGGTGATGGCGCTGGTGATGAAGATAGCGATCACGGCGCCCAAAACGGCAGTTATGATCAGCCCCACCACCATCATCCAGGCTGTGGAAGAAAGCGATTTTACCGCCTCATCGGAGATCCTGACCGTGTCCTCTATCCCTGCGTTGGCCACCTGCATGGCCCTGTCCATGACTATATCCGCCGCCGCTTGTCGTTTGGCGCCCAGTTCCTCCAGGATGCCCATGGTGGCGACTACGTCCAGCATCTCCTTTTTGTAGCCCTCCGCCGCCTGTCGGATATTTTCCAGTTGCTCAAGGTTTAACTGCTGGGTCGTTATAGACTTGACATCATCGATCTTCCTCTCGATTTCAGAGAATTTTCCAAGGGCATCCTGCAGGGTTCTGACATTACGCTCCGTCTGCGCTTTCCAGGCGGCCACGCGGATGCTGTTGCCCAGGTCGATGACGTCGTTCACGATCTTCGTCTTGTTATATCGGGCTTGCAGTCTCTCCCCCTCGGCGTGGGATGAGAACTCCTCGCTCAGCTTGCCCTCCTGGTCACTCAGATATGCGTAGGCCGCATCCATGAACCGCTTGGCGTCATTGTTCATATCTTCCCGGTGGGAGTCCATCTCGTTTTCTTCCTTGATGGTCTGCTCCATGTACTTTTCATAGTCATCCACGGCCTTTTCCAGGTCACCGCTGGCAGCCCTCAATTTTTGCAGCCCCATGGACTTCGACGCCAAATCCTGCGCCGCCTTTATATTCTTTTTCGTTTCCGCCAGATTGGCCTTCAGAGGCTCAAGATACTTGTCATCCCCCGTGAAAGCGAAACTCCTGGCGTAGATGACTGTATTCAGTATCGAGCTTTCGATATCGCTGGCCACCGCCATTTCGGGCACATATTCATGGGCCAGCGTCTCGGCGGATTTTTCCACGCTCCGCATCTGCACGATTGAAAAAATTCCCATCATCACAAAGAGGAATAGAATGATGGCGAATCCGGCGCCTATTTTCCAGCCTAGCTTAAGGTTTGAAAAGATCATATTGGTCATCTCTAATGTTGTTGAAACTTGCTTTATTATATCCTTAGTTTACTTCTTAAACGTTTGGAAAATATAGCCGGGATACGATTATTAATGTCACATACTGCAACACTTATGACATAAGTATTGGGGCAGTTGGTCTATGCTGGATAGGCGGAATGAAAAACAAGCCGCTCTCCATTAGACCTATCTCTTTGTTTTTCCTGGCGATGTCAATTTTTTTGGATCGAATACCAGGTCCAACTGCGACTGGGTCATCAATCCCTCTTCCAGGACCACCTCGGGCACGGTCTTGCCTTCACGCACCGCTTTCTTGGCCACTTCCGAGGCCTTGGCGTAGCCTATATACGGATTCAGGAATGTGGCCAGGCTCGGACTGCGTAGCGCGTAGCGGCGGCATACCTGCTCATTCACCGTCAACCCGGCCAGGCATTTTGCGTCCAACGCCACGATGCCATTGGCCAATATCGACAGCGACTCCAGCAATGCCCAGCCGGTCACCGGCATGGTCACGTTCAGCTCCAGTTGGGCCGATTGCGCGGCCATGAATATCGTCTGGTGGTTGCCGAACACCTTCAGGCACACCATGTTCACCGCCTCGCACACGCTGGGATTCACCTTGCCCGGCATGATGGAGGAGCCAGGCTCCACCGCCGGCAGGTTCACCTCGTTGAATCCGGTCATCGGGCCGGAGGCCATCAGCCGAAGGTCGTTGCAGATGCGTTGTGTATCCACCGCCAGCGACGAGATGGCCGCACTCATCGCCGCCAGGTCGTTTGTGCTGTGCACCGCCTCTATATCGTGCCCGGCGGGTTTGAACTTGCCCCTGGTTATCCTGTTCAAATGCCTTATGACAAGCTTGCGGAACCTGGGATGATTGTTGATCCCGGTCCCCACGGCGTTTCCGCCCACCGCAAGCTCCAGAAACCGGGGCAACCCCTGGCGGATGCGCTCCTCCCCTTTGGCGATGGCATAGGCCCAAGCGCCGAACACCTGACCCATGCGCACCGGAACCGCGTCCTGCAGATGGGTCCTGCCGGACTTGATTACCCTGTCGTACTGTTTTTCCTTTCGCCGCAGGGTCTTGATGAGACCAGATGCGGCTTCTATCAGCCTGGCCGCCATGGGCGCCGCGGCAACTTTTATTGAGGATGGGAAGACGTCATTAGTGGACTGGCCCATGTTCACGTGGTCGTTGGGATGGACCAGCCTCTTCTCCCCTCTTCTTCCTCCCATGGCCTCTTCGGCCAGGTTGGCGATCACTTCGTTGACGTTCATGTTGTGGGAGGTGCCGGAGCCGGACGAGAAGATATCCACCAGAAACTGGTCAGGATATTTTCCTTCGGCCACAGCCGCGGCCGCTTGGACGATCTTTGCGCCCGCTGCTTTGTCCAGAAGCCCCAACTCCATGTTGGCCATGGCGCAAGCCTGCTTGATCCTGGCGATGGCGGCCACCTGGGCCGCGGGCAGCCGGAAGCCGCTGATGGGAAAATTGGCGATGGATCTGGTGGTGTTGATCCCGTAGAGGGCGTCTGCAGGCACTTCCAGCTCACCCAGGGAATCTTTCTCTTTTCTGCTTTTCATTTTTCATGTCCGATAAAAGGCTGTCAATCAACAGCCCGATAATGTAAACTGCCACATTATGGGGCAGAAATATTTTCCTCACCGGGTTCCCGAAAATATTTTTTCCAGGCCTGGCCCTTTGGCCGCATAACTCGATCACCTGATGTAATTTAAAGCATATACTAGCATTTTATGAACTCAATGGAAGCCGCCACCGGAGCGCAAATCTATAAAAAAATAGTCTCGAACGTGGAGACAGTCATGCGCGGCCAATCAGTGGCGTTGCGCAAGATGATGCTGGCGCTGGCCAGCGGCGGCCATGTGCTGCTCGAGGACGCTCCCGGCACCGGTAAAACCACCCTGGCAAAGGCCCTGGCCCTCTCCATAGACTCCAAGTTTAAAAGGATCCAGTTCACGCCGGATCTGCTTCCGTCGGACATCATCGGCGTCTCCATATACAACCAGAAAGATGGGATGTTCCATTTTCACGAAGGGCCGATTTTCGGCAACATAGTGCTGGCCGACGAGATAAACCGCGCATCGCCCAGAACCCAGTCCGCCCTGCTGGAGGCCATGGGCGAGGGCCAGGTGAGCGTGGATGGCAGGCTGCATAAGCTCGAAGAGCTTTTTTTCGTCATCGCCACCCAGAACCCTGTGGAATCCAGCGGCACATACCCGCTGCCCGAGGCCCAGATGGACCGGTTCGCCTTCAACTTCGGCCTGGGATATGTGGCCGCGGACGTGGAAGTGGAAATATTGTCCGACCAGTCTATGGGGCATCCGCTGGATAAAATACAGAAATGCGTGGACAAGGAGGATGTGATGGCCTTGCGCCGCCTGACCTGTGATATCCGCATGAGCCAGGAGGTGAAAAGATATATCGTGGACCTGGTGGCCGCCACCCGCAACGCCCCCGGCGTTCGACTGGGCGCCAGCCCCAGGGCTTCGCTAGCGATGATGAAGGCCGCCAGGGCGATGGCGCTTTTCGAGGGGGAGGAGTTTGTCACCCCGGATCACGTGCGGGAGATCGCCGAGACTATCATTTCGCACAGGATATTGCTGGATCCGCAATCCCGCTTCTCTGGCGTAACGGCCCGCTCTGTCATGGAGAAGATACTTAAACAAGTCCCGGTCCCCGCTTAGGGCGGGATTTATGGTGGCGCGATGTTGAGACTCCAGCGCTGGATCCACAGATCATACATGGCCGCCAGCTCGGCGCAACGCTGGTTCTTCCGCAAGCTTACCACGCCGGGGCTCCTGGTGGTGGGCAGCATCGTGGTGGCCTCCGGGTTGGGGATGGATACAAACCAGACCATGGCCTATCAGAGCTTTACTTTTCTGATGGCTCTGTTCATCACGTCGATATTTTCCAGCCTGTTTCTTGGCGCCAGGTTCACTATACGCCGCGCCCTTCCCCCTACGGCCACAGTGGGCGTGCCATTCAAATATACGGTGGAAATCACCAACCAGACCGGCAGGCCCGTGGATGGCGCCCTGTACAAGGAAAATCTGAAAGACCCCCGGCCGACGGTGGAAGAGTTCTGCTCCATGAAAGTAGCCAAGGAGAGGCGGATTAACGCCTGGGACAGGTTCGTGGGCCCCCTGCGTTGGAGTGAGATCATATCCGACCGCCTTCCCATCGAGACCAAGGAGCAGTCCATTCCATTTCTGCAGGTAGGGCAGATGGCCCGGCTGGAGATCGAGACCACTCCCAGCGTCCGGGGGTATCTGCGGCTGGATGGCGCCACCATCGGCGTGCCGGACCCCTTCGGGCTGGTGAAAGCCCTGTGCGATATCCCCGCCCCCCAGGCCATCCCGGTGTTTCCACGGCGGTTCAAGACCCGCCCCCTGTCGCTGCCAGGCCGCAGAAAATACAACCAGGGTGGCGTGGCCCTGGCATCCAATGTGGGAGACTCGGAGGAGTTTGTGGGCCTGCGGGACTATCGGCCCGGCGACCCCCTGAAACATATCCACTGGCGCAGTTGGGCCCGCACCGGGTTTCCGGTGGTGAAGGAGTTTCAGGAGGAGTTTTATTCCCGCCACGCGCTCATGCTGGACACTTTCATCGGCGAGGACATCAACGACCTGTTCGAGGAGGCTGTCAGCCTGGCCGCCTCCTTTGTCTCCAATTGGCAGACCCAGGACGCGCTGCTGGACCTGATGTTCGTCGGCGAGGAGGCTTATCTCTTCACCACCGGCAGGAGCCTGGGCGCCACCAGAAGCATGCTGGAGGTGCTGGCCTCTGTGACACCCTGCCGAAACCGGGAGTTCGGAGCCCTGGCCGGGGCGGTGATGGACCGTCTCCATCTGCTCAGCGGAGTGGTGTGCGTTTTTCTGGACTGGGATGAGGAACGCCAGAAGTTCATCAGCGGGCTTCATTCGCTTCATATGCCGGCCAAGGTGTTCGTGCTTTTGGAAAAAATACCCGCCGAGGGAGTTGATCCTGGGCCGATGAAGGGCATACCTAACATGTTCCATGTATTGCAGATGGGCAGGATCGAGGAGGATATGGCCAAGCTATGAAAACGCCTCCATTTCTCCTGGGCGCCACCGCCCTCTTTTGGGGCTGGCAGGCCGGGCTCTATCCACCCGCCATCATTTGCGCCCTGGTGATGGAAGCCAGCGCCCTGACAAAAACCCGGCTTGCGTTTGAATTGCGCGAATACAAGATGGTCTGGAATCTGTCGGTCCTCATTCTTTTCGCCGCCCTGGCCTATTTGCTCTCCACGGAGAGCCCCCCTGAAGCGTTCTTAACATTGGCTAAATGGCTCCCTCTGATATTTCTGCCTATAGCCGCAGCCCAGGCCCATGGCGCGGCGGATCGGGTGCCGCTGGCAGCCCTTTCTTGGGTATTCCGCGGCTCCGGCAGCAGCCTGAACCTGACATACCCTTATTTTGTGATGCTAATGGCGTCAGCCAGCGCGGCCAACGTCCGCTCATTGGGGTTTTACGCTTTCCTTGGCGTTTTCTCCTTCTGGGCATTATGGAGCATCAGGCCCAGAAGCTACTCGGTCTATACTTGGGTCATCTCATTTGCCTTGGTATTACTCACAGGATACGCCGGAGCGGTGGGATTGAACCGTTTGCAGGCGATTGTGGAAAACAGCCTGGTCAACCTCTACGCCAAGATGTTTTTGAACCAGCCTGATCCTTTTACCACAAACACCTCCATCGGCGAGGTGGGATCGTTGAAAACCTCCGGGGCCATCCAGTTACGCGTGCAGACCTCCAACGGCTATTCCACACCGATTTATCTGGCCCTGGCAGGGTATAACACATATAAGTCCGGCTCCTGGTTCGCGATGAAATCGCCTCTTGTGTCCAAAACCTCCGAGCCAAGCGGACTGGCCTGGAAGCTGGCGGAAGCGGCCGGAGAAGAGTCTAACATGGCGGTTTCCATATATCTGTATGGAGGAGCGGGGTTGATACCGGCGCCTGTTAACGCGCACAAGCTGGACCGGTTGCCCGCCCACAAGATGTATGTTAACAGCCTGGGTGTGATAAAAGCCGGCGGCACACCCGATTTTTTCCGCTACCTGATAAGCTCCAGCCCGCAGGCGGCCCGCATATCGGCCCCGGATGAGAACGACCTGAAAGTGCCCCTGGAGGAGGAGGCCGTCATCAGCCGGGCGGCGGCGCAGATCGGGATAATCGGCAAGGAAGACAAGGCGGTCGTG
>Ga0224495_10001139_pt1 | contig 19384 bp, 12 predicted proteins | sample SF_Jul11_sed_USG_FD_168128 | JGI IMG/M metagenome (GOLD analysis project Ga0224495, IMG submission 168128) | Sediment microbial communities from San Francisco Bay, California, United States - SF_Jul11_sed_USGS_4_1 | ecosystem: Environmental > Aquatic > Marine > Sediment | place: USA: California... | reverse complement strand
ATCCAGTTTTAATCACTTCACCACCTCTTTTGTGCTGAATACCAGTATCATGGAAATCGTGCTTTGCGTCAATCACCCAATGGTAATAGCGACAAAGTCCTACGGGTGCGGCAGGCGTGATTCTTCCAGGAGTGTGTGAGCCGCAAATGAAGGCCAATGCAGTGGGGAGCCGGAGCCGAGTGTGGAGCCAAAAAGGAGGGCGGCACCTGGATGCCGCCCTCGTTCTCTATAATCTTGCTCTTGCTAACGACTGTTGCTACTCGCCAAAATCGTTTCGGGAAAGTGGGGTAACCTGCCACGAGGCGATGCTGTAAATTAGCTTCTGAGTACCCACAAGGAAGTTAAGGCCGTAGCCTCCAAATCCCCCTGTGGGATAAACTAGGTGCGTGTTGGGTTGTAGCTGCACCTCAACACTGCCCGCTATGGCACCATAGATGTCACCCCTGGGCTGCAAAAGCGTCTGGCCCGCCACTGACAGTACAAATACTGGGTCGGTCGTTACCTGCGACTTCGGTTCAAAGTAGATGTCCCCTACGGCTATAATGCACCCAGGACCTTTTATGCTGACCTTGGTGCCTATCGAGAGCGCTTTTTGACTGCCGCTAGTATTACTGCTGACAAAGATGGTATTGCTGTTCAAGTCAAGGACAAACTCGTTATTGCTGGTAGTGCCGATTTCTGTGTCGCCGGTAATATATACGGTCCCATTAAGTGTCAGTGTCAAACCATCGGACCCCGTGTTTATTATTCCCTTGTCGTTGAACGTTCCGTTTCTATAGAATGGCCCAATGCCGGTAGCGGTGTGGTCTTTCACATCCAGGGTTGATGAAGAATAAGGGACTGCATTTCTGACGTCCTGCCAGTAAAACTCCGCAAGCTCGGCTGCCGTCGGCCAGGCACCTATATAACCCTCTACCGGCGCATTTTCTGTGGTATAGTTGAGGTACTGCTTCCCTTGTTCGTCAATTATACCCTGGGTGGTAACGATATGGTCCAGGAGTCCAGAATAGTTACCATACAGATTGGTGGGAGTAACATAAGCGTTTACCTCGGTCGCGCTGTCGATGGCCGCGGTATTGCCGCCATCGAAGGTAACCGCTATCGAGGTGACGTTGTAAACACCGGCGCTCACGTACTCTATGGTTACTTTCACGAACCTGCCGTTGATATCGGTTATGTTGTACTCCCTGGGCGGATTACCCACGCTGCACGGCAGATAACCTGCCTGGAGCGGATGCTGTATCTTCCACACTGCGTCCTCCACCCCGGCGTCGGCGGCATAAAGCTCGGCCACTCGTCCCTCATAGACTGGATTGAGCCGAAGCCCCGTGCCCATGAAAGACAGCAGGGAAGCGACGGCCAGCCCGGCTACGAGAAGCAGAATAACCGCCAGGAGCAGCGCCTGCCCTCCTTCCTCTTTTATCAATCTCCTCACTATAGCTTTCATACCTGCGTTCCTTCTCGCACCAGATTATGGTACATCAGTAGTATAATTACGCCCTTTTGCCCTGTCAAACAGGACTGATAGCCTATTACTTCCGTCATATTAATAGTCGCTGTAGAAGAAAGAATCCCTCGCCTGAGGAATACTTTCACGCGATTTTGGTCGCCACATCGGGCAGAGAACGAAGCGCAGCAGCCTACATCGTTCGACTTGAATTTGGGATTCGTGTTGCGGCGATTGCTTCAGCTGACCTAATCAGCCTGGCAATGACAAGTGGGAGATACTATGAGCCGGGCCTTGGGCTGATCTGGTACACCTCAGTCTTGCTTTGCTCCCCCACGGTGGCTGTGACATTGAAAGTAAGCACACCGCCGGTGAGCACGCCGGGCGGAGCACAGCTAGTCTGGTCGGGGTCGATATATTCGGCTACCTTGGTGGTGGAATTAAGGGTTGAGTTCAGATAATACTTGCGCCAGAGTATGCTGGGTCCCCCGGATGGCGGGTCCAGTGTATAAACGACTTGGTGCTTATCATTGGTCCCCCAATCAGTCCAGTTTATGGTGAGGGGAAAGCCTGAAGTCCCGCCGGCCGTCACATATTGACCCTCCAGGACATCTTCAGTGACCAGCTTGCCGGCCTGCCGCACCTGGTAGACGGCAACCATATCGTTGCGGGTGCGGGCGTTCATATTAAGCACCTGCATGATGGTCATCGTGATGCCGCCGACCACAGCAGCGGTAAGGCCGATGACTATCACCAGCTCAATCAGAGTAAGACCGATCTGGCCTTTCCTTAGCCCTTTCATCTTCAGCATCTCGAACAAATCAAAGTCTCAAAGTGCAAATGGCTGAATGCCCAAACGACCCTCATCTCTCACTCGTCAACTCCCCCTTGTCTGGCACTTCAGCTCTGCCATCTGTCGTTTTTGGGGCTCTACTCCTCTACGTCCGGATCTCTTTTATAGTCCTCGAGTGTAAAGTTCTGCGCTACCTTTATGCTCGCCTGGGTGGTAACGTCGTAGCGGAGAACGTAGTAGCCAATGACCAACTTTATCTTCTGGAGCCCAAAATCTACATATGAATCCGTGTTATTTCCGCTGCTCCAGGGTATGCCCGCTACGATACTATCGAGAAGCTCGCCCGTGCGGTTGACACTCCAGACCGTATAGCCCTCGGGGATGTCCGTCTCCTCAATTCTTAAATAGTTGCCTACGCCCCCATTTTCAGCAGTGATGTACTCCTGGTTCTTGACATACTCCATCTGGGTTTTGGCCAGGCTTTCAGCAGTGGCCCGCCTGTCCGCAATGATGAGAATTGTGGAGGCGTAGGAGAGGGAAGTGAGAACGGCCACGCCAATCATTCCCAGAAGAAGCATGGCTATCACCACCTCAATCAGGGTGAACCCCCGGGAGCGGCCCCGCAAGGCCTTCCTTGTCCGGCTAACTAATCCCACGGTCTTCATTCTTAGCATCTCCAACGAATATGATTCTGCCCTGATAGCCCTCACCCGATCTGCAGCTGACCGTAAAGAGAATACAAAGCCGAGAACATGGCCAGGACAACAAAACCAATTACCAACCCTATGAATATCGTTATTACCGGCTGAATAAGCCCGACAGCCGACTTGGTCTTGTCAGCGGACTCGACTTCAAAGTCATTGGCTACGGTCGTCAGCGTGGTCTCAAGGTGACCGGTCTCTTCGCCGACCTTCACCATCTGCGTCATCAAGGGCAGGAAGAACTCCCTTCGCGACATGGGTAGTGACAGGCCCTCGCCTCTGATCAACTCCCGCTGCACTGCCTCCAAATTCTCCACCACGAACTTATTATTGCTGGTGTGAATGGCATTGACCATGACTTCCGGCAGAGGCAATCCAATCTTTACCAGCATCGCCATGGTCCGGCAACAGCGGGAAAGCTCACTGAGGTGGATGATACGCCCGAATACAGGCATACGAAGTAGCAGTCTATCCCAGCGGTATTTCCCGTCCGGTGTCCTGATATAGATAATAATGGCGGCAACAACGATTATAATCCCAAGCACAAGATAAAGCCCGTAATGGTTGGTCCAGTTAGTAATGGCTATGAGTATCCTGGTGGGCAAAGGCAGCTGAACGCCAAACTGAGAGTACAGGCCGGCAAAGGTGGGGAAGACTTTGGTGACCAGTATCGCCACCACAACAACAGCAGCAATAACGACGATAAAGGGATAGGTCAGGGCGTTCTTTATCTGCTTCTGAGTGATGACTCCCTTCTCTATGTAGTCAGCCATCTGCCTCAGCACGATTTCCAGGTTACCACCCTGCTCACCGGCAGCTACGGCCCGATGGTATATCTGAGAGAACGCCTGGGGGTGCTTGCTCATGGCTGCTGACATCGAACTGCCACCCCGGATATCCGAGGCTACCTCGGCGACTATTTTGCTCAGGGTCTGACTACTTATCTGGTTTTGCAGCAGGTCTAGACAGGTAACGATGTCGGTGCCAGATTCCAGGAGTAACGCCAACTGCCGGGAAAACATGACTATTTCCGCGGGCTTTACCCGAGAGAAGTGCGCTAACAGGTTCTCTTTGTTAATAAGCGCAAGAGTAGCCTTAAGTGTAACTACCTTAAAGCCACCGTAGGCCAACAGCTGAGCCGCCGCCTCCTCGGTGACAGCCGAGACCCTGCCCTTTACTAGTCTTTTGTCTTCAGTGTAAGCCGTATAAGCGAATTCCATCTATCACCTCCAAGCAGCTAAGTCGTAACGAAGGCGTTGCGCAGCACCTCGGCGGGAGTAGTCATGCCATCCTTCACCTTGCGCATGCCATCGTTCATCATAGATGTCATACCCTCTTTAAGAGCCTGAGCCCGCATAGCACCGCTGCTGGCTTCATTGCAGACCATTCCTCCTATCGCGTCACTCATGCTTAGAATCTCGAAGATTCCGGTACGCTTCAGGTAACCGGTATAGGCACAGGACTTGCAGCCTGTTCCATATATGAACTTGGTCTGCTTTTCCCCCATCTCCTTTTCATAAGCCATCTGTTCCACTAACGGAGCCTCAACCTGGCGGCCACAATCAGGGCAGATGCAGCGTACCATTCGCTGGGCGACCACACCGATAACAGCCGAGGCTACCAGGAAGGGTTCCACCTTCAAGTCAACGAGACGCGAGATCACGCTGGTAGTATCGTTGGCGTGGATGGAAGACAGCATCAGGTGCCCGGTCAAGGCTGCCTGGACGGCTATGTTGGCCGTCTCGGCATCGCGTATCTCGCCGACCAATATCACATCAGGGTCAAGACGAAGTATGGACCTCAAGCCGCTGGCAAAGGTAATGCCAGCCTGGGTGTTCACCTGAATCTGATTGATGTCCTTGAAGCGGTACTCGGCGGGGTCTTCAATGGTTACGATGTTTCTCCCCTGGGTATCAAGGGAGCTGATTGAAGCATAAAGACTGGTAGTCTTGCCAGCTCCGGTCGGACCGCTAATCAGAATCATACCGTATGGGACTTTGAGCATGCTTTCGTACCTGGCCAGGCTGTCGGGCAGCATTCCGAGCTCTGATAGCCCCAGCGCAGGCAGCGACTTATCCAGAAGCCGGAGGACTGCTGTCTCACCCCAGACGGTAGGAGCGGTGGCCACTCTCACATCTATCCCTCGCCCTTTGGACTCGGTAGAAAACTGACCATCCTGAGGACGAAAATGGTCAGCAATATTCATTTCGCCCAGTATTTTGATCCGGGAAATGATTGCCCGGTGTATACTTAATGGCAGAGACATCGTATCTTGAAGAGTGCCATCTATACGGTAGCGCACTCTCAATCTGTCTTCTTCCGGCTCAATATGGATGTCAGACGCGCGGGCTTTGACCGCCTCATCAACTAGAAGATTGAGAGCTTGAACCAGAGGGGTATCGGTAGTAACCCTGATGGCAAGCTTCTCGTCAGTCTCTTCAACCGGTATGTCAATGCTAGACACCTGCTTTTCAATTTCGCCAAAGCCCTTGTAGTTGAAATCAATAGCGTCCCTGACTTCCTGGGCAGTGGCAAGGACAGGCCTGATCCTCATTCGGGCCTGGGCAGAAAGCGCCTCCAGGGCAAAGATATCGGTGGGGTCGGCCATAGCCACTTCCAGTGTCTTGCCCGATATGCTCAGGGGTATGGCATTGTATCTCCTAGCCATTGCTTCGGGAATCAGTTGCAGTGCCTCGGGCTGGGGTGCTTGCCTCAATAGCTTGGCACGAGTCTTGTCTGTCCTAACGGGCTTCTCTGCTCCCCGGACAGGCTTCTCCGTCGGCCGGCTAGGCAGTTCTTCAACTACGGGTTCAAAAACCGGCTTTTGACTCAGCTTGAAGACTTTTATATGCTGCTGCTCGGCAAATTGCCGCGCCTCAGGGCTAGGCGCCACTAACACCAAAACAACCTTCTCGTCGATGCCAACCTCATACGCCTTGGTATCGAACAACATCACCTGTTCCAGGCTCACTTCTTTGTCGGCACTCAGAAAATCTATACCCAGCCTCCGCTCGATTTCACCTTCTTCAGCATGAGCCAGTATGTCAAATGTATATTGAATCCCGGACCGGCCTTTAATCTTGGCTTTTTCCTTTATCTTATAGCCCCGTTTGGTCAGGGATTCGACCAATTGCTCCTTCGTTTCAAAGCTAACCCGCTCCACCGACTTGACCGGCTTCGAGGGTTTCAGGGTCAATACTTGTCCAATTTGCTGTCCATCGATAACCTTTATTCGTTGTTTCTGAGCCAGTCGTTTCGCCTCGTCACTGAGCCCGGGAACAGCAACAAGAATCCTGTCAAGGATGCCGCAATCGTAGGCTTTGTTAGCAAGACTGAAGATAGTGCCTATTTCTACTTCACGGTCTCCTCCAGTAGCAACGCCGATGGCAATGGTATAACTGGTAAAGCCATCGTCTCTTTGGGCCAGCATGTCGAATGTATGCTCGACCCCCGACTTGCCGAGGCGCTTGGCTCCCTCGGTCACCCCGTACCCCTGCTGCTCCAGATATTCCCTAATCTGCCCCGCTATCTCTGAACTGTTTTCCATCTCACCTTTCTCGGCATCCACTTCTTTCGATTCAGACAGAGTGTAATCGGCAGATTCGTTCAAGTCAACTTTTTTGGCCATGACTCAATCAAAGACAATCAAGACGTAACAGCCCGCTCTTTTCATACCTAGATACAATGTAGCATATACTACTGTTTTGTCAATAGAACTTTTGGGGGGGTGTCATCAATAGTCAGGATTCACCAATCAGTCCTAAGGTACCCGCCGGCGGTCAAACAATGAAACTGAAAGGCGAGGGCTGAAAGCTGATTTTGTATGGTTGAGCTTTGGTGCCCGACATCTGCCGCGCTGTAAGTGAGGGTCTGAGCACAGGCTCCACGCCACTAGTCCTGCGGACCAACGGGACCGCCTATGTAGTGGCGTTCAGATTTCATCGAAATCTTCTGGCACTCTTCGTGGTTTTGCCTCCGGCGAAATCCAGCCCCCGTGCAGCGCAAGTGTAACCGCATGGGCCCTGTCGTTGGCATTTAGCTTGCGGAGGATAGCACTGACATGATTCTTGATTGTCTGCTCACTTATTGACAGGATTCGGGCGATTTCTTTGTTTGAGTTGCCTTCGGCAACGTAGGTCAGAATTTGGGTCTCTCTCTTGGTGAGGGGAGCAGCGACGCCTTCTAAAGTCTTCGTAAAACCACGAAACTGGTTCAATACCTGCTTGGCAACCCGCGGTCTGGTCATCACGCTTTCATTTATGGGGTATTCGCCGCTTTTGACTCGTCTTATGGTGTTGGCCAACTCGTCGGCAGTGGCCTTCTTGCTCAGGCAACCTGCTGCAGCAGTCTTGATGACTTCGAAAAGCTCTTCATCACTGGGCTCGGGGCTCAACACTATTACTTTTGTGTTCGGGTAGTACTGGGCAATTTTTCGACCCAGATCAATCCCGCTGAGACTGGTCAGGTCAGAGCCAAGCAAAACCACATCAGGGAGATTGGCGTCAATTGTCTCCATGGCGTTCTGAGCCGGGTCGCATTCCAATACCTCCAGGTCAGATTGACGGGACAGTGCCTGGCGCACTCCCGCCCTGAAAATTGCCTGCTCGTCAATTATCATTGTCTTGATCTTGTCCATCAGTTACCTCCTCGTGAAGGTCTATATGTTTAGTCCAAACAGTCCTGCCTTATTCGAAGTTGACTCCGCTAATCTATCGTATAACGTAATCGTCCCCAGTGTCAATATTATATCATTTCGCCCTGTGAAATATGCGGGGGCTTGACAAGTCGTATCGAGGTAGTATAATGGTACTGGGGTAAAAGTACCCCATAAGGGCTTTTTGTGATGAATCGGCGAAGGTCTAATATAGAGATAATAGCCGATATGCTCCGGGTCGGCGAAAATGGCGCGGGCAAGACGGAGATTATGTACAGCGCCAATATGAGCTACGCCCAGATACAAAAATATCTTGGCTTCCTCCTCAGCCACGGATTCATTAACAAAGTAAAGATAGGAAATCCGTCAGCCAGCTATCAGGTAACTGAAAAAGGAGGAGAGCTACTCAGAAACATAGACAGCATAGTTGAGGTACTCGAGTTCCGAAACGGCAACAATGGCCACGGAGCTTGAGGCGCCTCTAGTACAAAGTTGCAGAGGGGTGCCTGAAGCAGAGTGAGGTCACCCCTTTTAGTATAAGGATGAATGTAAGGAGTTATCAGACTAGGAGCGGTCGATGACGGAAAAAAGAATGCTGATAGTGGATGCCGAGCTGGTGAAAAGAATAGACGAAAACCGCGGCGACTTGGGGCGGTCCGAGTTCATCAACTTTCTGATGGACAGCGAGTTGAAGGAAAAGGAAAAGGAAGAGGGTAAGAAGCAGAGCGGCGTAACCCGAGACGAATTTCACCAGTTTCAGGAAGGCACGAGAGAGCTATTGCGCAATTTCCTGGAATTCTTCATCAGCTACGGGTTAGAGCTAGGCAAGCAACCCAGTAATAGCGAATTCGAGCACCTGAGCCACAAATTGCAGAGTCTGGGCGGTTCGGCTAAAGTAAAAGGCTCCTAAGTTTTTCGCATTTTCCCCTGCGGCTACCTTCTTCACACCTTCAAATAGAACTATCTTCTAGAAAATAATCTCTTCTCAGGCTATTGCGGCCTTGTCATACTGTCCGCAAGGCAGTGATTCTCCGTTTGTCGCGATAGCCGGAATGTAAGAAAGCAGGAGGGATAGCTATGACAAGGCCTATCGATTTACTGCGCCAGGGGAGGAGACGGGAACTATGGCAGATGTGCTGCGGTTTTATTGACCTTAGCCTGGAGCAATTCATGGGAATCCAGAAGAGGCTGCTTCTGGAGCAGATTGAGCTATTGAAGAGCTGCGAGCTGGGCAGGAAGGTGATGCGTGGCGCCATGCCTGAGACGGTGGAAGAATTTCGGGAGCAGGTACCATTGACAACCTATAGTGATTACTTGCCTGAGCTTGTGGAGAAAAGGGAAGAGGTATTGCCAACTAGGGTGGCCAGATGGGTGCGCACTTCAGGTCACAGTGGTGAATACGATGTCAAGTGGGTGCCTATGTCCGAGGATTTTTTGAGTGAATACCAGAAAGCTGTTGTTGCCTTCGGGATTTTTGGCATGTGCAAAAGGCGGCATGATACCTCCCAAGTAAAGGAACATCTGAAGGTGTTATACATGGTAGGACCTCCGGAATATGCAAGCGGTCTCTGCTTTGACTTGGCGCAACAGGCAGTCAATTATGACCTGTTACCTTCGAATGTTGATGGAATAGCATCCTTTCAGGAAACAGTGCAAGCTGGCTTCGCAGAAGCTCTGCATCGAGGGCTTGATGGCTTTGGCGGCCTATCATCGGTCCTGGTTGCTGTAGGGGAACAGCTCAGGCAACGGTCGAGAAGTACAGACATTCGCTCCGTGTTATCTCATCCCAATGCTCTGTTGCGGGTGAGCGGGGCGGTCGTCAAGAGCAAGCTAGGCCGCCGCTCCATGTTGCCTAAGGACCTGTGGTCGGTTAAGGTAATCCTCGGTGGTGGTGCAGATTCCACAGTCTTCGGGAAGAGAGTCAACGAGCTATGGGGGCGACGTCCCTTGGAGGTATACGGTGGTACAGAGGGGGGCTTGTATGCTGTCCAGACTTGGGATTACGAGGGCATGAGCTTTTACCCCAGCCTCAACTTCTTTGAGTTCATTCCCGAGAGAGAATGGTTCAAATGGCGGCTGGACCGCTCCTATCAATTGAAGACCATTTTGCTGGATGAAGTGAGAGCCGGTGAAACTTATGAGCTGGTCATAACGAATCTCCACGGTGGTGTTCTGACAAGGTATCGGGTTGGCGACATGATAAAAATAACCTCATTGCGAAATGAAAAGCTCAATATTGGCATTCCTCAAATGGTGTTTCATAGGCGAGCGGACGAACTCATCGATATTACTGGTTTTGGTCATTTGACGGAAAGAATAATCTGGGAAGCGATTGAACAGACGGGCATTCCCTATGCCGATTGGACGGCACGCAAAGAAGTGGTAGACGATAAGCCCCTACTGCATATTTACCTTGAACTCAAGGATAACACAATGGTTGCTGAGCAAGGTGTAGCAGCGGCAATATTTGAAGAGCTGATAGAACTGGACAAGGTCTATCACTACAATATCTACAGTGCCTACGGTAATCCAGAGGCCGTTCTGGGTTCGAAACCTGTGAAAGTCACCTTTCTTGGTCACGGTGCTTTCTCCAATTACATCGCTCAGCGACAAGCTGAGGGTGCTGCCCTGGGCCACTTGAAGCCGCCGCATGTAAATCCTTCAGACGGCGTCCTTTCCTCGCTTGGGGCTCGTGAGGTTGTGGTGAAAGCTGTTCCCGTAAGTGGACGTGAGCGAGTGGAGGCTTAGTAAGTTGAGATTGCCTTGAATCTATGCTGTAATCGAGCGGAGGCAATTCTCCCTATCTGATTGGCGCCGAACTCTCTGCCTCTCTAGACAGACAACGGTGAGGTTCTAGCCTCGCCTTTTCCGTTACTCGTCCAGTACCTTCGGAAATCATTGGCTGCCAGCCTGGCACAAAGAAGGCGAAAGTTTTGTCCCGCCCTGTGCCGAGAGAATGTCGATGAACGCACCCAGCACTCCTGGGCCATTACTTTAGTCACGTTGACAGCCTTCGAATTTGTATCGATAATAGAGCTGACCATGAACAGCGAGGCTTTGATACCCCTGTTGGCAACGATTGCCTATGTCCCGTGTCTTATCATTCTGCTGGACAACCGTCCGTGGCAATTGAAGCAGAGGCTGTTCTTTCTACTGCTGATTTCGGCGATGCTTTGGAGCATAAGCGATGTCTTCTTCCGCGGCAGTTTCTTTGTCAGCCAAGAATACAGGGAGGTTTTGGTCAGAGTTGTTCTTTGTCTTGCTATCTGGATGATAATTCAATTCCGTTATCTAGGGCAGTCTTTCTACAAGTCAGAAGTCGGCGAGAAGCCCTTTGTGTACCTCATTCTCGCAGCTGCTATCGCACTGGCGGTGACGGGCCATCTATACAATATGTCACACCATTACGACGTTTGGGTTGAGGCTCAGGACGGCATTCTGGTCCACTATGGCAGATGGATGTCTTTGTTGGTCGTTAGCGTATTGATTATTGGCAGCAGAGACATCTACCAGCTGATACGGAAGCTTAGGCTCTCAGATAACGCAGCGGAGCGTAATCAGATTATCTACTTTTTCGTGGCTTTCGGCTGTTTGGCTACTTTTGGATTCGCCACTATGGGGATCAGCGCGGCGGGCAAATACCCGGTCGCCCATATCGGCAACTTTTTGAGTGCCTGCGTCCTGACCTACGCCGTTGTGGCCCACCGGTTGCTGGATGTCCGAATTGTGTTCCGCCGGGCTCTAATGTACCTGTGCCTTTACGGTGGCGGCCTTGGCGTAATTCTACTGTTCTTCCTCGTGGCGCACCTAGCCTTTCAGTTTCAGCCGGATTTCAGGACTTTGGGGCTGGCCGTCGGTGCGGGAATTCCGGTCATAGTCTTTGCGATTCGCAATGGGCGCGATTTTCTGCAAAGGAAACTGGAGCAGGCTTTTGTCGGGGCAAGATATTCCTACCGTAGGCAGTTGTCGCACTTTTCGGCCAAGATACAGAATGTGCCTACTCTAGAGCAATTTGGCAGCGATTTCATATCCCTGCTCGCTCAATCCATCGACTGTCGTAGAGCTTCTTTGCTTCTGCCTGAAGCCGAAGAAGGGGAGTTTCGGGCCCGGTTTGTGTACCCTCCGGTGCAGAACAATCCTATGGCGCAGTTGAAATTAAGGCAGGATGGTCCAATTTTGGCCTGGCTGAAGCGCGAAAGAACAATGTTGCCAAAAAACAATCTCGCCATTCTTCCCGAATTCCAATCTATGTGGCAGCAAGAAAAAGACGAAGTCAGATTGGCGAGTGTAGACATATTCGTGCCCTTGATGAACAGGGGTGAGCTTGTGGGTGTTCTGGCAGTAAGTGAGAGGCGAGATGGTAGGCTTTATGCCGTTGAGGACACCGATTTGCTGGAGTCTGTCGGCACCCAGGTGGCAGCAAGCATGGAGAAAGAATACTTCCATGAGCAGCTGCGCGAGCAGGACAAAGAGATCACCTTGATCAACCAGTTGACCACAATCATAACCTCGACCGTGAGCATTCAGGAGATATTTGAACGTTTTGTCCAGGAATTAAAGAAGGTGGTCGATATTAATTGGGCAACGATTGCTTTGATTGATGGAAACGAGCTTCACCTTATGGCTCTATCCAGTACTGTAGATCCGGTGTGGCGACCGGGAGAAAGAATACCACTTGAAGGGACGGGTACGGAATATGTATGCCGGGAGAAGAAGAGCCTCTATGAACCTGATCTAGCCCGATACCACAGATTCAAGAGTGACGAACGTCACCTACAACAAGGGATTCGTTCTATTCTTTATCTCCCGTTGAGCATTAAGGACGAGGGTATCGGCAGCCTGGTTCTGGCTAGTCTCAAACCTAATGCCTACGGTCACAGGCACATCAGACTTCTGGGGCAGGTGGCCTTACAGATTGCTACGCCAATTGAGAATGCCCAGCTCTATGCCCGAGCGGAGCAGAGATCTCGTATTGATGAGCTTACCGGGCTCTTCAACCGGCGGCATTTTGAAGAACGGCTCAAAGAAGCGATTGGCCGGCATTCCCGCTATGGCGATGTATTCTCCATGCTACTGCTTGACCTGGATCACTTCAAGACCTATAACGATATATATGGGCATCCGGCCGGGGATATTTTGCTGAATCGGATAGGGAAGATTATCAAGGGCTCTGTCAGGAATGTTGACCAAGCGTTTCGCTATGGCGGCGATGAATTTGCCGTCATTTTGCCCCAGGCAGCTACGGATGATGCCTATGTTGTAGCTGAGAGAGTTCGGGTACAGATTGGCAAAGAGATGGAGGAGAGGGAAATCTCCGTGACTTGCAGCATCGGAGTGGCTGGCTATCCTGCAGATGGAGTTATATCTGGAGAACTTGTTACCGTGGCGGATACTGCTCTTTATTATGCCAAACGAACGGGAGGCAATCGGGTGTACCTTTCGTCCAAGATTCTGTCTGAGCCCGTGGACGATGCCGGGACCTACGCCAGACATAATGGTCTGAGCGCCATATATGCCTTGGTCTCCACGGTGGAGGCCAAAGATCCCTATACCTACGGTCATTCCAGGAAGGTTAATACTTATGCCGTCGCTTTGGCGGAGACTATTGGGCTATCGCCTGATGACGTGTCCAGAGTCAGCACCGCTGCCTTGCTTCACGACATTGGTAAAATTGGCGTCCCTGACAAAGTGCTCAGCAAAAAAGAGAAGCTTGACGAGCAGGACTGGGCAGCCATCAAGTCGCATCCCAGACTAGGGGCAACCATTGTAGGTAACATTCCTAATTTTGCTCCCTGTGTTAGTACCATTTTGCATCACCACGAGAGGTGGGATGGTAGTGGTTATCCAGACGGACTGAAAGGCGAAGAGATTCCCATAGAAGCTCGCATCCTCGGTATAGCTGATAGCTTTGAGGCGATGAGTTCTGCCCGTCCCTACCGTCCTGCGTTGTCCCAGGAGGAGGCAGTAGAGGAGCTTAGACGAGGTGCCGGGATTGAGTTTGATCCTCACTTGGTGGAGCTTTTCGTTGGCATTGTCCAGGCTGGGTTTCCTGAGGCAGCAAGAGTGGGCAAGAGCCTGTCTGGTGAGCCGCCGGGCTCAGAGCTAAATAGAACGTAGGCGAAACCTGTAGTAGGTCCGATGCCGAGATCGTAGAAGTATTCTGTAATAGCTTTGCCGATTATAGCTTTGCCTCTATAGGGTGGGATAGAGACTTAGCTCGTGCAATTGACTGAATAGGTACTACAATTATTGCTACGGCAAGAAGCCCCTGGCCGCTTCTCCTCTATCTTTGCGTCTTCCTCTCTGACTATCCTCCACAGCTTCAAATAGAACTATCTTCTAGAATACAGTCTCTTCCCAACCTATTTTACTATTGTCATACTGTCCTCAAGACAGCTATTTCCTCTTTGTCATGCTGAATGACAAGGGAGAAAGCTGGAGGGAGAGTCATGACAAGACCCATCGAGTTACTGCGTGGGGGCAGAAAAGAAGAGTTGTGGCAGATGTGCTGCGGATTTCTTAGCCTGAATCTCGAGCAGTTTATGGCTATTCAGAAGAGGCTGCTCTTGGAGCAGATTGAGCTATTGAAAGACAGCGAACTGGGCAGGAGGGTGATGGGGGGTGCCATGCCCGATACAGTGGAGGAATTTCGCAATCAGGTACCGTTGACTACGTACGCAAATTACCTACCTGAACTTGTGGAAAAGAAAGAAGATGTACTGCCGGCAAGGCCTGAGGCATGGGTGCATACTGTGGCCAGGATTGGTGAGTATACTTTCAAATGGGTGCCTTTATCTGAGGGGTTTTTGCAGGAGTTCGAGCGCGTGGCTGGTGGAGTTGGCCTTTTGAGCAGTTGCAGCCGTGAAGGCCACTACTTGGTCAAGGACCACCTGAAGCTCCTGGCTACCATGGGGTCGCGTGATTACGGGTCCGGCATCGTGGCATATCTGACTAGACAGGCACTCGGCTGCGACATCTTCCCCTCTGACGGAGCAGAAATGACCTTTCAAGAGAAGATGGACATCGGCTTCCAGGAGGCCCTATCGACGGGCCTTGATGCTCTTGGCGGCGTGCCCTCTGTGCTAGCCTATGTTGGTGAGTTGTTTAGACAGAGGATGAACGATGTTGATGCTCGTTTTCTATTCTCTCATCCCAAGGCATGCGCCCGGCTGATGAAGGGATTGGCCAAGAGCAAGCTCGCTGGGCGCGCCATGCTTCCCAGGGACATCTGGACACTCAAAGCGATTATTGGCGGCGGCGCAGACACGGCAATCTTCGCAGAAACGGTAGAGGAACTGTGGGGGAGGGAGGTCCTGCAGATATATGTCGGCACTGAGGGCGGTATCTATGCTACCCAGACCTGGGACCACGAAGGCATGACTTTCGTTCCCAACCTTAACTTCTTCGAGTTGATTCCTGAAAGGGAAATGTTTAGGTGGCAGTTGGACCATTCCTATCAGCCGCAGACCATCTTGCTGGACGAGGCGAAAGCGGGCGACCTCTACGAGATAGTGATCACCAATTTTCACGGCGGTATTATGACGAGGTACCGCATTGGCGACATAATAAGGATAACCTCGCTGCGAAATGAAAAACTCAACATCGATATTCCCCAGATGGCATTCCATGGCCGCGCTGACGACTTCGTTGACGTTGCCTCTCTGGGTCGGCTGACAGAGAGAGTGATTCGCCAGGCGATGGAAAAGAGCGGCGTTCCTTATGTTGACTGGGTAGCACGCAAGGAAGTGATCGACGATAAGCCCGTACTGCACGTTTATCTTGAACTTGAAGAGGGCCAGATTGCCAGTGAGAAAAGCCTGTCAACAGTAATACGTGAGCAGTTTAAGAGACTGGATAAAAGGCATCGCTGCAATCTCTACAGCTTCATCGGAGATATGGAAACGGCGCTGGCCCTGAAGCCTGTAGAAGTCACTCTGCTTCCCCAGGGTGCATTTTCCAACTATGTGGCCCGGCGAGATTCCCAAGCAGTTGGTTTGGAGAGCGTAAAACCGCCGCACGTTAATCCCTCGGAAGAAGTGCTCTCTCTACTGAGATCTCCTATGGTCGTGGTGGAGGCTGCACCCGTAGGCGAAGCCGAACGTGCCCCTGCCCGCTGAGGGCAATCCGGTCTAGACGGAATCAATACGCCGTATCAAGACAAAAAGGGCGAGTTTGAGACCTCACCCCTTTTTGTCACTGAAGCAATGCCTCCAGAAATTCCTAACCGGTAGCTGCAGACGCAACAGGTGAAATTTCAGGTCTATTGTGTACCAGCCAGCTGCAATTGAGACTGGTGGTACGTTCTGGGTATTACCTTAGTTCTCTTGACAGCTCTCAAATTAACATTGATAATACTTCGTATCAGAGAGATTTGTGGCTCGCAGTGACAGCGAGGAATAGGTCAGAAGCATAGGCAAAACTGTGTTAAAATTCATTTGTTTGAGCGTAGCGGTGATGTTATGGATGCACAGATTCTGATTCCCTTGATTGCCACGATTGCCTATATCCCCTTATTTGTTATTTTGTTGTCCAATCGGCCGTGGGATAGGAAGCAATTATTCTTCTTTCTGTTCCTAATTCCGGCAATCCTATGGAGTTCTATCGGTTTCCTCGGCTACAGCGGTCTCTTTGCCGAGGGCAAAACATTCGCGGTTAAATTCGGCATATGTACTGCTGTTTGGATGCTAGTTCAACTCCACTACTTCGTCTCCTCCTTTTACCAGTCCGGACGCATAAGGACTCCGTGGGCCTATGGTTTCTTGGCAGCCACGGTCATCCTGACAACAGTCGGCCTCATACCGAAGGAGATTAGAATTGCTGATGGCGGAGCCATCGCTGTTGACTACGGTCCATGGATTATTGTGATAGGTCTAGTTTTTCTTTTCACGGTAGGTGTCACGGATGTACGTTCTCTGATACAAAAGTACAAGCTCTCGCCCAACCCCTCAGAGCGCAATCAGATAACCTACCTGCTTGGTGCCATCGGCGTCTTAGCAGTCTTTCTACTAAGCTCCTACACTCCTCGCGGAGGCGAATTCCCTATCAGCCATATTGGCAACATTGTCATTGCCTGTATCCTGACCTACGCTGTAGTGACCCACCGTCTGGTGGATATCAATGTCGTATTCCGTCAAGCCGTTATATATGTAGTCCTTTATGGTGGCAGTGTTGGCGTGGTGCTACTGGCTTTCACGCTGGCTCATCGAGTCATCGGCTTTGGACTCAACCTTGCCTCTCTAGCGGTAACCATGGGTCTGGGAATTCCCGCGATCTTGCTGCTTGTGCACAAGGTACATGACATTTGGCAGAGCAAAGTGGAGGATGCCTTCATGGGCACAAAATCCTTCTACCGCAGGCAGCTGTCTCAATTTATCACCGGCATGCATAATGTTCCATCCCTTGAGCAGCTAGGCAATGGATTTACTTCACTGCTCGCTCAGTCTGTTGACTGTCGGAGAGCTTGCCTGCTTCTGCCCCAGGTTGGAGAAGGAAGTCTTGAAGCCCGGTTTGTCTACCCTCCTGTAGAGGATAATCCTATGGCAGAGTTGAAGTTGAGGCAGGATAGTCCTGTTGTGACCTGGCTGGAACGCAGAACCACCATATTGCCAGAGAGGAGCCTCACTATCATTCCTGAATTCCAGTCTATGTGGGAAGAAGAGAGGGAAGAAATCAAGTTGGCTGGAGTGCAGATGTTCGTTCCCTTGGTGAACGAAGGGAAAATCGTGGGCATAGTAGCAGTAAGCGAGAGGCGAGACGCGAGGCTTTACAGCGTCGAGGACATTGATTTGCTGGAGTCTATCACCGGCCAGGTAGCGGCAAGCATGGAGAAGGAATATTCCCGCGAGCGTCTGAGAGAACGAGACCAGGAAACAACCCTGCTTAACCGCCTGACTTCAATCATGACCTCCAACGTGAGCATCCAAATGATATTTGAAGGTTTTGCCCAGGAATTGAAGAAGGTAGCAGATATTGACTGGGCAACAATTGCCTTGATTGATGGAAACGACCTTTGCTTTATGGTCCTGTCCAGCACCATAGGTTCTGCCTGGCAGCCGGGGGAGAGAATACCACTCGAAGGGACGGCCACAGAGTTGGCATGCCGTGATAGGCGCGCCGTGTATGAATCCGACCTTAAACGGCAACACAGATTCTGGACCTCGGAAACTTATTTGCAGCAGGGAATTCGTTCTGTCGTTCACCTACCCCTCAGTGTGGCAGACCATACTATCGGGAGCCTAGTCTTGGCCAGTCGCCAATCCAACGCCTACAGTCGCGGTCAAATACAACTTCTGCAAAGAGTAGCTTCGCAGATCGCTGCGCCGATCGAGAATGCTCAACTCTATGCTCGGCTGGAACAGAAGTCTCGTATTGATGCACTTACCGGGCTATTCAACCGACATCATTTTGAAGAGCGACTCAAAGAAGAACTCTCCCGGCATTCTCGTTACGGTGACCAATTCTCCATATCCATGATTGATCTGGATAACTTCAAGGCCTATAACGATGTGTATGGGCATCCGGCCGGAGATGTTCTTCTGAGCCAGATAGGGAGAATCATAAAGAACTCTGTCAGGAATGTTGACCTTGCTTTTCGCTATGGTGGCGATGAATTCGTTGTAATACTGCCCCAAACGGCTAGGGATGCTGCTTATGTGGTAGCGGAGCGGGTTCGGAGCCAGGTTGCTGAGGAGATGGAGAAGAAAGCAGTTGCTGTGACCTGCAGCATTGGTTTGGCTACCTATCCTGCAGATGGAATGTTGTCCGGTGAACTCGTTGATGTCGCGGACACCGCCCTTTACAACGCTAAGCGGACAGGAGGCAATCGAATCTTCCTGTCGTCCAAGATTCTGCCCAAACCACCGAATGACGGGGGCCTTCCTGGTATTGGCACCGCACCCGGTAGTTTGAATGAGGTCTATGACATAGCCTCGGCCGTGGAGGCCAAGGACCCGTATACTTATGGTCATTCTAAGAAAGTCAACATTTATGCCATGGCTTTGGCGGAAAGGATTGGATTATCCCCTGACGAGGTATCTGCGTTGAGCGCTGCTGCTTTGCTCCACGACATCGGCAAAGTCGGCATTTCCGACAGAGTGCTTAACAAAAAGGGAAAGCTTAATAGAGAAGATTGGGAAGCAATCAAGGCACATCCCAGGTTAGGGGCAAATATCATCAGCAACATACCCAGACTGGCTCCTTCCACCAATAGCATCCTATATCATCACGAGCGGTGGGATGGTACTGGCTATCCTGAGGGACTGAAAGGCGAAGAGATTCCGCTGGAAGCCCGCATCCTTGCCATAGCTGATAGCTTCGAGGCCATGACTTCTGCCCGCCCTTATCGTCCTGCCCTGTCCATCGAGGAGGTAGTGACTGAGCTGAGGCAGGGCGCCGGGCTTCAGTTTGACCCCAAATTGGTGGAGGTGTTCATCGACATTGTTGAGGCCGGGCTTCCCGATAGGGTGAAAATAGGACAAGACACATCCGGCGAGCAAATAGGCTCATAATACAACCAGAGACCGAAGAGACATCAAACACTTCGAAAACGAGAACCAGAATGACAAACCGGAATTCCGGGATGGATGTGTCGAGTGTGTCCAAGAATTTGCGAACACCATGCGGGCACCTTGGATTTTTGTGTATCACTTTGATTTTTAGGCTTTGATTCAATTTGTGATCTAGAATGCCGTTTTGGGACATATATTCGTATTTCTATAGTCTATCTTTGAGAAACCTGTTCCCCTATAGCCGGCTTTTGGAAGACCTAAACGACACGTTAGACCTCAAAG
>Ga0224495_10001137_pt1 | contig 19407 bp, 15 predicted proteins | sample SF_Jul11_sed_USG_FD_168128 | JGI IMG/M metagenome (GOLD analysis project Ga0224495, IMG submission 168128) | Sediment microbial communities from San Francisco Bay, California, United States - SF_Jul11_sed_USGS_4_1 | ecosystem: Environmental > Aquatic > Marine > Sediment | place: USA: California... | reverse complement strand
GAAATTGTTACGCGTTTCCATAGCAGAAAAGCAGCGGAAAATGCCCTTGCAGAATTTGAAGCTCGCTTCCGCAAGGGTATGTTGCCGGAGGATATGCCGGAAGTTGCAGTTGTTGCGACTGATGGGGCAATTGCCATCCCGCAATTACTCAAACAGGCGGGGTTGGTGGATAGCACTTCGGGAGCGATACGTATGATCCAGCAGGGTGCTGTTAAACTTGATGGTGAGCGTATCAATGATAAGTCAGTGATGGTTAAAACTGGCTATGTGGTCGTCGCGCAGGTTGGCAAACGCAAATTTGCGAGAATCACAGTAAGTTAAATACGGGTTGTGGTGCTCTGGGTGTTTTGCTAGAATCGCGCCCTCAAATTTTTTGTAAAAGGCAGTTTGTTCATGACAACAGTACGTGTTAAAGAAAATGAGCCGTTTGAAGTTGCAATGCGTCGTTTCAAGCGTTCCGTCGAAAAAACAGGTTTGTTAACCGATCTGCGTGCGCGCGAGTTTTACGAGAAGCCAACCGCAGAGCGTAAGCGCAAGATGGCGGCGGCAGTAAAGCGTCACTACAAGCGCCTGATGGGTCAGGTTCTACCCCCAAAACTTTACTAAGCTGCAACCCCGTTTGGGGGTAAGGTTGGTTTAGTTATGAGTCTCAAACAACAGATCACCGAAGATATGAAAGCCGCGATGCGTGCCAAGGATACGGCCCGACTCGGGGCTATTCGTCTTTTGTTGGCGGCAATGAAGCAACGCGAAGTAGACGAGCGTGTCGAACTTTCAGAAGCGGACATTGTTTCTATCATTGAGAAGATGAACAAGCAACGCCGAGATTCCATCAGCCAGTATGAAGCTGCGGGTCGTCAGGATTTGGCGGATGTTGAGAAGTTTGAAATGTCTGTGTTGCAAACCTACATGCCGCAACAACTTGATGAGGCGGAAATAAAAACGGCTATTAGCGAAGCAATTGCCACTTCGGGCGCAATAGGGCCGCAAGACATGGGCAAGGTGATGGGAATTTTAAAGGCCAAGTTGGCTGGCCGAGCCGACATGGGGAAAGTTTCCGCCTTGATTAAAGCACAACTTACTAAATAAACTGCTGCAATATTTTCCCCGGCTGCTGGCCGAGCGTGAAGAAAGGGCGGTGCGAGCGTGATTCCCAAAAGCTTTATTCAGGATCTGCTTAATCGACTCGATATCGTTGACGTGATCGAGCGTTACGTACCGTTGAAAAAGGCGGGCGCTAATTTTGTCGCCTGCTGTCCGTTTCATAACGAGAAATCCCCCTCTTTTACTGTCAGTCAAGCCAAACAGTTTTATCACTGCTTCGGATGCGGCGCGCATGGCACGGCCATAAGCTTTGTTATGGAGCATGCGGGCTTGGGTTTCGTCGATGCTGTCGAGGAGTTGGCGAGTAACGCCGGTATGGAGGTACCACGCGAGGTTTCTGTAAAGAGTGAATTTCACCAGAAAATTTCGCCGGATTTGTATGAGGTAATGCAGACAGCCAATCGTTACTATCGAGATCAGTTGAAGCAGTCAACTCGAGCGATTGATTATTTGAAACGGCGAGGCCTGTCCGGTGAAATTGCTGCAAAATTTGGAATCGGTTACGCGCCGGACGGATGGCAAAACCTGGCCCCAATCTTCGCTGACTATCAGGACAATGCGTTGACGGAAACAGGGCTGGTGATCGTCAACGAAGAAGACCTAAAGCGCTACGATCGATTTCGCGACCGAGTTATGTTTCCCATCATTAATGTACGAGGCCAAATCATCGGCTTCGGCGGGCGAGTGTTGGACAAGGGTGAGCCCAAGTACCTCAATTCTCCAGAGACAACCTTATTTGAAAAAGGTCGTGAGTTGTACGGCCTGTTTCAGGCGCAAAAGGCAATACGAGCCTCACGCCGGGTTTTGGTGGTTGAGGGGTATATGGACGTGGTGGCGTTGGCGCAGCATGGGGTTGAATATGCCGTAGCCACACTAGGTACCGCGACAACCTCCTACCATATTCAAAAATTATTGCGTCTTGTCGATCAAATAATATTCTGTTTTGATGGTGACAAAGCGGGACAAAAGGCAGCATGGCGTGCCCTGGAAAATGCACTTCCGTTTTTGCAGGATGGCAAGCAAATAGGTTTTCTGTTTTTGCCTGCGGAACATGATCCGGACAGTTTTGTTCGTGAATATGGTAGAGAGGCCTTTGAAAATAATATACGTGAAGCCGTTCCACTTTCTTCATACCTGTTACGAGAGATAAGTACTGGGCTGAATTTGCAGTCACAAGAGGGGCGTAACCAGCTATTGCATCGCGCGAGGCCATTGTTGGCGGAAATTGTAGCGCCAGTGTTTTCGTTACTTCTTCGAAAAGAAGTCGCTGCGCTATCTGGTGTGAGTCAATCAGAGCTGGAGGAGCTGTATAAAATAAAGCCTGTTGGCCGCGCGCCTCGAATCTCTATCCAGAAATCAACCCGAAATGCGCCTTCATCAGATCGATTGATGATGCAATGTTTAATAGCGCGACCAGAATTGGGACGGCAGATTCCGGAAGAATGGCAGGGAGAGGGAAGGGAGTCTGAAGCGGTTTGCGCGATATTGATGCTGCTGCGTGAAGATGATTTTGCTTTGAATGGTCAGACACTAGCGCAATTGTTTCAGGGTACCGAGCATGAAAAAGCATTTGCAGATGCGCATGCTGACATGTTGAATTGGGGTGAAGATTTTGATGTTGAGGCTGAATTTTCAGGTTTACTTGGCAGGATCAGCGGGAATCAACGTAGACAACAGCGGCAATTGCTGGAAACCAAAGGGTGGGAAAATTTGACCGACTCCGAAAGAGAGCAATATTTACAGTTACTTCAACGAGGGTAAGTGTCTGGTCAAGGTTAGGAAATGCAATAATAATCTGGTACAATCCGCAGCTTTTCTGCGGCATCAAGGCAGGATAATGGCATTACGCGATCGGGAATCTGAATATGGCAAAGCTTAAAGACGATAAGAAAAAGCAAAAGAAGCAGGTTGAGGCGGTTGCAACGCCTGTTGTTGCTGACCTGTCAACGGATGTCGAGGCGCGTCGAACCCGCCTGAAGGCATTGATTATTCTTGGGAAAGAGCGAGGTTACCTGACCTACGCTGAGATTAATGACCATTTACCCGATATGCTTGAAGTTGAGCAGATTGAAGGTGTCGTCAGCATGATTAACGAGATGGGCGTATCAGTGTGTGATGTTGCACCAGACGCCGAAGCGCTCATCATGACCGATACAACAACTTCAGTGGCCGATGATGACGCGGTTGAAGAAGCGGAGGCGGCCCTTTCAACTGTCGATTCGGAGTTTGGCCGCACTACAGATCCAGTTCGAATGTATATGCGTGAGATGGGCACGGTCGGTCTCTTGACGCGCGAAAAAGAAATCGAGATAGCAAAACGTATCGAAGAAGGCTTGAAGCACATGATTCAGGCCATTTCAGCCTGTCCAGTGACAATCGCTGAGATTCTCACTTTGGCCGCCAAGGTAGAAGCTAATCAGATTCGAGTTGATGAACTGATTGATGGATTTGTCGATTCAGAAGCGGAAAATCAATCTGGGGGCTCGGATTCAGATACTGAAGACGAAATTGAAGAAGACAGCGAGGAAAGCAGCGACGACGATGATGGTGAAGATGAGGAAGCTGCTGCTGCTGCCGCCGCCGCTAATTTAGAGCAGATGCGCGTAGATGCACTTGAGCGCTTTGCTGTAATTTCGAGTTTGTTTGTCAAAATGGGCAAGGCATACGAGAAGTATGGCTACCGAAGCAAACAATATGACAAACTTCAAACGGGAATTTCGGATGAGTTGATGAAGTTTCGCTTTACCGCCAAGCAAGTTGATGCACTATGCGACACCATGCGCGGTTTGGTCGAGGAAGTACGCCGCAATGAACGGAGCATTCAGGATATGTGCGTGGTAAAAGGGAAAATGCCTAGGGCACACTTTATCAAGGCATTCCCGGGAAATGAAGACAATCTGTTCTGGATAGAACATGAACTGAAGGCAAAAAAACCTTATTGCGATAATCTGGAAAAATACAGATTTGCGATAGTGGAAAACCAAAGCCACCTGCTTGAATTGCAGCAGCGCGTGGGCATTCCGATTCGCGACTTGAAAGAAATCAACAGGCAAATGACTAACGGTGAAGCAAAAGCCCGCCGTGCCAAACGCGACATGATCGAGGCTAACCTGCGTCTGGTGATTTCGATTGCCAAAAAATACACCAACCGCGGTCTGCAATTTCTTGACCTGATTCAGGAAGGCAATATCGGTTTGATGAAAGCCGTAGACAAGTTTGAATATCGGCGGGGTTACAAATTTTCTACCTATGCAACATGGTGGATACGGCAGGCTATTACCCGTTCTATTGCCGATCAAGCACGCACTATCCGTATCCCGGTGCATATGATTGAAACCATCAACAAGATGAATCGTATTTCCCGCCAAATTATGCAGGAAACAGGACAGGAACCGGATGTGGCGACGCTTGTGGCAAAGATGGAAATGCCGGAAGATAAAATCCGGAAAATTTTTAAAATTGCCAAAGAGCCGATTTCTATGGAAACCCCGGTGGGTGACGATGATGATTCACACTTGGGAGACTTCATTGAGGACGCTCAAACTACGGTTCCTATTGATGCGGCAATTTACGAAAGTTTGCGTGGTGCAACTGGGGACATTCTGGACAGTCTCACTCAGCGCGAGGCAAAAGTTTTACGTATGCGCTTCGGTATTGAAATGAATACTGACCATACCCTTGAGGAGGTAGGCAAGCAATTTGACGTGACGCGCGAGCGTATTCGCCAGATAGAGGCCAAGGCTCTGCGCAAACTTCGTCATCCTTCGCGTTCGGAAAAGCTTAAGAGCTTTCTGGATAGCGAGAACAACTAGTTTATCGGGCCCTTAGCTCAGTTGGTTAGAGCAGAGGACTCATAATCCTTTGGTCCGCGGTTCAAGTCCGCGAGGGCCCACCAATAAAACAAAGGCTTGCAGAAATGCAGGCCTTTTTTATGGCAGCTTTCCAGCGGTGACCATACGATTGATCAGGATGTTGGGTGAGATCCATGCAACCAAGTCATCATAAGCGGTTGTCAATTCGTGACTCACAAATGCATTGTCATTGTCGCTATTTTCCGCTTCATCGCCGCTTGCACCGGAAATTTGTGTTCCATCAGTGAGGTATGCCCCCAAGCCGTTTTTCCCATGTGAAATAATAACTGCAGGCATATTGGAGGCTACTGTAGTGCCACCAGAAGCTGCGGAAGAAATATCCGCGATGCCCGGTGAACACAGGGCGAAACTTGAAACTCCGACCGGCGCCGGTGTGGGGCTGCATCCAGTACCATAGGTGGCACTGGCTACTGTGTCTGAAAAGTAGGTTGTTACACGGTAAGTATATCTACGCTCCCATGCATCCGTCTCTTTAAGGCCAAGCGCAGCCCAAGGAAGCACACCTGTTACACTGCTATCTGCGCATGTCACTTTACCCGCACCAGCATAAGCAATAGTCTTGTTGCTTCCAGTGCTTGTCTGGCAAGCACAATAACTACCCATAGAGGCTTCCAGGCCAGCATTCGTTTGTCCAGATGCGATAGTTGATTGGGCAGGGCATGGCAGGCGTCCATTGACTAAGGCAAAACCTATCAAGGCCTGATTGATTTCGTCCATCTGGCTCAATGTTTCCTTGATGCGTTGAGATTCCATCTGGGTTGAAAGGGTGGGTACCAGTCCACCCAAAAGGAGTGCGATGATCATCATCACAACGGCGATTTCTACCAGAGTAAATCCGGAATGTGATTTTATGACTAGCATGGCGTGACCGAAAGATTTGGATTGATACAGTAAAGAATATCATTGAATCCGGCGCTGGACGCACCACTTTCGTAATTGCTATCACCTGAAGAATTACTGCCATTGGACAGATTGCGCCCCTCAAGATAGTTGCTGATGTCCAGTCGGTCACTTGTGGAATTTCGCGTTTGTCCAGAAAGCGCCTGGCCGGCGAACATCACGACTGCAGCATATTGACCGCTCCCATTTACCGTGAGGCAGGGTTGTGTAGTGCAGTCGCTCGTTCCGGCATCCGGTTCGAACGCGTTCGATACTGCGTAATACAGGTGATCTTTCCAATTAGTCCACCATGGATAATAGTTTGGCCAATTGGATGAAATCGGACATTTTGTACCATCTGCGAGCAACTGATAGGGAGCTGAGGAGCTAATCAGGTTTCCGGTTGCGTTGCGGGACGTGTTAACCCGATAAGGCAGTCTTCCAGCCATCCGGCCGTTCTCGTCATCATAATTCGTGTCCGTCCAGTAATCGTTAGAGGGATTCAAAAAACGGCCTGCCCAAGGAAGGCGTTTGTCTGGCGATGCATAGTAACCGTTCATTTTTCCGTAATATGACAAACATACTGTGGCTTCTCTCGTCATATTTTTCAGTTTATCAATGAAGTCGTTCCGTTTAAGCAGTGCGTTCCAAAGCTCCTGGCGGGTGATGAACAGAATCTGGTCGTTTATTTGGCCAGTACTGTCGGCCTGTTTGAACTGACTTGTGACATTTGGACTGGAGGAAACAGTTCCGTTGTTAATTGTTCCGTCCGAATCAAGGTAGTTGGTTGAAGTATAGTTTCCACCGCAAATAGGAGCAGTGTCATTGGGAGCGCGATTCTGATTTTCCTGGGCAGATCCAGGACTAAATATGGCCGCAACTACCTCTTGCCCCGCAATATTGCCCGTGGCATCGAGTACTTCAAGCAGGCCCTTGTTATCCCAGTTCATCAGGTCAGTTTTTGGATTGTTTTTGTAGGTACCGGAAACTGCATACCAAAGGCATTCACCTTCCCCATCACGTAGGGGATCAAGTCCCAGTGTCTTCCATGGCAACCGGCCGAGAGCGCTGACATTCTTGTTTCCGCAGGTCTCGGAAGAACCTTCACCAACAGCACCATTGGTGCCATCAGGATCAGGGCATGGAAGGTACCCATGTACTTCGCCGGTATGAGTATCACCATAGGATAAAGCGTAACCGATGAGTGCGTCCTTTGCTTTTGCCAGCACGATGGATGATGAAGTCTGTCGAGCAGATTTTACTTTGGATGAATTGAGGGAACTGACCAGAAAGGCGGAAGCGCCGATAATCAATATGATTAACATTACCATTAGCGCAGCACCGCTTTGGGTTGGCTTCTTGGAATTGTATTGCGAACGCATGGAAATTTATTCTTGCGGTGCGATTGGGGCAGCCATCAGTTTTTGACCAACTTTGATTTTGACCCTGCCATCTTTCCCTGGAATAGAAACAGGCATGCTTTCGGGTGAACGCTCGTCGCTGTTTCCCGCTTCTTGAGCAATACCGTTGATCCATGCGGTGCGTTTTCCGCCATGTTCTTGCACTATGCCATTCAGTATTACACTATTGCTGGAGCTTTCAGGCATACCTTGGCGCTGATAGTCGTAGTCGAGTTGAGCGCGTTGTTCCGGAGTGAAGAATAAACGACCGAGTTGAGCTGATTGGGCATTGATACTGACTAAAAGCACAATTGAGAAAAATCCGGAAAAAAATAAGATTCTCATGACTGAGCGTTCCTGTTTTTTAGAGTAATCCACCCACCGGTACATTCTGCTTTTATGTTGATCGATGCTTGTGGAATATTATCCTCAATATCTTCATTGTTTGTTGATGCAAGTTGCATTTTGCATCCTTGGAGTTGGTAGTGCCCTGGTACTTGTTTTTGCATGGCGGAAAGGAAATTTAACAGCTGTTCCTCATGTAGCAAATCAAATTGAAGTTTCATTTCGCTATAGTTGATATTCAGGTTCCCGCTATCTAATGTTGGCAGCGACGAATAAATACTTTGCGGGGAAATATTGTAACCAAAATCAATCACCAGATTCTGGCGCCTTAATTTGTCCAATTCCTCCATCCAGTCGAGTCTGCGTTCGTCGCCAATGATGTTACTGGCTTGGAGAGATTCATAATCCTTGGAATAGGTTTCCAGATATTCACGGTCTTGCAGTGCATTATTGCGGCGGTTTCGAACTTCGTTCAAATGGTTGTTGGCTTTGCGAAATTCTGTTTGGGCATAATCAGAGAATTCCTGACTGGCATAAACAATAATTCCACTCAACAACGCCGAAGCTAAGGTTGCTATGGCACTGGTCCTAATTAATGGAAAGTCAGCTTTGGAGAAGTTCATAAAGCTGGCCTCCACGCGAGTTTTAAGGTGAATCTCAAGGGGTTTTCATTAGTATCACGCTGGTCAGCAAGGTTGGCCGTTGAGCTGATATCCAATGGCTTTGAAAGAACTTCTACTTGGTATCCGCGCTTTCCTATATCGATCTGGAATCGTTCAAGATAAGTAAGTGCATCGCGGTAATTTCCATTGAATCCATTCAGGTTTCCCTGCAATGTAATGACTTGTGCTGGAAATTCTGCATTCGTATTGTCGGCAATGGGTTCATTGGAATCTGTTCGCCAGCCAATATTGCCGAGCTGGATTTTTGGAAACAGATTTAGTGATGTGCTGACATTATGTAATTGCGTAATGGATGAAGGCTGGTATTGGTCCAATTTGCTCATGATTGTTACGGCTGATTTCATGTCAATTGGAAGTGCCTCGGTTTTTGGCAAGTTTTGAGTAAGCATCTCGACTTCTTGCAATATCCGATTTGCCTGAGATTCGAGTAATAATGTTTCTTCATCGTTGCCGCTATTTTGTATAACATTAGCAGCGGCCCAAAAAAGACTTATCAAGAGTAAAACGCCACTTCCCCAGTTAAGGGCGCGTCGGAAAATCCACAGGTTATAAAAATGTGTGTGTTCATCGTTGGCATAGTCGCTTTTGGGCTTGCTCGAGGCGAGTTGATGGAGAAAGATCTGGCTTGCATCAGAGTCGGCAAATTGATGGTCAATTTTTTGGAGCTTACCCACGTTTACAATGTCTGCAAAGTCATAGCGCATGTCATCGTTTTGGGGAAGTTGCGATTTCAGCGCATTGATGTCATTCGCGTGACACAGAATGCGTACATCAAGAGTCTGTCCGGCAGGAAGTAAACTGAGGCTTTTTAAATATACGTAAGTGCGTGAAAGTTCCTTTATGACGGCTGTGGTGAACGACTGCTCATCACTCAGGGGTGTCAGCCGTGAAATTTGCAGACGATGGTCGCTGAAGTAAGATTGGCGGAGTCCAGAGAACTTTTCCCATGAAATCAGGAGCAGGTGTTTTGAAGGGTGATCCTTGACCAGTGGGCTACTGATTTGAGGGACTGAAAAGATTCCCACCAGTGGCGTGTTCATTGCCAGCATGATGTTCAGCCAAGGCGTGATGAGAGACGGGTTGGTTAATGCCGAGAATAAAATTTCATCATCGCGCCTTCCGGTTTTTTGACGTTGCAGTAGTGTGGCTTGATGAAAAGGAGTGCCGCGATAAAATTGATCGAATTTCCTTTGGAACAGTGCAGAGCGGCTCTTGCCGCTCAGGTGCGGAACAACCTCATGCCTGAAATCTTCTTCGATCAAGTCGGTCAATAGATACGCCGGGCACTTCACGGATTTAAGGAAGGCGGAAAAATCGCTACGCCCTTCCGCAGTATCAATAAAATTGCGGGAAAGAGAAATTTTGCCTGCAGACATGACCTGTGCATGTAAGCGGTCGGCACTCAGAAATAACAGTAGCGCGTGTTTCATCAGAATTGCACCTTGCCGATAATGTCATAAATCGGTGACAAGACTGACAGCATTACCCAGCCGAGCAAGGCGCCAAGCACAATGGTCATTGTGGGTTCGATCATTACTTGCACTTTTTTAATTGATTCTTTCACATCTCGATCGTAGAAATAACTGACATTCAATAATGCCTTGTCTAATGATCCAGTAGCTTCGCCTACTTTGAGCATTCGTATCACTAGAGGTGGAAACATGCCGGTATTCTGAAAGCTTTGAGTCAGATTTTTTCCTGACTCGATCTCATGGGTGACATCGTCAAGACTCTTTGCAACAGCCAAGTTGTTCACAACATCTCGGGAGTTTGAGATGCACTCAAGGATGGTGATGCCAGAACCATACATGATGGCAAAAGTATTCGCGAAACGGGCGAGGATAATCTTTTGCAAGATGGGGCCAATAACCCACATGTCAAGTTTGAACTGGTCAAATCTGAAGCGCATTTCCGGGCTGGAGGTGATCATCAGTTTAATGGCAATAGGTAGTATGATCGGTAGCGCAATAAGTACATACCAATAATCGATGAAGAATGCAGAAGTGGCCAGCAATACCCGAGTTTGAATCGGAATCTCCTGCCCCATTCCTTTGATAAAACTCACCAGTTGAGGAACCAGGTAAATCATCAGGAAGAAGGTGATCGCCACAACGATGGTGCCCACAAAGGCAGGATACATTAGAATAGTTTTCGTGTGCGAAGCCATCTCATCCTGCCATTTTAACGATTCGGTAATGTGCTGAAATACCTCTGGCAGGCGCCCGCTCTCTTCACCGGCATTGATCAGGCTGACAAATATCTTGTCAAATGCTTCGGGATGAAGAGCCATGGATTGGGAAAGTTTTTTACCGCCTTCAATGGATTCGACTAGGTTGGCAATCACTTCCCTGAAATGTTGTTCGCTCATCGTATCTCGTAAATCCCCCAAGCTCTCAAGCAAGGGGACGCCGGAGCGGGTCAGCTGCTCAAGGTTGAAGAAAAAAGTAATCAATTCGGGCCGCTTGATTTTATTTCGCCCCGAGCCGGATTTTCCGGTGTCGACCTTGGCATCGATCAGATCCAGTCCGCCTCGCCTTAAACGCAGCTCCAGATCCACCTGATTGGCGGCATCCTGCAAGCCTTTGTGAGTTTTGCCGTGGTCGTCTATCGCGCGATAAGAATACAGTGCCATATCAGCTCAATCTGTCAGTCAAATCCACCACACGACTTACTTCGGCAAGGGATGTCAGACCTTGTTGAATGCGGCGTATGCCATCCATGGCAAGTGGCCTGAACCCTTTGGCTAAAGCGGCTTCTCTGATTTGTCGGGAGCTGGCTCTATGCGAAACGAGATCGTCCAGGTCGTAATCCATCTTGAGCAGTTCCATGATTGTCATTCGCCCCTTGTAGCCTTGGTGGTTGCAAGCCTCGCACCCAGCAGCTCGATAAAGGGTGATGTCCTGATTCGCTCCAAATCCCAATAATTTCCGCTCCTGTGGGTCGGGTGAATATGGGTACTTGCATTCCTTGCACAATACACGCACTAGTCGCTGTGCAACGATGCCGATGATGTTGCCAGCCATGATGTCTGGCAGAATACCTATATCAAGCAGACGCGGGACTGCGCCGATAGCGGAATTGGTATGAAGTGTTGAATATACCTGATGACCGGTCATGGCTGCACGAAAGGCCATTTCTGCAGTTGGGCGATCTCGAATCTCACCCACCAGAATGATGTCTGGATCCTGGCGCATCATTGAACGAATGCCGTTGGCAAAATCCATTTTGGCCGCTTCGTTGACCGAGGTTTGACGCACCATCGCAAGCGGATACTCGACCGGGTCTTCCAGAGTCATGATGTTGACCGACTCGGTGTTAACGTGATTCAGTACGGAATACAGTGTGGTAGTTTTACCGCTTCCGGTTGGCCCGGTTACCAGCACGATGCCCTCTGGCTTGGAGATAATCATCTTGAGCATATTCAGGGCGTCATCGTCTAGGCCAAGTTGATCAAGCGGGACAATACCCTTTTGTCGATCCAGAATGCGCAACACCATGTTTTCGCCGTGCGTGGTGGGGTGTGACGCAACGCGGAAATCGATAGGTCGACCGGATAGCCGCAGCGAAATTCGACCGTCCTGGGGCGCGCGCGTTTCGGCGATGTTCATCCCGCTCATTACCTTCATGCGCACTACCATGGCGGGCCAGAAGCTTTTGTGCAGGCTGCGTACCTGGCGCAATACTCCATCTACACGGTAGCGGATGCGCAAAAAGCTGCTTTCCGGCTCGAAGTGAATGTCGGAAGCGCCGCGTTGTACGGCTTCGGTGAGCAGCGCATCAATCAAACGTACTACGGGTTGACTGAATTCGTTTACTCCAGACTGTAGCGTCTGGTACTCCATTTCACCCGGCTCGATCTCGTGCAGAATGCCGTCGATCGAAAGTTCAAATCCGTAATACTGGTCGATTGCGCGAAGAATGTCAGACTCGCTGGCAAGCTGTGTAGCCAGCCGGTATTCATCCTTAAGCAGGGCGCGAACCTGATCCAGTGCAATGATGTTGTCCGGGTCGGAGATAGCGAGCGTCAGCACCCCCTCTGCAGAGTTAAACGACAATGGCAATATTTGATATCGTCTGGCAACGTCTTTTGGTATCAAAGACAATGCAGTGGAATCAATGATAACTGCAGTGAGGTCTACGCTTTCCTGCCCGAGATTCTCGGACAACACATCCCTGATGGTTGCTTCCGAAAGAAAGCCCAGGCGAACCAGCAGTCGGCCAAGAGGCTCATGGGTTTTGCCTTGCTCTTGCAGGGCGATGCGCAACTGGTCGTCACTGATTACGCCTTTGCGAACCAGTATCTGTCCCAATTGCTGGTGAGGATGGAGGCCGGCAAAAAGGTTGTCCGGCAAATCGGCTTTTGGCATCGCGTCTTAGTTGTTTAGTTCTTCAATCCGTTGTGAAAGTTGCGTGTGATCGAAACCAGCACTGTTATTTGAATCAAGTTCCATCGCCCTTAGATAATATTGCGCGGCTGGTTTCTTTTGCCCAAGACGGTCAAGACTGATAGCAAGATTAAACGCTAGCGTGGCACTATGGGGTGCTAGTTTGTATGCGTTGAAGTAGGACTGTTGGGCTTCAGCCCAGCGCGACAGTTTTGCATAGTGATTACCTAATGCAAAATGTAAAGCCGAAGAATCCGGTTGCGCATTAAGCAAGGTCTTCAATCGACTTTCGTTGTTTTCTCCCGCCGTCAGCGCAGACATGCCTGCATTGGCAACAGCATCGCGCGGGTCAAGCTCCAATACTTGCGCGTAATAATCCACCGCAATGCTATCAGTCCCTCGCCGTTGGGCAATCGCTGCCATTCCGAGCAAAGCATCGGTATTGCGAGCATCCAATTTAAGTGCCTTCAGGTATAGCTGCTGTGCCTGATCATTGTTTCCGGCGAGGTAATTACCATAGGCGTCGCTGAGTATAGGGTCGATAGGCTCATCACGATGCTGTTCGACTCGTACTGGTGTTTTTTTGCGATGCCGGGATGATGATCTGGCAACAGTAGCGCGCGCAGATTGTTTGGGCTTGGTTGCAATATTCGACGCAGGCCTCTTTTGAGTGGAAGCACTATCCGCAACCTGGTTTTCTTGGGGTTGAATTGATGTGGCGGCGGGCTCGGGTTGCACTATCGGTGTGCTTGGGAGGGGCGCGGGCCGCATAGCGAGCTGAGCTGGCTGTGAGTCTGCGGAAACCACATACCATACGTAGCCTGCCCCACCGGCGAGCAGTAGAACAGCACCCCCCAGGGCGATCAGCAAGTTTCGGTTAATACCGGCACGAACTTGGGACGGAATTTGAACCTTTGCGTCGAAAAGGTTTTGCCCGGCACTTCGTGCATGCTCTTTCTGTTGGCCGTCCTTGTGCACAATAGAGTCATGCACTTCTTCAAGACTGAGCTCAAGTGCTGAAGGATTGCCTTGTGAGGCCTGTGCTTGTTGAGATTTTTTTTGTGCATCGAGTAGCAGGCTCATCTTGTGATTCCTTAAAGCTTGCCGGCTGATGGATTGCTGAAGAAATTCTTATCAGGCAAGTTGCTGCGGAAATCCTTGAGATCGCCATCAATGTTGGCATTTTTCAAAACGACCGGACGGAGGAAAATAACCAACTCAGTCTTTTTGGTGGTGTCGTTGCGGCTTTTGAACAGATTCCCCAGGAAAGGAATTTCACCCAGCAAAGGAACTTCCTGGGTTTGCTTGTTGGTACTGTCTTCCATCAAGCCACCCAGAATGGCAATCTGGTTGTTTTCGATTTTTAGTACGGACTCCATTTCTCGTGTGGAGGTTTGAGGGATGCGGCTAACCACACCAGCTTTGGCTAACTCCGGGTTGGGGTCGTTAACATAATCGAGCAAGCGGGTAATGGATGGTCGAATATTGAGCAGTACGGTGTCGCTGTCGTTGATTTGCGGTGTAAGGCTCATAGTGAAACCGACGGGTGAAGTCTTCAGGTTGGTCTCGTAAATGGCGGGTGATACTACGCCGCCGGTAGAATTTGTTTGTGCGGGAGTAACTTTCATTTCGAAATAAGCCAAGTTGTCTGCCACGCGGAGCATTGCCGTCTGATTATTCATCACGCTCAATTTCGGGCTGGAGAGAACCTTGACATTACCGAAAGTCTCCAGCAATGAAACAGAGGCGGCAAGGTTACCCAATTTGGAAGTCGGGTTGAGGTAGTTAACGAGCAAAGAGCCCGCGTTTGAAGTCAGGGGGGTTGCTGTCTGGCTAACGTTGAAGCCTACGGATGTGCCTGCAGTTAAAAACTTCGACCAGTCGATGCCCTGCTGGTAACTGTCGCTTAGCTGAACTTCAACGATAGTCGCCTCAATCAGCACCTGGCGTTGCGCGCTAGCCATGATCTGGTCGATGAACTCCTGTATCCTTTCATGTTGCTTGCCGGTTGCGCGCACGGAGATAATGCCGGTTTCAGGATTTGCGATTACAGAGGCCGCTTCACGGAATGTGCTGCGTCGTGTCACTGATTTTCTGTCGCCTTCCTGTATGGTTGTCTGGGATGGTGTTGACTCTCCGCTGGCCGTCTTTTTAATCGTATTTTTCCCCTCTGCAACGATATGATCGGTTGAGCCACTTTGCTCCATAACCAGCTCGCTGGATCCCTCCGGTAGTAGCTTGTCCGTTTCGCGCAGAATGTCCTTGATGTTCTGTGTCAAGGTTTCCCAGAGCCGATTTTTGGATGAATTTTTTATCGTTAGTTGAGAGTTATTGCTGCCTGAGCTTCCGGCATTATTCCCACCTGAATTTGAGCTTCCCATCTGTGTCGTGTTGGAGATGCCTCCCTCGGAGTCTCGCGACATATTCACATAATCGATTTTGTAATTATGCAGAAATGGCGAATCCGGCATGACAGTAAGCGTGCCGTTGTCGATTTCGTAGCGCATGTCGACTTGTTTGGCGATACGGGTGAGTATCTGTGGCAGAGTCTGGTTTACGGCATTAATGGTCACTGTTCCACCAATCCCGGGGTGTATGTCGAGATTGATCTTTGCATCGCGCGCCAGAGCGAACAGAATTTCCTGCGCGGGCACGTTGGAAACTACTACGCTATAGGTAGCAGCTTTGTTCGCCGGTTTTGGGGGGGGTAATACGACGCCGCCTGTGATTGGCTGCGGGATTTCTGTTTTATTCTCCTGTTCTTCAGTCGAGCGCTGAAGATGCTTGTCCGAAACCTCAATCGGGCTCGTTCCGCAGCCTACGAATGACGCTCCGATGACACAGAGAAAAACAATGTTGCGTGCACACATACTACTCCCCCCACTTTATTTGACGCGTAGACTAGCAGCTTTGTAAATATTGCTCAATAGACCATATAGGCTATAGAGTTTCTGCGAGTTTCCGTGAGCATTATTCGTGTGCAATATCAGAATAAAAATATGGATGCTGCAAAAGAGTTTTTGTAGCGTGTTGGCAAGCTATTGATTGCGTTTCGGGCCGCATCAACCGAGGGGTACGCACCATACAAAACCCTTAAACCGTCCCTGTTACCGAATTTTGCTGGAAGCAGGTAAATTTCAGAAAGCACCCCCAGCTTCTCCGCGCGCTGTAGAAAACCTTCAATACGCTCAGGGCGGACTTTTTCGTTGTAGAAAAGCTGAAGGCTTGCCACAGCCTTTTTTCTCTCGACTAATTCCTTGCCTGCAGTTATTCGTTGCGCATACAAAACTGGCATTTCGGCAGTTACAGTTTTTTCCGGTTTGACCGGGGTTATTGCAGGTGTATTCGTTTCAGTACTTACACTCGATGTGTTTGCTGAATTGGGCTCAGATTGTGATGTGTCAGTATTGATCTTGTCAGCGGTGGTGTCGGGAGGCGTGGCTTCCAATGAGACATCAGTGGCAGCAAGAATGTCGGGTTGTGCAGGTGGCGTTTGTATAGGCAGTGTTATGGATTCTGATAATGCTGGGGATGAAGCTGGAGTCGAGGGAGTGTTCGTGCCGGTCATAAGCTGCCAGCCCCATAGGCCGGCCAAAACGGATACGGCGAGCATGGTCGCCGCCAGTACCTTGTTTTTGGTTGGCGAACGGGTTGGATTCAATTCGCTATCGCGCATTGCTGCCTTCACATGACGTATTTCGATGCTGTGCGTATCTTCGACAAACGCTGCAAGCAAAGACTTGTCAGCAAGGATGTTGACGCGACGCATTAATCCGTTCGAAGCATCGCCAATTAGCTTGACTGCGTCCGCAGAGAAAATATCCGGTCCGTGATAGCCTGCGGCGCGCATTCGGAACATGAGGTAATTTTCCAATATATTGCGCGACAGGGGCTGCATGTTGAAATGGTGTGCGATGCGGTCCTTAAGTTGGCGCATGTTCGGTTGGTCAAGCTTGGAATTGAGTTCGGGCTGCCCAAAAAGTACGATCTGCATCAGCTTGGCGTTGCCTACTTGAAGGTTATACAGTAAACGTAATTCTTCCAGCGTATCCAGTGGCATGGCGTGTGCTTCATCAACCAGCACCACAACCCGTTTACCCTCACGGGCTTTGTCTTCCAGTTTATTTTGGATATTCTGCATGATGATGCCAACCCGCTCGTCCTTGATGTTCAATCCGAGTCCGTCTGCGATGGCATAGAGCATTTCTTCGCGAGTCAGGCTGGGGTTGGCCAGATAAATCGCTTCAATATGTGGAGGAAGTTTCTCCAGCAACATTCTGCAAAGCATGGTCTTGCCGCTGCCGACTTCACCGCTGACCTTGATAATTCCCTCAACTTCACTGATGGAATAGATCAATGCGTCGAGTATTTCGCCGCGATTGGCGCCAGAGAAAAAGAATACTGTGACGGGTGTGATTCTGAATGGGGGTTCGCTGAGTCCGAAGTGTTCTAAATACATAAACAGTACCTATGGTTTTGGCTTTTCGTGCGCGCTAAGGCGGCTGTGGAGTGTTGTGCGATTGAGGCCGAGTAGCTTGGCTGCTTCACTGATATTGCCCGAAGCAAGTTCCAGTGCCGCTGAAATATGCAGCCCTTCCAGTTCATGCAAATACTGGTTCAGATTGAAATCGCCCTGCTGAAGTTGCTGCTTAATTGAATCCGGGGCGCGCTCCCGAGGTTCATGGAATTCTTCGGTTGGATCGAATTCATCCTGTAGCTGCGCCGCCGTGATGGTTTGGCCGGCATACTTGGTGACAAGTCGAATGACGATGTTGCGCAATTCTCGGGTATTTCCCGGAAAGCTGTATTGCTCCCAGAGCAATATTGATTCCGGCGCCAATTCAAATGGCTTTTGATTTACTTGCTGAGAGTAGACTGTGCGAAAATGATTCAACAGGAGCAATTTATCTTTTCCCAGATCTCGCAATGAAGGAACAAGAATCGAAAATACATTCAACCGGTGGTAAAGATCGTTGCGAAAAGTTCCTGCCTTGACCATTTCTCGCAAGTTACGGTTTGTTGCGGCGATGATGCGCGCGTGACTAGTGCGGGTTGATGTTTCCCCTACTCGCTGATATTCACCATTTTCGAGCACGCGCAACAATTTTGTTTGCATTTCCAGAGGCAGTTCGCCGATTTCATCAAGAAACAGTGTGCCTGCAGACGCTTCTTCAAAAAAACCGGCTTGCGAAGTGACCGCGCCGGTAAAAGCCCCCTTGCTATAACCGAACAGGGTTGGTTCTATCAAAGTTGGTGCTATTGCGGCGCAATTCAGAGCCTTGAACGGAGCACTTGGGTTGACAGCCATTTCTTTAAGTGCGGAGGCAACGAGTTCTTTTCCGGAGCCTGATTCTCCTTCGATCAGAACCGGGAAGGGGGTGGTGGCATACATGATTATTTGATTTTGCAATGCCTGTATTGCGGCGCTTTGGCCTACGATACCCAGCGATTGCGGGGCGCTATCTGTTGCAGTTACGCCTTCTTCTACCTTGAGGGCTTGGTCGAGATATTCCCTGATTTTTTCCGGGGTGCAAGGTTTGGCGATGAAATCAATCGCGCCAAGAGCTCGCGCGTGTCGGGCATTGCTTTTTTCACTTTGCCCTGACAGTACAAAAATTTTGATTTTTGGGGAATGAGCCAGCAACTCGGTAATCAGATGAAAACCTTCGTCTGGTCTGTGAGGAAGGGGGGGGAGCCCAAGATCAACTAGGGCCAATTGCGGGTGGAGACGCAGATTGCGCAATTGTTCTATCGCAGCAGCGCGCGACTCTGACTGATAAATTTCAAAATCGTTGCCGAGCGCATGCGCCAATCCTTCACGTATCAGTGGATCGTCATCAACGATTAACAAGCTGGAGTTTGTCAATTTGGCGTTCAAGTTTGTCTGGAACAATATTTGGAGAGCGAGTTAAGAGCATAACGGCAAGTTCTTGCAATCTCAATAGGGTATTGAGCCAACTGGGTCAATAAGTTGGGTATTTGTCTGGCAGTAGTTTAGAATGCAGAGCGTCGATAAACAGGAATTTTGTTTTGAATTTGTCAACTTCGGTCGAAATTCGCGATCTTAATTTTGCCTACGATAAACGTATCGTGCTTGAGGGTATCAACATGACCTTCCCTAAAGGAAGGTTAGTTGCCATCATGGGCTTGAGTGGCTGCGGTAAAACTACGTTATTGCGACTCATCGGGGGTGCCCTGAAACCTACCAGTGGGCACGTCAAAGTTGATGGGCAGTTGGTTCAGGAGCTTGATCAGGACGGGTTATACCGGATACGACGCAAAATGGGAATGCTGTTCCAGTTTGGCGCATTATTCACGGATATGTCGGTCTACGATAACGTCGCTTTCCAGATGCGCGAGCATACGGATCTTTCCGAAGAGTTAATACACGATCTGGTTTTGATGAAACTGAATGCGGTGGGATTGCGTGGAACGCATAATCTGATGCCCTCTGAGCTTTCCGGTGGTATGGCTCGTCGTGTCGCGCTGGCTCGCGCAGTTGCGCTTGATCCTATGATAGTGATGTATGACGAGCCATTTGCCGGTTTGGATCCAATCTCGTTGACCGTGGTGGGAGATTTGATCAGGCGCCTTAATGACGCACTGGGTGCGACCTCGATTATTGTGACCCACGATATTCAGGAGTCACTGAAGATTGTCGATTTTGTTTACTTTATGGCCAATGGGGTTATTGTAGCGGAAGGTACGCCTGAAGAGATTATTGCCTCCGACAGGGATT
>Ga0224495_10001136_pt1 | contig 19415 bp, 18 predicted proteins | sample SF_Jul11_sed_USG_FD_168128 | JGI IMG/M metagenome (GOLD analysis project Ga0224495, IMG submission 168128) | Sediment microbial communities from San Francisco Bay, California, United States - SF_Jul11_sed_USGS_4_1 | ecosystem: Environmental > Aquatic > Marine > Sediment | place: USA: California... | reverse complement strand
GTCGCGCCGACCTTGCTGTACATTCCCTGAAAGACGTGCCAATGAACTTGCCCGAGGGTTTTGTGTTGGCCGCCATCGGAGAGCGCGAAGATCCGCACGATGCGTTTATTTCGAATAAGTTTGAAAACCTGACTGCTTTGCCGGCAGGCAGCGTGGTGGGCACATCCAGCCTGCGCCGCGAGAGCCAGTTGCGCGCCCGCTTCCCGCATTTGAAAATCGAACCATTGCGCGGCAACGTGCAGACCCGTTTGCGCAAACTGGATGAAGGGCAGTATGCGGCGATCATTCTTGCTGCAGCCGGGTTGAAACGTTTGGGGCTGGGCAGTCGTATTCGCGGCATTATCTCCAGCGAGGAAAGCCTGCCAGCCGTGGGGCAAGGCGCGCTCGGCATAGAATGCCGCGCCGATCGTCCCGATGTGATTGCCTTGCTGCAACCGCTGCATCATCCCGATACCGCCGCCTGTGTGCTGGCCGAGCGGGCTTTGAGCCGCGCGCTTGGTGGTAGTTGCCAGGTTCCGCTGGGGGGGTTTGCCGAGGTAAAGAGCGGCAAGCTACGGATGCGCGGCTTCGTCGCCAGCCCGGATGGCAAACGCATGATGCAATCCGAGATGACCGGAGATATTGCCCAGCCCGAGGCACTGGGCAATAAAATTGCCGACGCGTTGCGAGATCAGGGCGCGGGTGAGATTCTTGCCGCATTGGCTTTGTAAAAAACCAGCTACGGGCTACCCAGATGCTCACGGATAGAAGCGGGTTTATCTGTCAGCACCCGTGTTAATCCGTGGCTAAATCGCTTTTGCTTAAGGCGGCTTCACACTTCGGATGACCACTATACTGCCTCTCGCCGGACTGAAGATCGTGGTCACCCGACCGCGCGATCAGGCTGTGCAGTTGGTGCAACGTATCGAGCAGGCGGGAGGTGTTCCGCTGCTGTTTCCGTTGCTCGAGATTGCGGCGGTTCAGGATACGCGCGAGTTGAACGAACAAATTACCCGGCTAGCACAATTCAATCTCGCCATATTCATCAGCCCGAATGCCGTGCACTACGGCCTTTCCGCAATACAGGCTGCGGGCAAACTACCTGAAACATTAAAAATCGCCACGGTCGGACAGGGTAGCGCAAAAGCATTGCGTGAGCACGGTATTGCCAACGTCATTGCTCCGACCGAGCGTTTCGACAGCGAGGCTCTGCTGGCACTGCCTGAATTGCAGGATATTGCCGGCTGGCGCGTGATGATTTTCCGCGGCGACGGTGGACGCGAGTTGCTGGGCGATACTCTCAAGGCGCGCGGGGCGATAGTGGAATATGCGGCCTGCTATCAGCGTAGCAAGCCGCAACACAATGCGAGCACACTGCTGGATTACGTGCCCGATGCGATTTCCGTAACCAGCAGCGAGGCATTGGGCTATCTGTGGCAAATGCTGGAAGCAAGAGGACAAGATATCCTGCGCGAAACACCGCTGTTCGTGCCGCATCAGCGCATCGCCGAGTTGGCGCGCCAACAGGGGTGGCGCAAGGTTTTGCTGACTGATTCGGGAGATGATGGCTTGCTGTCTGGTTTAACTGCATGGGCGAATCAGAGGATTGATGCCTAAGCCGTCACGGCACCAGGCTTGTCAGTCCTTTAATGAAAGGTATTGAATGAGCGAGCAAATTCCTGATCCGGGTAATTCCAAAACGCAAAACCGGACATTGCCTGACATGCCGTCTTCGGTGGGCAAATCCGGCACAGCGCATTTTATTTCCCGGATCAGCATCACGCAGTTGACCATGGCAGTATTGGTAGTGGTGTTCCTGTGGCAGTGGCTGGATGGGCGCCGCATCATCAATGACATACAGCAGCAATTGGCAAAAAAAATCGCTGAAACGGAAGGCAGCAGTAAGGCAGATCGGCTGCTGCTTGCTCAGAATCAGAATCAGCTGTCAGAACTATATGCCAAGATCGCATTGCTGGAAACACGCTATGCCGAGCTGCAAAATCAGCGGGGGGCGTTGGAAACCCTGTATAACGATTTGTCGATAAATCGCGAAGAGACTGCGCTTGCCGAGGTAGAGCAGATGCTGCTGAATGCGGCTCAGCAATTACAATTGTCTGCCAACGTCAGGGCTGCGCTGATCGCCATGCAAAGTGCTGATGCAAGTTTGCAGCGCATGAACCGTCCGGCTTTTAAAGAGCTGCGCAAGACCATAGGCCGGGATATGGACCGCCTACGCGTACTGCCCAGCGTGGATATCACCAGCATCAATCATCAGATCGTCAAACTGATTGCTACCGTAGATGTGTTGCCGCTGGCATACCAGCAGCGCGTGGCAAGCGAGACGGTCGCGCAGGCAGAGACCCCAAAATCTGATTCGGCTGGGCAACAGTTGCTGCGCGAAATCTGGCAGGAGATAAGGCAACTGGTGCGGGTCGAAAACACAGGCAAGGATGAAATCCCGTTGCTGCTTCCCAATCAGGAATTCTTTTTGCGCGAAAATCTCAAACTCCGCCTGTTGTCGGCGCGTGTCGCGCTGCTATCGCGAGATGAGGTGGTCTTCAGACAGGAATTAAAAACCACACAGCAATGGGCGACACGCTATTTCGATACCAAGTCACCGGCCGGATTGGCCATGGCAACCGAGCTGAAGAAGCTGGCTGCATCCAGATTCAGCATCGAAATGCCAGATCTCAGCGTCAGCCTGCAGGCAGTACGCAATTATCGTTTGACACTCGAAAAGGCCACAAGATGAAATACCTTCTGTGGATACTCGGCCTGTTCGCTGCTGCTGCCTTGCTGGCTACCGTATCGCACAATCCGGCATACGTGCAGCTTGTATATCCGCCATATCGCATCGAGGCTTCATTGACGCTATTCATCTTTCTATTGCTGCTCACGTTCGTTGCCGGGTATGGGGTGGTGAGGATGGCTCTAGGCATTCTGATTCTGCCGGCCCAAGTGCGGGAATTCCGGTTGGAACGTTCGCAAGCCAAGTTACACAAGTTGCTGGACCAGATGATCAGTGCTTTCTTCGAGGGCCGCTATGCCGAAGCAGAAAAGGCTGCAGCACACGCGATTGAAATGGGAGAATCTTCAGCTCTGCCAAGCATAATTGCCGCACGCGCCGCACATGAACAGCGCCAATTCAAGAGACGCGATGCCTATCTGGCTGCTGCCGAAGGAAAAAAGGTCGGTGATTCCACAATGAGATTGCTGGCACACACAAAATTCATGCTCGATAAACATGACCCGCGCGCGGCGCTGGATGCACTGCAGGAATTGCGTGATAGCGGGGTCAATGGACATCCCGGTGCGTTGTCGCTTGAACTGAAGGCTCAGCAGCAGGCTGGTAACTGGGATGAGGTATTGCGCGTGCTTGAGCAGTTGGAAAAATATTCATCGATTGACGGCATTGAGGGAGCGCATTTACGCCAGGAAGCATGGCTGGGAAAGATCAGGCAACAAAGGGATTTGGCTGGCTTGGCCGCCTGTTTGAAAAATATGCCTGCTGATATCAAGAGGAGCAGCAAGTTTGCCGCCACTGCCGCGCGCGCGCTGATGCAGCAAGGAGGTTGCATTCAAGCGCATCAGTTGCTCACGGACAGTCTGAATGCACAATGGGATGGTGAACTGGTTGCACTGTATGGAGATTGCCAGTCAGGTGATATGCTGGCACAAATCGAGCAAGCCGAAAAGTGGCTTAATCTGCACAAGCAGGAAGCTGGATTATTGCTTGCCCTCGGCAAATTGTGCATTCATCAGAAGCTGTGGGGGAAGGCGCAAACCTACCTTGAGGCAAGTGCCAGCATCACACCCCGATATGAGACCTATGAGGCGTTAGGTCGACTTGCGGAGCGATTGGGGAAATCCGATCAAGCGTCGAAATATTTTAAGCTGGCGATGTCATTAGGAAACCGTTAGTCCCTCCCAAGCTTTATTGTCACGGGGAGTTCGAAATAGTTTTCGCTTTTCAAGTCTTGGGAGAAAAGGTAAAAGCATCCGAAAAGAACGATTCGCTTGGCAATCCATGTTTGGATGTGAAATCTCTCTGGGCAGCTTCCACGACCACCGGAGCACCACAGACGTATACCTCATGGCCTTCCAGATTGCTGTAATCCTCCATTACTGCGCGATGCACAAACCCGGCGCGCCCTAGCCATGCATCCTCCGGTAATGGTTCAGAGAGCACCGGCGTGAATTTGATGCCGCAGCTTTCCCACTGCCTCGCTTTGCTCAACATATATAAGTCTGCCAGTTTGCGCGCCCCCCAGTAGAAATGCATTGGGCGCTTGATGCCGATATACAACGCATGTTCGATGATTGCCTTGATCGGCGCGAAGCCGGTGCCGCTGGCGACGAAGATGATGGGTTTGGTCGAATCCCCACGCAGAAAGAAAGTGCCCAGCGGACCCTTGAAGCGCAGGATATCGCGCTCCTTCATTTCTTCGAATACGTGATGTGTAAATGCACCGCCAGCGATGTTGCGGATATGAAGCTCCAGAAACTCGTCGTCGTGTGGAGCATTGGCTAGCGAAAAACTGCGAGGTTTATGATCCTTCAGCAATATGTCAATATATTGCCCAGCCATGAATTGAAGTCGTTCATTGGCGGGAAGCTTGAGCGAGAGAACCATCACATCCGGCGCGACCCGCTGCATTTTTTGCACACGGCATGGTAAGGTTTTCACTGGAATGTCATTTACCGCATTTACCTCGCGGCATTCGATGATCAGATCAGAAAGCGGCTTGGCGCAACAAAACAAGGCAGTGCCTCCCGCCCTTTCAAAATCCGTCAGCGTGCCGACCTGATAATTGCCGTAGTCTACCTGGCCCCGCAACACCTTTCCCTTGCAGGTCCCGCACACGCCATCACGGCAACTATAGGGCAGAGTATAACCATTGCGGATAGCAGCTTCGAGAATGGTCTCGTGAGATTCGATTGAAAAACTGTGGCCACTGGGCTGGATGGTTATTTGAAATGCCATGTCGAAAATTGCCAGTAGTTAATCTGGAGCGCGGAAGCGCGGATTTTAACGCATAATTGCGCTATGAAAAGAATATTGATCGTCGGCAGCGGTGACGTCGCGTTGCGCTCCATCCCATTGTTGAAGAAGGGTTATAAGGTGTTCGCGTTGGTACGTAACTCGGCTAATTGCACGAGATTGCGCGAAATTGGTGCGGTTCCGATCATGGGCGATCTGGATGATCGCAGCAGTCTAGTGCGTATTGCTGGATTGGCTGACTCAGTACTGCACTTTGCGCCGCCACCCAATACCGGTATGCATGACACTCGTACCCGCAACCTGTTAAGCACCCTATCGTATGTTCGGGGTAATAGGAAAAAACTGCCAGGACGATTGGTCTACATTAGCACCAGCGGTGTGTATGGTGATTGTGGCGGCGCGTGGGTTAGCGAGACTCACCCGCTCAATTCAACCTCATCACGCTCGTTGCGTCGTGCAGATGCGGAGATGCAGATTCGCAATTGGGCAAGGCGCAACCGGGTACATGCGAGTATCTTGCGTGTACCTGGCATCTACGCCACTGGACGTTTGCCACTGGACCGCATCCGGCAGGGTACACCAGGCATCGATGCCTGCGAGGACAGCTACACCAACCATATCCATGCCGACGACCTGGCGCGCATCAGCATTGCCGCATTGCAGCGCGGCAAAGCATGCCGCGCATATAACGCCAGCGACGACAGTCAGCTGAAGATGGGTGAGTATTTCGACTTGGTCGCGGATGTGTACACCTTGCCGCGTGTGCCGCGCATTAGCCGGGCCGAAGCGCAACGCTTGCTGCCTGAAATGTTGCTGTCATTCATGAATGAATCAAGACGGCTGACCAACCATCGCATGAAACGGGAATTGAAAGTGAGGCTGCTTTATCCTACCGTGATGGATATGCTGGCTTCCATGGAGCATTCCTGAGCCTGTCTGCCACCGCTCATTGCATGCTTAAATGAATGTTGTCGCATGACCGCATAGACTTAAGTTGCATAGTGCGATGCTCTGTAGCGGCAGCCTGGCAATTTGTGAAGATCACCTTGTGCGTGGAAATATTTTGAGATTTATCGTCAGCCTCTCTGCTGCATTTGCTATCACGTTCCTGCCCCCACTGGGTTTGGGCATTCTGGAGCGCCCCGTGGCAAGTTGCAGGCAAGGATTCAAGCCTCTTGGCTAGAACCGAACTCATAGCCATTTCTGCTTCAACGAAAGATCTGTAAGAGCAAAAATTCATGCTCATTTCGCTCCTGGAGCAGTCGCTTAATATCTCTTTGAGTTCCGTAATGGGTAATGAGCTGCGGCGCGATAATTCTGACAAAACGACTTCAGGTATCCTTGTCTGCCACCGATGATGATAGATATTCGATAATGCGGTAAGGTGTGTCTGATAGGCGCTATGCAGGCAAATCCATGTATCACATCGATTTCTTACCTCTGTTTGCCATCGGAGATGTTCATCGAGTACCTGTCTTTGCTCACTTGAAGTTGATATTTCAATCGTTTTCAGGAACAAACGGTGGAGGCGTTCGGAATATTTGGACAAATTACTATCCGAACAAATTATCTTTTCAACAAGAGAAAGGCGCTCAGCGTCACAATTAAACTCTGCGGCATGACTGCTGCAAACAAGCGACAGCAGCAGTAAAAGTTTTAACTTTGAGGCCATAACGGTTAATAGTAAATCGTATATGCGGCAAAATAAACCAGTTAAGCATTGGATTTTGATGCCATTTTAATCAAAAACTGCCGCTATTGAAAGCAGTTTTCCGCTGGGTGGCTGACGAAAGTCAAGTCTTGAAACTGTTGCTCAATGCGATCAACTGATCCAGTCTGGATTTCGCCGCTCCGCTGGCGATTACCTGATCAGCCTTTGCCACACCTTCCTCCAGCGATTTCGCCAGGCCGGCTACATAAATTGCTGCGCCGGAATTCAGTTGCACGATGTCGCGCGGCACGCCAACTTCATTGTTCAGCACGCCCAATAATTTTTCGCCGGCCTGGTCGGCATTGGCGACGCGCAGGGTGTTGGAGGGTGCACTGGACATGCCGAACAGGTCGGGGTGTATGGTGTATTCGCTGACCTTGCCGTCCTTGAGTTCCGCAATGTAGGTGCCTTCGGATATCGAGATTTCGTCCATGCCGTCCGCGCCATGCACGATCAGTACATGACGGCTACCAAGTTCGCGAAGTACTTGCGCAAGCTTGATGGTGAGCGATTGGTGGAAAACGCCAATAACCTGGTTGGGCGCGCCGGCCGGATTTGTCAGCGGGCCGAGCAGGTTGAACAACGTGCGCACGCCGAGTTCGCGGCGCACCGGGGCGGCATGCTTCATCGCGCTGTGATGGTTGGGTGCGAACATGAAGCCGACGCCGATCTGTTCTACACATTGCGCGACCTGATCAGGTGTGAGGTTGACATTTACACCAAGCTTTTCCAACACGTCCGCGCTACCGCAGGTGCTGGAGACCGAGCGTCCACCATGCTTGGCGACCTGTGCACCGGCCGCCGCCGCAACAAAAGCGCTGGTCGTGGAAATGTTGAAAGTCTGCGCGCCGTCGCCGCCAGTGCCGCAGGTGTCGACCAAATGCCGTGCATTCTTCACATTGACCTTGGTGGATAATTCGCGCATTACCGAAGCGGCTGCGGCAATCTCATTGACGGTTTCGCCCTTCATGCGCAGTGCGGCCAATACAGCCGCAATCTGAGCTGGAGTAAGCTGACCGCCCATGATGTGCTGCATCAGTTCACGCATCTCATCGAATGGCAGGTCGTGGCGGTCGATCAGTTTGGTCAAAGTTTGCGAGTAGTTCATTATTTTGCTCCGCTCAAAAAATTTTTCAGCATGTCATGTCCGTGCTCGGTCAAAATCGACTCGGGGTGAAACTGCACACCATGCACCGCCAGCGTCCTGTGGCGAACACCCATGATTTCGTAGTCGTCGGTCCACGCAGTGACTTCCAGGCAATCCGGGAGCGTTTCGCGCTCGATCACCAGAGAGTGATAGCGTGTCGCGGTGAAAGGGTTGGGCAAACCAGTGAACACGCTGCTGCTGTTGTGGTGTATCAGCGAAGTCTTGCCGTGCATCAGTGTCTTGGCGTGGATGATCTTGCCACCGAACGCAGATCCTATGCTCTGATGGCCGAGACACACGCCGAGGATGGGGATCTTTCCTGCAAATTGCTTGATCGCAGCGACCGAGATACCCGCCTCGTTCGGCGTGCAAGGGCCGGGCGACACGACGATATGCTGCGGATTCATTTTTTCGATCTGCTCAACAGTGATCTCGTCGTTGCGCTTCACTACCACATCCGCGCCCAGCTCGGCGAAGTATTGCACCAGGTTGTAGGTGAAGGAATCATAGTTGTCGATCATCAGTAACATTATTTCAATCCTTGTTTTTTGCATGGCCACAGAAATCGTAGCGAGCGGCATTGTGGTGGGGGAGGACGGAGCGCAAGCACCGCCTGACCCCGCCCCAGAGTCGTGCAGTAGATTTATGTTCGTATCATACTCATTGCTACCGCCTCGGCAACCTCTATCCCATCCACTGCTGCCGACAATATCCCGCCTGCGTAGCCCGCGCCTTCCCCGGTTGGGTAAAGGCCACGGGTGTTAATGCTCTGATAATCCTCCTTGCTGCGCTTGATGCGTATCGGGGACGAGGTGCGTGTCTCCACTCCCGTCAGCACCGCGTCGGGTAGATCGAATCCCTTGATCTGTTTGGCGAACGCGGGCAACGCCTCACGAATTGCTTCAATCGCATAGTCCGGCAGTGCAGTGGACAGGTCGGTCAGGTGCACACCCGGTGTGTAGGACGGCAACACTTCTCCAAATTTTGTCGAAGGTCTGCCTGCAAGAAAATCACCGACCAGTTGGCCGGGCGCCTGATAGTTTCCGCCGCCCAGCTCGAACGCGCGCGACTCCCACTTGCGTTGGAATTCCACCCCGGTCAGCGCATCACCCGGATAGTCCTGGTCGGGTGTGATACCCACGACGATGCCCGCATTGGCGTTGCGTTCGTTGCGCGAATACTGGCTCATGCCGTTAGTGACCACACGCCCCGGCTCAGAAGTCGCCGCAACCACGGTACCTCCGGGACACATGCAGAAGCTGTACACCGAGCGCCCGTTGCTCGCGTGATGCACCAGCTTGTAATCCGCCGCACCTAATTGCGGATTGCCCGCGTTCTTGCCATAGCGCGCGCGGTCGATCAGCGACTGAGGATGCTCGATGCGAAAGCCGATAGAGAACGGCTTGGCTTCGATGTAGATGCCGCGCTTATGGATCATCGCGAAAGTGTCGCGCGCACTGTGCCCGACTGCCAGAACCAGATGATTTGTCGCAAAACGTTCGCCGTTTGCAAGTACGACACCACACACCGCGCCATTCTCGATCTCGATGTCATCGACGCGGCTCTCGAAGCGTATCTCGCCACCCAGCGACTGTATCGTCGCGCGCATCTTCTCCACCATGCCTACCAGCTTGAACGTGCCGATGTGCGGATGGCTCTCGTAAAGTATCTCTTCCGGCGCGCCCGCCTTGACGAATTCATCCAGCACTTTGCGGCTCAGGTAGCGCGGATCCTTGATCTGGCTGTACAGCTTGCCGTCCGAGAACGTTCCCGCTCCCCCCTCGCCGAACTGTACATTGGATTCCGGGTTGAGCACGCCCTGCCGCCACAGTCCCCAAGTGTCTTTTGTACGCTCGCGTACCGCCTTGCCTCGCTCCAGAATCAGGGGACGGAAACCCATCTGTGCGAGCAGCAAACCGGCGAACAGACCCGCAGGCCCCATGCCGACGATGACAGGACGAGAGGTTATATTTTTTGGGGCTTGGGCGACGATGTGGTAGGTTGTATCCGGTGCAACTCGCACATGTACATCGTTGCTGAAGCGCGAGAGAACTGCCGCCTCATCGCGCAGCGTTACATCCAGCGAGTAGGTGTACAGGATCGCGTTAGGCTTGCGCGCATCCACGCCGCGCTTGAATACGATGTAGTCGATCAGATCATCAGCATCAATTCCGAGCCGCTTCAGGATGGCAGCTTTGATGTTGCCCTCGGGATGCCCGAGCGGCAGTTTGATTTCAGTCAGACGCAACATGGCTCAACGGTGTACTTCTGCATCCAGACCGTCCAGCACGATCTCCGCCGCGCGTAATACCGCGCGCGCCTTGCTCTGTGTTTCCATCCATTCGCTGTCCGGCACCGAGTCGGCGACGATGCCAGCGCCTGCCTGCACGTACAGCATGCTGTCTTTAACCACGGCTGTACGCAACGCGATGGCCAGGTCCATGTCGCCGTTGAAGCCGAGATAACCGACGGCACCCGCGTAGATGCCTCGTTTGCTGGGTTCCAGTTCGTCGATGATCTCCATTGCGCGCACCTTGGCGGCACCGCTGACCGTCCCCGCGGGGAAGGTGGCCTTGAGCACATCCATTGCGTTGAGGCCCGGCTTGAGTTCGGCCTCGACGTTGGAGACGATGTGCATCACGTGCGAATAGCGCTCGATGATCATCTTTTCGGTGAGCTTCACTGTGCCGTTCTGCGCCACACGGCCGATGTCGTTGCGGCCCAGGTCGATCAGCATCAGGTGCTCGGCTAGTTCTTTCGGATCGGAGAGTAATTCCTGAGCAAGTTCGGCATCCTGTTGCGGTGATTTCCCGCGCGGGCGAGTTCCGGCGATCGGACGCACCGTGACTTCATCGCCTTCCAGCCGCACCAGTATCTCCGGCGACGCTCCGACCACGTGGTGGTCACCCATGTCGTAATAGAACATGTACGGCGAAGGGTTAACGCTGCGCAGCGCGCGATATAACGATAGCGGCGACTCCGGGAAGGGTTGTGCCATGCGCTGCGACAGCACCACTTGCATGATGTCGCCGTCGAAAATGTATTGCTTGGCCTTGACCACGGCAGCCTTGAAAGCGGACTCGCCGAATTCGGACTTTGCGGTGATGCGTGGTGAAGGCGGCGCATATGGAATATCAACCGGTAAACGCAGCATCAGGATGAGGTCCCGCAAGCGCTCGCGCGCCAGAGCATAAGCATCATTCTGTGCGGGATCGGCGTAGACGATAAAGGTGAGCTTACCGGACAGGTTGTCGATCACTGCTAGCTGTTCGGTGAGCATCAACAGGATGTCGGGTGTGCCGAGTGTGTCCTTTTTCAGTACCTTGGCGAGGCGCGGCTCGATATAGCGCACCGTGTCGTAGCCAAAGTAACCGGCCAGCCCGCCGGTAAAGCGCGGCAAGCCAGGCAAAGGTGCGACCTTAAAGCGCGACTGATATTCGCTGATGAAATCCAGCGGGTTTTCAACCAGGTGTGTGGTTTCGCTCTTGTTGTGCGTTAGCGTAACCTGTTTGCCCCGAACCGTGATGTGCGTGTTGGCGGGCAGGCCGATGAACGAGTAGCGGCCGAAACGTTCGCCGCCCTGCACCGATTCGAGCAGGTAGGAGAACGGCTTGTTGGCAAGCTTGAGGTACAGAGATAACGGTGTGTCGAGGTCTGCAAAGGTCTCTGCGGCCAGCGGGATGCGGTTGTAACCTTGCGCGGCAAGCGCTTTGAATTCTGGTTCGGTAATCGGGTGCAACATGAAAAACCTCCGGTGTCTTGTTGTGTCGTAGGGGCGTATCGCATACGCCCTTGATGAAGGTGAGGGCGTGATGCCTTACGCCCCTACAAGCACCATCGCCAACAGGCGGTTTTCGAATAACGGATGTTGTTCATATTCAAGCGCGTTTTATAAGCGGCAATACGCCGGTCAGGTCCTTGATCACTGCATCGAGATCCAGCGTCTCAACCGGCTCGCCGTGATTGTAACCGTAAGGCACACAGAACACGGGACAGCCTGCGGCTCGAGCAGCAACGGTGTCGCTCAGAGAATCGCCAACCATCAACAGCTTTTCGATGGGTATGTTGAAGTGCTTGGCGGCATGCAGCAACGGCAGCGGATGCGGCTTCTTCTCCGGCAGCGTGTCTCCCGCCAGCACGATCTCAAAGTATTTTGCCAAGCCGACGCCTTTCAGCAACGGCAAAGTGTAACGCTCCACCTTGTTGGTGATGCAACCCATTCGGAAACCGGCCGCTTTCATCGCTTCCAGTCCCGCGATCACTCCGTCAAACGGTTTGCTTTGCAGCAACAGCTCGGTGTAATGCTTTTCGAAGATCGGTAATGCATGATCGTACAGCGCGGCATCCGGCGTGGCGTGCATGTCGCCGGTCAGTGCGCGTTTCACCAGCCAACTGATGCCGTTGCCGATGTAGCTGGCCAGCAGCTCCTGCGACACCGGTGCGTAGTCCATGTCGCGCAACATGCGGTTGGCCGCTTCGCAGAGCTCGGGAGCGGTGTCCAGCATCGTGCCATCGAGATCAATAACGATCACCGATATGTCGAGCGGGGGCTGTGCCGCCCGCATTACTTCTTCACTTTGGCAAGCTCGGCTCGGAGTTCACCGACGACAGTATCGTAACGGTTCTTGTCTTTGTCACTGCGCTTGCTGAATATCGCCGAACCTGCGACAAAAGTATCCACGCCTGCTTCTGCTACTTCCTTGATGTTGGCAGGGCCTACGCCGCCGTCGATCTCCAGGCGGCAGTTGTATTTTCCGGCGTCTATCATCTTGCGCACTATGCGAGCTTTATCCAGAACGTAGGAAATGAATTTCTGTCCCCCGAAGCCGGGGTTCACCGACATCAGCAGCACCATGTCCAGCTTGGGCAGCGTGTATTCCAGCACATCCAGCGGCGTGGCCGGGTTGAATACCAGGCCGGCCTTGCAGCCGCTTTCCTTGATCAGCCCGATGGTGCGATCAATGTGCTCGGAAGCCTCCGGGTGGAAGGTGATGTAAGTCGCGCCCGCCTTGGCAAAGTCGGGGATGATGCGGTCTACAGGCTTGACCATCAGATGCACGTCGATGGGCGCGGTCACGCCATGCTTGCGCAGCGCTTCGCAGACCAGCGGGCCTATGGTCAGGTTGGGCACGTAGTGGTTGTCCATCACGTCGAAGTGCACGATGTCCGCGCCGGAGGCGAGAACGTTATCGACTTCCTCTCCCAGCTTGGCGAAATTGGCGGAGAGGATGCTTGGGGCGATTTGATACATGGCTGTTCCTTGTAAGATCGAAAATAAATGGTTGAGATTATATAAAAGGTGAAAATTTAGGGACGCATTCTAACCGAATACTTCCAGAAATGGCGGCCACACTATTGCGATGGCTGTGTCGGCACGAATGCATATCTGAGTTTACTCAGCACTGCGATCCAGCGTCTCATCATGCAATGAAACCGGGGTTTCTATCAGTTTTAGGTAGGTAATCACGTGCGCATTGGATAGGGCGGCGTAGAAGTTGGTCTCTATACCCCGCCTCAGATTAATCCACATGCATTGCGTTTTCTTTTTTGTGAATGTGAATTCAGTGCTCGAGGCCGTCGATACGTGGGCGCATCAGCAGCGGAATATAACGCCAGGCTAACAGCCAGAACGTCGCGAACCAACAGCCTGCAGCTAACACAATCCAGGTGGAATAGTATGCGGGGAAAAAAAGTGGTGCGCCGATGCGCAGTAACAGGGCCACAATCGTTATCCATAATACGTATTTATCATACCTATCGAACGCAACCTTCCTGCCGGTATGCCCCTGCGAAATGCGGATCAGCATCGCCGGCACTATCAGTCCCATTACGCCGAAGGTAAAGACGTGGATCGACAGAGAAGTGAGCTCGGGTGCTGGTGACAGTAACCGGTACGATTCGACCAGCAACTGCACCACAATCAAAAGATAGCCGAGATACATGATGCCGATATCCAGCCGTGTAAATGCCAGTTGCGGCTTCCAGAACGCGAAACGCACCAGCATCAGCAGGGCCAGAAACAGACTGGCCATTACTGTCAGCGCAGGGGATAACAGGCTGGCAAACACCAGCAGCATGCCAAGTAATTTGATCGGCATATCCAGCGCTGGATGTCGCAAAATATTAACCTGAAATGCGCCCTTCATAAACGGTGTAAGTGTGCGCTCCAGCATTACCAGAAATGCCATGCGGAATAATCCAACCGTCATTGCCCACCCGATCAGGTAATGTTCATTGCTCAGCATCAGGTGCTTCGCGACGAGAAAGATTGGCAGCACCAGCAGAAAGAAGTAATTGTCGGAATAACTATCCGTTGCACGGTGCCTCACCAACGTCCAGACCAGCATTGCGACGATCGATCCAAGGAACAGGTTGTTCGACAGCCAGAATAGTGCAGGGGGCCAGTTGCCACTGAGCGCCATGCCAATACGCTCGAATAGCCAAGCCGCTACGAGTAATTTCAACGCCTGTCCGTGATAGCCGCGCACACCAACCCAGTTCTTTGTCGCCGTTAGCAGGAAACCTCCAACTACCGCCCAGCCAAATCCGAAGAACATCTCATGGGCATGCCATTGCACACTGCTGAAGCGTTGTGTCGGAAATTCCAGCGCACCTTCATGAACCAGCACCCACAGTGTCGGCAAGCTCATACCGGCCAGCATCGCCAGCGCGAAAAACGGCCTGAACCCGACTTGCCAGAGCGGATACGAGGACTGCCCCGTTCCTTTCGTCATGCCTCGTTTTCCCTTCTATTTCAGATGTCGCTCGATGAACTCGAAAAGCTCACGCTCCTCAAACCGTACATGTGCGGCAAGCAGGCGCCCGAATGCCTGCAGCATCATTGCCTCCCGCTGCTGCAAGGATAGCGCCGACTCGCGTAAAAGACGGTGTTCCTCGAACAACCTGATCGACAATTCAGAATCCAACAGCGCCGGTAGGCCGCGCTCTTCGTGCTGGAAATGCGGTTCAAGCTTCTCGGCAAACACTTGCAAAGCTTTTTTGCACATCTCGCTAACATCATGTGCTGCTGCATTTTCACATGCCTTCGCAAGCTTCAGCGCGACATGATGCTCACGCGATAACTGTTGCAAAAATTTGCTTCGCCGCATATTTGTCCAGTTGTTCTGGTTATGAAAACACCGGGATTTTCTCCATATTTCAGCATAGTGGTTTGTACTCGCTGTCGCCATGGACATTGGAGAACAGCTACTTCAACGGGCGTTGAGCAATAGTTCAAGTTGCTCGACATCATGTGCGGCAATGAATTGCCCCCGATACACTAAGCACTTCCCGGTTTCTCCAATTAGTTGAAAGACAGGAGATAATTTTACCTGGCCCTGTTTATTTCATTGACATCGAATTGCTGATGTAGATGATTAGGTGCAATCACCGAAAGTGGCTGCGCTGCTCACCCAGATCATCAGTCACTTTGCGGTAACCATAACCATATTTTTAGGTTAGAAGTCTGTATGCTTTGAATGACAATAGAAGCTTCACGGATCCCAAATATTTTCTGTCATGATGTTTGTCATGTTTCGAACCCACTTAGTGAAATGCACACCAACTGTTATTGGAGAGCTGATATTGGAGAGCTGAAAAAAGCAAGGCATTTACGCCTTGCTCTATTGACCGCTATTCTCCTGCTCAAAGTCACAGGAGGAGCAACTTTTAACTAAACTTTAGTTATTCAGAGCCCGCATTGCTTTTGCCACTACCGTCAACTTTGCCTGAACGGAACAACTCAGGTACTTCTGCGCCATCAGCCTGGATGATTGCTACGCCGCCCTTCATTAAGCGAGTAAGCGCGTGATCCACCAGAATATATTTGCCTGGAACGCGAGCCTTGAACTGCACCATTGTAGCTCCGCCAGGGGGAACCAAGGTGGTTTGCACGTTTTGATGCACAGTTTTTTCTGAAATAGCTCCTTCAGGGTAAACCTTATCCCAGATGGTGCCGATCGCATGGAAGGATGAGGTCAAGTTAGGGCCACCGACACCGAAGAAAATCCGAACTTCATCGCCCACTTTTACCTTCATCGGGTTTGCTGCCAAGGCTCCTGCTGAGCCGTTCATCACCACGTGCGTGGGCTGCTCAGCCATCAATTTGTCCTGATCAAAGTTGCCCTCTTTATCAACATACATATCACCCTGCATTATGTAGAATTCCTTATCAACCTTGGGCAGGCCGCCTTCCGGTTCGATCACAATCATGCCATACATGCCGCTCGAAATATGCTGAGGAATGATCGGCGTAGCACAGTGATAAATAAACACACCAGGTGTCGTTGCCTTGAAGACAAAGGACTTCTCTTCACCTGGGGCGACATTCGTCAGTGCAGCACCACCGCCTTGCCCCCATACCGCGTGCAGGTCAATGTTGTGGGTCATTTGATTATTCTTGTCATTTTTCAGGGTAATCTCTATCGTATCTCCTACGCGGCCACGCAGCATTGGGCCCGGAACCTTTCCGTTGAAAGTCATGTAGGTATAGGTGGTTTTGGCTGCCGCATCCAGAATTCCCTGTACCTCTCGTGCTTCCAGCGTAAATTTAAGCGTTTTCGGTGCACGCTTACCAACCGGCGTACCAACTGCTGTCGGGTCTTGAACAATGCTTACTGCCTCTGGACCCGCCCATGATGCTGTACAAACAGCTGTCAACATGCTCAGCAACATCACTTTAATCATTGCACTTATTTTCATAATGAAACCTCCCTGAATTTAAAAGTCCTGCTCGCGTATTGGTTAAAGTATATTTTTCAATATCTACTTGCCAGTTATCAAGTTACAAACCAACTACTTTCACTTGCTGGCTCATATCCATGTTCCATCAGCTTTTTAGTTCGCCTGCTGAAACATATATATAATATACATTATTAAAATTTGGAGTGCAATCACTTGGGTCTGGCCAAAAATCGAATAGATTTAGTTAGGTGCTGGAAACATTTTTGATGGTGCAGTTAAGCGTCTGCCTTTACTGCGGCTTGTTTGCCTTTTTGGTCTGATGCAAATCACTGTACACCGCATCAGATAAGTATTTCAGATTCAGGGGGTCGCTTCTAACCTGACAATAGTGGTGAACTCACATTTTGGCATTGTTATCAACAATGGTAACGATGGAAGGACGTACACCTTTTCTGGCAGCAACAACATCCGCTAGAGTGTATTGATCCAAGGTATTCAAGAAGCTTGATTGCGCCTCCCGAAATATTGATTTTAGCCCGCATCCTCGAGTAATAACGCAACGGTTCTGGTTGGTGTTGAAGCACTCGGCAATATTAAAATTGGCTTCAGTGTTGCGTACCACATCACCCATATTAATTTTCTCAGGAGCACGAGCCAACATCATGCCGCCGCTCCTACCGCGCGTTGTGGTGATAAAGCCTTTGCTGGCCAGATTATGGATTACTTTGACCAAATGGTTGCGTGAAATTTTAAAATATTCGGCGATTTCAGAAATAGTGGTGCACCCTTCAGGCTTACGTGCCAAATAAATAAGGACTCGCAGGGAGTAATCGGTATATTGGGTAAGTTGCATTTAAAATTTAGAGTCTTAGGAAACCAAGCTCATTTTAATCTCTTTGGATTCGATTCCCTACCCCTTGGGGCGAATTGGATAATAGTCGGTGGGGTACTTTATTGGTGGAGGTGATCAGGATCGAACTGACGGCCTTCTGATTGCGAACCAGACGCTCTCCCAACTGAGCTACACCCCCACGCTGGCAGGATGCTAAACAGAAATCTACCGCTTGGGAAGCGTTAGACCGGTTGCGCGGTAAAAGGCCGGGAGGTCGCTCAGGTCATCAAAAATACCTGCAGCACCGTCAAATTCATGCCAGTGGGTATAGGGATTGGTGGTGACGTAGGTCTTTATCCCGGCGGCAAGCGCGGATCTTAGACCGTTGTTCGAGTCTTCCAGTGCGATGCAGTCGGAAGGTGCGAGCTTGAGCTTGTTCAGTACCCAGAAGTAAATATCCGGCGCGGGTTTTTTGTGCGGCACGATGTCGCCGCAGCCGTTTGCGTCGAAATAACCCTCCCAGTTTTTGCCCAGCCCGAACTCCAGCAGCGCGGAAACATTTTCCGGTGTGGTGGTGGTCGCGATCGCGAGCTTGATGCCCGCCTTGTGTGCATCCTGTATCAGTTGCTTGATGCCGGGGCGCAGCGGGATGTGTCCTTCGCTCAGCATTGCGGTGTAATGCGCGGTCTTAACCTTGTGCAAATGCTTGACGAAGTCGTCGAAGTTGTCCGGCTTGGTGTATGCCGGGTTGAAGTCCGAGACGTAATATTTGATGCGCTCCTTGCCGCCGGTCACCTTGAGCAGCTTGTCGTACAGCGCGACATCCCAGTTCCAGTCCAGCCCGTTTTCGGCAAAAGCCTTGTTGAACGATTTGCGGTGACCGTCCTCGGTATCGGCGAGCGTGCCGTCGATGTCGAAAATAATGGCCTTGATGGTCATGGTGTATTTCTGAAATTTAATGTTTAAAAGGTGTTGAAACTATTTGTCGGGCATGTGCTTGGCGAGACCCCTGAACAATTCTTGCAGGACATTCGTCAAGGATGGCTCCGGGGGGTAGTGAAAATCTTCAGGCTTGGCCGACGTTCCACCAAGAATCGAATCCACCGCATCGTTTAATATTTTTTCACTGAGACGGGTTTTTTTGGGTATTGGCACCACGCCAGTGGCATTTTGCAGCATTGTTGCGGCGCTTGCTGACCAGACAATTTTTCCATCGGTAATGTCGACAACTTGTAGGGACGCGGTAACATTGCGAGAAGTTATAGGGCGTATTCCTTTAATGGGCGTTTCTTCTGACATCGTAAATTTATTGATCAAATCACTCTCTATGCGGGAAAACAGGATATAACGATAGCCGCGGGCTGGTGTTCTGAGCACGTCAAGGCTGGACGTGGAAGGTGTGCCTATGGTTTGTATATCATTTAACAGCTTTGCGTGATTTTCTGGACCAAGCTGGTTAACAACTTCTCCATAGGAAATCAAGACAAAATCGGGGCGTTTGTCGTTCAGTTGGGTATTGATCTGATTGGAGTAAGTGGCTATGTCTGCAGCAGCAAGGGGGGCTACTGAAGAGACGATCCCGACAATGGCGATATGACCGGATACGGCTGATTGATATGTGAATGCGGGATCGACCTTGAGACCGGAAATGTAGGTCTTACATCCGCATAAAATAATTAACATCAATCCGGATGCGATTAGCCTAATAGTTTTAAGTGGTGATCTCATATGGTTTCCGGTTTTTATCGTAACGTAATGCAGAAATATCCTAGCGTATCCCCGGCAGCTTCCCCATCATGCCTTTCATCATTTTCGCCATGCCGCCCTTGTTGAACATCTTCATCATCTTCTGCATCTGTTCAAACTGGTTGAGCAGCTGGTTGACGTGCATCACCTGCACCCCCGCACCCATCGCGATGCGCCGTTTGCGCGAGGCCTTGATGAGTTCCGGTTTGCTGCGCTCCAGCGGGGTCATCGAGTTGATGATGCCCTCGGTGCGGGCGATCTGTTTGTCATCCACTTTGGTGCCGGCTGCAGCCTGGCTGAGTTGCGCGGGCAGTTT